>Ga0307514_10000171_pt1 | contig 185594 bp, 168 predicted proteins | sample 16_EM_MG_FD_203088 | JGI IMG/M metagenome (GOLD analysis project Ga0307514, IMG submission 203088) | Populus trichocarpa ectomycorrhiza microbial communities from riparian zone in the Pacific Northwest, United States - 16_EM | ecosystem: Host-associated > Plants > Roots > Unclassified...
CCCCCCGGCTCCCCCAACCCCCCCCCCCCCCCCCCCCCCTGCTCGTCGCTCAATCCATCTCGGTTTTCCCTGTATCCCGGTCTGCCTTCCGCCAGCCTCCCCCTGCCAAACTGAACGGTGGTGGTGGTGGTGCTGGTGGTGGTGGTGGTGGTGCTGGTGGTGGTGGTGGTGGTGGTGGTGGTGGTGGTGCTGGTGGTGGTGGTGGTGGTGGTGGTGGTGGTGGTGGTGGTGGTGGTGGTGGTGGTGAGAACCGAATTTTCAAGCCACAATGGCCTCCAAGTGCATCACTAACTTCCCGCAATGCGCATCTCCAGGTGCTCCTCTGATTACGCTCGAGTACTGTCTGCAGCCAGATTGACCATATGCATATATATAGAGAGTCTTAGACACATAGTACATGCCACATGATGATGTAGTGCATCTTGTGACTGTAACAAAGACGAATATGATGGACGATATGCCTGGTGGTTATGGAACCCTACGAACCACTGCGGTGAGAATACGGCACCAAGTCCCCCGCGCACATGCACAGTGGTCCTAGCTGCTTTCGAAGTCTTCTGCAGACCTGCACAGAGGTCTCAGCTACTCCAAAATGTGACTATCCTGGATGTCAAATACCGGAGCACCTGAGAATGCTCTTGCATAGTCTGAGACCACTTTGCCTAGCTCCAGGGGGGAATGGGAGCATCTGGAAGTACTTAGACACACTGGTGAGGTCGACCAGAGTGTCTGGGAGGTTTGCGTGTGCCTTCTGGACTAATTTACATTTTGGTGAAGTGGGGTGTCAGCGGTGGGCATTTCATGCTTCTGCTGCAAACGAATGGATCTTCTTATCTTCTCCATATGGGTGGTGGCTGTGGGAATTTTCTGCTTTCGCTGCCGAAAGCTGGGTAGTGTCTTTCTGTCAGTGGGGAGCCAACTCTAGGTCATGATTTCAGCTTCTACTTGGGTAGATGATCTTGTCCTCAGTGAGGATTATATCTGGTATCTGTTTTCTTGAAAGATTACTCATCTTCTGCCAATTCAGCCATGTTAATCACATTAAGTACATGCCAATTTGACCAGTGTGTAGGTCTATCTTTATCAAAGATGACTTCTGATTAGATATTCACACACTGGAATCTGGGCTTCCAAATTCTACTGATCATGTTTAAATTGTATGAGTGGTCTATGATTCTGTAGAGCTTCAACATTTGGCCAAACATGTGCTGGTATCATTCAACTTTGGAACTGATTGCATTCATAGTGCTGCTGAATTGTTCTTATTTGCAGGGGGAATCTTGAGATTTCATTGCTTGCTGTATCTTGCATATCTTGATCAAATTGATACAGTATCAGGTATGGCACTTGGTACTTTGCTCGACTGGGACTCCAAAAATATTGTTGTTCACATGGCGTGAATGCAGACTGTGCACATAAGTTTATGGTAGGTATATCCCTCAATTAGAGACTGTAGGGTAGTAGAATTCATATCAACCATCCATTGGTACGATTGTTTTAAGTTGAAGGTTGTGTGCAGCTTGCATTTGGGTCTAGTTATGCTAGTCCAAAGTGCATTTAGTACAGAGCAAGCAGGTGAATTTGTAGATGTACTGATAGTTGCCTCTGGAGAGTCAATTGTTGACTCTCTAATTAGTGCATTTGAAAGTGACCTTTCACTGTTTCTGTTGTTGATTGTAGTTAATGATAAGAATACAGGGGTATGTGCTATGATAAAAGTGCCATTGTGTAGGATTCTGGCACAAGTGCAGGAAGATGGAAAAGTTATGGTGCATTTACCAGCCCCAAGTATAGTAGTGTACCCACCCAAATGCAAGTGGTTGGGTGAGAGGAGGAAAGAACAAACATAAGAAGTATGTAGAGCTCAGACTTCATAGACCAGTTGATGTCAATAAAACTGAACTGTGTAGTGATAGCTGTAGTGCTGTTACTGAGTTGGAGTACTATTCATGAGAGTGTTTTGAACATTTCAAAGCTGCTCTGGTCATTATACATGTAGTGTAATGCTCTGGAGTTAGAAATCTACTTTGGAGTGGCAGCAGCAGTCTGAGCACAAGCAGTGTATTAGAGGGGATCACAGTCTCCAGGTGCAGCGAGAGCTGCAGTAGTAGTGACCTTCTTTACTCTCCACCACTCTCTTACATAGTTAAAGGTATCACAATTAACTTTGACATTCTCTGGGAGCCTATATTGATAGACATTGTACTCACCATATTCCACACAGTTGTTTCCGATCTGCAAACATTTCCATATGCTGTATTCATCTGTGGTATGGATGTGGATTTTGCATTTGATGCACTTACTCTGTTGCCCATTATTGTTAGAATTTCTGGTATTACTGGTTTCTCTAGGCCCAACACATGCACTGTGTTCACCTCATACTTGATATCTACTGTGTCCAGAATACGCCTGTCGTGTGCCTCAGCAACTATTGCTACGATTGTGGATTAGCTTGGAAGCACCTACGGGGCAGTATTGAGAAAATATTTCAGATCTTGTGGAGATGGCTTATGATGATGTTGAGTATTAGTGCTATTGATACAGCTGTTGCTGGAGTGACAAGGTTTAGGATTCATAAGGATCTTTTGGAGGATGTAAAAGTGGCTATAGCAAAGTGTGTGTGATTTCAAGTCTGTAGGATTAACTAGGTACTTAATCTGATGCAATACTAACTGCTGGAAGCGTTGAATATACTTAACACCAGAAATAATGGTATAATCTTATATTCAGTATTCAGCATACACCTTGTATCCATGGTTGTACACTTGGCTGGGATATAAAATTTACTTTGTGATGACCATCGTCTTTGTGTGATTGTGATCTGGCTTTGTCCAGCTGACGCCAATGGTTAGTATATGAGCAAGTTGGCTAATATATATAACAAACAATACTAAAATTCTAATCACTAGTGAAGCTTGTATATTCTGAACCACAGGGGCAATCATGTGATCTTATAAATGGCATTTAAAGCATGGCTTGTATCCATGCATAGTGTTATCAACAGGTCCGGGTAACCCGGCAGAGGTTCAGATTTGAACTTGAAAAATAGTTCGGTTCAGTTCCAGACCAGTCCAGAAAACCAAACCGCTCTGTCTTACCGGGATTGGTACCCGGACCTGATATAAATCCGCGGTTTTTTGGCCAGGTTTATCATACTGCAGAGCCTCATCTTCGCGAACTCAGTACTTTGGCTCCAATTAAGTATTTGAGTTGTGATCGTATCACAATGTGAGATATACATAAAAGATGCAGTTTCGGATGCTCTTTCACCTCCCATTCTCTAATTTGCGATCCGATTACTATTCGTTCGGTTGCTGTGAAATGACAGTGATGATTCAGCGTTTTTCGAAGCGACTCAACGAATAGTGATTGGATCACAACTTTGACAACAGAATGTGAAAGAGCATTTAAAACTGCATCTTTTATGTATATATTATGTTGTAATACAATCACAACTCAAATACTTAATTGGAGCCAAAGATCTGAGTTCGCGAAAATGTGGAACCGCCCAAAAAACTGTGGGTTCGGTGCAGTTCACTTTTTTGTTGGGGCAAAACCCATTGCAACGGTTCCAGTTCGGTTCAAACCTGGGCCCAGAACCAAACCGCCAATTTGAAACCGTTGCTAACACTATCCATCCATACGAATTCACCTGGCATAAGTATTACCATTGTGAGATTATAATCCCGACCTGTCCAGGTGAAGCCCATAAGCTGTACATCTGTGAGGCAGTCTGTATGTGCGATACTTTCCACTTTTGGTATACTCCATTGAGCTAGAAAACAAATAACCAAACAAATATGTAAAGAAACAAATAACCTGTGATGCTAATGGGAATCTTCACAAAATGGTGTGTCGTATATACATCTGCAAAATGTAAATTTGTCAGACAGCCACACCCAATCATCCCAAAAACTCCAGTTGACCTCACCAGTAGGTTTAAGTTCTTTCTGATGCTTCCAGGCCACCCTGGAGTGAAGCACTGTGCTTTCCAACTCCGCAGGAGCATTCTCAAGTGCTTCCGAAAGCACCTGCAGTTATGGAGGTGCATTTAGGATGCTCTGATATCTGACTTACAAGAAAGACAACATTGAGAGCAGCTGAGACCTCTGCACAGATTTGCGTGAGACTTTGAAACCCGCTGAGAGCTCTGGGCAGGTCTGCAGATCAGTTTCAGATCATGTGAGACCTCTCGGCAGCCATGTGGGAGACTTAGTGCCATATTCTCACGGTTGCAGTTCTTGGAGTTCCATAACCAGAAAGAGTTTGATTCTTGTTACAGTTAGCAGATTCGGTACATCATCATATGCCATGAATCATTGATCTAAGTCTCTCTATATATGCACAAACCATCATTCTGGCTGCAGATGGCATTCAAGTGCAATCGGTGAAGAACCTGGAGATGTTGATACAGTGAACATTTGAATGCACTGGAAGGCCATTGTTGCGGGAAAATCAGTTTCTCACCACCACCACCACCACCACCACCACCACCACCACCACCACCACCACCACCACCACCACCACCACCACCACCAATCTGTTTTGCAGGGTGAAGGCAAAGGGGAGCATATGGAGATAATGGAATAACACAGGCGGACTGAGTAACAGAGTCTATAGAGATACAGAGATAATGCAGAGCTTAGATTTGGGAGACCCAGAGGTAGATAGACATCATCTCATTATACAAAATACACAGTCCATCTTTCCTAGCTGTTGGTTCCATGCTGTCTGGCAGAGCTTTTATTGATCCATGCCATTTGTTCGGTTTTTCATGCACTTTGCCGATGCTTTCTACATCCACCCACTTTGTGAGGGTCCTCACAGCAGCATACCCCATAATATCCTCTCACTCTCTTCTTGAACTCCTCAAGCCAGAACAGCTCTTTCTCACTAATTCCATATGATTACCATGAGAACTCTCTTGCTTCACCACACCATGATCATGTGAACTTACAGTTGTACTTGGAGGCTGTGAACTAGTGTGTTTGGAAATGTATTTGAAGACCAAGACTAAGTGTACTGGGAGATATACTTCGAGGCTGTACTGGATTAACTGCAGAGTTGTATGTGGATGCCGTAATGGAACAAGCTTGCAGATTCACATGGAGGCTGTGATCAGAGAGAGTTGGAGATGCACATGGAGGCCAGAATTGATTGAAATTGGAGCAGTACTTGAAGGCAGTCAATCTGCAGGCGGTAGATCAGTCTTGTGGCCCGACAGGAGCTGAGACTCTATTCATTGGTTGACTCCTAGGAATGGGAATGTAGAGAACTGAGTACCACACAGTGTGGGACATGATATAAGACAGGCTGGGAGCAGGAGATAGTCAATCTTCAGATGATGTAGTACTCAGTATGTGCAGTCCTTGGTGTATGATGTACTCTGTGTATGCTGTACACTGTGTATACAGTACTCTGTGTATACTGTACTCAGTGTAAACCGTACTAAGCGTACACTGTACTTGGTGTTAACGCATAATCATAGCATGCAGATATGGAGAGAGACGACTTAACTTTGCGGTTCTAGATAGCGGTAGCGTTGAGAACAAGATAGAAAATGATCAGTGGTATTGCGCAATTATTACGATGAAATAGGACTTAAGACAATTTGGTGTGAGAATCAATTTACTATGCCTGTTATGGCAGGTACAACATCCAATCCAGCAAGTCATATGATCATGAAGCTGTCTTCTAAACCCCATGACGCAAGTTGTACCCATGGTTTGTCATTTCCGCTGGCATCCTCCATTGTGTTCCCAACTTCATCCTTTATCACTGACATATGTTCATAACCCTACCATCCTTGCATATCACAATGGTTAGTGATCTCTCACTGTTACTCCATGGCATGATCATCTGTTATCACCGAGTATAGCATACACCGATTATGGCATACACCGAGTATAGCATACACTGTGTACAGCATTGACTTTGGAATATCTGTCTTCCTGTTGGTCTTGTAATTAGGAGTTTACCCCTGAATGGAACTACAGCTTCTTGCTTACCTCCTGACAAGATTGACTGCCACCAGCCAGCTCTCCATGAGAGCTTAATGGTACAGTCACCATGTCTGAATTCCACAGCTGCAAGTTAACTAACTGATGATTATAGTGTCATCCAGACCCAGCATGCCTCCCATTGGCTGGCTCCAACTTCTCCTCCAAACTCGCTCCATTACAGCCTTGGAGTGTATCTCTATGTTTACTTGTTCATAGCCTCCATCTGTATATCCACACTTGTTAAATTACAGCCTCCACGTTCACATAATCATAGGCTCCAAGTGCATCTCCAAACTCACTTAATTATGGCATCCAAGTGTATCTTTGAGTTCACGAGACTGGCATCTTCAGATGCAACTTGAATTGCTCTCATGCACTGGCTGCAGCCAGTTGAGAGATACCATGTGTAGATGGGTAGCTATATAGATACAAACATACATAGATGAGAATACAAACTGAATACACAAGTTACAAATATTGTTGAATGATAAGCAGTTGCTACAATGTTCTGGCACCCCTACAGTATTCCCAAAGAAGATGTTGTTTATCCAAGACTGCTCTACTCTGATGCAGAATGCTTTCAGACTTGTTGCCGGCGCTTCTGGGCTTGTTGCTGGCACTGCCAGGCGCTGACAGACTTGTCATCAGCACTTGCAGATGCTTCAAGCTACACTTACAGGCCACTACATTGGTCCAGTGAACTCCGGGATTTGACAACCATGGTATTATGGTCTGAAAACTCTGCAATACTCCCAGAGACCCCAAGAGAGATAATTAAATTTTGCTCATGCAATCCCAGGAAAGAGTACTATCTATGCCAGAGAATGGCCATTTATTATAACAAAGAAATCTGTATTCTCAAAGTGTGATGACGTATTCAATTCAACCTCAATTTGACCTCCAATAATCTTCAATTTATTGATTCTCTGAACTTGATGGGTACATCTGTAGTATGTACTTCCTCGAGTATATCTGCAATATTTCTAGGTGAGTGAATATTGCACTAGTAGTCAATTCTTCACTTGAGCAGATGTTGACTGTTGACTCAGGTAACATTGAGGAGTTTCTTTGGAGCTTTCAAGATTCCTGATGTACGAAGTAGCAGAGTACACTAATTGTCATACTTAATTGGCACCAGTGGTACATCTTTGGCATGAAAGTCCTGTTGTATTTGAAGTCACAATATCACATTTCAAGAAACCTCTGAGTCGGCGAAAACCTTCGCTTGGAATATTAACTGGGCGATAAGACATCTAGTTTGCCACTGGCATGAAGTTGTTCCACTTCTGGCAAGAAATTCAACACCTCCCTGATTTTGCCATCCATATTGTGATACACTGATCTTTAGTAATAGTGCACTGTGTAACTGCTGTGACTGGGGATACCAGTGTGGATGCCATTGGCAATGAAATGGGGTTGAAAATCAGTTGCAGATAGGAGACAGTGAAGAATACATATAGCTGTGTACATATTAATGGCGAATGGCTACATGGTATAATGAGCAATTGTCGCAACTGCATTGGCAATATCTAGCCTGTCTGCATGTTCTGTAGTTGTTAGTGATATTACAGCTGCTTGAGTATCTGTTATATCTTCAAAGTCCATCTCCCTGTGATCCTGAGCCACATGACAGTTTCCATTGGATTGAATGGGGATCAACACACCCTGAGGATCATTCATGCGAAACTGTCTGAATATGTAACTCATTGAGAGTTTCTGAAAGATATTAATTCCAGTCCCAACATCATCACTGTAAATCGAGATGCTGAGGAAGTGCCATCCATGGTTGAGGTTCTTGATTTTATGTATCCCCAAGAATTTGGTTATAATCTCTAACGCTGCTTGGGCAGGTACCTCCATGTATGACATGGAGATACTGTTGACAAACTAAAGTATCAGAGTGCCTTTCCAGTGGTGATAGAGGTTAGCATTGGCATGAGATTGAGCAAACCCAAGTGAGAGTTGGAAGGTGTTGTCATTATTTGACTGAAAATAGCAATACCTAGAAGATGTGTCAGCAAAATATAAAATAGTTTGGAAGTTATAACCAAACAACTAAGCAACTCTGAACAGCCACAACAATCCTTCCAGGTGATTTCATATGCTCACAGAAATGTTGAATGTAAAACAATTTACTCCCAGACACCACAAGAGCACACTCAGGATCTCATAAATGCTCCGAATGTTGATAAACAGAATACACGAATAGCCTGAAGAGTGTATAGCAGTGTTTAAAATGCTACAAAGTTAAACAGGTAGACTTAGCAAATTTTGGAGATATTGCAACTATTGGCCACATCCCCAAGACTATTCCAGTACCCACCCAACCTGAAGACATAGTCTCTGTCAGCAATTGTTATAACTTCTGTATCACATAGTACAATTGGATAAACAATCTTACTTCTATTCATCATGATTCTAATCAATGTTCAATACAATAGATATCCACGTTGTGGTGGGAAAATCCATTTCTCACCACCACTGCCACTTAGCATGGCAGAGGACTAAGCCACCATGGTTGTACAGAGATACACGGATGATGGAGACGGACTGGGCATCAGTGGGTGTACAGGGATACAGTGGAAATGGTTATAGACTGAGTAACGGGTAGTATATCTTTGGGAGACCCTGGGTTATTTGGACTGTTATCTCATGTTGTAATTCATCACATCTCATCTCATCTCGTATCATCCTCTCATACAACATAATCCACAATCTATCTTGCCAATCTTTGGATCTGACTCTGTCTGTCCGATGTTTCGTGGATCCTCACTGCTGGATAGTAGGAAATGATCTAACCCGCTTCCAATACTCCTCGAGCCAGAACGACTGATTTTCATGAATTCCATTTGGAATGCCACGAGAGGTTTAGCGGCGTGTTGACAATGGGCTCTCTGGGTTCTAGCTGCATCATTTCACCACCAATGGAGGCCATATACAAATTCTGGTTCGGAAAGCTGAGTAAACATTCATGGCACAGACACCCACAAGCTATTAGGCCTAAGTATGGGGAGAAGCAACAAACGAAAAATAACAACCCTGCAAGCGGAGCAATCAACAATGGATAAAACGACATTACTAAGGATGATGCTAACAATATTTGATGGGAATGCCAGATGCAGTAAGCTGGGTATATTGATGTCATTGCCTGACACGGTATCGATTTGATACCCGGAAAAATAATGGGGAAATGGTGCGAAACTAACATTAAACGAACGGCATGGATCTCTTACCTGAACAAACACCAAGGAAATGGCGCCGAACTAGCACCAGACGAAAGGCACCAAGCTAATAGCAGGATGAATTCAGAGGAAATGACACTGAACTAATACAAGATGAAAGGCACCAACCTCATACCAGGACGACAGGCTGAGCAAATGGCAATGAACTAAGAGTGGATGAACGGTACTAGCCGAATACGAGGACAAACACCAAGGAAATGGCGTCGTTCTAGTGCGGGATAAAAGTAACCAACCTCATGCTGGGAGGACAGACACTTACCTCACAGATGGGACGACAGGCACCGACCTAACACCGGGACCAAAGGCACCAATCTTGTTCTCGGACGACAGGCACTGACCTAACACCGATACAACTGGCACTGACTTAACATTGGGACGACAGGGACGAAAGGCACGAAACTTAGACTGGGACGAGCAAACACAAGCTAATACAGGGCGCCGCCGCTGTACGGAGAAAGATAGTAATCCAAAGGAATACCAAGAAATAGAATGCACGAGGCTGGTCTGATTGTGAGGAGCTCTAATGAGGATGCTAATGGTCGTGGGGGAAGTCGCAGGGAATAAAACATGATAGACCACGGGGCAGGAAGCTAAGAGATAAAACTGTGAGAGGTGGTGAGGCTGGACCAAGAGAAGAACGAAACAAAGAGCTCACCTCCAAGAAAAAAAGGACCACCAATTTGAGCAAATCCCCTTCCAAAAACTTGCAAACTAGCAATTGACCTTAGATCAACGATTACTGCCAATTCACCACCTAAACCACCATCCCATCTCGAAACCGCTTTAACAGTACCATTCAAAATACCAACTGAGCACACTTAAACTACTTCTGCCGCTGGTTCCAGTGGCCGTGCTGAATTATACAGTGCTGGACCCTCAAGTCATGATGGATCCTCCACCAGCGCTGGACCTCCTGCCAACACCTCACCCCTCAATGTGTATAATCAAAGCCCATTTATCGAGTCCTTGGTCCTTGCTATTACTAGGGACCGGATGCAGATGCCACTGCCACAAACCATGGGTGCTCCAGTCTTCCGAGGAGTGGACGTTACTATGCTCATCATCACATACGAAAGCCTTGCATCTCACACTGGGAACAATCTGTCAGCCAAAGACATCATTGCAACTTTCCCGTGGTACTGCTTGGTAATAATTCAGCAAATGATCAACATTATGAACTGATATCTGAGGAAGGACTGGGAACAGTTGAATGAAGAACTGCAGGTCGCCTTCTGCCATGACGATAGCCGAGTCTATATTTACATGAGATTGTATATGGGGCGACTCCGGAAGAACCAGCTGGAATGTGGGAATGTCGGATTGAAAGCCTATATCCTCGCCTACAACAACATCAGCCACATTATGATCAACAAGGGAGCCTTGGCTGATTAATCAAAGATCCTAGAAACTCCTCAACGTTCATACACAACATACTCCGAACACATATCCTCAAGAAATGTGTCGCTGCTAATGTCCCATCCATTCAGGCCTCGGAAGGAGCCCGTATGGCACCACAAGTCTCTCCGTTTTGAGTCCCAACTGGAGTCCCGCACTCACAGATGCCAGTAGTGGTGAACCTGCCAGCAATTTCTAACAAAGAAACCCCGGCACCAGCGAGGAGCCACGGAGGAAATAGAGCAAAGATATTCGGACATTGACCCAAAAGAAGTGTTTTGCCAATACGGGAGGATGCCTGGCAAATCAGCGTGGCAAGAACAACAGGGTGAGTGAGTTGCCCCCACGGCGGCACCACAGCCGTGTGGGCTGCAGCATGTTGCACAGTCCTAGCTGCTTCCGAGTGCCAGCAGCTCGGGAAATCTATCTGCCTAATTAAAGTAAGGTCTCCTGGGAAGGATAGAGCCCAGCACTACAAAGAAATATGGTTGGAGTATTCTGAGAGGAAAGAGTGGAAAGAGAAGGGACCGAATAGTGAAATAGGAAAAGCATACAAGTCGATTGACAGGAAGAGACAGTTTGCAGGGAGAGACAAAGACATATACAACGGGAAAGAGGAGGGATCATTCATGGAAGAAGGGATACAGTCAGTCTGAAGAGGGGGGTTATCAAACGCAGTAAGGAAGCTGATGGGAAGAGGCAGGAACTTGGAGGATGAGTGGAAAGAAGAGAAAGGACTCATAGTCAGAAAGATGGGTAAGAGTTTGGTACCGGAGAAGGGGTCAATGGGACAGGAGGGTCTGGCGAATGAAAGGAGGGTAAACGGGAGAGAATCCAATACTTTTGGGTGGGATTCTAAAAATAACATTGCCACTGAACTGAGTCAAATACAACCCATTTCCTCAGATTTTGACTCACCACATCCAGTGAAGGCAGACCACACATCAGAAGAATGATTCGAAAAATAGGGGCGGCGATGTGGGAAAGGGAGGAAATCCATTGAATGGACCGTAACAAAAAGAGTTGAAGATATTGAATCCACACAATTGAGTGGATTTGAAAGATGGTGGGGGAAGAAATATTCCTATTGGCTGAGTGGTACCCATGTTACACCAAAAATTCCAACCATTTTCCCCGAACTCTCCAGGAATCTTGGGGCAGGAGAGACTTTGACTATTCCAGGACTGGACAGAACATTCTGCACCGAAAACAGGAATGATGAAGAAGATATTCCGAACCACCAACTACACGCAGCGAAACAGGAGGGGAAGAGGCAAAGAAGTTGTGAAGAGATGTGAAAAGAGCATACGAGAGAAATTGAGAACCACATAGAGACTGGAAAAAGAAGGATCTGGTACAAAGTACCCATCCAGGTATATAACAAGCTGTCTCCTCCCACGTTTCTCAAGAAAGACATCCACCATACAACACCATTCATCCCACTTGGCACTGCGACAACTGTGCCCAATAGCACAGTCCCAACTACAACCGACGATGGACATGCCGTTTACATCACTCAACACCATTGCAGCAGGACTCAGTGATGCCATGGATTTTGAAGCATCCTTAACCACTACCACTGCTACTATGGGACTCGACTTCACCCCTGGGGCAGTCACCATCATTGCAGCTACCACCACTGCAGCAGCCACCACCGCAGCAGCCACCACCGCAGCAGCCACCACCGCAGCAGCCACCACCGCAGCAGCCACCACCGCAGCAGCCACCACCGCAGCAGCCACCACCGCTGCAGCCACCACCGCAGCTACCACAACCACTGTAACCACGACAGCAGCAACCACTGTAGCCACCACCACCATGGCCGCCGCTACCACTGCACCAGCCACCACCACGGCAGCCATCACCGCAGCAGCCACCACCGCAGCAGCCAACACCGCCGCAGCCACCCCTGCGGCCACCACCACGGTGGTAACCACCACCATAGCTACCACGGCCATTACTAGCCTCCACTCCACCACCACAGCAGCAACCACCACAGCCACCGCCACTCTAACCACCACCACCACGGCAGCCGCCACCACCAGAGCTTCTACCACCACAGCCACCACCACCGCACCTACAACCACCATAGCCACCACCACAGCTGTTACTATGTATGCCCACTCCTTGGATATCACTGCTATCCCTAACGATCCCCCTCCAGTAACCCTTTCGTTGGAGACACTATCACACCTCAGCAGGGAATTCTTCTGCAATGGACATGGCAGATCACTTCAAGATGCCGTAGACATTGCTGCTGGGAAACTTGCCCTCCATAGCCAAGTGAATGTTATGCTTGAGATCCATGATCGCTTTGGACACATGACCGATGCTGCCAACCACCAGGTTGCTTCGCTTTCAAACTTCGTGCAGAGACACCTTGACAGGAAGATGTTGCAGTACAAGCGATACAATGACTTCCTTGAGGCTCTTGACAGCTCTGGCAGGGTAAGGAAGATGATAAAACACCATTACTCTGCCCAACAGAGGAAGGCACGGGCAATAATGCAGCTGGGCTACCTGTGGCAGCACTATTCTAAACTCCAGGAAATCCTAGGGGATTCCAAAGGTAGTCAGAAGTGGCTGCAATTAACGGCAATTGCCAACCAAACATTGAGATATCCCGAGTTTGCAAAGAAATGCCGCAATTGTGCATATGTCAACCATCTGACCAAGCAAAACCGGAAGTCCAAAGCAAACAAGTCAGATACTTCCTGAGACTTCCAGACAGCTAAAACATTGTGAGATATTGGCTGCACTCAGCTGGAAGAAGAATTCGACTATGAAGCTATATGCCTGAAATAGTATCGGGGGTTAGTAATGCCACTTGGTTATTACCCTGGCATGGATGACAACGATCACGCCAGTCAACTTCATACCATCTCACCATCAGTACCACCTACTGACCACGAGATAACCATACCACCTCCATTCCCTGATTTGCCCCAGATGCTTCCATCCCCAACCACACCAACCAAGAAAACTGGAATGGAAAAGGAAAAGGATCAGAGCCGGGTTGGAGGGCTTTTGATGGACCTGGCCAAGGATGGATCTGATGATGGATGCTGGGCTCCGGTCGAGAAAGTGGCTCATATCCCACCAGCGTCCACTGAGACAGCGGCTGGGACAATCCCACAGGCGCCCACCAGGAATGTGGCTGGCTGAATTCCACCAACTCCTGTTGAGAAAGAGGCCGCTACAATACCACCAACCGGAACAGAGGCAAGGGAGGTTCAGAAGCAAGTGGAGGATAGTGAGGAGGTCCTTGATCCAGCAAAAACCAGCTCAGTATTGGATCCGGTTCCCAGTACAATTAGCAACCAATTTGAATCCAAGTGTCTTCATACGGCCGTCAGACTGGAATTCTCCTCCAATTCATCAATCAACAGGTGACCGGGTCCCAGGCCACAGGTATCCAATTCCAGGCCTACCCGAAAGTATGTTTCTGGCATACTAGGTTTGGACCAACTGGTTCATCATGAGAAGATGGGCTTCGGAGGCCGATATGCCAGGAGCACTGCTGGTTGACGAAATGGGTCCTGAAAAGACTTTCACCTCAGTTGCAGCGGCAATGATTTGCAAATTGGTGCCTGAAAAAGTTGTAATGGGGTTGCCACTGCCCATTATATGGGCAAATACCCTTGAAAAGTGGGTGATATTGGCGCACAATGACTTTCCCGGAATTGCTGGTGAAGAACGGGAGTGGGATCCTCTCCAGAAATTGATCTCAGTTCCCCACTGGCTGATCGAGATACAGATAACACCACCTCACGGGCATCCAGCCCTTCTATCGGCCCTTGAACCAATCCTGGTGGTTACATTGCCAGGAGTGGCAGAGAACTTCAAGTTTGTCATCGACGAGATGACACATCAAACTGTTTCTAAACTGGTCAACTTGTGGCACACCGAAAATGCAAATCTCACCCACAATGATCTGACCACCAGTATTGATGAGCCGGAAAACTGATCGAATTTCCACCTTGTATCGTATCATACCTTAACATCGAGAGCAAAATCATCAAGCAATGGACAATTCTCCTACTGTGTATGGAGTTTTGAAATTTTTGATGAGTTCCATCGGTACAAGACAAAAAAAGTGTGGGCTGGCAAATTGCAATGAATGGGAAGATTGGATTCAAAATTCAAATCACAGCTACACCAGGATTCCATTCACTCTATGACTAGTGTTATCAGACAAGGTGACTGTTTTCAAGTGACCCTGAAAATGCAGAGGACGAGACTGTGATGGAAAAGCATCGTGCAGATGAATTGTTTTCCGTAGTGAAGAGTTTGATGTATCCCATCCAGACTGAAGACGAAGAACCTCAACAGGATGCCTCACACCAGATGATACAGATTGCAAAGACTTGGACGATAAGGAGGTGGTCGGAATAGAAGCTTGCCACCAGACAACCACTGGTGCGGATACCAAAGCACAATGCACACCTCAATGATCGTTAGTGGACTGCGACAGAGCAGGGAAAACTTAAGACCCTTGGGGAAAGATACCCTTCGGGTGGTGCTTCGGGAGCTGGGAGGAGTCATCGATGGTAGATTGCATGTTTTTCATTTGTGTTGGAAGAAATGGGGGATCTCAAAACATTTCTGGACACTGGTACGATAAATGCGCACTCGATAAGTTGGTGTGTTCGCTGATTTTCCCATTGCTGAGAGATATAATTCTGCCAATGCTTCTCAACGAACCTATGGAGTATCCCGAACCTGAGGAAGATGACCCATTACAAGAGGTGCTCCATCCGAAACAAGGGAGACATGAAAATGATCTCCGCAGTGCACCTCCTCTACAAAAAGAAGTGCTATTTTGTCATCATCCTGCCCAAGTTAGTCATTTGAAGTGGTGGCTAACGAACTATTTTGAGGATCATGTAGATATATTCCACATGTATGTAGATATGGGCAATGATGAATGCACAGAAATGCATCTCAAATTCCAGGATTCACGCAATTCCGCTTTATTCATAACGAAACCCAAAGGTGGCGGGACGAGCCTATATCATACCTGGTGTTAGCAAGAGTTCCGTTTTCGGACCATTTCTACTAGAGCAGTAGCAACAAAACCCAGACCCGGCCCATTCGGTCCGGGTTTGTATCAAGTGGTTCCGTCGATTTAGTCCTTGAATATTTATCTGATAATTTAGTGTTTGGTACATGAAATATGGAGCTTCAGACGGCGCATCTTTTGGTGGTCTCCGCTTTTTGATATCGTCAAAACTCAGCAAGCTGCTTTGAAATTATTGTCATTTGTGGCTGAAAATGAGGTTTTTTGGTCACTGCTTGCTGAGATTCAAAGTTATCGAAAATCGGAGACTACCAAAAGATGCGGCGTGCAGAGCTCCATATTTTACATACCAAACACTAAACTCTCTGATCAATATTTGTGGCCTCAAAGTGATGGTTCACATAAAAAATCTTCGATTTTTGATGGGGTAAGGGCGTTGCCACACAGACCTATACAACCAGCCGGGTCCAAAACTGCAATCGTTGCTAACACTAATCTTACTGCAGCACAGTATCCGGCAGTAACTCAGAAGTGCTAGGTATTGAACGAGCAGCGGCAGGTGTTGGCTCGAGTTGTCTAGGTAGGGCAACACAGAGTACCATACATATGGTTACAAAATACAGGTCCTGGTTGCTATGACAACTGGGCAGGTGATCCCCAATATCACTTTGTAGTGGCCCAAATGTGAGTCCTGCACAGCTTGATAAGTCAACCGAACATCACTTTGTTGATAAGTTACCGGAAACTGCATTCTCGTGAGGATCATACAAAGCGGCTGACAGAGAATGAAGACACTTTCCAGTCAGATGAGCTATCATCATAGATTGTTAAGAACGCGTTATCAAGACATGCCTCTTTAGATATGCAACCAATGTAATCTTCTTAACAGATACAAATAGTCATTAGGTGGTTTGTAAGGCACACTATACCGCATAAGTCAATCCTGTCTCTATGTCATTTTGAAGCGAATCAAATTATTGATGTTGGAATTGTGGTGTCTTTAATCAGACATTGCAAGAGTGGGATTTCAGTGGCGCTAATAATTATTACTATTACATTTCATAGGTGTTCTTGATTGTTAATATTAATGAGCAATAAGAGATAAAGTCAATTCTTAAGCTAAATCACAAGTTTACAGCTGGCCAAACTCTGGATGAATGGCCAGAGTTGAATTGTGAAAATGATGCAGTGAAGGGCTTCGAATTATTCATCAGTAGTGATTTTGAAGTGCACTGCAAGTCTGTGGCCATGTATACATTTCCAAGTCAAAGGAGTGAACAACGTACAATTCAACGACATTCAGGAGCACCAGAGAATCCTGACCATATGTCATGAGTCTCGTTTAGATAGGTCGTGCACTGCAGATTTGGCAATCCAATTTGCGAATACAGTGAGAGATGGCATTATTGAATAGCTATGTCAGAATATGACACACCGACTGGCTAATGGAAGGCACAGCCGCTGCTTTTGCTGCCATTTGATTGAAGTGCAGGTGCACCGAAGAGTTATCAGCATATGTTTTGAGTCGTGATATGACAGATCCAGCACTGCTTATGTGCGAAACTTATTTGGCAAGGAGACTGTCTTGGCGACATTGAGTACTTGTGTCAGAATTTGGGACACGGCTCACTGATTTGTGGCAATTCAGTATCTATTGCTGGCATATGCTCAAACCTATGGTGCACCAGAGAGTTCTGGGCACCTATTGTCATGACTGTCACTGCATAATTGCCAATCCCATTCCGCATTCAACACTGTCTATACGATGATTGTGTTCCTGTGTCAGATCATGAGACATGGGCGTACTGATTTTTGGCAAAGCTGCAGCTTGTGCAGGAATACCATACTCGTTCGGGCACACCTCAGATCACCATCCCACAGTCTCGGAGACTGATACATGGCTCGTGTATTCATGGCAAAGCTGCACCTTTCCCAGCTGGGTATGTCCTGGCCTAAGATTGAAGTTCAGGCTCAACTGAGATCCGCAATCCAGTCCTGAATGACATTCTTGAATTTCTATGAGGTTAACTTTGGCATGCGGTGACTCATTAAGAATGTCGCATTCCAGGTCTGGCACGCTTCAACTGTGACAATATGCCTCCCAAGTGCATGTACCCCACTTCATAGTGCAATTTTTATTGTCGTTAGCTTTATTTTCACCATGTTTTGTTCGGCTTTGTATCAGTGGACGCTGTGCACACAGATTGCCATCTCTCAAGACACTGCACATTGCAGTGCAGGCGGCTCATCCTGTTCGCCCTCTGCCAATATATCAATTGATGGGGAGTAAGTGGCCTTAGGGTCCGCCTTCGGGTAGCGGGAAGTGGGATGGGACGACTTTGCCTAGGAGAGAGATTGGGAGTTTCAACGGCCTTGTGCCCTCCCGGTTGAAGACCGAGGAAGTTCCAGGATGGGGTTTAAATGCCATGACCATTAGTGGTCGGCCGGCTTATGGTAACTTAGCTGGGCGCCTCCCTTCGGGGGCGAATGCAAAATGATTACAAACAAAGAAATATATCAATTGATCCTTGATCGGTATGTGAAGGCCGCTGTTGAAATGTGTTAAACTGTTTGCTCCGCGTCAACTGTCTATTTAAAGAAGGTAGCCCTGCACAACTAAACCATGAATGCATAGACCTGGCCAATTATCAACCTGACTGAACTTGATATTGCCTAGTAGTATGTTTCAACCTATGCTTTCAAATTCTAAAATAGCTTTTGCATCATCAAGATCTGTCCAAAGAGCTGCAGCTTGAGTGCATGAATCTCACATGACAGATTCTGCTCAGCGACTCCACAAGATGGCCGGCAACTCCCGCTCACCCATGTACCATACTTACTCAAAGATGCCTAAGTTTTCAATGCTTGGAATGCAGACTGAACCCAATTCTGACTAAATGTATATTTGGGCCGTGACAACTCATATCTGAAAATAGATTACATGAACCGATTTCCATCATGAGAGAAGTTCGAAGAGAGCGACTCTTGAGAGATTCAGTGAACAGAAGACAACTTTGAAGATTGCAATTGACTGTCACAGTAAGGCGAGGCTGCAATCCCCAGCGAAGGAGTTTTATCATAACAATTTAATCTTCGGTGCACCACAATTCCCCGGAAGTGCATCCATGCAATCATCATTCCTCTGCCCGCTGAGACATGACATCTCACTATGTCTTCATACTATTGTAGTATATAGCTTTCAACCTCAACATTTATTTAAGTCAATTTTGTAGTAGAGACTCAAAATGAATATGTCATTGAACAGTGTGCAACTAACTAGATATTAGGCGGACAGTAAGAATGTGATTGAGTATTTATGACATATTTGTTAGCAATCTATGCATCGACGAGTACTTGAATCCATAAGATTACCCCTGGATCATCCACTGTTCTTTACCATATTTTCTCTATGCCTGTATCTCTATGGGTGTATCTCTCCTTCATATACCATACTCTCTCCCTCCTCCATTGACTGCAACATTGTTGTGATGGATATCCTGCAAACAAGCCCATGATGAACACATGAAAGGGAAGTAATGTGTACGATATTGCCTTATCAACTGCTAACTGAGCTGCAGCATCCTGATAGAATAGCCAATCATGAATATATGTGTGTCCTCCCGGTCGATATACCACGTACGGAGATTCATAGTTCTCTTCGATCGATAACAGACTCAGTATGACCCCTTCAAACTCAGCCGCCACTCAATGAGTTCTGCAGATTCTCAATGCTGCATCAATTCTATGCCCTGCAGTTCCCTCAAATGCTCGAGCATTAACGCATCATCACTTCATACAGAGTCGTATGCAGGGGCTAATGTGTTCACCCAGGTTTTCAGTGCTCCAGTTGCCCACCACCAAGGGTACGTGAATGTCGCAAGATTTCTTCAGGCGCCTCTCGTTCAGGTTCGTCTTGGTTTATTCTATCTGTGCTCGCTTTTGCTAACCTCCAATTCATGTATCCATACAGTTTGTTGTTGATAGGAGTTGCTAACATTTGGCTTTAGGAATTCATCTATTACTGGGCACCTGACAATGAATCCATCCATTCTGGTGCACCTTACAATGTTCTAAATCGCAACACCGGACTGCTGTCCTCAATATAACTATGAACCATTGAAGTTATCTCTCCTGAAACTGTCAAAGCGCACCTCGAATTGCATCCTGCTTGACTATGTGCAACTTCATGCACTATTTTTCCCATTATTCGATTGCACTTAATCTTATATTTACTGCTTATACACTCTCTCCCACATTCCCCAACTGGCCATCTTTATTACAACAAATGGAAGCTATGCCCAGCCAGGTGAGGAATTACTATCCACAGAATAATCAAGAAGCACACCTAGAGAGGGCACCCCCATTCAAGAAAGCTGCCAATCTTCATTGACCATCAAATGTTTGCCTTCCAACTATCTGTCTTTGTGCATCGTATTGCGGATGACTAATATCCCCAATTTCATTCATGAAGCTGGATGAGGATACCAATCAGAATATTGGTGATGATGAAAGTGAGGGCGACAGTGAGGACACCCGAGAGTCCACCATGACATCCGACATTGAGGAAGACGACTTGGATTATGTGAAGGAGTTCCTACTACTACACCAGACGCACCGGGGCAAGTCATTATGAACTACAAGGGTTCCAGTGCCAAAGAAATGGAGCCGTGCCAAAACTGTGATTGCATGCCCTCTGCTTCCAAATTCTTGAAAACCACTTGGCTCAATGGTACCAACACTTCTCAAACACCACAAGTCAGCCCTCCCAAACAAATCATCCGAGTCTGGCCATGCACCATCTGCCCAGTTGCTGCCGCAACTGAAGTCTTGTGGACACCAAAATGCTCCACAACCCAAGCCCAGTGCAGATCAGAACATTTCCCAATGCCAGAAGCCTACATTTGATGTAGCGAAATGGTTTATGGAACTAATTGTATTTATGAATACTCCTTGAGCAATAATATCTGATGACAAGTACTCGGGAGCTGACGAAGCTTGGAAGCTTGCCATTGAAGATCAGGATTGTCAGTGGGCATTAGCAGGTACTCCTGCAGCTACACCATCCGTGTGTCAATTGCCCAGCAGTCCATCACTCATAATCGATCTGCATACACGACAAGCTGTAAGTTTCGGGTTCTGTTTCATGCTGTTCTGTCAGATTTACGATATTGACTATGCCCCCAATTATGCATAGTTGAAACCGAAGATAAGTACCATTCGAGGACAGTTGGCAGATGGGGCACCTCACACTGTTGTTCAGAGTTACCAGTTGGATTTGCGCTCTGAGACTGAGCCTTCGATTCAGGTTAAGGAGCTCCTGGTGGACAACACCTATCTCTCCAAGGTCATTGATGATAAGACATTGTGGTTCACACGAATGGAAATGCTTGATCTCATTTACCATCAATTTTTCTTGACCAGGAATAGCTTGGGGCGCCAGCCAACGACATCGCAGTATTTCCAACCTCTCGCTCCGCTGTCTTTTGCGCTGGTAGCCGCAGCTATTCACTGTGTGCTTTCTGAGTATGCCACTGGAATGGAGGCCACAGTTATGATTTCCCAAGATGAATATCGAGGTACGTTGTGTCCATCCCCCATCACAAATTTTACTCCGGAAGCCACTGCACTTATCAATCACACATTACTGGTCCACTTTGAACCCTTCCTCCCCCAACCATGCGGCGCAACTCCGCTAGGATAGGCGCTCCTCAATTCCTCTTGGTACTCCTTAGCCTAGAGTCACACTCTTCTCTATCTTTCTGCAGTCAATTCCTCCTCTTTCAGCACTCCTCCGCAGGGATACGCACTCCATGATCCCCTCTGGCTTGATTAGAGCTCCGCTATTTCATTCCATGCACAATACACCCATTTCCGTGCTCCTTAGCCTGGGATGGGAGCTCCGTCATACCCACCGGCAGTCTGATAGTGGAATCTGCACTAGGTACCCCCAATCCCCCTTTTCGGTGCTCCTCTGTTGGGAGAGCACTCATCAATCCCCATCAGGGCTTCCCTGCCTGGATTGGAACTGCATTATTTCATTCTACAATCCTGACCCCCCCCCCCCCCCCTATTCGACCCTTTTCCTGTATTTTGGATGCTTCTCAATCCCCATCGGCACTCCGCAGCATTGATTTGGCACTCCTCTGTTTCATTCCCCACTTGTTCAATACAGCACTTCCCAACTGGCACTCCTCTTGTCCGTGGTTGCTGGTCTCCTTTTCATCCGAATGTATCATATTGCCTATCAAACCCCAATTTAGATTTGCAGCTAGCTAACATCTCATTGCACCTTTGTCAGATATCACAAATCGAGCTAAACGACATTGGAATTCAATTTCAGTCACTTATCAGCTACAAATATTCAGCAAATACAATGTGCACCACCAGCTTCATTGCGCGATTGAGGAATGATGTGTTCCGGCCTTCGTTGGACCTGATGAGATCAGAGAAGTAGTGGATGGCAGCAACACAATATTCGATAGATTGCATTTGACTGGTTAGTCGGGTGATTGTTTCGGTGTACCTGTGTTGATGTTTCAATCACTTGCCTTTTTCTTTCGCACCATAATGTAGCGAGGTAATAAATACAGTGTTAAAGAAGATGGCAGCAACCTTGATGCAGAATTGATAATGAACAATGATCCATGCATCATATTCACCTTGGAGGGAAAGCAATTACTCGTGGACATCCGGGGAGTCTCACCTGACGCCTGCAGTCTTCCGAATGAATATCTACACAAACCCAGGCATCTTTGAGAGTTTGTCTGTAATTACCGCATGTGTTTAGTGACATTTCCAGGTGCACCCAAAGTTCTCTCCAGCACTCCGATGTGTTCCCAAACATATCACAATCACTCCCAAGGTAATTCTGTACCAGTCATCGGAGATCCCAGCTACTCTGAAGGCCAACCTGAATGCCCTCTAAGGGTCTGATCCTCTCATGAAATTGACGCTTCTTAGTTTACACTCCACATCCTCACAGATACTCCTGCAGTCTTCCAGAAACTAAAATACATTTTGCTGATGTAGATTATCGTCCTGATCTGGTTAGAACTCCCCTTCATCTCACAGTTACTGTGAGAGATCATCCGGCCATTCATTCATTCTCCGTGGAACATGTTTAGCATTGGCATAATGTAGCTGTATTCTGCAATCCAGAATGTCCCTAGTGCTTCAGGTAGGCCATTAGTGGGTAAGTATAGTTGTTGCACTAATGTGTTATCATCAGTCTCTACTTGCAATTTAAGCACATTTACACAGCTGAGAAACAACCTGCATAGTTTCATTAGTCCAGTATACACATATTCTGCCATATCATATCCCTTCTCAGCCTGAATACAAAGCCCACTGTCCTAGCCTTATTGGTGCAGGTCATTTTTTTTGTCTTCCTGTACTTAGTTTGCCCCCTATCCTTCTAAGCTGGCGTCAACTTCCATGACTACTTTCCGGTGTTCGTCCTTAGCACCTAATATCTTCAACCAAGGAGTATCACTGGGAGCCTCCTTCAAGGTTGCCATGGCTATATTGACCTCATGCTCCCTTGGAAAATCGATGTCTTTCAACAAGATTCCAAACTGGGGCCCTGCATCCAATTCATACTTGTAATCCAAATTAAATTGCATGTGCAAATCTTGAATTATGCCCTACACTTGGTATGGTTCTTGCACTGGGGCAGATTCCACACCTTGCTGGTATTGGACCCTACCTGGCACCTCTCTCCACCTCCATTCATCAACCTAACTAATTGTATTGTATTGCAGCACCAGTAATATTCCAATTCCGAAATGTGGGCTACCACTCTCTTGACATCAACAAGCACGTAACCAAGACTCTGATGGCATTTGACAACAATGCATTGAACGCTTGGGAGATCCCTGTTTAGTTCATCTCAGTATTGACTCTGTTGTCCTGGCACACTGACATTACTGAAGGAGCTGTCTGCAGTTGATCCCTGGTGAACATTATGTATTTTCCATGATACACTGACAAATGTGGATACTGAATTGGCAGCTCACTGTACCAGTCAGGTCGGACGATATATGTCTTGTGCAGTCACAAACACCATAAAGTCCCACCAATTCATGTAATAATCTTACAGGATGTATCCAGAGTCAAAGTTCCATATTGACAGTATCAGCCAACCAGTGAAGACTTCATGAAACCCTTGGACATGTGGCATTCCAGCTGAGTTTTCCCGCTGAAGCCTATTTGCATTCATGGCACAAATGACAATGCCATTCTTCTCAGTCATTATCCAAACAAGGAAGTGGGTATTCGAATACATACCCAAAGTGAGCATCAATGCACCCTAATAAACCCACTCATCTATCACCTGCTTTTGCACAGGAAATGGTTTAATGGATATGCTGATTACATGAGCATTTCAGATTAAGCAACCAGACTTGCACTCGATTCTATTGGGTTGTTTGTCCTCAATCCTAATTGTTACCAATTCCTCAAATGTCCATTAGAGAGAATATTTCTCCGATTGATAGCTTCCTGAGGTGGGCATTCATGTCTGCTCGCTATAATGTGCACTCTATTCTGATCTCTTGTTCATGTACTAGACTTAACCTTCCACCGCTTTATATAAAAGAGAGATTAGTAATCAGTCACTCATTTAGGGAGCCTGGTATTGGTACTCTCTAGGCAGCAGCATTTCCTATCCAGACAACTCCCACCAATTGTGAGCTTCCATCCGCCATGGGAGCATATTTTACATTCAGTGCATCACAATACTCTTGAATGGGCACAGACTTAGCTTTTGAGCATTGCTCATAGTATCACAGTGTTGAGTGAAAGTTCAAGTAAATGGTTGTACTCGATGATGTTCTAGAGAAATGGTATTTTCAGAAACCCATGCAAACGTCATGGATTCTCTCCCAGTTTCCCTCTTTTCTTCTACCAGTGCTGCCTCTCCCATCCAACACTTCCATGCTACTATCTTCTTACCCAACTCCCCAACTACCAACTATTCATTATTCTTCCACTTGTCTTTCCAGTTCATACCTCTTTGCATCTACTTTCTGAGTACCTCTGATATCCCCAGTAATTTGACCCAGTTTATGTATTCGGCTTCACAAAATCCCACCTTCCTTCGATTGTATGTGCTTTTCACCTTCTGTACGAATGTCCCATTCCAAACAATCAGCCCCTTTTAATTTTCTTTTTAGTATTTGCGACCTTCTCATTTCACTCTGTACACTCAGGACAGTCCAATCTCTTTCTTTACAGTGTGAAGCCCTGTACTTATATAGTGTACTTACTTTAACCAGATATCTAAGTTTCCAAGTTGCTGGCAAACCAACTTCACTTGTGTCGCAGAAAGGTAGTACTAAAGGTAATCTGTTCTCACCAATCAATGGAGGTGATGGTGATCAGGTGTAATGGGCATGGTCGGACGTAGGTGATATTGGTAACAAACTGTTCTATCAGAAACAAGACAAGAGGCGCTCGATGTTTGTTTTGAGGGAATCAAGGCAAGACAAGGGTCGAAGCTGTTTCAGAGTCATAACTTGCTTTGCTATACAAGAGAACGAGTAAAGACAGAAGAAAAAGAAATCCTCCAACGCCAACAACACTCTCTTTATATACAATTCGTCTGCTGCTCTCGAACCATTCCCCATGCTCCAAGGTACCATCTGAATTTTATCCGATGATCTTACACACCAGTAACATAATTTCTTATCAGTACAACTACACCACATCATCCGACGTCGCAACACCTCACACCACTTCCTTATCATAACAGATTATACCGCCACTATCTTTCCACATCCTCGGCATCTGCCAACGTCTCCGCCATTCCGTAGCACAATTCCTTCCACACCATTCCCAGACTCCCATTATTCTTCCAAAGTACTTCCGTACTGCTTCAAACCGTGACAGTATCCCCTTGCTATGTTCGAGGTCCTCCGAGAACATCGTCCAATGGCCCTGGCTTCTGTGGATGCCGCTGGTGGAACTCATCCACTGCTTGTAAGCCATTCATGAACTTGGCAGGTTCCCATGTCAGAGAATCATAACCCATCCATCGTATCAGGTACTGTAACTGGTTTCGATATACCCTACTATCCTCAACAGTAGACACCTGATACTCCTCCTCACCATCGACTTCCACTGGGGGAGGGGGCTCTATTCGTTGTCCAACAAGGGGATCACTTACTACTGGATCCAAGAGCAAAACAGGTTGAACTCGCTGGATCCGTATTGGCGCAGGTAACTCAAATTCGTGAACATACGTAGAAATCCTGCGAATTACTGTACAAGGACCCAATCGCTTCCCATCCCATTTTCCGGTCGGTCGAGTAGACTCTATAATCTGGGCATCCAGCTAGACATTAGATCCAACCTGTATATTTCGTGCGGCTATACGTGTCCGATTCGCACCGTCCTCCTGTAACCATTGACTCTATCTCATCTCAACCCAAATGTGTTCATGAATTTGTTGCATCGTAACTTGAACCTGATACGCATCCAAGCGCCGTTGATCTCGTTCCTGCGTTGATTGCCCTACAAACGACATTTGGGGGTCCATGACATGGAATGCAAAAAACAGGGTACACTTGGTTGACTCAGACAACCAAGTATTTGCAGCATATTCATCAAGAGATAACCACTGCACCCAGTCATCCTGTGGATAATTAATGAACACCCGGAGATACTGTTCCATACTAGCATTCATTCGTTCTGCCTGGCCATCCGTATGAGGATGGAACATCGAGGACATCTGTCGATCAATCCCTAGTCGAGTACATATCTGGCCCCAGAAGGTCGAGGCAAACTGAGATCCCCGATCCGAAACAATTGTAGCTGGCATCCCATCAAGGCGTACAACTTCTCGTAAGAAGAACTTAGCCAATCCTACAGCATCAATCGTAGTATGGCAAGGAATATGATGTCGCATTTTTGAGAGCCTGTCCACTACTACCCAAATCACATCAAACCCTTCACACTCTGGTAGGCCTACCACGAAATCTGTTCATATATATTTCCATGGTTTTTCCGGTACAGGCAGGGGCCGAAGGACTGCAAACATTGCATGCCTTGAGATCCTGGATCATTGGCAACTACGGTAATTCCGTACATACTGATCCACCTGCTTCCGCATATCCTTCCAATAGTACTGTCTATCCTAAAGATCGAACCTCTTTGCCCTATCCGGATGTCCAGCAAGAGCGGTGTCATAGTGTTCCTGTATCGATTGTAACTGTACTTGGTCATTCTCCGGAACAAAACATCTCCCTCGATACTGAATTTTGCCGTCTTGTTCCGTACATTCGGCTATGGTAATTTCTTTTAAACTACCATTCGTTAGTATGACCTTGAATATCTCCCCTGGTAGCGGGTCAGTCTCATATGCATCTATCATAAGATCGGAAATGGATGGACGGCCCAGGGCGGGCGGGCTATCCGCGAATAAATGCAAATGTTCCGGTAGATTCTGTGGCTTTAGAACCACCTATTCCATATTTTTTAATCTGTTATCCCCCCCTCAGGGAGGTCTCCCGGCCTGCATGTCAACTCATCCGCTTTTCCATTTGATTTCGCTGGTCTATATACTATTGCATAATCAAAACGTGTTAGAAACCCGGACCACCAAAACCTGTCTTTGGTTTAAATGCTTCTTTGTCATTAAATACTCAAGGTTCTTATGGTCAGTTATCAACTGTAACGGATATGCAGCACCTTCGCACTCGGGTCTCCACTCCTCAAGTGCTTTAATAATAGCAATTAGTTCCTTGTCGTATATATCGTAATTGCACTCTGCAGGAGAATGCTTTCTCGAAAAATATACTACAGGATGTAACACTCCCTCATCGTCTCGTTGGGATAACACTCCTGGGGACACATAATCGGAAGCATCAATTTCGATAATGATTTCCCTCTCATAATCACAGTGGCGGAGTGCCAGTGCCGTTGTAAACGCGGTAATCATTGTTTCGAAAGCCAATTGTTTTTTGGATTCCCATATGAATGGTTCAAACTTCTTTGTTAGTCTTTTAAGGGGTTCCACCTTCTCGGAATACTTTGCGATAAATTGTCAATAGTAATTGCAAAATCCGAGAAATTGTTGTACTTTGAAGAGGTTATTAAGTAGTACATTTTTGGTCTTCCTCTCCCGGCTCCAATTCCTTACGGTTTCAATCTTATCCTCGTCCATAGAGATTCCCTTCGGTGCTATAATTAATCCCAAATAACTTACTGTTTCCTTATGAAACTCGCACTTCTCTGGTCTCAAATACAGCCCCACTTCCAACAACTGCGGCATAATCCATTTAACATGGCTGACATGTTCTTCCTCGGAATCACTATATATCAGGACGTCATCTAAATAAGCTGATTCAAAATCATCCAAAGCCTCCCTTATAGCATTATTGATATTGCCTTGGAAATCCGCTGGTGCATTTGTCATCCCAAATTGCATTACCATAGGTTCAAACAATCCATTTCTCGTCCGAAAGGCTAACTTATGCTCATCCCCTTCTTTTACCCGGAGTAAATTTTAAGCTCCCTGTACGTCTAACTGTGTGTATATACGTGTTTTTCCTAAGAGGTTTTACATCTTCATTATTCAGGGAAGGGGATAGCAATTGTTTATCATTTTACTATTAACATCCCAATAATCAATGCAGAATCGTAAACCACCATCAGGTTTCTTTGCAAACAGCACTGGTGCTGCAAACGGTGATGAAGATTGTCAAATGAACCCCTTGGACATATTCCCCTTGAGCCATGCATTTAGAACCACCAACTCAGTTCAGGACATTGAATATAATGGTCCCCAGGTGGGAGTTTCCCCATCCCTTAGCCGAACTTCATGATCAATCCCTGGCCGGTGTGGTGGTAATCAGTCAGCTAATACTTTTCTAAACAGCTGAAGAAACTCATGATACTGTTCGGGAACAATCTCCTCCAGGGGGCGTTCCTTCACATCCTTCGCCTCAATAAGCTGATTGATATCATAAAGCGATGCCTTAAATATCTTGAGTTTTCCTTTCTTGACTGTTCGAAAGAAGGATAATCCATTAAGCATAAAAATCTTTCCCCAAAACAATCTCTGTGGTCATATCTGAGGTTTAAATATCTCTTTAACTTGGTATACTGGTTCCGGAGATTCTTCCTTTACTCCTTGTACCGTTACTGGTGCTTCATGGCAATGTGTAGTGCAGTACTGTGATCCAGAGGTAACGATGTTCGATGCAAAGTGTACCGCTACATCATGGAATTGTAGCCAGTGAATTCCAAGAACAATTGGATAATGACCAAACTTCGTAATACACATTGGCAGTTGTTCTTCATGATTCTGTATTTTCATGCCAACTCTAGCAATATGTGTAATATCTCCTGACTCAATAGGTCTTCCGTCGATCACCTCGACCTGTTTTTTTTTCTTCCATAACTGAACGGGTATCTGATGATGGCGAAAAAAATCTTGATCCATAAACGCAATGCCCGTAGCTCCGGAATCAATTAATAAATACGTAGGTATTTCTTAGTTATTCACGGTCAATGTGCAGGTTATAACTAAATGTTTCCCTTCCTTTGATCCTTCCAATACCTCCACCTTGCTAACTGACAATCGCGAAATTCCAAATAATTTCAAAGTATTTAAAACAAAACTTTTCCCGTTAACCAAAGCGGCATCCTGCATAGGTTGACCTAATCTTTTCCTGATTCCTCGGAACCTTCCTTGGTTCCTAATTCTTTAGCCTCTGCTTCAACTGCCTTGAACGTCTGAGCCTTCTTCCTTGCCGCACATTCTGCCACTCTGTGGTTAAACCCAGCACAGTAGAAACACCTCCAAACTGCAAATCTCTTTGCCCTCTCTTCCGCCAAAATCCATCTGTTGCCCACGCTGAGATCCATAGGCGCCGGTGCTGTATATCCGACAACTGTCCCAGCGGGGGCCGTTTCTGGTCCCTTCGGAGGTGGAGGGGGCCTGGGGAAGGCAATACCTGCCCCTCCGCCTGTATTCTGCGCAGCCTTTGCCACTCGTTGCTTGCAGATCTGGTCATCCCGTTTCTGACAAACCGTCACAAAGGCAGGAAGTTCCTTGGGCATATCACTATAAGTGATTGAATCCTTCATTGCCTCAGACAGGTCCATCCTAAAGGCATTCCGCAGGGCCGAAGGATTCCAATCAAGGTCGGCAGTGATAACTTGAATTTCAGCATAAACTGAGAAAACTCACAGTGTTTTTGCTTAATATCCTGCATTGTTCATTGGGCGGTGGCTATTCGGTCGGGGTCCCCAAAACCTTCTTCCAGGAGTTGAATAAAAGGTGGTAGGTCTTCCAGCCCTATCGTTCCGTCATCCCGGACGGGTGGCAAGACTTGGCCCAACGCTGTTCCCCTCAGGCGGTTGATTGCATACCGCATCTTCGACTGTTCGTCGGGAATGCTGGCGGGTTGGTGTCATATAACCATCCGGAGTTGAGCAATCCAGCCTCTCAACTGGATCCGATCCGACCCTGAAAAGTCTGGGGAATTGGGAAATTTCTGGCCTCTGTCCTCCAGAGCATGGGGAGCAGCTAGGGCTGCTCTTGCTGCCAACGTCAATGCATTCACTAACTGCGTCCTCGAACCACAGACTTCCTCTCCAGATTGCTGTGCGTCCCAGGTCATCACCGCCAGTTCTCCCCATAGCTCCTCATCAGTTCCTGTGGCTGCGGGTGTCCTCCTGGCTTCATTCTGTTTGTTCGTCAGAGTCTGTATCTGCTGCTCCATCCCGGTGTAATTGCATTGTGGGGGCAGGAACTGTTGTGTTTGGAGGTCTGTAGTCTGCCGTTGTAGGTCGATGATTTGTTGTGGGTAATCACGCACCCTCTGTACCTCCCGCATTTGCTGGGAGTATTGTGGCACCCTTATTAACACATCTTGTGTTGTTGCAAACTCTTCGTTTAACTCTTCGAATCTGATGGCGTTCTTCTGTAGATCGATGAGTTCCTTGATCGTCCCCTGATCCTCGAGGGACACCAGCGCCGCTCGGAGTTGCCTTGATTGTGTCATGGCAGCGGATCAAGCACATCCACCAATGCCAATTATACGTGTCGATTTCGGAGGGGGTCAGGGTTGGAGGTACTATAACAATCAGCGGAATCCCAAGAGACTTAGCTGTTGTTGCTGCTGCTGCTGCATGTCCAATTGTCGAGTTAGTTCCTTGACAGTTATGTCCTTCGCAGTCACAAGGTTCTTTGAGATCGCAAGGGAACCAGGAATGTGGTCCCTAATATCTGGTCCAATGTGGTCCAAACAAGGGATCATTAATATCAAGTCTGCCGCCCTCTCTAGCTGCGTCTGTCCAGTAAGTGTTCCAAGGGGATGGGACAGTCGACTGTTCCCAAAAATAGGCTTGGAGGGGTTCTTCCTCGAAAGTTGCTGCAAGTATGGCCTCCATACTCTCGAAGGCATTCAAAGGATTGGGTTCAAAAAGAAGGGAAGGGGTTCCGGCAAGATGAAACTAATTCGTTCTCGATCTACAGTTACTGCCGTACTTGTGCATTCGAATATGGTGATCTGTGGGGGTACTGATGGATATCCAATCCGGTAAGTCAATGGAGCTCGTCAACGCAATCGTCGCAAACCTGCATCCAATGGTGGTTTGGTGCTAGGTAAACCCAACAGGAAACAGAGCAAGGTCAGGAACAATGCTTACACCCGGCACATTCAATATCAGGTACGTTATGGTAGGACTCGTTCTAGTGTAACGGGCATGGTCGGACGTAGGTGACACTGGTAACAAAATGTGATATTGGAAACAAGACAAGAGGCGCTTGATGTTCATTTCGAGGAAATCAAGACAAGGCAAGAGTCAAAGCTGTTTGAAAGTCGTAACTTGCTTTGCTATACAAGAGAACAAGTAAGGAGAGAACAAAAGGAAATCCTCCAACGCCAACAACACTCTCTTCATATACAATTCGTCTGCCAATCTCAAACCATTCCCCATGCTCCGATGTACCATCCGAATCTCATCCCATGATCTTACACACCACTAATATAATTCATTATCAGTACAACCACGCCACATCATCTGACATCACAACACCTCACACCACTTCCGTATCATAACAGATTATACTGCCACCATCTTTCGGCATCCTCTGCTTCGCCCAACATCTCCACCCTTCCATGGCACAATTCCTTCCACACCATCCCCAGACTCCCGTTATCCTTCCTAAGTATTTCCGTACTTCTTCAAACCGTGACATCAGGCAACTCCCATCACCCCTGTTGTATATACATTTTTCAGCTTATGACTCCCAGCGCCAACTCAAGAAACCCTGTTTGCATCTAGATCTTGCTAACCAGATACACACCATAATGAAGATTTCATGGATACTGTCTAGCAATGATTCAGCCAGTTTCATCAAATTAGATGGACTACCAGCAGGAGTAATCAGCTTTTAATTGGCATGTTTCGACCCAATAATCAACCATTAAGTATCTTTCTCCCTCTATCCATACATCACAGGTGCACCATCAATATTGATGGGATGATTGTGTTTCTTTATCAGCTCAAGTATATGCTATGTCGCCCTGCCATTCTGGAATTTGATGTATCTAACATGATCTTTCAGACTGGAGAGGGCAGAAACACGACTGATTTCAATCACATTTGGTGTGCCTGGTATCCCGGTAGCAACTTGTTTGCACTGAGACACTAAAACTGTCTTAGTCATCGATTGTAGACACACAGTATAAGGGCCAGTATTATTCACATGACAGTAGAGAATATTGTAATGAAGATAGCTGCTTCAAAGGACTTTGTATTCTCTGGTATCCAGCACCAGGGATCACATTTTTGGCACCGTCAGAGACAGTGTAGAGTCTAGAGTGGTTTTTTCGATTGGATCTACCTTGGCCAATTTCTTACTCAATTCTACCACTATTCTAATGGTTCTGCATTCCTAGTTACTATTACTAGTTGGCACCTCAGTAACTGTTACCACAATATGTGTTCATTGGTCATCAACACTGCTCACCTTCATCATCGTCTTTCTACTCTAATGCATGATAGCATTTGCTGGGTTGTATGCAAACAACTGCTGACCTCATGTCCCTCTCTGTCTCTTCTAACCACATTTCTCTCTCATTCTCCAATTCATATTCCTTCTGTTCTTCTTCACTACTTTTGCTTTGCCTAACTTCAAGCTGTTCATGCTGACTGCTCACTGCATCCATACGGTCTCTAATATGTTCTTCCTTACCTTTCTTACCTGCAGACCGGCAACAGTCATACCCATTGATATCTGACAGCTTCTGAATAATCCCTTAGTGCAAGGCATTCATCCCAGCACTGGCCTTGTGGAACAGCTGAGATGTTGCTGTACATTGTAATGGAAGCAGGTGTGGTGCATTCAAGGTATCTCCTCCCCCTCCCTACTACGGGATGACTTGAGACTCCCAGCACCAAAGGTGCTCCTGCCAACTCCAGGAACTTAATGGTATCAGGGGTTATACTTTTGTATAGGAGATCTTTTTGGAGTTTGTCCTATATAAATGTCATGGTGTCTCTTGGCTCTTGTTCAAGTTTCATTGCTGCTATTGCCATCAAATGTCTTGGTGGAGTCTCTGAAGCAATTCCAACTGCGCGTACTCAGCCAAGACTTTCTTGTTAGCCATATTGCAGCTCATGTGATTGTAGCATTGAAAAACTCTTCAAACTGACGTTACCATTATCCTCTTGGCCATTGCAGTTCTGATGAAAGTATATTTGCATATACATAGTTACTCAGCTATCAGCATGACAGTAGGTGCCTTTGACTTCCTCTTTAATCAACTCCCTGTCCTTCTTCAACTAACCATTTGTCATTTTGATGGTGGACTGAATCCATTCAGGCCAGCAGTATGTGACATTGAATATATCACCCTTGGCTGCTAAACATGTCCCTCTCCGAGATGAGAAACTTCTCAATGTTTCAATGAATGTGGTAATATCCCCTACACAAATCGCTGGGTTGCCTCTGGTTCCTGAGAGTAGCATTTACCTTGGTATTGTAGTATTGGTAAGGGCCAGGAACTGAATGAATCATCGCAGACCATATATGTGACACAACATGGCATTTCCAGAATGACGGCCATTGGCAGTTTATGCAGTAATGCTTTTGGGTCCCACAATCAACATACCTACATTAGAATTTGAACTAACATTGGCCCATATGACTTCGCTGGGCTTGGTGTCCAGTTCAATAGGTACTGCTGAAGCTGTTTGCAGATTGGATGGTGGTACAGGTGGAAATTTGGTAGCTATTAGTGATCTCATAGTCAATTGCTAGCATGTGAGTTTTTAGCTGTGGAGTTGAGTTAATTGGCACTCTTTTTGAGGTGACCTCTTTCTTTGATTCCTTTCTTAGCCCAGATTGACTACCTCGCACAGCCTATTCTTGTAGCATGCTACCGTGTCTTCAATATCGTATGTTCTATTCCTTTCGCTGCCAACTCTACATTTACTAGTAACTGGTTGAGGATTCTGTTATAATCTTACAATGATATTCAATTTGCATTCTTGGTAGTCGATTGGGTCAGTGTCTACCTCTGCGCCGCAGTGACCTCCTTTCTTGTTTCCATTCTCTAGTCATGGTATATTATTTGTGCCTGTTGTAAGAGATTTTAGTGTCTTTATAATGGGGGCTCATCAATTCAGGGTTAGGTTGGTTCCCTTGTCTCTATGATAGTCGCAGGAATGAGCATGGGTGCTTTTGTCAGATGTCAAGTTGGTGCGATATCATGTGTCGTTGTCCCAGTATGAGATTGATAACCTCAGTATACACAGCCTATCCTGTCTGGTAAACCAATGAAACATTTTTTGCATGCTACTTCAAACCATCGTTTTTCTTTTGGAGTTCACTCCACTTGCTGTGGAGCAATCTTTCATTAGATGCATATCAACATCTTCATGTGTATTGGTTTGTGGGGATCTTTTCCACCATTCTGTACCCAGTTTTGGAAACTGGAATGTGAGTTTGGACTTCTTCTGTTGGTAACTGGCAGAGCTGGAAGTCAGAGAGTCTATCATAAACAATCCACTTCACCTCACTCGGCATCCAATGTCAGTTTGCAATAAATAGCTTTTCAAACTAAATTGATAAATAAACCTGTATGCAAGATTATGGTACAATACCTGGGTGGTGTGGTACCACACTAATATCCAGAATCTGCAGGTAGGCAGCTCGTGTTATGTTAGGGTACAGCTCAACGGACCAGTGACATAGTGGTCGAGTCTAGCGTGAGGTCTGCTCAATCATCAATTACTATCACTTTCCAATTTTCACTTCAGCTAATGCACGACATTGCCAGCTACACTCGACTTAGGGTGGCCTGCAAAGCATCAAAAGCCATGGAAATACAATATATAACAGCTGACTTCGATCGTTGATCTGTAAACCAATGTACTGGGTGTGGCTTCGAGATATCCCACAAGCCCTGCGACATCATTATTACTTTTGGGATGCACAAGACATGCAACATGCATGATACGGCTCAAGCGCCAGCAGGCCAAGATGCTAGTTTTCCCGATACAATCAACCATTTCTAGTCAATTTGGAGTAGCAGCACCTTGCTGATCCCAGCCTCCTTGGGCTTCCAACATACAGAACTTTGCACAACAACACACAATACACCACAAATGATGATGATTGACAACAGACCTGGGCTCAGGTCTGATGAAGCATTTAACTGGATCAGGGCTATGGAGGACGTCAAACAGTACGTCCTCCACATGAATCCATTGAAGAGTCTTGAACAAGCCAAGACATTCGCAATGATTTGCGACCTCAGTCAGCTCTTGACTGGTGAAATTATGGAAAAGGATGCTGCTCGGCACATCCGAGATGCCCTGAGCGAGGAGCTAACAGCCAGTCTGTACCAAATTCATATGTTTGAGAGAGCCCTCCAGATTGAGAACTGTTGCACTGCAAATGTGTTGAGGCAATTCGACAAGTGGAAGTCCAAGCTAGAGGTGCCGTGGCCAACTGAGATCACATAGCTCTGCCTTGAGAAAGGTATGGTATTGAACGAAGTTGGAAATGACTCATCGGAGGACACTGGCCATCAATCGGAGTTGAGAGACGATGCGTAGATTATGTAATGACTAATGTGGAACCAAATTCACACAACTCCAGTGCCGGATAGCACTAAACAGACCCAAGCTTGTTGGGATTGTGTGGCTCCTCCAAACTGACCACTTGGCAGTCTCGCAGTGGTGCATTCCCCACCAATATGTCAAACCTTGTGAAATATCACGGCAAACATATCTTCAATAACGTCGCTGCTTGCTATTTGTTTTGGGAAGGACACTTCAGGAAAGCAGCCCAAGCTATTGGATTTGTCAACACAACTGGTTGTGGTGAGTAAGCTATGCTCCAGCTTGAAGAATTTGCAGCAGTCTGGGCCATACATCGTTTCCAAATGAGTACTCCCATCCAATGGTCCACCTGTTGTATAAAGTTGAAAGCTAAGTATATTCCATCCAACACCTCAGACCTGGTTAAATACAAATGGGAGGAAATGAGCCAAAAAATGAGAGAGCACAGCTAACATTGTACCAGGTATATCTGGTGCCTACATTCAAATTTAGGCCTGCACCAGCCAATGCCAACCAAAATGTTATTTGATGCTTTTGGGTATTGGTTTGAAAAGTGCAACTGGGGAGTGTATTTAGACTAGTTTGGTTATATTGGCAAGTGTGATTAGACTCCAACCCTCAAGAAGAGCATGCAGCACCTCACTGTATTGGATACATCTCTCAACAAGTCACAATCTGGAAGTGGCCCTGGCACAAACCCTAACCCAATAATGAATATTTCAGCTAGTAATATTAACTCCAAGCAAGTTAGTACAGAAGGCACACCTGCCATGGCTAAAGACAACGGTATAACCTGCTATAACTGTGGCCATGTTGGTCATATATCTTGAAACTGCCCAAAATGCAAGTTATTGAAGAAGCTACATCAGCAGAATGGATGTTGGCCTTGAAGACTCACACTAACCTCCCAGACACCGTGGTTGACCTCACCAGGGCTTCTCAGTAATTCGAGTTGCCCCCAGCCTCCTCTAGAGCTATGCAAAGTGCTCTCAGACTCTGCAAGAGCATTCTAAGGTGTCATAATACTGTGATATGTGAATAATATGATAGTCGAATTTTGCAGTAGCTGAGACCACTGTCCAGATCTGCTGGAGACTTCAAGAACCGCAGAGACACCTTGGCTGCTCTGTGGGAGACATTGTGCTTGGTACTGTATCTTTGCAGCAGAGGTTTCGAGGGTTTCATAACCACAGCCAATTTCATCTGTCATATTGATGTTTTTAACAGTTGCCAGATTCACTACATCATAATGTGGCATGTAACTTCAATCGTACTTACTTTCTATATATAAATGTTTTCAATCTGGCTCCAGACAGTATTTGAGAAAAATTAAAGGAACACCTGGAGATGCCAATTCCAAGAACTAAGAGATGCCCTTTGAATACATGATCGTCCAACCTTGGTAATCAACTTCAAGGCCATGATGGGGGGAACATTGATGACAAGATTGAGCAAGTTTGGAGACTCACTTGATCACCATGCTTGTGGGAAATTGAACACGATAATCAAGTTTCTGTGGTGACTCACTTTAATGCCATAATATAGTGATCTTGTTGATACAGTATGATGCCATGGGATGGGAAGTTTGGAGATGCACTTGGAAGCTTTGATCTAGCGAGTGTGGAGAAGCACGTGGGGACGGTGATGATGCCAACATGGAGGCCATGATTGTGTGAACTTGGAGGCCATGATCATGTAACTTTGGGGATATCCATGGAAGCCAGAATTGTGCAAACTGGAAGGCCGTCAGTATGCAAGCTTTCAAACTGTGATTGAACGAGATGGAAGATTCACATGGAGGCCATCACTGATTGAGATTTGACGAGTATTTGGAGGTCCTTAATCTGGAGGAAATAGGTCTGGCAGAAAGTACATCTGGTGCTGAGACTGTTTTCAGCAGTTAACATGTAATTGTGTAAATGAAGACAGTTGAGTACGACAACACTTGCTGGGAGATGGGGGTTGAGGGCTGAGATACTGGCTGCAAGTAGGATACCGTTGATCTTGAGATGATGCAGTGGCAGGTGCATGGAGAACTCATCATACGAAGTACTCGGGGTATACAGCACTCGGAGTATGTCGTACTCACCATATGTTGTACTCGGCATATACAGTGCCCAGTATTTGCACTACTCAGCATATTCACCAATTGGGATATCCTGTACTTGTCATTACCAGTCTCCAGTGTATCTGGTACTCGGTGTATTCAGTACTTGGTATATTCAGTTCTTGGCATATCCAGTACTCGGTGTTCGCAGTACTCAGCATATCAAATTCTCAGTGTAACCATTACCGGAGATTTGCAGTACTCTGTGTATTCAGTATTTGATGTAGGCTGTACTCGGTATTCACTTATGATAGTGCCTGTGAGAGACCGAGAGGGATTACTTATCGTCATATCCTCAGCTGATGGTATAGTTGAGGATGAAAAAGTGAGATATAAGAGAACAACTGGGATATAGAGATGAGAAACCAGAACTTACAATAATTTAGTATATGACTAGACATATTTGTACCATTATGACTGATATGATATCCAATCAGGTGGGTAAGATTACAGATACAAGTTCTTCCAAACACATCTAGGCAATTTGTACCATGGATATCTCATATCCACCTGTATCCTACATATCCTGCCTATCCTCTGCCGCCATTTCTCTTTCTCTTCTCCAACTCTAGCATTATGACAGATTATAATATTATATTATTACTCTGTATATCTCCATCCCATGATCAGAAGTTAACACTGAGTACAACATACACTGAGTACAGCATCATTGTGAGATAGACCGTGTTCCCTTTATTGTTACAATAACATGTTGACCAATAAATATAGTCTCAGGTTCCATGGTGCCTCCTGACAAGATCAACCGCCACCAGGCAATCTCTTTCTGAGTGTTCAAAAGAAATGCCGCCTCATTATATTCCCAATATTGCAAGTCAACTCGTTGAGGAATAGAGTCTCTGCTCCTGTCATACCTCACATTTATCATCCCCCATGGATCACCTCCCATTTCCCAACTCCATGTAGTGCTCGAAACCTGCTTTGTTATGGCCTCCAAGTACATCTCCAAACTCGCTCAATCAATGCCTTGGATTCCATCTCCAATTTCCCACCAGCTCACAGCCTGGAAGTGCATTTCAAAGTTCACATAATCGCATGGCATCCAAGTGTATCTTCTAACACTCTTGATTAGGGCCTCAAAGTTCACCCCATGGTGGCCTCCAATTGGATCTCCCAACCTGCTCAATCACAGCCTTCATGTTGAAATGATCATGCCCTCCAAGTGCATCTCCAAACTGAATCAATCATGTCTTCCCAGTTTGCACAATCAAGGCCTCGAAGTGCATCTCCAAACTTGGTCGATTACAGCTTGGAAGCATATCCCTCAGTTCACATTATAATTACATCCAAGTGTATCTCTGGGTTCACTTGATGGTTATCTTCAGGCGTACCGCTAATTGCTCTTAAACACTGCCTGTAGCTCATCCAGAAATCCTGTGTGTAGATAGAAACATACATACATAGATGAGAATACAAATTGAATACCTGAGTTTTAAGAATCATCGAACAATAAATAGCAGCTATTATCTCCTGGCACACCAGCAGCATTCCCAACGAAGATGCTATTATTTCCACACTGCTCTACAGTAATTTGCCATGCTCCTGGGCATGTTACCAGTGCTCCCAGGCTTGTCACTGGCACTGCCATGTTTCTTACTGGCACTCCCAGGTGCTCCCATGGTTGTCACCAGACCTTCTATATCAACACAGAATTTTCACCAGTGCTCCATGGTGCACCTCAAGGCCACTGCATCTATCCAGTGAACTCCAGGATTGGACTACCCTGGGATTCTCGTCCAATAACTTTCAAATACTCCCAAAGGCTCCCAGAAGCTCCTGGTTACAAAAAGTAATTTTGCAGATGTATTTAAAGCAGCTGTGGTCAGCATAGATGCTACAACATTCCAGACAGAATGCCCACACAAGGACAAGTAATAGAGCGGTCCACCAAACGGTTGAAAACAGCATGGACGACTTGCCAAGGTGGCAAATTCTGGTCACAGGACAGACAGTTATGCGAAGAGTATACTGTCAATTCTCTCATACTCGGACACTACGGCAGGCAGAGGTAACCATGGGCAGCAGCTGCACTTGGTCCTCCCTTACAAACACCATCATGTACCGCATCATCAAGTAAAGGGTGCAAATTGGTCCCTGACAGTCTATTCAAGTCTTTCACCTATTAACACTATGTGAAAGTTAGTACACTAGATGATTCAGTGCTTGACCTACTAAGGTTCAAAGGCACTATACAATACTAGAATCAAGGTGGATGGTGGCACAGTATTGTGGCAAGTGTGGTGAAGGATGATGGTTCATTGCAGAATAATGTGGGTTTGAAGGTAATTGATGAATATATATGCCAACGTGCTGCCCTGAGTGCAAATGATAGTAGATTGATGATTGGGGAGATGGCCAATATGTATGCCAAAGATGGCATAGAGAAATGGCGATGGGTCACATTGATTCCACGACTTCTTTCAGCATTTGATGATCCGGCAGGATTTATGGCCTGCAATATCATAGGATCGGATATAGTAAAACACACAAAATGGATGCATCATGCTAACCACCATTACCATATCGACCATGACAGTGACAAGATGTGAACACCTATCAACCTCTTGGAGCAGAGTGAGGAAGTCTGAGGACACTAAACGCCTGGCCTACCATCCTTAGATGTCAACGAAGAAATTATAGTGTATGCTATATTCATACCCAGAACCATTGTACAAAAGGTTAAACTCCAAAACATGTGTTGCTGTCAGTAAAAACCGGCATTCTTGGTCAAAGTGCACTGCCGCAGCGATTTTGGTTCACTTTTGACAGATGAACCACCTGGTACATTACAAGAAATGTTGACACAGTCACAGAGCCTCGTTGCCAGGCCAATATATCGAAATTTACAGAATTGAAGGTACCCCAATGTTGTAATTTAGCCAGACCTGAATGGCAATTTACTGTTCTGTTCTGTTCATCATACCTTATCTCTCAGTGGGAAGAACTGGAACTATGGAGGTAGATAGACAAGGCAATTGGCTGCAGCTGGAGTCCACTCTTGCAAGCTTATGTCCGTACACCACTATGATTGGTGACAAAGCCTGATTGTATGCTGTGTATATTCATAGATGTGTGTGCAGTACACATCATAACCATCAAGAATTGTTATCCTGTCCCATGCATCAAGGACTGAATCAACCGCATGCACTGCACCAGTTGGTTCACAAAATTGGACCTGGCAGCTGGTTAACAACTAATTCACATCGCCTCAGTTAACAGCCGAAAGCCAGTGATGAACCCTAAATTTGATGTGAACGCGAAGCGGGTCCTGCCGTTTCGATTGGCTATGCACATGCTGATTCAATGCCAGATGAACCGCATCTTCAATCCATTGAACCGGGAATTACTCATCATATTGCTTGACGTCATTATAATTCACCGCAGATATCTGGAAGAACAAATTCTACATCTTTGAGATGTACTTACATTGCTAACAGGACATCGTCTTAAGGATAAACATGTAAAATGCTACTGGGATTGGCAGAGAATGAACTATTGCAGCTTTGACAGTGAGAAGGATGGTATGTATACCCAGGAATCAAAGACCTGTGTGGTAATGGATTGGCCTCAACCTGAAAACTGTAAGACCAGTGGAGGCTTCCAGGGCTTCAGCACTTACGATAGAGAATTCATAAATACTACATGCACATTGCAATTCTGTTGTACCCAAATGGCACCCATCACAGAAGTCAATGAGATGTCAGGCAGCAACTTGGTCAACCAAGAATGGTCAGGCAGACTCCATTTGCCTGGAACACAGAATGCCAGCATACTTTCAACACCCTTAACATGGGACTCAGCAATTCTCAAGTTCTTGCTTTACCAGACCCTGAAGCCAAGTATTTCCTGCAGGTCGATGCTAGCAATTATGCGATGGGTGTAGTACTCGCCCCAGGTCCAAAATGTTCCGAGATGGTACTGGGTGTTATCAGCTGTATATTGTACAATATGTAGACATGATACCCTCCATATGGCAGAGAACTGTTAAGTATCACAGAAGCAATACTATGCTGGAAATTTATGCTTCATGGAGCCGAGCATGCATCATTGGTACACATGGACCATGCAACGATTAATTAGATTCTCACACAACTACACCACAACATACATCAGCTGCATATTTTGATGGAGCTTCTGAACTTTGACTTGGAGGTCAAGCACATCCTGGCTGTTAAGAATCAGATAGTATATGCATTGTTATGCTGGGAAGATTTCTGACAGGTGCATTTCAATTCAATGATACAGTAATTGCTGCCGCCAGTGACGGGATTGATGACATTAAGGTTGACATAATTGATGATGAATGGTTTGGGCTGATTGCACATTGCTTGGCCAATCAAGGTCTCCACCTGCTGCCATCCACAGGATGTACAAAGGAATGCAAATAATAAGTATCAATGCAGTGCTTCTATTTGGAAGAGAATGCCCTACTGTAGTTAGATGGAAATGTAGAAGATAAACAGGTGGAAAAAAAATACAACGGCAAAGATAAAGAACACATATATAGCAGTGGAAACAACGTGACAGGCAATGGAGAAGAATGACAACCGAAAAGCAGAGGTGAGAGAATGGTTGTGTATTTCAAAGAAGTTTTCGCCACGAATCTGCCATAACACCCATGACACTGCAGAAGGAGAATATTTCAGTGCTGACTGAATTTACGCATGTTTGTGAGGCAGGTACTTACCAAAACAAATGTAGCACGATAGATAGTGATATGTTGCTGCCCGCGACCAGTGTCATCAAACTAATTAACAGTGCAGGAAGGCCATGGACCTCCCACAACTAGAGTCTATCGGCAAACTTCTTTCGCAAGGAATGGGCATCTACTTTATTAATGACCTGCTGATCACTGGAATTGGCTACAATTGCATTGTAATATTTGTCAACCACATAACAAAGAGTGCATGTTGGCGAGCCTGCAGGGAAACAATCCATGCCCCAGCATTTGTGCCCATATTGTTTGATAATGTTACCCACCTACATGTAGTGTCTCAAGCAGTGATATTAGACCACAATTAACACATCACTGTATACTACTGGAGTGATGTTACAAGGAGACTACCAACAAAGCTGCTCATTACTACAGCGATCCATCCCACAATGGATAGTTTCTCTGAACTCTCAAATTAGCCAGTCATATACTATTTTTGTGGCTTCACCACTCATGATAATGCCATTTGGAATTACTTCCTGCCATTAGCGCACTATGAGTGGAAGTGAAAGGTACATCATTCAATGAAGCAGACACTGTTTCACCTTCATCATGGTTATCAGCTGCCTTTGCTGGTAGACTTAATTGCAGACCTTCAATGGCCCCAGGCCAATGAATTTGCAATATGCTTACAAGAAAGTGAATTTGTCAAATATTTGCTGTGCATGTGGGGAGTCTGCAATGATGACCTACACGATGCTCAGGATAAACAGATTGTAGAGGCCAATAGATCACAAAATTTAATCAACTCCGCTATCACAGTCTGTGCAAAGATCTTTCTGAGTACAAAGGATTTGCCAATCCGATATGCTAATGGCAGCCCTATACCATGCAAATTGGGATGCCATCACATTCGCCCATATTGAATCCTCCTCATATGTGGAAATGCCATCGAACTAGCTCTCCCATATGATGTGATTATCTACAACCCACTTAACATCAGCAAGCTCACATTTGACTTCACAGATAATTTCAGGATCTGCTGGCAGCTGCTGCCATTGCTGGAGATAACAAGTCGCATGGGCACAAGTACTGTCATCGAATCAATTGCAATTTACTGGCCATTCTCTGACTGAACCAGTTTGGAATTTGAAGAGAAATGGGAAATTTGGAACAAGCAGAATAACAGGTGGAAGCCAGAGGAGCATATGTCAATAGCAAACAAAATCGTGAAGCGGTTTTGGAAGGAGATAGGTAGGCAGCCAAAAGCGAAGAGAAAAGCACTGTGGAAAAATGTGTGAGAGTCATGTTTGTCTTTGGTCAGAGTGTTGTGTTTCTTCAGTAGGGTACATGAAGATGATTGTAAAAGGTTGTGATGTAGGTGGACAGCTCTGGTCATATTAAGGTGCGGCTATGTGGAATATTCATGTAGTAGTTAGTTCTAGCGAGAGATCTGCTCTATCATCAACCGTATTAACTTTCATATGCACAGGCAGGCAATTTGCAAACAGCATCTTTACATACTTGATGCAAGTGTGTTGACGCAGGAGCTTCATGAAAGAGAGTTTGTATTTTTCCTTGTATGGTAAGATATTGCCAATCTACAGTAGAGTTTTCAAAATAGATATACTCCCCATTGCCCGGTCCACTTCGGTTATCCGTGTCTCTCATTACTCCACCTGCTGGTTTCACAGCCTAGTGTGAGTCGAGTTGGAGAGAAACAAATGATTCTGCCATAGCGCAAGGCTGATGGTGAATAAATGCTCACCAGGGGCAAGTGACATCTGATGGCAGGTACAATCATGTCAGTTGACATCATTGTCGGAATCTAAGTGCACGCCCAGCCTACTCATTGTAAGCTCATGATATCTCACAGTTGTTATGTTGACAATTGAAGCCTGAGGTTGTCCAAGATAGGTAGACTGTTGAATTTTGGCAAGAGCAGATCTCCAACTTAGATTGTTCAGCAGTATCTGCTGCTTACTGTTTTTCAATTGTCACTGTATTTGTATGCACTAGGCCTAGGACTGATAGGGATAGTGGGGATGCAGATTGAGATCATGGTGTTGGAGATAATAATCATTGTTCCAGAAGTACTTAGTCAAGTAGGTCAGCTATGTCTACATCAGCATCAAAGCATGTACTGACTTTGAGAAAAAGCTTCCCCAAACTGAGAATTTTCCGTCAGTCATATTCTTCCCATAGAGAACATTACTTCTTCTAAGATGCAGCTCTCTCATGTGAGGCGTTCTCAAGTGTGGCTCTCTAAAGTGTGGCTCTCTAAATTGTGGCTCTTCCAACTGTGGCTCTCTTAGGTCCAGCTTCCTCAAGTATGACCGACTCAAGCACGGCTCCCTCCTGTTCAGTTCTAGTGTGCACAGCTCCCCCTAGTATAGCTCCCTCCTGCATAGATCTTTCACACCTCAGTCTCTTACACAGTTTATCAAGCATGTTGTCAAACAGACTTTCACGCAGGTTGTCAACCAGGCTTTCAACGAGACTTGCCAGTGTCACAGGGCTCTCATGTGGTCATGGTGACAATATGTACTGCATTGGCATATCTCTGAAGAGTAGACAGTCCAGACAGATATAGATCAATCTCTGGCTGTCAGCTGTATATTGTTCCATATACCCTTACTTACAAATCTCTGAACTGGCTAAATAGATATATAGACTGCATAGTGTGCAGGGTTCTACCAGAGACACTATGTATGTTTCTCATGTGTACACAGCCCAGTCTAGAGTTGAATTGCAATTTTTCGGATATTACCTATAAAGTCTCCAACAAATAAATACATAAAATAAACTGAACATTACATACCTGTATATTATATATACCAAACTGTATTTCAGGGCAATCCTGAATTATTTGGTCAATCTGGCATCTATTCGAATTCTACCATCAATTGGCTGCAAACAAGAGGCAGTTCAATATATAATGGAATAAATTATACAATATACAGTATTTCAGTACAGCTATTTAATAGGAAATCCTTCTATAGTGCAAGATACTTTGCTTATACAGACATAAGTAGAGAATTTCCAATTTGATACCAAATATTATCTAATACATATTCCCTGGGCTATGTATCCTGGAATTTAAATTTCAATTGTAATAGTAGCTAATATATTGTATATTGTATTGTATATACCCTGAGTATCAGGTTACAATGCATTACTATAATCTACGAGATAGATTCAGTCTGTCTTGCATCTAAACTCCCTGCTATGATCTAAGTAAATCTTTCATACATATTCATAAATTCTGTTGTTATTTCTATCTATTCTTCTACAACTGTTATCGATTTAAATTGTTTGAAATACAATACCACCAGTACTAGATAGGAACTATGTACTATGATTGATACAGTAGTAATATTATTTGATTTTACGTCACCTCCAATCAGGTTCTCAATTGCAATAACATAAATATACCAGGGATAAAAAGGGAATAATAATACAAAGAAATACAGCTTCTGTGACAGAGTCTGCAGACATTGCTACACATAAAGCTTATTTGTCAACATAGTGAAAATTTTAACGACACCAGTTTTAGCTGGGTTTGCACAGAAGTAATAGTTGAAAGTAAAGAAAATTGACCTTATATAGGATGCTGAGTGAATCAGCCAAATTTTGTGGTATACAGTGACTGTATCTCCGAAATCTGAAACAGTCCAGAAGCTACATAGCAACCTACCAGACACCCACATAGTTTTTACACATGGTACTTAGCAGTTTCTGCCACTTCCAGGCCCACCTCTGGCTTAGCAACATACTTTCTGGTGCTGCAAGAGTATTCTCTGGTGCACTGGAAAATACCTGCAGCTATAGAGCTGTACTCAAGATGCTACAATATGTGACTTATAGAATAGTTTTACACTGAAGCAGCTGGGTGGGATCTCTGGGCAGGTTACTGGGAAACTTTGGGGGCAGTTGATATCTTCTACCCAGGGCTGCAGAAAATATTGACACCAGCTGATGTAACCACTGCACTGCTCTGCAGGAGACTTGGAACTCAGTGCACAGGAGTTCTTCTCAGTATTTCATCTCTACACGCCATTGTCTGTATGATACTCCTAGTTGTTACAATCACAAGAAGATACGCTACACTATAATATGACATGTGTTATCTACTTATGTCAATCTATATATATACATACAGTCAATCTAACTGCACAAAAGACTCAAGTGTGATGAGAATATCACCTGCCATCAGCACATTGTTTCTTAGTCACTTGGAGCCTCCAGGAGTTACTGAGAGGGGGTGGGGTTTAAACTTCCAATTGTCCATTTCAGGAGAGAATCACACTCTAGGTGGGAAATTCAGCCGGCCTTTGGGGAAACATGGATCTCTGATGACTGGTACGGAAGTACCATTGTAGTGGCGGTAATATGTTTGTGATCCCCTGTAACGGTTGCACAAGAAATATGGGAATCACAGATTATATTTGGGAAATGCCTGCATTATAATGGATATTTGTTCAGAGGACTTCAGGTGATACCTGGGAGTGTCTGAATGCGGACATGCAATAGAATGTCTTCCACGTATAATGCATAGTTTACCGTTCATTATCATCTTCACAATCATCCTGCACTACCAAGCATCTCAGTTATTGTTCCATTGTTAGGATTGCTATATTCAAGAACCAATGAAAATGGCCAGTGATTGAAAAGTCCAAACAGGTAACAACAAAACAATAACCCGACCAAGCAATCCGACGATATCAATCGAACATCATTTCAATGTCTTCCACAATATCTCCCAACTTATCAGGGATGACAAATTTGGAGACACTAAGTTCACCAATGGAACTAAGAATCTGGTGGTGTACCTTGAATTTGGTAATGATTCTGGACTGGTGAGTGGGTGAAGTTGAGTTCCAATGTTGTTGGGCTTAATTTGTGATATCAAAAAGATTGGAACAGAGCTCGTAGCTAGCTGTGAATCAAAAAAGAGTTTGAAAGGCATTATAACAAATTTGGTGGAAAAAGAGATGCACCACTCAGAAAGAAGGAGTGTCGGATATGGAGTGCAGGGTGGACACAGGGAGTGCTGCTGGTGATGGAGGAGCACAGAATGCAATGGAGGGGTGCAATTCCACGCCAAGAATGTGACGATAAGGATTCAGAAGTACCTAGCCAAGGGAGCAGCCCATTGCTGGGAAGTAGCACTGAGATGGGGGGATGGTGATGAGTATTGGAGCGCCTGACAGAGATTGAGAAGGGGATTGAGAAGTGCTGACAGAAAAGGGGGTATGAAGCACTGCACAAAATATTGAAACTGCAATTGAGTCTGGCGAGCGCCGATGGGACTTGAGCAGGGCAGTTTATAATAGAGAAGCAATATTGTAGTGGGTTCAACCAGCCCAGCACTGTGTAATTCATAAGAGCAGTGGATTCTGCAGTAATACCATCTTTAACTGTATAAGGGTAATATATATGTCAATATTCGTCCTGAGAAATCATAATTGTAACCATCTTTCCACTGCCATAGTCTAATAGTGTACAACCAATAGCTGCGGCCATACGGGCTAATGTCTGCAGAGTGAGATGTTGAATACACTGAGAGATGGTTGGTTGGCGCCTCAAGCTATTAGTGTTGAAGAGGAATTGATGGTAAATCAAGTCAAGCACTTCCATCCGGGTGAACTCTGATTTCTGATCATCAGTGACCTTTGAGAGATAAGCCTCATCTAACAGAATCACGTTCAACTGGATGCGAAGCTCAGTCTCTTATTGTAAATCGAACTAGTATTTACTGAGAATAGTTCAACTAGCTCTGTCTGCCAATCACCCTCAAATTGTACTGAACTTTAGCCTTGACTGTATATATTTTGGGTCGTGGTCATCATCATAGTCCAACCGAGCAGCAGTAAGTATACTAAACACACACAGATTCTAGGGTTTGTGGATCAATTTGAAGAGAGGGACCACCGGGTAATTGACACACTAATGGTGCACCTGCAGCAGGACTGGCCAATACCCGCTGGTGATACTGCGCTTCGATGGCTAGTTTCCAAGCTTCATCAACGATGGAGTATGTATCTATCGAAATTATTGCCCGCAGAGTCTTTGTGAACTCCTTTGCCTTCAGGCACCGTTTTGCAGCCGGAAATGTAGCCTTGCTGTGTTCTGGAACGATGCGATCTCTGAAGGCCATTGGTTGAGTAACATGCTGTGCTCCTCCCGGGTGAGGTAGCAGGAGTGCCTAAGAGTGTACTAGGATTGGCTCGGGTAATATTTTCATGGATGACTTCTGGGGTTGATGCAATCGTGGTGCTATGTCCTTCGCTGGATTTCACAGATTCAGATATGAAGTGCGCACATTAGTAGTATCGGCATAGAACCATGTCTTTCTGAGTGGATCGCATGTAGTTTGTAATGACGTATGTCAGCCCATCTGGTCTTGATATAGCACCTCTTGTTGGAGGTCCAAATCATCCTCTTTGATATCGAAAGGCACTGTGAATACTCCTGGGTCTTTACTTTCACCATCCCAGATCTGGCAATTGGTATTGTCATCATCCTGCTTCATCAAACTCATTGCACAGACATCAGCCATCTCCAACTCAATACCCAAAGGCTGGGTTGGAAGTTTCAATATTTAATTTCAAATAAAGGTTGACTGCCTTTTTGAATGCACATGCAACAGCGAACTCAAGGTGTGCTTTTTGATTCTTCTGTGAAGACTGATTTCACACCTGGCTGGCTGTAGATTCCATGTTGATGAAGTGAAGTTGGACAATATAGATATAAGTATATCAGGGTGAATATAGTATGAAGTGTAATGGTATGATAGGAATATACGGTAACAAAGTAACACCTGGATACGGAGGATCCAATTCAACGCATTCCTGGAAACAGCCCATTGGAGATTTGGGAGGTTTGTATTTATGTTAATGATGATAGTTCTTCTTTGTGATTTAGAAAGTATCAGGTGCACCAGATTAGATGAATACTTCATGACCCCAGTTAGGAATGATAGCCCATGTATTATAATAATTCAATTGATGCAAGAATTGGAGGTGTATTCATGCTAACATACCTAGAATTGATCCAGACAAACCTGACAATCTTGACACACCTGAAGCACTTCAGACATTGATACAGTTGAACCACTCAATACCTCCCAGGGCCGGACATATAGAGTACTGAGAGATGGATTTGTTATAATTACACCAACATATAACTCTGCTGAACGTTGTTAATTATGCCTCCAGTTTACACGTTACAGAGGTGACTGTATGGCACAGAATTGTCAGTGTACTGAAGAATCTGCAAAACATCAACAGAGGACATAGACATTAGAACCATGGCAAGAGGCAATAGTGGAAGGTGTGTGGATTCAAACTGAGTTTGTGGCTGATAATGGATAAATATGAATCTCTGAATGCAGCATACCAGTTGCCAGGACACCCTATCTTCATAACATTCTGTTGTTTAGGATTCTACACCACAATTGGTAGTCGATTAGGCAACATAGTATGCAGATCTCTCCTCTCGGCAGTCTCTGCCTGCTGAGTTCAAATTATATATGCAGTAAGTGTGAAACAGGGGGATTCAGGTTCACTAAAGGTGAGATTAAACATAGAGAATGAACAGTAAAGATATGACGACAATGTAGAGGTACTCCAATCAATTCCAGTTTACATCAATGAAAAGATTACTAGGGAATGGGTCATAAATAGTCACTCTCATTCAGATAGTGTGTCCAATATCAAGTACACACTACATCATTTAATTACAAACTAATTGTGAGTTTCCATGCAACAATGTTGATGTAACATAAATATTGGGGTTCAAAGGAGTGCATAAGATGATATGAATGAGACATAAGCCTCCATATGAAAGCGGAAAGATAAATAATAGCATGCATGTTCCACAAATTGAAGTCAAGGAAGCATTGAATTGGCTTGTAAGAGTCAATGTAATGTAATAGCTGGTGATCCCAGGCTCACCTTACTTGACTGTTACATGCACTCTCAGAAGGTACCATTTCTGAACTCGAGGTTGTATAATGAACTGTTCTGCATGCAATGTCAGGTTTGGAAGTTGGTGAACATTTTATATCATCTATTCACAATTGGTCATGTACTAAGGATCTTTATAATATGTGGCAGGTAAGAGCTTCCATGCCACCAATCGTGTCGCTGAGCAAAGACGCCTATCGCGATTCTGTCTTTTCATGCTCTGTTGATGGAAATTGGTTCACATCATCTATTTCCGGATACAGCTTTTTGGTGGCCCAAACAAGAACATTAGTTAAAATGCGATTAAGTCTACATTAGAGATGTGGTGAATTTCAGCCTGTTTAAGGATTTGCACTATAAAGCTAAGCTGGAGTGACCAGTCATCTGCAGAGTCACTGAGCAGAAACGTTCTTTTGAGCCATTCTCTGTCAAGCTGCAGCTCAATTGCAAAGCCTGAACGACTAAATCTATTTCAGAATCTTGAATACATTGGTCAGAACATACTTCTTAGTGAATATCCAGCAGCATCGTTGTTTATTGCCCAGGGCTGAACATATCAGGTAAGTGAGTGGTGGATACCATCCTCCAAAGGATGGGTTGACATGGTGGATAACCGTTATGGCATTAAAGCGATGGCCTTTACATGCCGATCAAGCCTAGATTCAAATATTAACAGGTATATAGTGTGATGAACCACCTGCATCAAAGAGTGTTGTGTCTGAAAGATGACACTCTGTGTATGCCGGCAGCCACAGATTCAAAGCATTCTGGAGCAAAACAATATACTTGGAAGGAAGCAAAATAAATCATTCAAGGGTAATGTGAAGTGGGTATACATGGTTCAGAAGCATGCCAGGACTGGGATCATATGTGAATAATGCCAGGTACCATGTGGATATTGGTCTTTTGAATAGAAAATAGGAGCAGTGCCAAATCTGAGACCAACAAATGCAGCAGGATAGTGAATCTGACGTGTGTGTAAAGTTCCATCTGGTGCAAGAAATTTGTTGGCAACTGATTCTTTGCGCAAGCCTGCAATCACTGAGTCATATCTTATGATACTATATATCAAGTCGATATTGCCCAGTCCGACTTTTGAATCCTGGATGATGATGGATATTCTGAGCTGAATCTGTCACATCAGAGTCAAGAAGTGACAGCGCCTATCATGTGCGATTTACTGCAAATTATTCAACATTGTTGTATCCATGAATTTCCGGCAATCATTCATGGCTGTAGTCTTCAGTACGTCTGAAATTTACAAATCACAATGAGTTTGAATCACACTGCAGGGCCCGGCCCACCTGAAAACCTTACTCGTGGTTGTCGATATACACATCACAATTCCACAAAGACCATATATGATGGAGATAAGAAGTGCCTGCAGCTTGAAATGATTCTCACAAAGGCAAATTTATGGCACTATGGAATTTAACTGATGCAATGGTTTCCTGAAATTAATTTCAATCTATCTCTGCCATTAAAGCAGTGTGTCTGCAGTATATCACATATCAGATCATTCCAATGAAGTGTTTTTTCAGTTCACCAAATATGTGTTTGTAATTGTCTTCATCTCATATTCATTATTATGATCAATAAACACAAAATGAAACAGAACTCTAACCTCAGTTCAACTGGATGCGCACGAACAACCTATTTGCCATAAGGTTTGACAATTTCGCATCAAGTGGTGTGATTGCGTCGGTCGAATGATTCAAGAAGCGTATCTTAATTTCACTGCCGAAATAATTACTGTTCATGTTTACCATCTGATGGCAAAATGTCACCTTGCTCGATATGCAGCTTCAGATGATCCTCAAGATACTGTAGAATCAGGTAAATGATGGAGATTATAATATGTGGTCAGCTTATCAATCCATTCAGAACTCCCATTTGAGCCACTCCACAGAGCCAGTGGAGATCACTCACTCTGTTATCATAATCACTGCATCCAGTATTCAATGGCTTTGTTAGTGGAACACTATTGTACCACAGCTGGACAACACATGTAAATACAGGGCACTGCTCATTCAATACATAGAACTTCTGTGTTTTTAGCACATAGTTTGCTGCTGTGAGAATTAGGCCTGTGCAATCCACATTGTGTGTAGTTATGAACACAGAGGGAATTGGTAAATCTTGGAATTTGAGCTGCATTTTTGTATACTTATCATTGACCATTTCCACATACATGTTGACAATATCCAAGTGATCAGTGAAATACTGTATCAGCCACCACTTCCAGTGATGGCTATGCCTGGGTAGAGAGTAACTAGCACTACCTTCTGAACAGGAGGTGTAGAGGTCTATTGAAAATACGGAAGTATCTACATTTCTCTTACTAATATTTGTACCTTTCTTTTATTCTCCATAAATATGGAAGGTCTTTGCAGATAAGAATAATGTGGTGTGTTAATACTTTTGTCATCTGTTATCTTTAGATATCTAGAAAGTTCCGGTTAGAACTTGTCTAGAATCTTCTTTTGTTTCCGTTGGAAACGGATTTATCAGTGCTTATCTTTTAGAACGCGCCTACATTATTCTAATGGTTTCCTTACGGTTCTTGTTTATAATTACGTAAAGTTGAAGAGTTTTTCTCTACTGTTTTGGGATATTGTTCCGCGACCGTGGTCATGGACAATCACTTTTTTGTTTATGTATATATAGATACTGTTTCTCCGGTTAGAGAACAGTTCTTTAGACTTGCTCTGACATCGATAAGAATATAACAATATCTTCTCGATACCTCCTTGTTCAGTATTATATGATCTTGTTTCGAACTCTTCTGTACTTCGTTATTTTTATCATATTATTACTTCGGATTCTCTTCGTTAGATTTTAACCGATCTATCTGTACTTTCGCACCGTATTCTATTAGGTTATGAGCCCGGATGAGCGATACGGAATCGAATCCTGAATATCCAACGCTACCAGTTAACCTTTTCGATAAACCAATCGAATACGAAGATCTACCCGAACAATCACCTACTACACCATCTACACCAAAAAACCTCATCGATACACCGTTACCTCCCGATAAAGAAAAAGAAAAAATGGCTCCTGGAGGCTCCTCGTCTGCTGATGCGTTCTCCTTCTCTACACGAGTAGATAAAAAGACTCCCATCAATGTTAAGCTCGATAGTATCTGCAAACTTATGGGACAGGAAAACTATATGATCTGGAGCGCCTCGATGACCATAATCCTGAGAGGAATAAAGGCGTACAAAGTGGTGGTGGAGGGTATAGTCCCCGCTGAAGGAGCTGATTGCAACAGAGGTCGATGCTTACGACCATCTTTGCCATACCGCATCGACCATATTCATACAGGTGGTCTCACAAGTCATCTTGGAGAAGATTGTCGAGCTTGAGAAACCAAATCTGATGTGGACCTGGCTTCGCACCGAATATTATAGAGATTCGGCTTATGCACTAGTTTCTCAGATAATGAATCTAGTCGCCCTACCTACTCAGTACTCCGGCAACAACTTGTCGGAATTTATATCCAAGTTTGAGTCCCAGTGGCTCCACCTTACCAAACTCTCGAAAGGATCAACGGATTCGTACCGAACGACCTTTGCGGCTTTTCTTCAGGAAGATAAAGCCAAAAGAGATTTTTTGATGGGTTTTTTGGTTAAACACCATAAAAACGTGATCGATAATCTTACTACAAAAGATGGTTTGTCATATGCCAATGTTAAACAACGGCTGATGGATATGGACAACTCCGATTCCCAGGACGATACTGCCCTGTTTACTTCTAAACCTTCGGGTAATAAGAAGAAGGGTAAGAAGCCAATATGGAATTCCGATTCTTCCTCACCAAAAGGGAAAACCTGCACTTGGTGTAAGAAACATAATCCCGGAAAGTCTGAAGGACATACCTGGAATGAATGTTTTCGCCTGCAGAAACTCAATAAGGGGAAGAAGGAAAAAGAGAAAGATGAAGAGGCGAACGTTACAACGGCGATTAAGGTAAGAACCAAGTCCTTCCACTTTGACACGGCCTGTACCTCACACATGACCCCTTATGCAGGATGTCTCCTTAACTATTCAGAGTGTTCCGGATTTGTGAAATCCAGTTCACAAGAAAGCATGGAGATTGAAGGCAAGGGAGATGTGATTATGGAATGTGTTCTTAGGGATGGATCGGTTTCTTCTTTCCGTGTTTGTGATGTTTTACATGTTCCTAAGTTAGGACATCCTCTGATTTCATGGAGAAAATTACGCACTAAAGGATATATAGAGTTTGGGGAGGGGGATTTCATTTCAATTAATAAAGGAACAAAAGTTATGTTTGAAGCTGTTTTTGATGGAAATTTGTTTAAAATCCCTGAGATTACACATTCGGCCCATATTACTTATGGTTTTTGGCATCAGGCTCTCAGACATCTTACACCCTCCTCGATGGATAAAGCATCAAGGCTATATTCCGATGCCGATATCCCAGCAAAACCAAAGGACTTCATCTGCTCCTCCTGTGTTAAAAGCAAAATGACACGGAATCCTCGACCGTCTACGTCAAGGAAAGATAGAAATAAACTGGACCTTGTTCATTCCGACTTGAGTGGACCCTTTCCGGTTCCGTCATATGGTAATTCCCTTTATTACATTACTCTAATCAATGATGCTACAAGGGTTACGTGGGTTCGATTTATGAAACAAAAATCAGAGACTACTAAAATTATCAAAGATTTTGTTACAGAAATGGAGCATCAACACCACAAATCCCCGAAGGCGTTTCGAACGGATGATGGAGGGGAATATGTGACCAAGGACTTGAAAGGGTTCGTTGAGTCAAAGGGAATTATACATGAGTTTACTCCTCCTTATTCTCCTGAGCCAAACGGAGTAGCAGAACGTCTAAATCGAACTATAGGAGAAGCACTTAGAGCCATGCTTGAAAGCGCTGTTACCTACGATAAGAAGTTATGGGCTGAGGCTGTGTTAATCTCAGTATATATAAAAAATCGTCAACCTCATTCGGCACTAAAGAATCTAACTCCTTATGAGGCTTTTTATGGCTCGAAGCCATCGATCCAGCATCTTCAACCTTTCGGCAGACAATGTTATATCCATGTTCCTTATCAGAAACGAAAGGACGGAAAGAAACACTCTCCGAGGGCACAAAGAGCGATTTTTACCGGTTATACCAACACCATTAATCATTATAGAGTGTTCCTACCCGATACAAAAAAGGCCATAGTATCGGCAGACATTTTCTTCCCCCCTCTTCAGATAGAAGGGGCTTCACCCCAAAGAAAGAAATCAATTCACCAGCACTGAATTCCATCCTCCCAAACATCCCTCGAATATATCTATACTAATAAACATTAAGGAATGGATGATTTGTGGAGACAATGGATGCGGGAAAATCCTCAGGAAGCTAATAATATGTTTCATAATCATCATCCAGTTATTGATCAACTAATTTTAGCGGACTTTAGGGCTGGTAAGAGAGATGAGTATCTTGGGGCTCCCTATTGGGTTAACGACGAAAACGATATGGCATTTCGAGAAGCCTCACTCAAGCAACCAGTCGAAGAGGATATTCAAAGTTTCGACGGTTCAGAACATACAGCAATTTCTGACGACCACTTCTTTGAAGAAGAACATCAAAATCCGGACCAAAAATCTCAACTTCCATTGGGACATGTCGGTCTTCCTCCTCCACGGCCTATGACGCCACCACCAATTCCATATGGTCAAGTCGTCACCCGTGCCGGAAGCGTTGTTAATCCTCCGGACCGTTACGGTTTCGGTAATGATGCAACAATGCTCGATGCACCTTCTCAACCTCCTACACCAGATAATCAACCTCTGGAAGGACTCGAAGGAAGTCAATGGGCAAATTTGAGTGTACTACTAATAGACGAACCAAAGTCTTACCGACATGCCAAAGTGTCACCACAATGGTCAGATTGGAAGAAGGCTATGGATGACGAGTTAAAGTCACTCAAGGAAAATGATGTTTGGGATGTTATTCCAAAACCAGTCAGAAGGAAAATAGTTGCGAGTAGATGGGTATTTAAAGCCAAAGGAAATGCTCAAGGAGAAGTCGAACATTATAAAGCACGGTTAGTGGCCAAAGGATTCTCACAAATTTTAGGCCAGGATTACGATGAAATATTCGCCCCCATTGTTCGTTACGATTCTCTGAGACTTTTATTGGCTATATCGGCATGTAAAGGATGGCGACCTAGGCAACTGGACGTCAAAACTGCATTCTTATATGGGATTTTAAAGGAAGAAGTTTATATGGATCTACCGGAAGGCAGCCGGTTAGATGGAATGGTGGCAAAATTAAAGAGGTGTATATACGGATTGAAACAATCTCCGAGGGAATGGTACTACCGGTTAGTAGAATACCTAGGACCTTTCGGATTTGTTATCACTGCTTGGGATCCCTGTGTTCTCGTCCACGAATCAGGGAATCTGTTTTTGGCTATATATGTGGACGATATTACGTTGTTTGGAGCTACTGGAGAGCTAAAAGAGCAAACTATTAATGTGTTGAAGACTGAGTTCAAGGTCAACGACATGGGTGAGCTCAATTGGCTTCTAGGAATCCAAATAACCTTTACCCACAATGGGATCACTCTATCCCAAACGACATTCATCGATAAGATTCTGAACCGTTTTTCGATGCAAGATTGTAAACCTATATCGACACCTATCGACCCTAACCATCGGTTGATGGCTATTGAAGTCGACGAACAGAGTACCGATACAACTGCCTATCAACAAATAATCGGATCATTGATGTATTTAGTTACTGAGACTAGACCTGACCTTGCGTATACAATCACTCACCTCTCTCAATTTAACTCGTCCCCCTCGATTACGCATCTCACTGCAGCAAAACGAGTACTTAGATATCTCCAAGGAACTAATAATAGACACCTTTTTTATCCCTGGAATAATCAACTCAAAATGACTGCATATACGGATGCATCTTACAGCAATTGTTTAGATACAAGAGGAAGCTTTTCGGGATATATTTTTCAACTTGGAAACACTACTATCTCCTGGAGATGTGGGAAACAACGATCCGTTGCCACCTCTACGTGTGAAGCTGAGTATATGGCACTTGCGATGACGACAAAACATCATCTCTGGTTGAAGCGTGGAAGTCAAGAGTTATTGAAAATGGATATTCCGACAGCTCTCTTTTGCGACTGCAACACCGCTATCAATGTAGCATATAACCCAAAGCTTAACGACCGATCAAAACATATTGATGTGGCATATCACTTTACTCGAGAGCAAATCGATAAAGGAAATTTGTCAGTAATGTATGTACCTTTGGAAGAAAATTTGGCGGACATATGTACAAAGGGAATGACGAGATATGTGATCGACCACTTATGCTCAAAAATATTTGGATCAAAGTGAGAAGGGGTATTGAAAATACGGAAGTATCTACATTTCTCTTACTAATATTTGTACCTTTCTTTTATTCTCCATAAATATGGAAGGTCTTTGCGGATAAGAATAATTTGGTGTGTTAATACTTTTGTTATCTGTTATCTTTAGATATCTAGAAAGTTCCGGTTAGAACTTGTCTAGAATCTTCTTTTGTTTTCATTGGAAAGGGATTTATCAGTGCTTATCTTTTAGAACGCACCTAGATTGTTCTAATGGTTTCCTTACGGTTCTTGTTTATAATTATGTATAGTTGAAGAGTTTTTCTCTACTGTTTTGGGATATTGCTCCGCAACCGTGGTCATGGACAATCACTCTTTTGTTTATGTATATATAGATAATGTTTCTCCGGTTAGAGAACAGTTCTTTAGACTTGCTCTGACATTGATAAGAATATAACAATATCTTCTCGATACCTCCTTCTTCAGTATTATATGATCTTGTATCGAACTCTTTTCTACTTTGTTATTTTTATCATATTATTACTTCGGATTCTCTTCGTTAGATTTTAACCGATCTATCTGTACTTTCGCACAGTATACTATTAAGGTCGAGGCACTGAAATTGCTTTCTGCTCCGTGCAGAAGGGCTTTATTTGATGTTTGGTCGATGCCAGGTTCAGCACTGTCTGCTGATGCATTGACAACCATTCGAAGAATGATCTCTCATAGCCATCCGAAAAAGGTAGAATCAACCAAAGTATCCAGTGGCCATTCATTGTACCTTTGTCCAGAAACATCATTGTGATCATTGGAATATCCCAATACCAATATCAACCATAAAAGCTACTATCTATGTGCCCTCCATGCCGCTGAAGCATCTTGTGAAGTGAATCTTTCCACAAGGGTCTTTGTTTTGATTCCTCTTCCTCATTCAATTCAAAATCAAACTGCTGTGGCCACTCTTTTGGAATCTGAACCAGTGGTTCACGATTTGCCAGTCGCAATTGAGATCAATTTCAGATCATCCATAGGATGGCAATTTGTATCAACCAGTTTGGTGCATCCAATTTGAATGTAATTGTATTCGGTCCGGATGGTATGCATCACACATTTTGCCCTGAAATCTGGCGACTTTGTGCCATACTTATCCATTACAGTATTATCCTCAGGATCTTTAGATGCACCTGGAAGCAGCCACATCAGCTGATCATATCATTCAACAAGTGAAAAGGATCCCTGCGTTGCGGTGACATCAAGCTTGTCTGATCTTTTCTCAATCATCGCAATTCCGCGTCCGACCCTGTGTATCATCTTATCACAATGACACGGATCATGATTCCGACAACTCCATGAACAGTGTGAGAGTTGGCCAGTTCATAATGGTTGCACTTTGCTTGTTGAGGTATCAGATAAAACAACATGGATATTCCATTGATTGTCCAGCTTGTCAATACAGGTATCCAGATTCTCATGAGTGAGATTCCCATATTCCACATCCTCCAAGTTGACCAGTTTGAAATTGGTACCGTATGTTGTCTCCTTGATGACTCTCTTGAATGTTTCTACCAATCCGGGCATTGTCACCACTATGATTGGTTGCAGGGGTGATGTACACACTGGTTGCCCTAGAGCTGGAGCTGACTGAATCTTTTCAAGGTGGCAAGAAAGTGCATTCAGCCTCTGCAATGGATACCATTTTTGTTCTTGAGCGATTTGACCAGAAGGGTCATTCTGGGCCATATAGATCAGTAAAAACAATATCCGGCAAGGTGGAATGGCTCCATGAGAGTGGATGCGCTCCATCCGAGCCATTAGTAACACTCCGGTGGCGGATACCTCCGCACGAAGCATTAATACCATGAGACGCGTTTCATAACGACCTCCATTCTAAGATTCACTGTTTCCTCTCGCTCTGTCCGTCTCCTATTTAAAATGAACACTCTGGTATTGTGGCCAACTTCACCCATACGTCGGACTGGGTTCATTGGGTATGCGCTTTGATCTGAATTGCAATGCACTGTGTTGCTCTGCGAAAACCTCTGGTCACAATCCTTCTCCCTGTGCTCAAAATGCAATCCTCTGTGTATGAAGTATACACATTATTCCAAGTGGCCAGATCAGTGTGCCCATTTGCAATCCATCGCTTGTTCCGTCTGTCCACTGTCATACAACTAGTCGCTATCTCCCAAATTACGTACGCACAGCCAACAATGTTTCCCATGCTGAAATCTTGCAAAGAACGGCTGCTGGTGCTTTTCTCACTTGTACAAATTTCAAGACGGGATCCAAGTCACCCGAGATTTAAGGTATTGTGGTGAGCGCCTGGGCTAACCATGACCCAACGAAAGCTCCATCCTTATGTAGGAGATTCATATTTAATAGTTGTTGCTGTTGCCACGGAAAACGTCTATTCAGCGCGCCACAACACCTCCCAGGGGATTGGTCTACTCACACCCAGCTGTTTGGTCAATCCCCTCAATGCCATCTCTGGCTTCCTGTGCATCGACACATCTCAGATATGCGTTCACCATCTAAACCCTCGACTTGAATCTTAATACCATGTTAAATACAGAGCTCCATTGTGTGCATTTGTTCATCAGATATAGACAGTTTGTTATGACTTCTATGCTTAATAAACTCCTGTGTACCGCTCAATAGTGCCATGCGGTAAGCTGAGTCTTGCACATTGTCGAGTAATGCTCTGAAGTCTTTGATCACAGCATTAGAATGCTCTCCATCATGGTGGATTTGGAGTCCAATGAATTTGGGCTTCGTGTATGACTGGGAGCTCAGGGGGGCAACCTGAACAACACTGGAACGGAGGACATTGCAGGGGGCAGTGCTGCTTTCCCAACGCGTAGCCAAGGCTTGGCGATAGAGCTCTCTGATATCAAAGCCGAGAATACGACGCTGACTGGTGATTACTTGTGGCAGGTAGTTGAGATTGTGATTGGAGGCATTCCAACCATCCTTGAGGTTCATTTTTTGTACTTGTCCATGTCTCTCGGCAGAATACTGTTGCAAGGATCCATATCAACAAATCGTTTGGACCCAATGAGATCTCAAGTGGATCTTTGGAAAGTCGCAGTTGGCATCCAACTTCCTGGGAACATCTATTTCGTGGCTGAGATAATCCCGCCAGGCATTCTTTGGCACCGCTTCTTCAATGGTATCCAACATTCAGTATTTGTTTCCTCGTCTATCTTTCGCTTCTTCACAAGTTCCGTTCTCAGGGTATTGGCACTGGCTTCGGCCTCTTTGCTGTCTCGCCCAAGTAAGAAAATATCTTTGAAGGTGTGAAAATGTCGCAAGGCGTTCTCAATGTAGCTCACTGTTGCACCATCGTGAGATTTATATCGAGCATACATATAGAAGTCTAACAATGTCCGTGCGCACTGAATCGCGCAATTGAATATTGAACGCTGAGCAGAGCTTCTGCCTTGTAGAGACTGGGTTACAACTCCAAGCAGGTACCGGCTCATTTCCTTCAACTCCTTCCTGTTCCATTGAGATCCATCTTCATATGACATATTTATTTGTGGGAGGTCGTGGTAAGAAGCGACAGATAACCAGATTGCATTGTACTTGTCAAACCACTGGTATGTCTTCAGGGAGTGGAAAATCTACTTCTGGAGGTGGTCAAGCATGGCGAGCTGCATTGAATGGGGGATGTCGGGCTTAGGGAGGTTGCTTAAGATACAGGGAATATGTCGATACATGTTGAATCCCCAGTGAACATGGCGGGATGAGATTTCGGCATCAGCTGCGATGGCGTTGGCATTGCTAATTATTTTATACAGGTTGTGATCCTGCTGGGGGTGTTGGTTGTCACGAGGGATTGAATCTCTAAGGTCATTCTGTGGACACTCGCACCGAAACGAGACATACCGCTTGAGATAATGTAGGTCACTATACTCTGTGCAATCTGCAAGCCATGCTGCGAACTCTTCTTTGCAACGCCCGGAGTTTCCATCTGCACAGAGAACGTTGCAATACTCGCTCTCTGCGCTTGGATTATATTTGAAGGTGAGAGGCTGCAGTACCCACAGGACTATGTGTTTCAGTGCCTCTCAGTTTGTTTCCCACTGCTCCTCCTGCTGCTTCTGAGGAATGCTGCAGTTCTTGATTGAAATTGGCAGTAGAGCAACTATTATAATGCTGTCCATTGAGGTCATCTGGCGGATCTTCGATGATAGATTGCCAATTGTGAGATATAGAGGCCACTCTGTCTTGTTGCAAGCAAAATTCGAGAGATGTGCTCTGGTGGACATGAAGATCATGGTAACCAGTGTATTACCCACTCTGAGTGTTGATTGAATGTTGATTAGCATGTTATTATCCTCGAGTGTCTCTCCTTACCTGGGTTTCCCACCACCAGTCTGCAGTGTGCATTTTGGTATATAGGTGTTTTGGCGGCGTATCGCTGTTAATGGAATGTTGACATGCGTAAATGAGATGCTCAGGGTAGGCTGCCAGCCGCATCAACCATCTGATGCTTTTGATGATGTCTCGGCTTGAGTGTTTGGTAGGGCGTTTGTAATTGTCATTCCATCCCATATCTTCGAGAGTGTGTAGTTCCCACACCATGAGAGCTTGATTATTTGGCATACTAGCCACGTGCTTCTGGATGCCATCCCCGATTTTGAAGCTTGTGAAATGCACAGCGCTGTGTTCTTGCTCCAGCAGATTGTCATAGTTCGTCTATATGCACTTCTTCTTGATCCCACACTGGATAAATTTGTACTCTTCACGGGTCGCAAACAGGTAGTAGGGATTGTTTTGTAGGTACATCTCAAAATCAACCCTGTGCATCACATTCCCTTGGCTAAGCAATGTAATCGCTGAACTGAGCGCTGGCGCCGGGGTATATTTCCGTCAGCGGCAGAGGAGGTGGCAGTGATTCAGACTCCGAGTCTGTGATGATTTCAACGTGTTCGCGGTAGGGAAATGCAGCCCTCTCTTCAACTGAATCTTTGTTAGGGTTGAATTCACCAAGCTTAGCACGTTTGACACAGTGGGCCGCACTGCAAATAGTTAGATTCTTCCAGCGTGCAACTTGCAGGTGTTCAGGATGGTTGAATTTGATATGATTTAGTCACCAGCTCACTGAGGTATACATCTGCCCGCATGATAATTAGGAGAGAGAGAAAATAGTCTTCTTTCGCATTGTCAAGGACACGAGAGGAGTGGAGCATACACTCTGGACAGGTACGAAAGTTGATGGTGGGTCTGAGCTGCCTGGGGTGTAAGGTCACTCTACGTTCAGCTAACTTGGGAGATTTATTCAGCCTCAACATCTTCACAAGGAGGTTCCTTACATGCCAGGAGTTGCAGAAACACTGGATGTGCAATGTGCCATAATACTATGAATAAAATAAAACCAATACAAAACCCATATATTGAATAAACCCTGAGCGATCTAAAAACCTCATGATGCCTGTAATAATCAATGCCTGAAATAGATACAGTAGAACAAACAAAATGAACAAGACAAGAACCCAACCCTAACCTGAACACAACAACCATCTCCGCCTCTGCGATGGGAGGACTGGTTCACTCCTCGCATGCCGTGCCACCTGGCCGCACTTCAGGGACAGAAACAGCGGGGAAGGAGACATCGGGGAGTATGACATCGGCGGGACTGTCACCACCTGCCGATTTGCCGAGCAGCTCCTGAGCCAAATGCACATTAGAAGCGTTTCCGGCTGGCTCAGCTTTTCCTAGGTTTGGCACTGCCAGGCGAGGATTTCGTGGTGTCACAAGCCCCAAACACTCCAGCCCACTGAGGAGAGGAATGTCCACAGTTCATAGGTGTCAGCGAGGGTCTGGGTTTTGTAGCCGTCGGGCTGGCACTGGACATTATGGCTGTGGGGTAAGCTTGGGCATCTCCTGGCCTTGCTCCAGTAGCACGATTGCCTGATGATTTTCTATGGTATGTATATCTTCCGCCAATGAATTGACCATCGCCCCATTGCCAATTGTCCCAGGTCCTTTGCCATTATCCCCATCCTCATCCTCCTCCTCATCCTCATCCTCCTCCGCCTCCTCATCTTTCCTCTCTGTATCATCCTCCTCTTCATCATCCACCTCTTCATCGTCACCATCCCTGTACATATCCACATCACCATCTAAATCAATGCCATACGGTGCATCCACATCATCCTTCCTGCCCAAATCCACATCACAATCATGGTCTGAGCATTATTAGCTCTCCAATTTCTCGGTTGAGTCGGTCCCATCATTGGAGGGAACTGACATGGCTGGCAATGCTTTCGGATCTGTATATACCCGCTCCAGTTACCCCTCAGTGTCCAAGTCCACCGTATATATTTCTTTCTACAACTTCAAACTAACACCACAAGCGATATCATCATCCCCTGGGGTTTGTTTAACAATATCATTCTCTTTACTGATTCCTGTCCCCTTCCCATTTCCTTCCTCTCTTGCCTTCCCTGTCCCCTTCCCTTTCCTCTTCCCTTGCCCCTTCCCATCCTATGTTCCCCTCCCTTTCATGGTCCCTTCATCAGCAAAAGGTATTTTAGTTTCTGGAATCTTCCGGGAGTGTCTGAGAGGATGTGGAGTGTAAACTTTGAGGCTTCAATTTCACAAGAGTATCAGACCCTAGGAGGGCATTCCAGCTGTCCTTCAGAGTAACTGGGATGTCTGTTAACAGGTACAGGAGTCACTGGGATCTCTGATGATTGGTAGATGAGTAACTGGGATCTCGGATGATGGGTACAGGAGTGTGGTGGGAGTGTTTGGGATAAGCTTGGGAATACGTCAGAGCGCCCGAGAGAACTTTGGGTGCACCTGGGAGTGTCAGCAAACCAACGCGGGAATCACAAACAAACTCTGAGAGCTATCTGTGTTCTTCTGGATATTCATCTGCAGGACTGAAGGCATTATCTGAGATTCTCCAGTTGTACATGAGTAATCGACTTCCCTCAACAGCGAATATGATGCATGGATTACTATTCATTATCATTTCTGAATCATAGTAGCCGTGATCTTCTTAAACATTGTATTTTGTGCCTCGCAACCTTAAGGAAAAGAAAGAAAAAGGCAACAGATTCAAACATAAACGCAGGTACACTGAAACATTAACCCAACTAAGCGATCAAAATATCGCATCACACATGGTGTTGATGTCATCCACCACTTCTTCGATCCCATCAGGGCCAACGAAGGCAGGAACACACAATTCATCAACTGCGGAAAGAATCGGGAAGTTCTCCTGGGATTTGCTGATTATTCGTTTCTGGCAAGTGGATGAAATGGAATTCCAATGTCGTTTGGCTCGATTTGTGATTTCTAACAAATGTGTTATGAGATGTCAGCTAGCTGCGAATCTTGATGGGGGTATGAGAGGCAATATGATACATTCGGATGAAGAATGGGAACAACTACCAGGGGAAAAGTGAAGTGCCAGATGGGGAGTGTTGTATGGAAAAGCGGAGTAACACAAAAGGTGTTGAAGAGGCGCGGAATGAAAATGAAGAGCGTTAAATCTATGCCGAGGAGTGCTGAAAGATGAGGGGTTAAGCAGTGCGGAATGGAATTGCTGACGGCTGAATGAGGGGGGGGTTATGGAGTGTGGACTGAAAGAGAGGAGTGTCAATCCAGGCAGAGGAGCACCGATGGGGTTGAGGAGTGCTTTTCCCAGCGGAGAAGCGCCGAATAGTGGTGGGTAAGGGGTTAGGAATGCATTATACGATGGCCAGTGGGAATTGATGAGCCACTATCCCAGTATGAGGCGCGCGGATAGGTGGGGTCTAGAGTGCGGAATGGGATAGAGGAGCGCTGACTGAGAAGGAATTGACTGTGGAATAAAATAGAAGAGGTTCAATCTAGGCTGAGGAGCTCTGATGAGGATTGAGGAGCGCCTATTCCAGTTGACCTGCACTGCCTGGGGGGGTGTATGAAGCGGCCGCTGATGTGTAATTGATTGTGTAGTGGCTTCTAGTGTAAAAGTGATCACAGGGGATGGGCCAAATGTACCTCGATATTTATCTTGAGATAACATAACTGTGGCCTTCTTGCCACCGGCATATTCAGACAGTGCACAATAAATAGCTGCGGCTGCCAGCACTAAAGTCTGAAGAGCAACTGGTTGGAAATGCTGTGATATGGTTGGCTGGCACCCCAAGCTATTGGCAGTGAAGAAACATTGGAGGTAAATGAGATCAAGCACTTCCATTTGGGTGAACCATGACATCTTATCATGGACGACCTTGGAGTGGTAAGTATCATTAAACAGGTGCTCTTCAACCTCGATCCGAAGTTCAATGTCAGAGCCCACGTTCAACTGGTAACTTTGGACAACAGTTCAACATGCGCCATCTGCCAACTGTCCTCAAATGGTAGTTATCTTCAGTTTCAACTATGTATATTTTTGGGGGTAGTCAATATTCATAAGTCTGATAGATGTGCAATAAACAGAATTCAAGACTGACAGCGTCTTGCGTTTGCGGATGTATTTTGAGATATGGACCACTGGGCAATTGACACACAGATGGTGTCCCTACAGGTGCATCTGCTAATGCCCGCTGACAATCCTGGGCTTCAATCGCAAGTTTCCAATCTTCTTCAACCATCGAGTACTTGTCATCAGGGAACATTGGCTAAGGATTCTTCGTGAATACGATTGCCTCCAGGAGCCTTTTCGCTTCCTCAAAAGTAACCTTTTGGTCCAGGGGACTCATTGTTAACTCATGATCATGGCACAGAGAGAGCCGTGTTCTACGACTTGCAGATGTAAGGTTTTGATCACTACTGGCCTTGGGTTGTGGAATATTCTGGTCTCCACTTGACTTCTTTGGAAGCACCAGTGCCTGGGTCGCGTTCTACGACTTGCAGATGTAAGGCTTTGATCACTACTGGCCTTGGGTTGTGGAATATTCTGGTCTCCACTTGACTTCTTTGGAAGCACCAGTGCCTGGGTGGATGGTGCATGGTCAGATTCGGATGATGTGTAGAGGAGTGATAACTTTTGGCATTTAAGCGGTGGTGGTGCCATTGCCACAGGTAAACTCTGGGAAGTTTGGAGCAGAGGGCGTGCAATGACAGTATTGGCACGGCTCCGTTTCTTTGGCAGCGGAGCCCTCATAGTATGTAATCTCTTGCCCCGGTGCAGCTGACCTAGATGAAGAATCTCCTGTTGATGATCCATATAGTCTTCTTCGATGTCGGATGATCAGGTCAACTCTCCAGTCTCCGCACTGTTGTCATCACCGATCTCTGGAGTGGTATCATCATCCTGATTCATTAATGAAATCGGGGATATTAGTCATCCGCAATACAATGAACCAAGGCAGATAATAGCAAGGGAAAGATTTGATGTACAATGAAGATCGGTTGAAAGTGAGTGCTCTCTCTAGGAGTGCTACATGATTCTTGTGTGAAAAGTGTTTCCTCACCTGGCTAGGTGTAGGTTTCATTTGCTGTAATGAAGATCTAAAGTTGGAGAATGTGGAAGACAGTGTATCAGCAGGAAATATAACATTCAGTGCGATATAATAATGGGATGAATGGTGCAAGAATTTGCACATAGTCGAGGAGGATGCAATTCGAGGCGCGCCTTGAAAGGGATCTGGAGAGCTGACTTCAACAGTTCATATTTATATCGAGAACGACAGTCCGTATAGCAATATCAGATACCGTCAGGCACGCTGGAATAGATGAATTCCTTGTCAGGTGCGCCGGAATAGATGGATTCCTAAAGCTGAATGTTAGCAACTCCTATGAACACAACTCTGTATGGATGCAAGAATTGGAGGTTGGCTGAAGCCAAAGCAGATAGAGAATAGAACAAGATACACCGGAAGATAACTCGTGACCTTAAGTAACCCTTTGTGCTGGCCAAAAATTGAGAACTGATAATCTGAATGAAAACATCAGCCCCTGCACATGACTCCTCTAAACTTGGTTACTATGCGTGAAAGTTCAAGCATTTGCGGTGACCGTATAGCATAGAAATTAGTGCTGCGTTGTGAATTTACAGAAATCGATAGATTTGGTTTCGACCTTGTGAGTGACAGCTGAGTTGCAAGGAATCATACTGGAGTTTGTTATCGATTACGGGCAAATACTAATCTCCATATATAGTATATCTGCCAGATGGACACATGTATTTTCACGATATTCTGTTGTATTGGGATGCTGCAGCTAAGTTAGCAGTCGATAAGACAATATCGGAAGCATAACTTCCCTTGCATGTATTCATCTGGACTGTGTCTGCAGAATTCTGTTCACAACAATGTTGCAGTAGTTAATGGAAAAGAGAGAGAATTTGGTACATAAAGGAGAGATACCGGTATAGAGAAAGAATGGTAAAGTACGATGGATCATGGAGGGGTAATCTGATTGATTCAAGCACTCATCAATGCCAAGATTGCTAACAAATGGGTCATAAATTCTCACTCACAATCAAATTTTGTGCCTAATATCTAGTAAATCACACATTCATTATGAATCTCACAGCTACATTGGTGACTTACAGTTACTGTTGGGGTTGAAAGCTATATTCTACCAGGGTATGAATGTATACTGAGATATCATGTCGCGGAGGGGAAAGGAATGATGGTTGCATGCATGCAGTTCCGGTGAATTGAGGTGCACCAATGTTGAAATGGTTATGCTTGGACTCAATGGCTGAGGATTGCAGGCTCTGCTGACTCTGACAGTGAATTGCACACTTCGTAGCTGTCTTCTCATCACTTGAACTTTCAAGATTCTTTCTCTCGGGAGGTGTCTTGGCAGAATTTGCCCCAAATAATCCATTCCCGATATGAGTTTTGGCGGCCCAAACATACCTTTAGTCAGCATACAGTTAACTTGTTAGGGGTTCTCCTTTAGCAGCAGTAATGATACATGTTTGAACGCAGCAAGTACATGTGACAAATCAATGGAGATGATCGCATGCAAAACACCTACTTGCGAAGACGTAAATATCTTTGTCAGTCAAGTGGATCCTAGCGGATATACAATTGAGCTGCATGTCGATCAATTAGCGGAGACCACTGTCGCGCTAGCAGATTCAACTATGATGATGCAATTATGTCGCCATAGCTGGAAAGTGAAAAATCTTCAGCAGTGCAAATAATTATTGGCTACACCTTTTGAACTTAATCCAGCGGGGTATCATACATTTAAGTTGCGATAACACATAAATACAGGTGCAGCAGACGTTAATGCGATATCGGAGTACGAGAGATCTGCAGCCTCGTGCGCTAAGTGGTGAGATCACCTGCGGCACTCCCCGGTCTACAGATGGTCGAGATCTACGCATGCAGTGTCTGAGGGATTAATGTCATTGGCTGAAGATAAGAGGCCAGAAGCAAACTGGCTTATTGAGTTAACGCCATATGCATTGTAATGTCATACTTGATATTAATACGAGGTGGATGTGTCATTATCTACGTTAGCGGGGTATCGGTTGGTCGCCGATTGAATCTCTGACGCAATGCTGAATAACCATATTAATGGCAAGGCAATCAATTGCAAAGAGTTATTAAGATATATTGCGATACGCACTGATAGGACTAAGGTCGTCAGATGTACTAACTACTGAATGAATTGGAAGCAAGATGTCGAACACGGGGTTATGAGCTGTCATTATTTGCGTTTGATATCATGATCATGAGGATGGCCCACATGGGAACGTAATATTTCAAAACCACTCATGCATGAACACGATAACCAAGGGGACCTTGTAGAACTATCAACGGAACACTGAAGTTGTTCCTGAAATAAGCTATGAAGCAAAAAATGTTGTAATGACGGAAATCCGAAGGCGAGTGTGACCTGGGGAACCGATTATAATCTGCTCACATTGTCTGTGACGATGAGAAGAACCATGCTCTTGCAGCAATCTACAGTCAGACATTACCAGCAAAGAATACCTTAAAATATTATTAAGAATTCTATCTACATTCAAAATTACTTCCCTATTTCACCTACGTGAATATGCTCTATATGAGTTTGTGGAGACCAACACATGGTCAGTACGCACGCCAGAGGGTCGTCGCAACTTTCGGCGATCTCATTCAATACTACAACATGCAGGGTTTAACCCAAATCTCCCGAGCACTTTCATACTCGGCCATTATTGAAGCGATTGGATACCAGGTACACAGATACATTACTACTGGTGCATTACCTTACGAAGAGTGGTCCGAAGAGCGACTTTGGACCGATGAGGCAGAGTGGTAAGCTCTTGTCTCTAGAAGGATAAGAGATTGAGTGTGGGAAGACAAGGAGATAATGACAAGGAGATAGGCAGCTGTATTTAGTCTAATAAATGTTGTATTGATATTGGGACTTAAAATACCCCCGTAACATAAGTCCTAATTCAATGATTTGAGAACCTAGGCTTCATTGAGTTAGTGCGATACATGGCTGAGCGGGAGTTACCGGCCATCTTGCAGAGTGGCTGAGCAGAATCAGTCTTTTGAGATTCTCGCTCTTAAGCTTCCACAGCTCTTTTGACTGAGTTCAAATTTGCAGAAGCTATTTTAGGATTTGAAATCATTGATCCAAACAGACTACTTAGTCAATATCGAGTTCAGTGGGGTTACTAATTGGCCGGGCTTGTGCATTTATTGTTTAGTTGCGCAGTGGCAATCTTCCTCCAATGGACAGTTCACACAGAGCTGACAGTTCAAGGCATTTTCGCAGCGGCCTCCAACATACTAATCAAGCATTGATTCATATCTTAGCAGGCGCGGAGCGGGAGGACCCGCCTGCACCTAAGGGTAAAGTGTCTTGATAAATCTGTGTGCACTGTGTCCACTAATTCAAAGTTGAAGAAAGTATGGTCAGAATAAAGCAAACAAAAATATACACAATGTACTACGTACTGCAAGTACATGCGCTTCGGTGGCTTATTTGTCGCTCTTGAGGAGTGGCTGGGCTGGAATGATGCATCCATAATGACTTGCAGCTTGTCAAAGTTGGTTTGATACATATCCTACAAGCTCATTCTGGACTGGATTGAAGATCTCAGTTGTGCATGAACTTCCATCATAGGCCAGGAAAACCCCAACAGCAAAAGCTGCATTTGAACCATGAATATCTGAGCCATGCCTCAGCTTCCGACTCTCTGGGATGCGGATCAGAGGTGTGTCAGAACATCAATGATATAGCAGTAAAAGCTGCGGCTTTGCCACGAATGAGTGAGCCCATGTCTCATATTCTGATACAAGTATTCAATATTGCCTACTCTGTCTTAATTACCAGATGAGATTGGCGACTATGTAGTGCTGAATCTGTCACGAGGATATGCCCAGGATTTTCTGCTGCACCAGAACTTCGATCAGATGAAAGCGAAACCTCCCACATTGCTACAAATCACCGAGCCGTATCTCATACTCAGACATAAGTACTTGCATATCACCTAGACTATCTCATTGGCAAATGTGATCGGCAGATATGCATTGCGCAATCCAATATAATGAATCCCATGACATTTGCTGAAGAGACTCTGGTGCACCTGAAAGTGGATGAATTTTTCTTTTCCATTTGAAATACATACGTGGCTTCAGGCTTATGGTGCACCTCAAATTTGCAACTGACGAATGATTAAAGCTCTTTGCTGTAATATTCTCACAATTCGACTCATGCCATTGATCATGCAATAGGTCAGCCCCAGGAACTTACAATGTCGCAAATCAATTCACTCCATCTCATACCATCATTAATAATAAACATGAATGCCAATGAAGCCCCACTCTAGCCATTTCTGATTCAAGATACAACAATTCCAACATCAGAACTTTGATTCACTTCAACATTGAATACAAACAGGATTTATCTATCCAGTATAGTGTCCCTTACAAACAACATTTTTGATTATTTGTATCAGTTAAGAAGATTATGTAGCTTGAATGTCTAAAGAGGCATACCTTCGTGAAGGGTCTAACACTCTACAATTAATCGTTCATCAGACCGCAACGTGTCTCCATTCTCTGTCAGCCACTTTGTATGGTACTCAAGAGCATCAAGAGTCCAGCAGATCATCAACATCGTGATGTTCGGTCGACTCTTCAAGCCAAGCAGGACGTTCAATTGCACCACTCCAGAGGGTTCGTGGGGATTACTCATGCAGTTATCATACCCACCTGGACCCGTATTCACCAACCATTTGTGAGGTACTTGGTTTTGCCCTAGCCAGACAACTTGTGCAAATGTCTCCCACTGTTCATTCAATACCCAAAATTTCTGAGTTGTTACTGCATAATCTGCAGCTGTAACATCTTGGACTGTTGCACCCACTTTGGGTGTGGTTATTGATACAGAGTGATTTCGTGAATCCTGGAATATGAGCTGCATTTCTGTGCATTCATCATTGCCCATTTCAGCATACATGTGGTATATATCCACATGATACGTCAAAAACTTTGTTAGCCACCACTTCAGATGACAAACTTCGCCAGGATGAGGACAAAATAGCACTGCCTTTTGTGGAGGAGGTGCACTGGGCGGTGCATTTTCATTTCTCTCTTCTGGAAGGAGAGTCTCTCTTGATGCATTGTCTTGGTCAGGGTTGGGATACTCCGCAGGTTCCTTGACAAGCATTGGCAGCAATGTCTCTCTCAGCAATCGAACAATCTGACTTATCAAGTGGCCATTCAGCTTGCCATTGTCCAGAATGATGGTTGCAATCATCGGTGTCTCCGAACAGTAACGAGAGACATGCCAGCCACCATCTGTGAACCCTCCGTGCTCCAGAAGCACCCTGCAATGTGTACCTCTCCCCAAGGGTCTTCAGATGTGCTTGCTCTTCCTCAGTCCACTGATGATGAATGTGGTGGGGATTGTCCTTTGGTATCCGGATGAGTGATCTTCCATTGGGTAGTTTCGATTCTGACCACTGCTGTATCGTACATGGCTTTGCAATCTCAATCATCTGGTGCGCCGCTTCCTGTTGAGCTTCTTCGTCTTTCATCCAGATAGCATACATCGCACCCTCCACAGTTGAATACAATGCCTCAGCACCATGCATTTCCACCACAGTATTATCCATTGGATATTCAGGCGCACCTGAAAACAGCCACATCATATGAAAATACCAGTCATGGAGTGAATGGAATCCCAGTGTACCAGTAACATGAAGTTTGAATTCAATTCTCGCATTCATCACAATTCGCCAGCCAACACTGTTTTTAGTCTTGTACTGATGGGACTGATCAAAAATCCTAAAACTCCATGAACAGTAGCAGAGTTGGCCGTTACTTGATGGTTTCGCTCTGGATATTAAGGTATCATATGAATCAAGATGGATATTCCATCGGCTCTCCGGCTCGTCAATACTGGTGTTCAGATCTTTGTGGGTGCGATTTGTATTTTCGGGATGCAATAAGTAGCAAAGTTTAAAATCGGTTACATGTGTTATCTCGTTGAGGACAATTTTGAGTGACTCTGCCACTCTGGGTATTATTGTCACCATGATTGGTTCTAGGGCTGACATCAGTGCTGGATGCCCATGGGGTGGTGTTTAATTGATCTCCAACAGGCAGCGGGGCACAGAATTTGATCTCTGGAGTGGATACCAGTCTTGTTTTTCACTGACAATGCCGGGTAAGTTGTAGTTTGCCAAAATCACCCACTCTTGAAGGGTATTCCCCCATAAAATCAAAAGTGGCAACCCCATTACAACGCCCCCAATCACCAATTCGCAAAACATTGCTGCTGCAACCCAGCTAAAAGTCTGTCAAAGACCAATTTCATCTATCACCAGTGCTCCTGGCAGATTAGAATCCCAAACCCATCTCCTCACAATGAACCACATGGCCCATAACCTGTTGCGCCAAACATTTGTTCCGGGCAGGCCTCGAATTGAATACTTGTGGGCTGGAACAGGGTCATCTTTTGGTTCGCGAATAGAATGCGGCCTGGAACAGACTCATCTGTTGACTGGCGAATAGAATGCGCATTCAGCAGCCTGAATGCTTCATCAACACACTCGTGTTCAAATTCATTGTTGATTGTATTGCCAACAGTATCCAGTACTGAGCTTCAATTTTCTTGATTGAGGACCTCCTCACCATCCTCCGCTCCCTTCTGAACCTGCCCTGCAGCTTTGTCGGTGTTCATTTCGTCCTCAATGATCTCTTTCTGTTGCTCGGATGTAAGCTTGGGAGATAATCATATATTTCGGTGCTCCTGAAAATCATCGTAATGTTAGGTATTTCACAGAGAACCAACCATTTCAACAAATACATGTGCATGGAATATAATCAAATCTATTCTTCGAATCAGAACTCACATCAATTCAAGTATCATTCTCTTGCCCACCATCTTCCTCTCCCTCCTCTTCTCCCTCTCTTCCACCCTGTTCAGAACCTTCCAAAGTATATGTATAATGAATAGCAGTTCTTCGCGTCTAGTCTTAACACGGCTAGGAGGGATTACCATTGTCAGTCTAATTACATGCTTGGCAATCTCCTTCCCTGTTGCTCCATTCATTTCTTCCAACAATATCTTCACATTATGTCCAAAATTTAACTTGAAAGCATTTCAAACGCAACAGTTGTATCAAATCAGGCTCTATATCGGGTCATTGATCATTATCCCGGGTGTATGTAATTTCATATACTCTTCATCCAATTCGTCCTGCTGCACGGTGCACTTGAACATTGATATGAGAAAGTATGGCTCTCCCAGGCCACCGTGTTTGTTGATGAAATCAACCAACTGCTCTCGGCGCCTTACATCTGTATACGAGGCTTCGAGTTTTTCGGGGGCTTGAACGAAATCCTTCCCATTCGACAACCAGTGAATCACAACCATGAACATTATATTTGGCAATTCTGGGAGATTACATATCTCCTTTTTGCCATCCCACTCCCCCAAATCTGTCCCCAGTGGCTTGTTGCCTCGCCTCCCTTTGTTCCTTGCCTGTCACATCTTGCTTGCACATTTCTTCAAAAATACCTCGACCCACTGCCAGGGAATCCATTCAGCATTATCGAAATCAACCAATGGCAGCAAGTTCTTGAATGTCAGCAAAACATCTGCCACTACTGTCTCCCAGTGCAGCGGTCCGTCTTGGACCTGTTTCAATCGGTTCTGCCCCCGGATAATGGACCAATGCTTCTTGTCCAGGAACCCCACCACCCATACTCTCTTCCACTTGTTGAATACGCTATAGTTGGCCTGCCCCATCATTCTCGCAAATTGCTTCAATCAGAATTCGGTTTGCTTCAGGCTGATTGGGGGTTTGCCTTCTGCATGGCCCAAGTCCAACGAATCATCGCTCTGATCTGCTACATCACATTCATCGTATGTCATCTGAGCCAACGGGGGCAAGTCTGCAAATCCTGCGATATCTGTTTTCCATAGTTCTGCTTGCGGCTGGAATCTGTCCATCAGTAGGCTTATGGAGTGTCTCCCAGTTGCGCTTGAAGGAGATTGAGGTGGACGAGTCAAGCTGGAAGATGTTGTCGGATTGACTGGATGATTTTCCGGCGGTCCTGGAGGTAATTTTGGTGCACCTGGAGATAATGGCCCTTGTCCTGAAAACTGCTGAGGGGGGAACATTTGAGACCCACCACAACCAACTTTGTGCAGGTCATATATCCTGGGCATGGTGGCCGATAAGCTTGAAATCCTTCCCTTGTGCTGCTGGTAGGTTGCGAACTGAGAGATATATTGAATGGACACATGTGATTAAACTGCGGAGCGCCTGCAAATATCTGCTGTGAAGGTGGGTAATCGTACCCATGCAGGGGATGATATGGATTGGTGTGTTTCCCAAACTGACTATCTTTGCGAGTGGCATGTCGTGAACTATTATCTGGTGATTCTAAATTGTTGTCACTGTGTTAATACGAGCCAAATTGGCCACCCGATGGAGCGATATTGACTGTCCTCGGTGGAGATCCTTTCGTCAACATGCTCTGTTAAACAATCATATTGATGATCTACAGTAGATGCGAGTTGAGATATAGAATAACTCGCAGTAAGGTTCAGTCCGTTGCAGGCAGCCGTGACTTTCAGCGGAATGAAGGGCTTTTTATATCCCATTCTGTTGTCACAAACTTGTGGTGTTTCACTGCACATCATTGATCCATGAAACCAACCCAGCTTTGAGAAAAAAGAACCTTAATCACAAACATACTGCCTTTCTTTGTTATATGCTCGAATTCATATACTATGATATGGGATAGGTACACACCTTTGTATGCTTCCATGCTTCTAATGGTCATAGAAGAGATATGATATGATATCTCCAGGAAGCCAACAAGAATAATATCCACTATTGAAGGTTAGCACGACTAGCAATAATACACATACGTTGTATGTCTACGACCTTGTGACCTCATTCAATTGGTCTTCTGTCAGTTGAGCAGCAACAGTAATAGCTTTCTATTGAGCACCTTGTCTAAACATGTTGTTCTTCTCAACATCCCTGCTCCAAGTCAAGGATCATTACTGAACTAAACATCCTACCAAGCCCTATCAGTGCTTGATGACCATTGAGCAGACATCCTCCTAGCAAGGAGATGCACCTATTCAATAATGTATGATATTCAGCAGCTCGGAGGCTCAAACATCAGTATGACTCACAATGCTGTAATGATGTAGATAAGGCCTCCATTGTGGTGATTGCAGTGATGACAAAGAAAACCTTGTCTTCTCCGCTAATGAATTTCTACCGACGATGTGCAAGTTTATTGTGCGGGATATGATACATATCATCATTTATGAAGAAAACTGATGGTACGGTGACTTTATTTTGCCCGTCTCCCCTACATGTGGCAGGGTGCTATGCAGCTGTGAATGTGTTATGCTAACCTGTATTACCTCGCTTTCAAACTAATATCCTGAGGCTCTCAATCACCCCCTTGAAGTATCACAATTCACCCAAATATGTGTCCAGTGACCATTTCTCAAATCTGGTCAACACTCACCGGCATAATGTTAAGTGCTTCATCTACAGAATGAAATCATTTCACAACAACCAACTCGAGGCTCACTATCAACAATGTCACCCAGTATCGATAGATGAAGGGCCATAACCTAACGGGATTTTACCTTCTACAGCATGGAATCGACCCCAGCCATGATGCTTTATCTTTAGTTAGTGCACCTGAATGGCCATCCATGAACTTAGTCAACTAATCATCTACCAATAGACAATGTACCAGGCGCACCACCACCTGAAGATACTCCAGACGAAGAAGCAATAGACCCCAAGAAGCTTGATTTGACATGTACCCCTGATCCGACCAAAACAAAGGCTCACAGTCAGGTAGTTGAAGTGGAAAATGCGGGGGTTAACGCATATGGCAAAACAACTGGATTGTACAACAAGCATCGCAAGTACTCAGAACAATGGAATCCATCGCATCCATTTTGGGCTGCACACGACTTTCAACAGGCTCAATCATTTAGATCGCAAACGATAACGTGGAAAGATCAACATCTGAGGCATGGACTGGACAACTTCAAAATCGAATCATTTCAATCAGCAGATACTCTACAAAAGCTCCTCTCGAGAATTGATTTCGAGCTCGGCAATGATGATTGGAGTGAAGATCATTCGCATATCTTTGGAACATTATACTACAGGGATATTTTCATATGTATCCAGATTCTTTTAGCACATCTCCCGTTTCAGGCGCACCTCGATTGTGAACCAGTGCGCCTTGGAGAGTTGGATATTGGCCCATTATACTGCGAGTTTAAATAGGTGACTCGTAGTGGAATACGCAAGTTCAGCATTCTGCCAGGGCGACAATTTTGCCAGTCATATGTGCATCTGAGAAGACCCAGTTTACCAGTTTCTCAGGAGACCAGCATGCACAGCCGCTGTATCTCACAATTAGTAATATTCAATACGAAATCCGCAGCACACCACAACAGTGCTCCTAGATTCTCGTTGGGCTGATTTTGTGTCCCCAGAAAGGTACCAACAATACAGACAAGGCATGGCATTCTGCAGTTGAAACTGTGTTGTCCCCTCTCAGGAATCTGGACATCTCAGGCCCTGGCTTGATATGGAATTGTGCTGATGGGTTGCATAGACAATGTTCTCAACTTATAGCTGCCTGGGTCAGGGATGATCCAGAACAAGTCATGATTGCGCAAGTCTTATAAGGCTCATGCCCAATGGGTGAAATTCCCAAAGGTGCACCGATGGGGCATTCAACATCTCGACTACTTAATAACCCAAGAGATTAGCATGTTTACTAGGAACTTCTGGACGAAACTATTAATGATGTTCTACACACTCTTGGTGTTTATCCAATCTGCAACCAGTTCTGGCAATTCCCTCTCTCCAATGTCTATTGTCTTTGGCAGACTGATAAATTGCATCAGCTGCTCCTGGGTTCAGTTAAAAACATATTGCACTGGCTGCCCAAATACCTGAAAGCTAGAAATGTCAAGGATCATTTTGACACTTGATTAACATCAGTACCACAATGTCCAGGCCTCCAGCACTTCTCTACACCATTCGATTGGTTGAAAAGTGGCTCCTGGCGGGGAAAAGAGATCCAGGGCATGATCAGAACACTGGCAGTGAATTGCACTCCAATTTTTGACTGCTCTAAGGATAACAGGAAAACAGCGGCAGAAGCAGCCTCAGATGAAATGGTGATGGCAGCAGTGCAGGCATCATGAGAATTCTCTCTACTTGTAAGCCAACAAAACCACTCTAATGTATTCCTCACAGCAGTAGACAATGCACTGAAGCAATTTTACAAGAAGAAGGGTGCTTTTCAAGAACACAAAGTGTTAAAGTCTGCAAAGGTCAAAGTGGATGAACAGTTCGCAAGAGAATCTCATCAGTTATGAGAACACATGATTCACACAATCAGTGCTGCAATGGAGGTTTAGGTGGACAGGGCTGAAAAGGTTACTGCATCGAAATGAAGGCAATTTCAGGTGCTTCTGAATAGAGCCTGACAAGCGACAACCATGAGGTCAGTTGCTGTTCGGTGGAGGACAATTAAGCAATTGGAGCACCAAATTCATCATCTGATACCGGCTAAATGCCAGCTTTTCGATAAATTATTCCAACATCATCAGAGACAACAATAGGAGGAAGTAGGGATAAAGGTAACCGGTCCCAGAACCACATTTGCCACAAAACTTGCTCACGTGAAGACTGCTCCTGAAGAAGAGGTTTCTGTAATGCTAAACATGACCGCCAAGACGCATGTGAAATTGCGGCTTCGTCTATCCAATACTAAGACTGAATCCACCACCTGGTGCAAGGCTCATACAGACAGCATTGCGAATCTACTGGAGAATGAGATTGATGGTATCGATTTGAAAGATCTGATGCGTTTCAACAAGCAATTCTCCATTCGCTTGCTCGAGTTTGAAGCTTGGTAGCAGGCAATCAGCGTTTCAGGAGCGCTGGAAAACAAGCAAACAGTGTATAATACATTTCAGATATCCAAAGATTCATCTTGTGAGTCATATATCAATATCAATTCGGCGGATGGGTTCTGGCAACAATTTCACCACCAACATTTCTGAACTGCTACATATCGCCAATGTGAAAGAGGCATATGAATCTACCAACAAAGTCAATTACCTTCGACAGATGCTCAAGCACAATGACTGGTGTAGCGGTCTTGACAATATGGAGGAGACACTGTTGTATCTTGCTCTTCCTGGCTAGTACAATATTCACTCTGCAAAGGTTTTCAATCAACTATCAGCTGCTGATAGACGGCGAAATTCACACAGAGCCCATCTTTTTCACCTCCAGCATTGTCAGGAAGAGACATTTTTCCAACCCATGTCACATCAGGTTAATTATTTAAGAGAAACTCAGGTCACCGAAGCGTGTAGATGTATCAAATTGACCGCACTCCGAGATTCATTAGTAGGTTTCAGAATTCCCAACATTGAACAGCTATTCCGTACACAAATTGAGGAGTACTGGGGACATGAATTTAGTGGACTGGTGCTTGGATATAATCAGAATGTACTTATAAACATTATATTTATTAAAATTCAGAATGGGCAGTTGTACTACTGTCAACCATTTCACTGCCCTACATCTGTTGAGTGTCCAGGACTTGATTGGAAGGTAGAATATACCAATTCCAACCATGGGATCATGCCCAAATTTCATAACATCTGGGTCGCATATATGGACAGTGACCTGGATAACACCTGCCAAGGCGGAGTTCCTTCTTTTCTTATGTTATACTTTGGCTGTACACCACCGAATTGGATCCACCTATTTCCCTAGAGTTTTACCGCCGGAAAAACGTTATTGACCTTGTCTAAGATTTGCAAGAAGACTCAACAATGGATATTACGACCTCAACCACAGAAATATGGAGTGGCAATTCCAACAAAGTACATAGAGCCGCATGGTTCAGCTGATTGTGTTGATGGTTTCCCCAGGGAGGTCAAACCGACTGATAAGATGCATATTATAATTCTCAGAGCAATTGTTGGACCTGTACAATTGGAGCGTGAGAATTCTGCATCACATACAATCGATAGAATATGGCTTGTATATAATTATGTGGATTTAGATACCTACGGGTCTGTGTATTGAACTTCTATGTCTGGATCAAGGTGTGCAAAGGGAAGATAGTTAATCATATTGTACTATTCAATATAATCATTATAATACTCACTTCCAGAGAGTATGGCACCAGTTTTGCGGTGCACTGGAGTATTCTTGGAGATGCGGCCAATCCTCCCAATTGCTCCGAAATTTGCTCATCCTAATAGTTTGATTTTGGAGGCATATTGAAGACAACTATAAACTCTTCTGGATATTCCTGTAGTTTGTTCCACAACTTCCGGAGCATTGAAAAGCACCGGTGAAGTAGTCTCCGAGTACCTGGGAACACGTCGCTTTGTATTCAGTCCAGTTGGGAGCATCTGGCAGCATCTGGAAGGATCAGTGTGGCTGTTCAGAGTTGCTGCATTGTTCAGTTATGAATTCCAAATGATTTTACATTTTGCTGATGTTTCTCACCGCCATGCATATCCTCCTCGCCCTGACTGTTGGCATTGTCATTGCCATCACAACGACGGCTCCTTCCACCGATTGGCACACCGGGAGCCACTCAGTGCTCATCATCATCATCATCGTTCATTATAGCATCCCAATTCAGCGGTCTAACAGGCAGGAAGTCGGTTGGCTTCAACTGCCAGCAGATTGGTGGCTCAATCTGTCCCATGAGATTATCGCTACATTACCAAGAGAAACGCTCCATGGTGCATTTAATGATCCCCAAGCTCGTTGTCTCCGGAATGGAGCGATCGACTTGATCCCCCAAGCCACAGGGTTTGTCCCACCTCTACTTGTTCATTTGGTCACAGGGTTTGTTAAAGATTTGCCCCGTATATGAGCAGAAGGCTGCCCACCACTCCCGAAATGGCGAACACCTGCCCTTACGGTACAGTAACATTAGCTAGAATTGTAAAAGGTAGCGAGTTGTGACTGAATCAAGAAAGATTATATCATGACAGAGGTGCCATGCCATCTGATCCCTGATGCCGCAAACATCGTATATCAGGACGAGTCCATGGATGTGTTCCTAGATCCATCCAGGCATATGGTCCCTGTTGAACTACTGGCGTTGATTCATAACCGATCTTGGCATTTTTGCTGTAGCAGGTGCCTTCTGCTTTTCTTGGCCGCTGCCCTTTGGTTCCATTGAGGTAAGTTAAAGATGAATCTACATCCAAAGCATTAGTATTATGATACAGCTGCGTGTAGTAGAACGAAGGCCAGAGGAAACGTCCAAAATTCTTTAGAATATCAAATGTGTTTTGGAACGGAAAGCGTTGTATTGTACAAGTCACGTGATATTCACAGAGCTCAGGATGCTGGCGGTGTTTCCAATACTGCAGGAACACAGTCTGGAGGTTTAGGTGAAAAGAAGGGATATATATAGTCGAGTTCCTGTAATAACTTGGTTTGACTTGTTTTGTTGATCAACCAACACAAAGCAGTGCAGCCTTTATATTGCACAACCACTTGGCACCTCATGAGTGAGAATCATAGAGACAAGATTTGGTACTCACAGAGAGGACAGTTAAGGACGCCAGATGTTGCTTTTGCATCCCATACCACTTGAACCACTCCGATGTCAGGAATCTCGGAGCAATCTGAGTACTTCTCAGGTTATCCAAACTGCGCAACCATCCAACACGGCTACTGACACGTCTAGCAGTGCAATAAGCAAACTCAACTGGTGTCATATGATAGAGAGTACATCATTGTGCACTGTGTTATGTTATTAGCTCTCCCAAAGGGGGATTTGCACTGGGAAGCGGAAGATGTACACAATCGATATTTCCAAATATTCTACCAAGAATGGGTGCAATACTGTAATAACCCTGCCAACAACGCATAAACACCCTTCAAGTGGTGCAAAATGACCTTCACACATTGCTGTAACTGTGAATAGTAATGCTGAGTTTCATCTAATGGCAGTTAACCCCATAATAACATGCGATTCAAGGAATCTCGTCCCCAAGTACTGTCAAGGTTTAGAGTATAGCGCTTTCTACACTGCTTCTCCCATTTATGTCGAATCCCTCCCTAGTGGCCCAAATACGACTCTACCTTGCCTGCCGTTCCATATGCATTCAGCGCAAATTATTTCTACATTCTTAACATCGAGTATACATATAGGACTATCATCAGCAAAATGTAAATGGGTCTGAAAGCAACACGCGATGCTCCCAGACCCTTTGGCCGACCTCACTGGTGCTTCTAAGTACTTCCAAGATGCTTTCAGACCCCCCTGGAGCTAAGTAAAGTCCTCTCATACTCTGCAAGAGCATTTTCAGGTACTCCTGAAAGCTCCTGCAGTTATGGAGGTGCATTCAGGATGATACGAGATTTGACTTATAAGATATTCAAATGTTGAAGCTCCTGAGACCTCTGCGCATATCTGGGTGAGACTTCGAGAGCACCCGAGACCGCTGCCCAGTACTGCGGGAGACTTGGTGCCATATTGTCACAGCAGTGGTCATCATATAACTACAAGGCTTGTCATCTTATCATATTCGTCTTTGTTACAGTCACAAAATTTGCTACCTCATAATATGGCATGCCTTATTTAAGTCTCTGTATATATATACATACGGTCAATCTGGCCGCAGATGGTAGTCAAACATAATAGGACGAGCACCTGGACACGCCCATTGAAAGAACTTTGAGATGCACCACTTTGGAGGCCGTTGTAGTGAAATGATGGAGCTAGTAGACAGAGAGCCCACCATCAACACTGCACCGCATCTTTGGCGACATCCAAACGGAACTCATGAGAACGAGTGGTATTGGTTCAAGCAGCAGAGGAATCCGGTGAGATGATATGATACTACCCAGGATTGAGGATCTGCTCAATTGTGTAGATCCACGAAATCTCAGACTGAGCGAGTGAGACCGAAAGTTGGGAAAGATAAAGTGCATATATTCATTGTATGATAAAATGAGATGTAAATGAGATGATATCTATCTACTCGGGGTCTGCCAAAAATATACTCCCCATCACCTCCGGTACCACTGCATGTCTGTAGACCTGCCGCTGCTCCTTCACGATGTACTTGGAGGCTGTGATCGAGCGAGTTTTGACATGTACTTTAAGGTCATGATGGTGCGAACTTGGAGGCCGGAACACTGAGAGTTTTGAGATATACTTCGACGCTGTGATTGAGCGAGTTTGGAGATGCTCTTGGAGGCCGTGATTGTGCGCACTTGGAGGCCGTAATCTTTCGAGTTTAGAGATACACTTGGAGGCTGTGATTAAGCGAGTTTGGAGATACACTTGAAGGCCATGATCGAGCGAAATTGGAGAAATACTTGGAGCCGGTCAATCTGGAGGGGGTAGTTCGGGAGGGAGGCACAACGATAGCTGAGACACTATTCATTGGTCAGCACGTAATTGTGGAAATGTAGAGAATTGAGTACAACATGGTCTGCTGAGAGATGAGAGACTGGATGGGTGCAGGAGACAGTCGATCTTGGGATGATGTCGTACGCAGTGTATGCAGTACTCAGTGTATGCTGTACTTGTTGTATGCTTTACTCGCTGTGAACTCTTGAGTATGGCATGGAGAGATAGAGAGTGATGACTTAACTTTGTGTTCTTAGGTGATGGTAGAGTTGAGGATGAGAAAGAGAGAGATTAGAGGAGATGGGGGAAATCATCATGAGAAACTGCGACATAAGAGAATTTCGTGTGGGTGTCAATTGACCATCCCTGATACGGCAGGTATGAGTCCCAATCGGGCGTGTAATTACACCGATATGAGGTTTTCCCAACCAAATGATGCAAGTCGTACCCCTGATTTCTCATTTCAGCTCGTATCCTCCACATTGTTTTCATCTCTCTTTCTCGTCCACAACTCTACCATCATTGCAAAAAACAAAGTGAGGTCATCCCTCTCTATCTCTCCATGTCATGATCATGAGTTAACACCTAGTACAGCATACACCGAGTGCAGCATCCACCCAAGATTGTTTGTCTTCTCTTCATTCTCATAATTACGAGTTGACCACTGAATGTAGCTTCAGCTTCCGGCGTGCCTCCCTACAAGATCGACCACCATCAGCACGCTCTCTGTCAGAGCTCGACGGTAAAGTCACCTTGTCACATTCCCACGGTTGCGAGTTAACTTACTGATGAAGAGAGTCTCAACACCCGCCTCACCATGCATCGACCGCCTCGAAGTCCTGGTCCAAATTCGCCCCATTATGGCCTCCAAGTTCACATGATCACAGCATCCAAGTGCATATCCAAACTCGCTCGATTACGGCCTCCAAGTGTATCTCTAAACTGGCACGATTACGGCCTCCAACTTCGCACCATCACTCCCTCCATCTGCATCTCCAAACTCGCTCAATGACAGAGTCCAAGTGCATCTCCAAACTCGCTCGATCACAATCTCCGAGTGCATCTCTAAGTTCCCTCGATCACCGCCTCCAAGTCTGCCTCCAAATGCACCCGATTACCACCTCCAAGTGCATCTCCAAACTCGCTCGATCACAGCCACGGAGTGTATCCCTGAGTTCACTCAATCGTCATTTTTGAGCGCACCTCAAATTGCTTAAAAGAACCGCCTGCAGCCAGTCCATATATACCTCGTAGATGGGTAGCTATATAGATACATAGATTCATAGATGAAAACACAAACTGAATACATGTGTTGTAAAAATTGTGGAACGATAAGTAGTAGGTATGATTTCTAGGCGCACCAGCAGCGTTTCCAAAGTAGATGTTGTTTTTCCCAGACTGCTCTACTGTGATTCGACATGCTCCCAGACATGTCGCCGGCGCTCCCAGGTTTTTCGCCAGCGCTCCCCGGTCCTCCCAAGCTTGTCATTGGTGCTCCCAGTTACTCTGAAGGCCGGCAGGAATGCCCTCCTAGGGTCTGATACTCTCCTGAAATTGACGCATCTATGCTTACACTCCACATCCTCTCAGACACTCCTGGAGGCTTCCAGTGACTAAAATACATTTTGCTGATGATGCCATCCCATAGCCCACACACTGACATGACTCCAGTCATACGAAATGTTCAAACTCTTCCCAAGCTTCGGATGGAAAAAATGCGAGGGCCTTCAGGGAGTTCTCAACTCCCGCCTGCTAAGAGACACAGTTCCGTACAGGCTGGCGTGAGATATTCCTCTCATCGAGGGAGTTCCATAGCCTCCACAATCCAAGACCAGAACTCCACCCCCTCATCTGCGCTGAACAACTGTAGTGTTGCAGATATGCCACAATGCGTGACTTCCACCCCGTCTGCAATACAGCGACAGGTGATACATACTCCAACCGCCACGCTGGGTACACGCTGTCGCAGTACACTAGCACCTGGAGGATCCTTACAGACAGACTCAACCCATCGAATTGTATCCAGCCCTGCATCCGGCATTCCTTGCAATGCCACTCCTCTTATCACTCTTGAAATTCAGGCTACCCCTATCCCTCATCCAGAAGCCCGCACAATCATTACAAATCCACTGCAAACCCAAGCTGCAAAAAAGATTCAGAGACAGAGGCAGTGGGAATTGCAACTGCAAACGGTGTCTACACGTTGATTGCTGGTCTCCGGATGTTGCAGTACCTATTGATTTGGTGGCCAAGGCATAATGCGTCTTCTATTTGCAATCGGCAGACTCCTGGAGCGCTTCAAATGGAACACACAGCTGTATATGAGTGCAAGCGACTTGGAGATGGTAGGTCATGTAATGAATTACCAGGACGTCCACACTGGCAGATAATAGAGATGTACTGGAACACCACTATCCAGCAAAACAACATTTGGTTCATAGCATTTGGGGCATGCACAAAGAAGATCTTGAACAAGGTATGCTGAAGAAACGGCCCATGTTCAATATTACACACTAAAACTGGTATCGGGATTGGGCACAAGTCAATAAGGTTACATTCCTTTTAATTCAATCAGGAAGGGACAACATTACAGAGCTTTCTAATCAGCACCGCTTTGGATCCGACACAGAGTGTATGGAATTCATTGATTCCCATCTGGCGGACAATATGTCATTGTCTCCTGTGGCAGAGCGTGCAAATGGTGGTGAACGTGGTCCAAATCCAATGCGGAGAGAGTCGAATGCTCCTAACGAACAGCTAGAGTTCACTTGACATCCTGGCGGCAGCAATCCGGTGATGTATCTACATCGAATTCTATCATCGGGCGAATAACCGCGGTAAGTTTGCCGATGGATTTTATAATTCCATGATTGATGACAAGGAACATCATATACCCTGGCCCCTGATCATGTTCACTTGCACCACGTTGCGCCATGCTCCACTGGAGTGGCAAAACAACACAGGTGGTCATCCGAAAGCTTTCAAGTCAAAAGTGATAGCGGACAGACCTAATCACTCTAACAAGTTCAACTACAAGATTGATGGTGGTAAGAAAGCATCCTGCTGCGCTGCAACTGGTCATGAGTTGTTAACCTTGCCTGGCATTGTAGACACATATACATTCTTGATGGACACCTGGAATATACTACTGGAGAGCTACCAACAGAGGGTGTATGAAAACACTCTTCCTTCAGTCAAGCGTAAGATCCAACAGGTAGAGAACCCAGTGCCTGCCATGGTCATCAGTGTGGAAGCAGCGCATGTTCACAATCCTATTCATCTTGACTATTTCACCTCTGAACTGGCGCTTGAGGAACCTGAGATCAGAAGCACTCACTCAAACATCCCGAGAGACATCAATTGCACAGATCACCAACTCCATTTCGGGATGCAACGGGGCACAGGGGATTACGCAGATAGAGGTGAAGAAAGCGACGAGCACCATACCACCCCCACAGCCGCCCGGCAACAACAAGCTGCGATTAAATTTTTGACTGTTGTCCTGCGAAACAGTGATGTCGATCGGTATGAGGGCTAGAATGGAGACGTTGTGGATGCCGATTAAAAGGACAAAGCATTGTAAGCCGGTAATGGATCAACCCAGAATGTGGAAGACTGAGGGCATAGTATGTTGGACCTGGGAACGAGTAATGTCGTGGGGGAAGAGGACGAGGTTGGTCATGATGCGGTCGCTGATGAGGAAGAGGAAGCATTGCCAGCCGATGATGGATCAACGCAGAATATGGAGAACTGAGGGCATAGTACTAGAGAGAGTGAAGATTGGACAGTATATTTTAGACCTGTAGAATAGTATAATGGTGAAGCAAATGCAATGGCATGTGACATATCTGAAGCGAAGACTTCATCGTAATATGTGGTAACATCTCAAAGCTAAACACATATGGGGAAAGTACAGCTTTCGATATATAGGAATTGGGGAGAGGTTTATTGTGGCACTTGGCCAGAGAAAGGCATGAACATCAACAGGCTTTGTGTTAACAGCTACAGTGTAATTGCAGCCGCTGCGCAGTGTGTAACACACCTGTTGTTCGGATGGTGTGCATAAGTCACCTCATTGCAGGTGCAAAGTAAAGGAGGTACGTATGCAACGCAATGGGAATAGTATAATTTACCATCAGAGGGTACATGGTTCTATCAGAGCCATCATAGCCAACCAGAACACTCTGGTATTTCTGATGGATACTAGGGTTGTTGCTGATGTTCCCCCATTCATTGAGTGCAGTCCCCCACCCGCTTGACAGCTGCAACCCGAGAACAAACTTCTAACTCAGCAATTTGCATATCTGGCCACTGCCACCTAGGTAGATATCTTTCCAAGGCCTATTTCATCCGCCACCAGCACTCCTGCCATATCTCAATCCCAGTTCCATCTCCTCAGAATGAACAATATTGTACAAACCTGGTGCACCAGCAACTTCATTCCTGGTGGGCCTTGAAACGAATACATTTTACCAGGAACTCAGTCGAATATTGATTGGTGAACCAACTGGGCATTTAGCAACCATACTCCGTGATCAAGACACTGCAGTTCACATTGATTCTTGACTGTGTTGAGCATAGTGCTCAATTCTGAACTGGTGTTATCTGGATCAAGAACCTCTTTGCCATCCACTTTCTCCTTAACCTCTTGGGCACCTTGGGTGTTCTTCTTTTCATCGTTCATAATCTCTTTGAGTTGCTCCAAGGTACGTTTTGCTGATGGGCTGTAACATCCACACTCCTAAAATTCAGTGGGATGTTTGGTATCTCATTGTCCAGCATTTGAACTCAATAAATATGTGGAATATACTCAATGGGATTCACCCAATCAGAACATACATTGATACTACTACAACTCTCTTACCCACCAGCCAACTCATCTGGCACACATTAATTTTGCTTGTATCCCTCAGAAGTCCAAGTTTACTGATTTGCATTGTAGCATAACTAACCATAACAATGCTACCAGGGAGTACCTTGGCCAGTCTAATTCTGTGCTCTACAATATCCTGCCCTGTGTCTGCCTTTATTTCTACCAACAATAGTTTCAAATTTTGTCCCAGTTTCAACCTAAAGGCATTAGAAGGGCAACAGTTGTGCCAAATCTAATGATATACAGAGTTTTTCATCACTTACCCGGGTGCATAATGTCTCATATACTCCTCGTGTAATTCTGCCTGTGTCAGAGTGCAGTGGCAAAGCGCAGTCGGACAGTACAGTTGTTTTGGGCCACAGTTGATTTCAACAAATTCAATCTTCTCTTTCCTGTTCCTAACATATGTGTCTGCAGCTTCAAGTTGTATGCTGGATGTATAGGCATTGTCACTGTTACGTACGCAAAGAATCACAACCATTACAGGTTTATTGACCAACTCAGGGAGGTTTCCTCTTGTTTGTACACCTGCAAGCTCTCCCAAATATGTCACCAGTTGATTCTTGCATCAATTTCTCTTGTTTCTTACTATCCGAACAGGGCTTGCACAGTAGTTCAAAATTATCTCCTCTCAATGTTGCCAAATCCGTTCTGCAATATCAACACATTCCACATGCAGCCTGTTCTCAGAAGTCACCAAATCATCTGCAATCGCTGTTTCCCAGTGGAGGGGTCCATCATGAAGCTGTTGCAAACAGATCTGTATCCAGATAATGGACTGATGCTTTGCCTTCAGACACCCAGCCACCAATGGATCTTTCCACTTGTTGAAGATACTTATGATAGGCTGCCCCATCCATCAGGCAAAGTGCTTTGTAGAGAATTCTGTTTGCTTCAGGCCAATTGGTGCTGTGCCTTCAGCACCACCCATCTCCAGCGAGTCATTACACTCACTTTCTGCATTTTGTTCATCATAGGAAATCTCACATAATGGGGCAACTGGTCACTCACTTCAACATATATTCTCCAGGGTTCTGCACCAGGCTAAAGTGGTTTGTTTGAAAGCCCAATGTGGGGTCTCGCAGGTATAATGGAAAGTTGTCCTAGTGGTGATGAGCAGAAAGATGTCCACGGAATGACTGGATTACTTCCAGGCGGTGCTGGAGGTACTTGAGATGCATGTGGAGATAACTGCCCATGTCCAGTGAAGTGCTGTGTGGGGAACATTTGAGGTCCACTAAACCCACCTTAGGGGAAAGCAGGTGATTCCCATGATGGCCCATAACTCGGATAACCTTAGGTTGCTAAAGAGCTTGATTGTACGCTCAGTGTCATGTATAATGGAGCATGATGATAGAACAAGAAGTTGCCTGGAAATCGAGGCAGCAAAGGGAAGCAACCATACCCCAGGTGTAGATCACAACCATTCGTGGATGGCCAGAATTGATGGTCTTCACACGGTTTATTTCAAGCATTGCTATTTGATGGTTCCAAATTGTCTGCTGGGTAATATTGCAAGCCTAACAACCCACATATTGGAGTCACATTGGTTGTCTTTGGTGGAGATCGATTCATGGACATTGAATCTAAACAAGATCGTGGTAAACAATTATCTATTCAATTGTAATTTCAAATAAAGCATACCATATTTGGAAATATTGAAGTTGGCAGTTTCTAGTGTTTGTATCAATTCCTGACCATCACTTGGGGTCTGGGTCCAGGTTGCAACCGAACTATTTCCAAGATTGCCCCTTTGGTTGGCGACAAACCTGCACAATGAATTTGCCTCCAGTTCAATGGAAAGCTTCAGATCCATCTGGGTAGTGCAAGTTGTGTAATGGTCGCCCAGCGGGTCCATCTGTACACTCAAATAATGCTCTTGCTATTGCTGTTTGGTAATAATATCGTATCAAAATTACATATTCAAAATCTTGTAATCTTGTTTTGCATGTTTTGCAGATGCGATATCGATTATTTTGAAATACACATTTTTCCGGTTATGCTTTGTATTGTTGCCTGTAAATGTGGTTGATAGTTTTGTTATGAGCTCAAGTATCTACCCAACACCTTGATTACCCAATATGTAGGACCAAATTTGGTTGATACTCCTTTGACAATAATTATCATGCTGGGTGACATTAATGTCATGCACTGCTTTGGCTGAAAAGGCTGGCAGTACTTTGTATCTGAATTATTGCCATAAAGTGACCCCTATATTACCCATGATGCATAACCAAAAATCGGTGATGCTCCATGGACACTCACTTTCAATGAAGAGTAGGGAGCATGTTTCTGCTGTTCTTGCTAACGGCGCCCAATACCTCATTGATGGATGTCTGCAACCAATCACCACATGTATTACCCAAGATGTAAAGACAAAGGTTTTTGATGATCTGTTGACGCTAATTTTCAGAATTGGGCATTGACTGTATCGCATTCTCCTTTGCCTACACAGGCTGCCAATACATTGGGTATGCATAACGGCAACCAAATCCCAGTTCAATTGCCTGACTTACATGACCTAAAATTGTTGTCTCTCTGTTGATACTCATTTAAATGTATTGTCCATTCAAAATCTGCTGCCTTTGAGAATTGTATTTATAATTATTTGAATCTATTGGTTGTCTTTCAGACTGATTGAGACTCGGCCCATTGGCCAAGCTGAACCCAGTGGTATTTTTGCACTGGTTGCTCTCATTCTATTAGACATTACATATGTTTCTATATAATTCAATTCACCCGCTATACTTCTGTTTATCAACCAATATACACTTGCAAATGCTGACTATTCTCCCATAATATATTTCTAAGTAAAATTCTCAATCAAGCAACAGAAAGAACCTGGTCAAAACATATTAACACATCCAGTCCTACATTTGCTTGATTCATGAATTGATACTCGTTCCCATTGCATTGACCATCATCAACTTCGTTCCACCAATGTTCTTTGAACTCCATCTTGGCTGAATCAATCTGCTAACATTTGGTTTACTGCTTACATTCCACTACTCAGGAATGTCCGGATCCTCAATGGCATCATCACGCTCTAGGTTGGAGACATCATCTGCCTTCCAATCGCCTTTGCTTGCATTTCGATTGTCCAAACCACCAGGTTGTTAGGCCAATTTCCGGTGGCCAAAGTACTGTCAGGTGCACTATCCGAATCACTTTCAGCGAGATAATGGTCAGTTCATTCGATTCGGTAAATGTTGAATAGTTGATTTTGCTCTCCAGCGAAGTCCTTAGCAGACAAAGCTGGTGGCGAAGGTGATATTTCCAACAATTTGAATGCAACTGCACAATCCTGCTGAAAGTTGGACTAGGATGTTTTGACAATCTCTTCAGTAATTGAAATGTATTCTTCAGTTGTCATTGTTGTGTTGTAAGCACAAGATTTCTTCTGTGATGCACATTGGTTTTGACTGCCTTGCGACATCTCCAAAAAGTGATAGACCTTGGCCATTCTGTGAAATTTCTTTCCTGTGCCTCTCTCGTCATTTCAAAGTTTTTGTCAGTTTTCACTGTATCCAATGCTGGGTCATTACCTGCCAATATCACCTCATTGGCTTTGGCAAACTGCCATATTACGACGTTGGTCACGCCTGTAATATTTGACTGCCTTCAGCGGATCATGTCTTGCACAAGAGGAAAACTGGCAGTCACCCCAACACCAGGTTGTATGGTAGGGAATATATCGCAGGCCACAGTAGAGAGAATAGCAGTACTTTGAGAGTGATTGCTGTTGTTAACTGGACCAGTTGGTGATCGCCGCGATCCAAAATGTACTACTAATTGCATCGGGTCCCAGTCTTCATCATTTAGATTCGGATTATCTTGCACCCAGTTCATCGATGATTGACCTGGTGAATTCAAGTAGAGTCTCGGGGCTGTTAATATGCATGCGGCATAATCTCTTCATCTAGGTGTCATTCTTGCCACAGTTTTAGGCATTATGTATTCTTCATCATTATTGGACAAATCCTATGGATCACAACAGGACTAACCAGGTCCAGCAGCCAGTGCCGAGGGGAAGAGATTGTTACTCAGTACTGTTTCAGATTTAATATCGTGTAAACATCCATGTTAGCTACAGTAGTCATTCTCCATGTACTTCAGAAATGCATGTGGGTATTAGGTAGTATACAAAGTCTCTTCCTCAGGATTAATATCGATCTCTATGTCCCACTTTCAACATGATCGCATCGTCCGAAAAGAATCAAGAATGTGTAATGCAACGAGAAGCATACGTATCATTGAAGTAACTGCACTATAATACATGGACAGCATCTGTCACACAAACTTCACAGCCAAAATTCAGTCTTGCTTCCATTGAGCCTTCGTCTTGGCTAAATATAGTATAGTGCCAGCCATAGAATCGATAATGTAATTAAAGATAGTAATAATGTGACAAGGTGTAACCAGAGGCCATTTGGACATCCAGAGAGTCCAGTATCAGAACGGCCTCAAAACTTCCATTTCGTACTTCACAATGGTCCATTGCTCATGTGAAGTGAACAGTAGCTGGAAATCATGGTTGGTGGGATTCTGAAGCAACTCTCGGGTAACTTCTCAAAATTGGTTAGCTAGATCTAGCAATTGCGGTGTCCAAATCCACCTTGTTTTCAGATCCATGATCAGTATTACTACTATTCTCACTTTAAACACTGCAGAGTCAATGATAGTGTTAGCAACGGTTCTGTGTTCGGACTGTTTCCAATATAGCGGTTCCAACAAAACCCAGCCCTAGCCGGTTCGGTCCGGGTTTGTACCAAACGGTTCTCTCGATTAAGTCTATGAATATTCATCACATTATTTAGTGTTTGGGATATGAAATATGCAGCTTTGGACGGCGCATCTTTTGGTTGTCTCCGATTTTTGATATCTTCAAAACTCAGCAAGCTGCTTTGAAATTATTGCCATTTTCGGCCCAAACACCAGGTTTTTGGGCTACCGCTTGCTGAGATTTGAAGATATCGAAAATCGAAGACGGCTAAAAGATGCGCCAGATGAAGCTACATATTTTATATACCAAACACTAAACTCTCTGATTGATATTTGTAGTCATAATGTGATGGTGCGTGTAAAAAATCGTCGATTTTTGATGGGGTAAGGCCGTTGCCACACAGACCTATAAAACTGGCCGGGTCCAAAACTGGAACTGTTGCTAACACTAGTCAACGAACTCATATTGATGACCCAATGTCAGCGTAAACAATACAGCAAGCATTTGGTGCTATATAAAGGTCAGTTTAAGGACTTTCAAATTTATTTGAAATATGTACTTTCCCAATTATCTTTGCTAAACCTGATCTCATCTCTGACACCTCGTTGATTTCACCATTGCCCTCTTTTTGAAGTCTTTGAGTATTCCCAATGTATATGCTTTCATTCTCTCCAAATTGCTGATCACACTGATAGGCTTCCTGAGACTTGGTGCAGGTTTTTAACCCAAGACTACTCATGAATACAGCTAGAGCAAGCTGAAGCATGCGCGTGATACATGGTATTTACTTTCTCAATGCAGGCCATTCGATTCTGAAAGCCTGATGGTTACATTGTAAATTCCAAGTCATTGAGTAGTTTGAGGAAGCGTTATCAGTCATGAATACAAGCAATTGGCCATTGGTAAGATCTAATCTATCAAGAACTTCCATCAAAGGTATGTCTACCATTGCTTCAGTTTGTTGAGTGTTAACCTATCATCTCTAAATGGCCATTGAAACAGGAAAAGAACAGGCTATCAACCACATCAAACATGAGTTGTACTTCTCACAACGTCCAATTTTGATCCATATAGTATGCAATAAGTGACATTATGGCTATTATGTTTGTTCATATACACCCTTCTAAAGCTGAACGTACTTTACTTCGTGAAGGTAATTGTTTCGTAATTGCATCAACAGTCAGGACGTATTCCCTCTGGCAAATGTTGCTCAACCTAGTGGCGGAGATTAGGAACAGCTTGCTTTCGAATGCATTATATCACCATAGTATCTCTATGAGTGATATAGCATGTCAAGCAATATATGTCGAAACATATCCTAACATGAGGCAGCAATTCAAGGTAACTTGATAGAATTCGGCAGTTACAAAGTCCTTAGCTGTTAGTTTCTAGCATTTTATCTTTCAATCCAGTTAAGATAGATAAAACCTAAATGTTTAATCTGAATCTCCATTGCCAACTTCCAATTGCACTTCCTAAACTTCCTTGTCCCTTCATTACGGTCAAAGCTGTTTCATTGACTGTTGAACTTGTGAATTCAGTAAATTCGGACATTCATGATTTGTTTAACTTTGCGATGTGCGCTTTTCCAAGCAACTGTTTCCACATTGAGCTGCTGCCATATTCTGATAGATAGGGAAGCACTGGATGACAAACAATATATATGATACCAGGCCTGCTATTCTCCACAATTCCCCAGTGCAAATAGAAAAGCCAACAAAGTACAGGTCTAGAATTATTCCAATCAATAGAATACTTTGAGCTCACATTCATTGTCGCCCCCAATGCATCAAGTATGTGTTGTAAAGTAAAGTTGCTCAAATCATAAATATAGACAGCTGCATTTTTGCAAGATATCAGAACCACCTGCAATGAGCAATGTACACAAATTCAATCCAACATTGCTGCAGGAAGATGATAGCTGCGTAATGTGACTTGAAGGACTGTCAAATGTTACATTATACTAAAGCCGAAAGCTAGTTCCTAAATATTGACTCTAGAGCAACGGGTAAGTAAAATGTGTGACCTGTGAGACATTGCTTGTCTATTGTGAAGTTGTATACAGAGACATATTGAAAAGACTGACCGTCAAACACTCAATTTAGGAACAATGCAATGCTGTTTGTTGCTGTGAAGCTCACTGAGCCTTCCAAAAACCAGTCAACAATCCGTTGGCACTCATTCATAAAAGGCATTATTGATATGATCACTTGCGGCTTTGTCCATCCAGGTGGCCAATACTTTGATTATGAGTTAGTGCCATTGTACCGCCCTGTGAGTATCCAAGATCCAAGACCAAACATCGTTGGCAGTCAGTTGATACTCATTTTCAGAAGTTGGTAGTAATATCGTCACTGGTATTTTTGCCCAGGAAGACAGCCAATACTTTGAGTTTGGGTTATTATTGTCACACAGCCCTTTGAGTATCCAAGATGCAAGACAAAAAATTGTTCATGCTCCATTGATATGCATATGTAGGAGTTGGTCGCGATGTCCTCGCTTCTAGTTCTATGTATCAGAGTGCCAAGTGCTTGAAATATATATCACAGCAACGAAGCATTTTTTTTCATTTCACACTATCAAGTTTAGAATACATTAACCCTGCATTAACACTCATTTCTAGGATGGGGCAACAAGCATATCACTTTCCATTTTCCCTATAAAAACTGCTGATACTTTTACTTTGGAAGGGTGTGACTATACTGCCCTGTGATTTCCAAAAGTATAAGACTAAAAATCGTTGACACCCCATTGAGAGTCACCATAGAGGCATACTCACAGTTATTGTATACTCAACAATTGTATGCAAGAATTCATATAGTCATTATTGACAGCCAATATATTATTTCCATGTCTAATTATTTCCATCCAAAAGCTTCAATGCCTTCCAATGTGTGATCTACCACTATATACTTTTGCTGAGCAATGAATGATGTAGGCCTATCACATTCCTGTGCTTTGTGCCAGCAAATGAGGGTAGGTAGATTCATTCTCTAGTTTTTGATATAAATAGCCTGACTTCCTCACTTTGCCTCATCCAGTGACGTTTCCTCAATTTCCATAACCTACTATAACCAACTATCAAAATCTTGACCATGTGCAGCAGGTCTAGAAAGAGTCATGCGGTTGGATGCATTGATGAATGCACCATGATGGTCGCCAGGCATATACGATGACAGTGCACAGTTACCATTCCTTCTATAACTTGTACAACATCACTGACTATAATTTTTTTTGTAAATTTCGTCTCTACTTTAGTCTTGGCTTTATCACTTAATAGTAACAGGCAAGACGATGTCATGTTCATTGGTCATCAATCAGCTTCATTTGGATTCTAGAACTGTTGCAGGGCCCATACACCCCTTGCACATTCACTGACCAATGTTCATGTCTCACAATTTGGTTACTACAATGAAGAACATGCTGACACCTAACCATATAGGGACCCAGAATTGCTTTTGAAAGAGGTGAATCATCAAAAATAGCAATTTGCATATTGATTGCTCCCTTGATGCATGAGCCGTCACAATTGCTCTGTGTGAATCTGATTTGTAGGTGGGAATTAGTTAGAGAGGCTATGTGCTCAGATAACGGCTTACGGGTTGGACAGGCTGTGGTTCCCTCATCTGTGAACAACCAAGAGCTGCGCCTAGCGAGAGTGACATGATGCATTTGTATAACTGTGGTTTTCCGGAACCTTGTCTCATATGACTACTTCTTTGTTGAGATGTCCCATACGGCATCTGTGATATTTCTGCAACGATTGCCACAGTCATGATCAGATGATCCAATGTTGTCAGTCCGGGTGCCACTGCAACTGCCTCTAAATGAGGTGTAAGAACTGCCTGAACCTTCAATTCGGCCATACTACTCTTCATATCTCTCTCATGAAGGATGTGGGCCATGTCCCCCTATCCCGGATACATCAATTCAACAAGAATCATCTGCTTCTGCCAAATACTCCCCATGTGCTGCGGTACTGCATTAGAGATTGCACCCATTACCCAGTCGGTATCATCATCTTTGCTCAGCTTGCTCTGCTCTGTGTCTTCTTCATTGTTTTGTCATCTTCCCCATCTTACTGATTGTGGGAATTTGAAATATCACTCAGACTTACTCTGATACCATTCAACCCCTCGTCAAATGTGTTTTCAGGCTATCCGGATGTCAATTCCGCGTATTTCGCATTTCTCCTATCTCCCTCCTGATGCTTGTTCACTGTATCTGAACGGCCAACAAGATTGCTTGCGATGGCGGTTTCTCTACCTACATAATCCTCGATTGATTGAACTTTCTCTTAGTTGGTTAAAATGTGCATTTCCCATCATTTCTCCAGTGCAAGCTTCTTGTTAGCGAATACACTGCACAATGCTCAAATGGCTCGGACCCTTTCCGCTTCCAAGATGCTCTTGACTTCATTCACACTGTGACATCATCGTGTCAATCGCTTTATCAATGTATTGTATTTGCTTGCCGGATGTGGTGAACGGTTCTTTCTAAGAGCATTGACCATTGTATTTTGCATTGACTTGCTGGAAGCGGCAAGAATAAGAAGCACCTTGTGATAGGATGTAAGTAAACCCATATTGAGATAGATGGCTGTCAACTAACTATATAATGTACAGCTGGTATACATAGAGAGCCAGGTGATCAATTTGTAACAGCGCATAATGGGAAACCTATATGGTCAACCAAGTCATTTGTCTTCACAGTCTGTGAAATTGAACATCATGATGTTGACATCTCTGCAATTTCTGGGTACAAATTGAATGAGAAGTGGCACCAAGTGCGGATCAAACGGGCATGATACACCTCACAGGAGGTTATGAAAGCGTATATGGTAGAGTTAATAGGTGAATCTCATTTTTTGAAGCAGCAACAAATATCTTGTACATTTTCAACATGTCCACTACTATGGCAAGGCAAGGAGGTCGGGTACAACTAGAATAGTTTGACATGTGCCTTACCTTAAATCTGGCCAAAATGGCTGAAGGATGGAGTTCGCACACTGCAATAGAGTAAACGCAATACCTGATGAGGAAACCTGATGCCAGAATCTAACAAGAGAAGACGTGGGGAGATTAGCTTCCTGTGCATAGAAATGCCAAGGCTGCAATAGAATGACACCCAGCTATGGTTTGTGACAATCACACTGACAGCTGCCTTCATTGCCCAAATGGCACAACATAGAATCCACACACACACTGAAGGCTCAATAGAGCAAGTGAACATCCACCATGCCAACCCAGAGTGTTGACACCAGATCCGACACAGCCTCTGCCAAGAATGACACCTGTTCTGTCCGGTGCCAATGATGAAGCTCACGGTTCCCAAACCAAACATGTGCCACCCAGATATGTGAATATACATACTGTTCCACCCAAAAATCAATTTTAAATCATGATTGATATGCACAGAATATCAACCATGATAATGATTTCATTCCAGATTGGTTAAGTCATGAACAAACATCCACTGCTTAATACACAATCTACTACATCCTAATACAACTGACATCCATGTGGCAGACCAGAGCAGTCTGTTTAGTGAAGCTGCATATGGGTGCCAGCATTGATAGAGAGGATTGTGATTTTTGAGTATATTATTATCTACAATTAGCGGACACTTTAAAGTATATTTTAAACAATATATTTCTATGGATTATTAAAGAACAATGTAGTGATAAAGGAGAAAGTACATGAAGACAATTGAAAGGCTGCCAAAATACAATTAATGATATACTATGTCAACTAAAATAATTGCATATTGCAGATATGCCTTGGCAAACTGAACATGAATGGAGCAAACGTCAACAATTTTTGGTCTCGTAAGTCAGGTAATTTACAAGTGATTTGGTTATAGTTATACATAATTGAAGTATTGGCCACCATTATTCACCAAAGAGAAAGCAACATGCTCCCAGCTGCATCACGAAATTGAGCGTTAACGGAGGGTCAATGATTATTGGTTTTGCATCATGGGTATTCTAAGTGGCACTTGATGGCAGATATCTAGATACAAGGAGTTGGCAGCCTTTATAGGCAGATAAGTAAAGGATATTCCTGCAACAGCCTTCTGGACAGTAACAACTTATTGCTTTTACAATGCTGCAACTAAGTGTCTATAAGTATTTTGGCCTATAAAAGCAGCCAAACTTCATTTATAGACAGTAACGGTGACATGGCAATTTCAATGACCAAGTTTGAAGGCCAATAATCGTTACCACTACGTTGATGTTCATTTTGAATACAGGACATGATGCGTGTCGCATTCTCTTTGCCTATAAATGTGGTCAATACTTTGACTACATATAACAGCATGCAGATCACTTTTGAATTACGTGACTTACAAGGTCAAACATTGAAGAAACTCCGTCAATGCTTATTTTTAGAGGACAGTAGCAATGTCGTTGCTATAATTTTTACCCATAAAGGTTGCCATTAGTGACATCATATACCACAGCAGCCAAGTCTCATATTGATCACCTTACTTTCAACAAAATATATTGTTGATGCTTTGTTGATGCCATTATCAGATTTGGGCAAGGAGCATATTGCTTTCTCTTTGCCTATGATTGTGGCCAATACCTCATGTATGAATGTCTCCAACCAATTGCCACTCAGAATACCCATGATGGAAGACTGAATATTGTTGTTACTCCATTGACGCTCATTTTCGGAATGGCGCAGGGAGGATATCTCTCTTCTTGTAGATTTCAAAGACTGGCAATACATCAACAAAAGGCAGTAGGATATCTAAATGTGACCACAAACAAAACAACCCGTAAAGCATAACCAAATATTGAAAGTAACCAGTTTCGTCAAACCCGGCAAAACCACCGGGTTGGCAGGTACGGGTACAGGTTAGACTTCCCAACAGCCAGCGGTCACCATCAGGGGAGTAAAGGCCTCTTATATCCATTCTATTGGTTGCGAACTGTGGTGTTTCACTGCACCTTTGATTCAATGATTTCCAACTGAGAAAAAGAAATCATATCACACATATTCCGCTATCCTTTGGTATATGCTGCAATTCGCATACGAGGACGTGTCATAGAAGCTCACCACTATTTGGTTCATGACCACAATGGTTATAGAATGGATATGACATTATAACTCCAGGAACCAAATAGGAAGTATATTCAGTTGAAAGGTTAGCACAACAAGGGATGTTATACTCAAATGGTACTTGTATAACCTGCAACATCATTCAATATGTGGCCTCTGAGTGAAGCAGAAACAGTGATTGCTTCCATCAGAGCTCCTTGTTTGAATCATTGTTGTCTCCTCAGGATCCATCCACTGGTCAAGGATCGTTACTATGAAAATCGCCCTACAATCCAATCTGTTCCGGATAGTCATTGAGTGGGCATACAGCCAGCTAGGAGACTTACCTATTCCTGGTATTAAGCTGATGTATCTGCTAGTTGAGGTTCAAGCATAGATATATTTTGCAAAATGCCAAAATGACATAGTATATGATGAGGCCAACCATGGTAGCACCTGATGAACAGTATTTAAAGTTTATCACAGTGCTGACAAGAGAAACCTTCTCTACAAACCATTTTCAATCTATGTTGTGCAGCATAATTATGCACGATTGAATCGATATTATCCTAGTTTATGAAGAAAACTGATCGTGAGGTGACTTGGTTATACTCTTCTCCTATGTGTGGTGGGGTGTGATGCAGCTTTGAATGTGATATGCTTATCTGAGTCAACTTGCTTTCAAACAAATCACCCTGAGACCCAAATCTAGCAATAAACTATACCCCCTCAAGTATCATCAAGATTCATCAGAATACTGATCATTTCTCAACTATGGTCAATACTGGCCAGAAAAATGTCAAATGTTTTATCTGCAATAGGATATTATTCGACAAAAACAGACTGGACAATCAAAATCAACAATATCACCCAATACCAATGAATGAAGGGCTATTACCAAATAGGATTCTACTACCTCCTACCTGGGATCACCCTGAGCCATCATGATTTGACTAGAGAAGGTGCATCTGAATGGCAATCGACAAACTGCCAATTAATGGCGTATCCATAGACAATATACCAGGTTTACCACTGCCTGAAGATGCTTCCAACAAAGAACATATAGACTCTTTGCAGCTTGACCTGGCTTGTACCCCTGATTGAGACAAGTCATAGGCTTATACAGAGCAAGTTAGAGTGGAATATGCGCAAGGTATTGAGAATGGCAAAGCAACTGGCTTGTTCAATGAGCATCAAAAGTACTAAGAGCAATGGAATCATTGCAATCCAAAGTGCTCTGCACATGACTTTGAGCAAGCTGCATCATTCAGCTAGCAAAGATAAACATGGATCTATGACCATCCAAGGTGTGGACAGAACAACATCAAAATCAATTGCGTCTAATGTTCTAATGGCCTGCAAAATTGCATCTCCGAACTTGATTTCATGCTCAGTGATGATAGTTGGATTGAAGATCACTTGCATATCTTCAGAACATCATACCACAGCAATATCTTCAAATACATCAAGTTCCTCATAACTGATCTCCCTAATCAGGATCAGCTCGATGTTGAAATCATCTACCTCTCAGACTCTGGGTGTTGTCCATTGTGCAGCTTGATGAGGATGTCTAATCGATAGTGAGATATGCATGATCAATTTTGTGCTGAGGCGAGCATTGTGCCTCTCCTTGGTGTATACAACAAAACCCACTTATCCAATGTTTCACACAATCAGCATGGCTCGCCATTGAATCTCACAGTTGCTAATAATTGAAACAGTGTCTGCCTCATTTCCACAATGCACGCCTGGAATCTTGTCAGGCTCATTTCGTAGCCTCCAATAGGTGCCAAAAACATTCACAACGCATGGCATAACATGGTTGGAATTGTGCATTTTCAATTTACGCATCTTGATATTACTGGTCATGGTTGGAAACAGAATTTTGGAGATAGATTCCGGCGACATTGTTACCGTCTGGTGGCTGCCTTGCTTACTCATTATCTGGACAAAGTTATCCTTGCCCAAGTCCCATATGGTTCATGCTCAATGAGTAAAATGCATAAACATGCGCCAATGGGGTATTCAAGTTTTTGAACACTCAATAGCTCATGAAACCAACAGATTCAGCAGGAGCTGCTGGTGGATACTAATATTGGTGGTCTGCACACTCTAGGTGTTTACCCAATCCACAACCAGTTCTGGCAATTCCCTCTCTCCAATATCAATTGACATTCGTAACCTGATGAACCGCATCAACTGCTCCTCATTTTACTTGAAAGCTTAATGAACTGGCTGTTCAAATAACTGCAATCTATTGGACCAATCCTGGCGCAGAGGGAAGCGTACGTCAACTTATGGTGCAGCTGCCAAATTGGTGATGCGTATATTGAATTGTCTATTCATCCATTTGACACGTACACAACAAGTATACTAACTGCGGCTCCTCCACTCCACCCTAACCCAATGCCATGTAATGACCGCACTCAAAACCCGCACTGCACACCTCTTGGGCAGTATCACAACTGTAAGTCTAAACTATAAAGAAAACAAACATAATCAGTGCCAAGCTCTTCCCAATCAATCAGCCAAGCCCAGAGCTTCTCCGAAGCGATTATCCTCCCAAGAAACAAAAACACTCAGCATTCCATCTCTGAAATCACATCTGATTCGCAGCACAATGTCATCCTAGACTGGTAGTTGCCTTCTGCTCTCCCAATCGTCAGTCAACCGCTCCTGCAACGGCAATGATCAGTCCGGCTCCTCCTCTGATGAACATGTGCCGGTGCTTCCAATGCACTCCCAAGATTCCCGTCGAGGCCTGCCAATTCCCATTTGAAAGATGACTGCTTGGATTTGTTGATCGCTACCGGTGGACTGTCCTCATCCTGACTCTCGTCGTCATCATCTTCATAGCTCGAACGTGTACAATCCTTCAATTGAATTCCAGAACTACCGCCGGGAATACCACTGGCTGCTGGTCCCTCCATTGCCTGTGTTGATGCGATAGGGACCAATATTTCCCATTTGTTCGTTGGCTCCTCTGGCTCTAAGGTGTCCATCTAGGTATACTCATTCAGAATCGTATTCAGTGATGTCCGTTGCTTCCTCATTCCAGATACATCTCTCCACCAACAACCCTGAGAGCTTCTTGGAGCTTCTGGAAGAATCCGTGCTGCTGTTCAGAATATCTATGTTGTTGAGTGATGACTTCCATACCCTGTCACATTTTGCTGATGGGTGACACCAACTGAGTAAAATGAGAGATCCATTTGCAAACTGAAATGGGGTGAGTTTCAATATATACGTCTCAGCCATAAAATTACATACTCAAAAGCCACAATCGAGCAGGATTGGATATGTACGGTCAGGTGGTGATCACGTAAAATTGATGGAGTACTTGAACATGGTCTCGCCAGAAGATGTTGTTGTTGTTGAGGTGGTCTATCAAGAACTGAACTATATAGAGGCAGTGGATCAGGAGGCGGTGGATCAGAAGATGCAACAGGCACTGAGATATTCATTCATAATTAACTTGGACTTGTGGGAATGTAGACAATAGAGTACCACATGGTCTACTGAGATGGGAAATAACAGACTTGCTCAAAACTTCAGACAGTTAATCTTCAGTTCATACGGTATACAGTGGATGCTGTGCTCCATATATGCTGTGCTCAGAGTACAATGTTCTCAGTGTATGTTGTGCTTGGTGTATATTGTATACAGCGTATGCTGTACTCTGAACATACTGTACTCAATGTATACAGTACTCTGTGCATCCAGTACTCTGTGTACACTGTACTCTGTGTATGCTGTACTCAGCATATGGTGTACTCCAGGTATGCAGTACCCTGGGTTTGATGTACTCAGTGTTCTGCTGTAGTCAGTGTATCCTGTGCTCAGTATATGCTGTTCTCAGATTATGCTATACTGAGTGTTGACACATGACTATGGCATGGGGGGATAGTGCAGGATGGCTTAATTTCATGTGCTCAAGGGAAGGTAGAGTTGATAGTGAGAAAGAGAGAAATAAGAAAACATGGGGGAAATCATCATGAGAAACTGGAACTACAGAGAATTTTGTGCGCACGGCAATTGACCATCCCATATGTGGTAGATATGACTCTGGATCCGGCATGTTAACAATGCAATGTGTGATATTACACACCCAACCAGCCTAGCAAAGCAATGTGCGATATTATAAATCCAACCAGACAGGTCATATGCTTAATTTCACCCATATCCCATCTCATCCATATCTTTTGCAGCATACATTGTCATCTTGCAGCTCCCTTTCTCATCAACAAAAGTAATATTATCTCTTTGTATATCTCCTTTCCTTGATCACAATGTATCGGCATATACAGTACACACCCAGTACAACATACACCATGTACAGCATATACAGTATACTGCATCCACCAAGAACAGCATACACCAAGTACAGCATACACTAAGTACAGTATACACTGAGTACAGCATCCATCTATTAATGATATTCTTTCTTTCGTTCTCAGCATAACAAGTTGACCCATCAATGTGGCTTTAGGATCCAATGTGCCTCCATACTACACTCACCGCTACTGGCCAAGCACTATATGAAAGCTCTGTTGGACTGTTCACTCATCACATTCACACAGCATTGAGTTACCTAATGGATGAATTGAATCTCAGAACCCATGACACCTCCCAATCAACCATCTCCAACTTCTCCTCCAAGTGTACCTTATTATGGCCTCAAAGTTCTCATAATCATAGCCTCCAAGTATATCTTCAAACGTGCTCAATCGTGGCCTCCAAGTGTATTTCCAACCTGGCCAAATCACAAACTTGTAGTTCACATGATCATGGCCTCCAATTGCATCTTCATACTGGTGCAATCATGACCTCCTTGTGTATCTCAAGACATGATTAATCATGGCTGCCAAGTGCATCTTCATACTTGCTGGATTGCCATCTTCAGGTGCAACTCACATTGCTCTCAATCACCACCTACAGCATGTCCCAATATATTGTATGTAGATGTATAGCCATATAGATACATAGAGACATAGATGAAAATTCAACCTGAATACAGGAATCTTCAAAGTTATTAAACAATAAGTGGTAACTTCAATATCCATAACCACTTACAGTGTGTCCAAAGACAATGCCATTTTTCCCACACAGCTCCACAGCAATTAAAGCCAAATTCACACTTCTTCCCTCTATTTTGAAGTTTGCCCAAGCTTGTTGCCTGATTTCTCAGGTGTACCAAAGCTTGTGTTCTACATTTCCAGCTTTACCAATCCAGGATACCCACATTCCCAGATGCTTTCCTAGCTGTTACGAAACCTTCTGTATCTTTTCAAATTGGGCTGCAGCATACATAGGTACACCTGATGGTGACTGGATTGGTCCAGTCAGCTCTGGAATTTGACCACTGTAGGATTCTGGTCTGACAATGTCTGAACACTTCCCGAGACTCCCAGTGACCAAAATTCATTTTGCTGATATGGATCAAGCTAGCCACAATCTGGATCAGCTTTGGGTTTAGACTGCAGTGAGTGTCCATGTGGTGGAATTCTTTAAACAATGCTTGGCATTGACTTAAATAGGTGTAAACTAATACCCCCCAAAAGCTCAGCTCTCTGGAGGTAATTTGAATTTTTGGTGGAGTGATGTCTGCAGGCCCTTTCGCCTCCCTTTTTTTGAAGGTTTCAATTTGAATCAGACTCACCATTTCAGTGAGTGTAAAATCATGTGAGGTCAAGGGCCTGGGTACGAGGCCAAATTTTACAGAGTTTGTCAGTTTTAAATTCAGTGTCATGTTATTGGAAAATGAATGCTTTTTACAATTTGATTATTTAGATTAGTTGATTCATGTAGAGTAGCTATATTAGTCAGATCAGTTTAGGGAACCAGGTAGTTGTTGATTGGAACAGTTCTCCGCTGAAGCGTACTATTTGAACTGTTGAACTGATGAACTGAACCGATAACTTCTAACTTGGTATTGGCATCTGTAACCATTCCAAAATTTAGTATATATATATCTATATCTGTAATACCTAAATAAACCGGATCTTGTAAGTTTAACGGCAGTCAACCACTGCAACAGGACAATGACATCCACCGAAACATAATCCACTATTAGAAAACATCCAAAATTGTATCTCCTACAGTTAGATATACCACTCGTTTGCACGCATCTATACAACCACGTCTGAATATCAGGAGCTGACGTTTCCAAATTTAATATGCCAAGAAAGAAAGTAGCCCATTATACAAAGTGGTTGCCCCACAAGAACGAAGCTAATCCAAAAGATGGCATTTCCAATAGCACTTGCCTGACCGTGCATCCTCTCCAACGGTGCCGTCATAGCCACCAATGGAATCTGGAACATCATTCCTGCGAATGCTACGCCAATGATATTGTGAGTTGGCACACCAACAAGAAGCTCGTGCATCACTGCGGAGAAGGTGAAAACTACCATCGAAGCATAACTTGGCTTCCAACCACGGGCAAGCAGTGGAGTGTAGATATGTCTTCGCATAAAGGAATTCACAGGCTTATTCCATGTCCTCCAGTATCTTCCGACGGAGATGGAGTTCCACCAGCTACATAAGTGATTAGCAGAAGAATATTATGGTACCAGTGGGTTTAGGAGGCACACTCTGTATAAAACTCTCTATCCCCAAATCGCATTAACTCTGCCAATGCATTCAAAAAGCTCTGAAAAAGGGCAAAGAATCCCGCTAGCCATATAACTAAGCTAATTGTGCTTAATTTCATCAAGCGTTCCAAAATAATCGGGAGGTTTAGACTGCCAAGCGCAATGAGGCTATTTTTCAGCACGGGTGCTGCGTACTGCACGGTGAGAAACCATATTGCGACGGACAATCCAACGGTTTCGCCGCATCTCTTCAGGAAAAAAGTCCATCGGAATCGGGGGGTGCGTGGGTAGACAGGTTGATAAACGAGTGTTGGTGCCCACCAGAAATAACACAGGTTTGAAAGGGTGATATTTTTGGGATATGCACATGTATTATAGATTTTTGGCGTCGTCGAGCCATCAAGAAATGCATCGCGAAGGTCGTAGTTAGTAAAGGCATATGAAAGCTGCTTAAGCCAAGAGATAGCTATACAAATGTTACCAATCTTTTCTGCTGTTACATTGAACGGAACAACTCACCAGCGTGGAATTGACATAGCGAGCCAATCATCGGGTGGTGTATCCTGAAGTATACAATACCGGTTGCCACCCCCAAGCCAAGTGTTGCATTGATTGTATGAGCGAATGCAACCCATTTCCAAGCGGTTCGAGGTGTGGGGTCCGTCTTGTCGTGCTTTTTGTTATATGCTTCTTCATTGCAGGCATGAATTGATGCCACTAGTTCAATGAGATAACCAATGAAAAGATGTGCCGGTATCAGACAGTATAGCATCACACCCATGAGAATGTCGTCCTTCCTGAATTCGGCTCCGGACAGTCGGATAAGAACACCGTACTTCGTAAAGTTCTCAATCACAAGTCTCAAATTTCCAGCAACTAAGATTTTCAATGTTAGGAACCTCGTTAATGAATCACAAATGGAGTTGGCGCATACTCAGGACTATAACCATTAAGTTACGAAAGCCAATGAACGACGGCGTACACATAGCGTCGTGAGAAAGAGTTGATGTGCGGCATTTTGCGTGTATCGCATAAATGTGCTTGTACTTGTCGTGACCCTGCGCATCTGAGCGTTCAACGGCGGTTGCAACTACAATATCATTTTGCTCCCCACTAGCCATGGCGATTGATGTAGAATACGCCACTTGAGAATTAGATATTGTAGTTGTAGATGCCGACACGGATGTCATCGTTGCTACAATCAAATCAATTTGGAGCAAGACTTGCAAAATAAAGCGGACGCCCAGTCCGGTAGAGAGGTGATGAACGAGAAGGCAGAACTCTATGTTATCGAACTTAGTTACATGATGTTTGTTGAAAAATAGTGTAGTTGATGGCGGGGGCGATTCCGATTGCGGTATTGGAGCTCGGTTGACCTCGGCAGTGACTTACCATACAAGGGCATAAAGTGCTGAGCCTCTCACAAACGAGGGTTGAAAGAATCCAGACTACTCGTCAGATTTTAAGTATTGGCACATCCGGTAACCCTAGCCCACTGGCGCCTGTGTCATGAACACTGGTAAACCACCTCACCGGCAAATCTCAACTTTTGCAATTACTACTCAAACTACACTTCCGTAGGTTTAAATGAAGATTAAGTATACCTCCGGGCACCAGATAGTATGGTAAAGAGCCAGTGTACATATACCGAGAAATAAATACAGAGAATTCCAATGGAAAATGTTAGATTAGAGAAGATGATAAGAACATTATGGGTACAAATAGTACTTTTACAAGTTAACAAGTATTAATGGAACAAGTCATTTAAACAGAAAGAAGTTATTTCAAAACCAGATTGTATATTATCTTCTTTCATAACAATATACTTTGTATAATTGATGGAAGTTGTCAGATTTTATATCAGCAACAACCCTAGTTTCTGTCAGAAACACCTGGGTGTTCCAGTCAGCTCTAAAGGCTGTAACGGAACCTCGTGCCCTCTGACGGAGAATTGCATGCTTCTCATCGCGTTCGATCTGTACTTTCTTTTACATTGTGTCCGGAATGTGGTGATGTATACGGACCATCAGAATGACACATGTGTTGCACTGTTTGCACGGACTGCAGTTATGCTGTAGCCATTTACACAATGCCTGGGGATATTTAGGCCTTTCTCTGGCCAAGTGCCACATTGTATCTCTCTGCTATTCCTATATATCGAATGCTGCACTATCCCAATATATGTTTAGCTTTGGGATGTTGTCACTTATTACAATACAGTCTTTGCTTTGGATACATCGCTTGCAGTTGCATTTCCTTCTCCATTATCGTATTTTACAGGTCTGAAATATACTGTCCAATCTTCACACTTTCTAGTACTATACCCTGAGTCCTCGACATTGGGTGTTAATTCATCATCAGCTTGCAATATGTCATCCTCCTCATCTGCATCTGCATCATTGCCATTCTTGCCCTCATACCAGTCGACAGTACTGGTTCCCTGGTCAAACCTACTATGCCCTCAGTCCTCCACATTCTGCATTGACCCATCATCGGCTTGCGATGCTTCTCTCTTCTCATCCACATCCACATCATCACCATCCTTGCCCTCATACCCATCGACATTACTGGTTCCCAGTTGAAACCTACTATGCCCTCAGTTCCCCACATTCTGCGTTGATCCATCAGTGGCTTGCAATGCTTTTTCCTCCTCATCCGCATCTGCATCATCGCTATCCTTGCCCGCATATCCATCCACATCACTTGTTTCGAGATCAAACCTCTCCAGTTCAGTCGCGGCCCGTTGCCCCTGGCTGGTGGTGGGATTGGCATCGCTCACGTCACTTTCATCACTGGTATGTTTGTAATCCTGGCTGCCCACAGGCATCCTGAAATACAGCTCGTAATCCATGTGATTGTTATCTATTGGGATATTTCAGTCAGTGCTGTTGATAGTAAGTTACTCAAGCGCCACTTCGGAGGTCAATGGTCAAGAAAAATAGCATTATCTACAAGACCTGCTTTTGTGCTGATGACCATGGCAGGCGTTGTGTTCTCCGCATGTTGAATCTGACGCTTGACTGTAGCAAGAGTGTTTTTATACACTGTCTGTTGGTAGCTCTCCAGCAGTGTGTTCCAGATATTCATCAAGAATGTATACATGTCTGCAATGCCACATGAGGTTAACAACTCACGACCTGTTGCTGCACAGCAGGATACGTTCTAAACACCATCATTCATATAGTTGAAGTAGTTCGAGCGATCAGGTCTGTCCACTTTCAGCTTCGACTTGGAAGCTTTTAGATGAACACCATTGTTGTTTTGCGACTCCAGGAGCGCATGGCGCACCACAGTGCAGGGAAACATGATCAGTGGCAAGGGTATATGACCGTCCTTGTCATCAATCATTGAATTATAAAATCCATCAGCATATATACCACAGTTATTTACCTGATGATAAAATTTGATGTAGATATACCGCAGAATTGTTCTGCCAGGAGGTAAAATGGACACTAGCCATTCGTGAGCAGCTTTCGACTCTCTCTGCATCGGATTTGGACTGCGTACACCTTCTTCCACAGGTTCTACTACCGGAAAAAGATACTTATTGTCAGCCAGAAGGCAATCAATCAATTCCAAATGCTCTGTGTCAGATCCAAAGCAGTGAAGATCATAAAGGTCTGGTATGTTGTCCCTTGCTGATTGAATAAAATGGGATTTAACCTTATTGACTTGTGCTCAAACCTGGTACCTGCTTGAGCATGTAATATCCAACGTAGGCCGTTGCTTCAGCATACCTCTTTCAAGATCTCCTTTGTGCGTGCCTGATATGCTATGAACCAAATGTTGTTATACTACATAGCAGTGTTCCAGTATGTCTCTATTATCTTCCAGTGTGGGGCTTCAGCTAATGATTTTGCAATGCGTTGTGTTGCATTACTTGCTATCTCGAAGTTGGTTGCACTCATCAACGGCTGTCTGTGCCACATGCAGAGCTCTAAGAGTCTGCCCGTTGCAAATACAAGTCGCGTTATCTCTGAATGACGACATTGATAGATGCTCTTACTGCCGGAGACCACTGATCAAGGTGTAGACACTGCCTGCAGTTCCAATTGCCCCTGCCGCTGTCTCTGATTCATTTCTGTAGCTCACGTTCGCAGTGGATTTGTAATGATTGGGCGGGCTTCTGGGTTAGGGATGAGGATAGGCAGGTTTTCAAGACCGCTGAGAGGAGTGGAAGTGATAGCAATGCAGGATGTGGGGCTGGATACAACACAACACGTTGAGTCTGTCTGTGAGATCACTATGGGTGCTGGTGTGCTTGGTCTGCTTGGACCGAGTATGGGGGTTGGAATATTTATTGACCATCACAGTGTAGTGGGCAGGGTGGAACTTACATGTTGGGTGAGATCAGCAACGCGAGAACTGTTCAGTGATGATGTGTGGGTGGAGTTCTGACCTTGGATTATAGAGGCTACAGAACTCCCTCCTTGAGAGGAATCCCTCTCCCCAGCTGGTACGGAAACGTGTCTCTTAGCAGGGGGAAGTTGAGAATTCCCCAAACGCCCACAGTTTTGTTGATTCTGACGAGTAGGAAGACTTGCAATATTTCGTACGACTGGAGTCTTATCAGGATGAGGACTTTGGGAAGGCATAGTCCAATATAAATGTTTCACGTTCCGACTGTAGGCATAATATCCTCTGCATGCATATTGGATGGCAGGCGACATACACTCCAATTTGAGTGACCAGGCAAGGAATCACCAAACAGTCAGGCACAGTGTAGACCAAGCTAGACTCTGAATCCAGAGAATACTCAGGGACGAGATCGCTTAAAAAGTATTCAATTATGGGGTTAACTGCCATCAGATTAAACTGAGCCTTGATATTCACTGTTACAGCAACGTCCCGAAGTCTATGTGCACCACTTGAAGGGTGTTTATGCCGTCTTGGCGCGGTTATCATTGAATTGCACTCATTCTTGGCACAATACATCAAACCATCGATTCTGTTTATCTTCAGCTTCCCGCAGGAAATCCCACTTTGCCAGAGTCGAAAGTTTTGCATAGTGAACAATGACGTATTCTCTATCCCATGATTATAGTTGCGTGTGCTTTTTCCACTGCTAGGTGTGTTGGTAGCTGTGTTGGATGCTTCCACAGTTGGGACAACCTGAGAACCACTGAGTTTGCTCCGAGATGCATGACATCTGAGCTGTAAATTCAGTGTCAGTTGCCAAAGCAACGCCCAGTGTCATAAACTTTCCTGACCGCGAGTACAAAATCTCATCTCGAGGCTTCTCATTCATGAGGTGCGTGGTTGCTGTACAAAATTAAGGTTGGGCTGTTTTGTGTTCGTGGACCAACAAAACAAGTCGAACCAAGAAATTGCAGGAGTTCAAGTATATATATCCCTTCTTTCCACCTACACCTCCATCCTCTGTTCCTCCTGTATTAAATACACTGCCAGCATCCTTAACTCTCTCGACATCATGTGACTTGCACAAAGCAACTCCTCTCATTCCAAACACACCTGAAAACCTAGACAACTTTGTATGTTCCCTCTGTGCATCTTGCTGCTACATGCAACTGTATCATAATGCTAATGCCTCAGATGTAGTTTCACAGCGACGGCACCCAAGGGCAGTCGCAAAGGAGAGGGGAAACAACTGCTATGGCAAAATTGCCGACATTAGGTATAAATCAACGCCTGTCATTGAATTGGGTCCGTATGAAGGGATTCATCTCGGAACACTTTCATGGACTCATATGGATATACAACGTTTGCGGCATCAAGGACGCGATGGCATGGAACCTCTTTTATGATATATAATCTTTCTTAATGCAGTTACGACTTGCAACTGTTCACCATTCCAGCTAATGTAGAAACACCACAGGTGCCGGTGTCCAACAGTTCGTGAGTGGTGGGCAGCATTCAATCAATATATGGGGTAATTGTTTCACAAAACCGGCAACGAAACAAACAATTGGTGGTGGGACAAACCGAGTCCCTTCAGGGATCAAGTCAATCACTCAATCCGCAGACAACCATCTCGGGGAAGTTTAAATTTACTGTTACGTGTTTTACTTGGTTACAGTTGCAATGATCCTAGGGTAAAGATTGAGCCACCAAGCTGCCGGTAGTTCAAGGCAGGCGATGTCCTGGCTGTTAGATGGTTGAATTGGGATGAGATAATCGATGAGGATGATGATGATGAAAACTGGACTGATCCCGGAGCCCAGAGCTGTGGAAGGAAGCATCCTACCAATGGCACTGTCAATGATGACGGCCAGGCTCAGAATGGCACGCAGGGTGGTGACAAAGGCACTGGAAAAGCAAAGGGAACAAAGGATGGCAACGGGAAAGGGAAGGGGAAAGGGAAGGATAAGGGGAAAGCAACAGAGGAAGGGAAGGGAAAGGGGAAGGGAAACAGTACAGGGAAAGGTATTGTTAAATGAACCCCAGGGGGGAATACTATTTCTCGTGCTGATGCTTTGCAGTTGCAGAAGGAAATCAATGATGCAGGCTCGGACATGGAGGCTAACTAGAGCGGATATATTTAGAGCTGGAAGCATCACCCCCAGTGGCAATTTCCTCAGATGATGATACCGACTCTACCAAGGATTCAAACAGCAAATACGACTCAGAACAAGATTCTGATGTGGATATATGCTAGGAGGATGATGTGGACGCACCAGACAGTGTTGATTTAGACGGCGATGTGGATATGGAAAGGGATGGCAATGATGAAGAGGAGGAAGATAAACAGAAGGAAGATGATGACGAGGAAGATGAGGAGAAGGAGGAGGAGGATGAGAATGAGGAGGAGGATAAGGATGATGATGATTGCAAAGAACCTTGGACTATTGGCCAGGGACAGATGGTAAATACATTGGCTGACGATGTAGATACCATCGCAGACGATCAGCCAATCGTGCTACCTGAGCAAGGCCAGAAGATGCGTGAGCATACCCCATTGCCACAACCTCCAGCGCCTGACCCACAGCCACAATCACTGAAGCCTCACCCACGACCAGAAACTCCAGAGACTCATCCCGTCCGCGGGCTGGAGCATTTGTGGCTTGTGACGCTGCAAAAACCTCGCCCAGCGGCGCTAACTTTGTGAGAAGTTGCTGTAACTGGAAACACCTCAGATGTGGATGTGAATTAGCAGCTGCTCGGTGATTCGGCAAGTAGCGACTGTCACCGCAGTGTCTCTCCCAGAAGTCTCTATCCCCGATGTCCCTCTCCCCGATGTCCCGCTTCCTCAAGCCTGTCTGCCTGAGCCGAGCCCGGATGGCTGTGTAGGCGAGGAGTGAAACAGCCCTCATAATACAGAGGAGGCAATGGTTGTTGCATTCGGATGAGGGTCGGGTTCTGTTCTTGTTCGATTCCTTTATTCTGATCTATTGAACTCAGGCATTGATTATTACATCCGTCGCCGGGATGTTGGATCACTCAGGGTTTATATTCTTTATGGGTTTTGTATTGGTTTTATCTTATTGATAGTATAATGGGACAACGTGCATGCAGTGTTTCGCCAACTCCTGGTGTGTACGGAACCTCCTTGTGATGGACTTGATGCTCAGTCAATCTCTCAAGTTAGCAGAAAGTATCGTGAGCTTACACACCAGGCTGCTCAGGCCCAGCACTAAGTTTCGTCCTATTCTACAGTATATACTCCGCTCTGCAAATTTAGTCTACAATGCCAGAGAAGGCCCCTTTCCATTGCCCTGCATTATCATGCCAAAAGAAGTTCACCTCAGACAGCTGGCGACTTAAACATATCAAATTACACCATCCTGAACAGCTTCAAGTTGCACAGCAGAAGAATCTGACTATTTGTAGTGTGCCCCAATGTGTTGAACCTGCTCAGTGTCGAGAATTCAACACTAACAAAGAACCAGTCGTAAACTGGGACATGTTTCCCTATCTCAAACAAATTGAAAGCATCACAGACTCAGAGTCTCAACTAGTGCCATCTTCTCTGCCACAGATGGAAATCTACCGCGCCTCTGGCGCTGCACTGATGGATTCAATTGCTGAGCCATGGGAACGCGATGGTCAGGGTTGCTTTGAGACGAATCTACAAAACAATCCATACAACCCATTTGCGACATGTGAAGAGTACAAATATATCCAGTGCGGGATGAAGAAAAAGGTCATGAAGACGTACTAGGACAATGTGCTGAGGGAAGAACACACCGCTCTGTGTTTCATAAGCTTCAAAGACAGGTAATGCATTCCGAAGCTCGTTCCTAGCATGCCAGATGATCATGCTCTCAGGGAGTGGGAACTATACACTCTAGAGGATATGAGATGGAATGACAATCACCAACACCCTATCAAATACTGGTGCCGAGACATCATCAAAAGCATAAGATGGTTGATGTGGCAGCTAGCCTACACCGAGTATTTCAGTTACACCCCTCAGCATTGCATAGACAGCAATCCGCCAGCAAAACGCCTCTATACTGAAATTCACACTGTGAACTGGTGGTGGGAGACACAGGTAAGGAGAGAGACTCAAGTTTAATAACCTGCTAATCAATGTTTAGTCAACGCTCAGAGCGGGCGATTCACTGGTTCCCTTGATTTTGATATCTGACAGAACTAATCTCTCGAATTTTGCTTGCGTCAAGGACGAGTGGTCTGTATCTATGACAATTGGCAATCTATCTTCGAGGATCTGCGAGAAGCCAGCAACGCACAGCGTCATAATGTTCACTCTCCTGCCGATTCCAATCAGGAACCACAATATTACTCAGAAGCGGCTGAATGAGCAGCGGCAAACAATCGGAGAGATGCTGAACGAAGTACTCCGGCAGGTACTCCAGCCTTTCACCTGAAACAAAATCCCAGCGCGGAGACCGGGTATTACAACAATCTCTGGGCAGATGGCAACTTCCGGCATTGCAAATAGGTTTTAGCAGCATGCCTTGCGGATTGCCCATAGTATAGTGACCCACATCATCTCGAGCGGCATGTCTATTTTTGGTGTGACTGTTGAAAGAATGAACTTGGAGATTATGTCCCTCCTGACAAGCAACACCTCCGGCAGGATCACTACCTATATAGAACGCTCAGTGATGCCACAACCCAGGTTGGGAATGCCGAACTCTCGTCGCGCCATGTTCACCAAGGATTCAACAAGTTTCAACGTGATCCCTGTATTGTGAGCAACCTCCCTAAGCACAACCTTCTCGATACAATGCAGATCGGCATGCTTCACCACCTCCCGAAGTGGATTCTGCACTTCATGAAGATGCACAAATGGCTTGGCAAGTACAATGCAATCTGGTTATTTGTGGCTGCTTACTACGACCTCACCCCAAAAAATAAGTCATAGGAGGTGGTTTCTCAATGGTAAAGGGAGGAGATGACCGGAATAAGATGGTACCTGCTTGGAGTTGTAACCCAGTCTCGATAAGGAGGTAGCTCCGCACAGTGACCCATATTCAATTGTGCAATTGTCTGTGCACAGGCAGTGTTAGAATTCATATATGTATGCTCTATATAGTTATCACGATGATGCAACATTGAGCGACATGGAGGATGGCTTGCGTCGTTTTCACACCTTCAAAGATGTATTCTTACTTGGGCTAGCCAGCAAAATGGCAAAGGCTAAAGTCAATGCCCTGAGAACAGAACTTGTGAAGAAGCTAAGGTAGATGGGAAATCAAATGCTGAACGTGGAATGTCATCCAAGCAGCAGTGCAATATGAACACCTGGTGGGATTATATGAGCCACAAGATGGATGTTTCCAAGAGGTAAGATGCTGACTTCAACTTTCCGAAGATCCACTTGATGTCTCATTGGGTGGAACAGGTCAGTTGATATGGAGCCTTGGAACAGTATTCTACTGAGAGACATGAAGAAGCACTTAAAACAAACCTCAAGAACAGTTGGAACGCCTCCAATCACAATCTCAACTACCTGCCACAAGTAATCACCTTTCAGCATCGCACTCTCTGCATCGATATCAGAGTGCTCAATCTCCACGCCCTCACTCAGCGTGGGGAGAACAGGGCTGTCGCCTGCAAGTCGTACCTTCCTGTGCTGATCTGGCTGCCCCTCGGAGTTCCCAGTCAGATGCAAAGCCTGAATTCATTGGACCCCAAAACAGCCATGATGGAAAGCATCCTGACGCAACAATCAAAGACTTCAGAGCATTACTGGACAATCCATCGGAGGCAATGCACTGTGTTGCAATATACTGCAGCACGCAGGAGTTTATCAAGTATAAGAGTTGTAATAAGAGGTATATATTGGATGAACAACTGCACGCAATGGAGCCCTGTAATTAGTATGGTATTATTGTTCAACTGGAGGGTCAAGAAGGTTAATGCATATCCCAGATGTGTCGATGCACAGGAAGCCAGAGCTGGTGCTGACAGCATCGACATTAGCAAAATGTAAAATGGTTCAGAAGTTATAACTCAACAACTCAGCTATTCTGAACAGCTAGACTGATCCTTCCAGAAGCTTCCAGAAGCTCCCGAACAGGTTGAATGCAAAACACTATGCTTCTCAGGTGCTCTGAGAAGTACTTCCACATACTCCTCAACCCTCCTGAAGTTGCGGAACAAAATACAAGAGTATTCTACAGAGTACGAAGTCATCTTCGAAATGCTATAAAATTATGTCTTTAAGTTGGTAAAATTTCAGACCTGCTGGGACTACAACACTTGTCGTCAAGACCATTCTGGTGCACCTGAAACTAGACTCTCTGGGAGTGATAATATTTAATGTCTATAATGAATAGTACAATTCGATAAACTATCTCACAGCCACACACATGAATCAGGCATTCTAATCTAATTAATATACAGTCCAGTACGTATCTAAATCAACATGATTATTTACAAGCCATATGCTATCCATGCCGCCCGATGCAGCATTCTCCCGCACCAAATGTGCAGGTCCAACGATTGCTCCAACTGGTACAATATGCATTTTATTGGACTGTTTGACCACCCGGATGAACCCGTCAACACAATCAGCCCAACCATGAAGATCTTTGAACTCTGTTAGAATCACCACCGCATGTTCTTGAGCTTGAGGACGTAATACCCATTGTTGGGTCTTTTTGCACCTCCGAGAAAACGTCGATATTGCTTTGGCGGCTGGCAGACGCTCCTGAAATTGGAGGATCTGATTCAATGGTGTCCAGCTGAAGTATAATACAGGAAAAGAAGGAATTAGTCCTTGGAAGGTGTTATTGAGGTTATTCTCTTCACTTTGCGTACACTGGACCCAGATGTTATGAGCTTTAGGCATGATCCATTGGTTGACAGTGGAATATTCTACCGTGCAATCAAGTCCCAGACGCTCAACAGAAGTAGGGTTGTGAAATGGTTGATGGTAGTACTTCTGGAGTTTAATAAATATACTGTCTAAGAGTACATTCTGATTATATTGGAGCCAAAGTCCACAAACTTCGGGTCCCCAGTCCTCTTCAATTTGAGCACGGAATAGTTGTCCCCAGTTGGGAATTCTGAAATCTTCTGATGCATCTCTGAGTGAAGTTCATTTGATACTTCTCCACACTCTGCAGACATGCGTTTCTCTCAAATGATATACTTGCTGGGATTCAGGGCAGTTGGAGGGCTCGTGCTGAATTGTTTGGAGAAGTAGCAGATGGGCTCTGCATGTACTTCGCCGTTTATGGGATGCGCACAGTAGGTTGAAAACGTCTGCAAAGTCAACATCGTAACAGTCTTTGAGTGCAAGATATGACAGTGTCTTCTTTATATACTCAAGACTGGTACACCAGTCATTATCCTCATGCATCTGTCGAATGTAATTGAGTTTGTTGCTAAATCAATATGCCTTTTTCGCGTTGGCCATATGTAGCTGTTCAGGAGTATCAGTGGTGAAATTGTCACTGGAATCCATTTGGCGAGTTGACTGGGATAAATGGCTCACATGATGCATCTTTGGATATCCGAAATGGATTATGCGCTGTTCAATTGTTTCCGGAGTGCCTGAATGCGGATTGTCTCCCACCAAGCTTCAAACTTGATTATGCGGATGGAGAATTCCTTCTTAAACCGCTTCTGTTCATTCGAGGTGATGCCATGAATGTCTCTCTCCAGCTGGATAGTGACGCGCTCAGTATCAGACAAGCGCCAGGTCGTGACTTCTGGCTCAGCATTGGATAGCTGGATGTGAAATTTCATTCACTTGTCGGTGGTCATGTTTGCCGCCCCTAAAGCCTCGTCTTGGGCTGCAGTTTTCATTAGTGCAAGTTGTTTGGCGAATACGCTTCTAGGACTGGTTGCCTTACTCGCGACTTCCTGGTATAGTTGTCGCTCATGATGTTGGAGTAATTTATCGAAAAGGTTGCATATAGCAGGTGTCACTAGATGGATTTTGCGCGCGAATCGCTTAATTGCCATCTGACGCTCAGCATCTGACGAAGTGGTTACTGCTTGCCGTGCTCTATTCAGGTGCACCTGAAATTGCCTGCGTTTTGTTGAGCAAACCTTTTCCGCCCCGTGCACAAGGGCCTCCATTGCAGCACCAATCTTATGAATCGTGTGTTCATGTAACTGATAGTATTCCGGTGCCAACAGGTCATCTACATTGGGCTTCACATACTGCGACATTTTCTGTCCCTGACACATTGCTTTTGTCTGGTAAAATAGCGTAAGTGTATTGTCTAGTGCTTTGAGGGATAGATCAGAGTGATTTTGTTGACTAACAAGAAGAGAGAATTCAGATGATGCCCACATAGCTACTATTACTATTTCATCGGAGGCTGTTTCCGCCACAGTTTTCCCGTCATCCTTGGAGCAGAAAAGAATTGGAGTGCAATTTACAGCCTGTGTTCTGATCATTCCACAGATCTCTTTACCTTGCCAGGTGGCGCTTTTCAAAGAATCGAATGGTTTAGAGAAGTGCTGCAGGCCAGGATATTGTGGCACTGATGTGAATCAATTGTGAAATTGATCCTTGACCTGTCTCGCTTTCAGGTATCTGAGCAGCCAGTGCAATGAGTCTTTAACTAAACCCAGGAGCAGCTGATGCAATTCATCAGGTTACCAAAGCCGATAGACATAGCAGAGGGGGAATTGCCAGAACTGGTTGCGGATTGGGTGGACACCTAGAGTGTGCAGAGCATCAATATTGTTGTCCTCCAGCAGCTCCAAGCGAATATGCTGGTCTCTTGAGTTATCGAGTGGTCGAAAGGTGGAATGCCCCATTGGCGCACCTTTGGGAATTTCGCACAGTGTACATGAGCGAGAAGAGAGTTGAGCAATCATGACATGTTCCGGATAATCTCCGACCCAGGCAGCCAACAGCGGGCATCATTGTCGTTGGAATCCATCAGCACAATCCCATTTCAAGCCGGGGCCAGCGATGTCAACATGTTCAAGTTAAGACAGCACAGTTCCAACCATGGAATGCCATGCTTCGTCCATGTTTTTGGCACCTTTCAGGGGACATGGGATCAGGCAGACGTGAATCCAGGCCTGCTTTTTAGGTGTCCAGCCGATATCTTTTCGACTATAACTTATCAGGAAATACAGCAGCCAGGAATGCTGATCGTCCAAAAAATTGGTCAAGTGAGTCTTGTTGGATGCACAAATGACTGGCACAATCATCGCTCTGGCAGGAAGTTGATCTAGTGTATCTCACCACCAATCGCCCGTGTTCATCTCGCTGTAGATATGATGACCTTTCGAATCTGCAAGGCGCACAGGTTTGAAATCGTGGTGTTTCTGAAGAGGAAGATGCGCTAGGAGGAACTGGATACGTTTGAAAATATCCCTGTAGTATAATGGTCCAAAGATATGGGAGTCATCTTCAATCCAACTATCATCACCGAGCCCAAAATCGAGTTCAGAGAGGAGTTGTTGCATGGCATCTGAAGATTGGAAGAATTGGATTTTGAAGTTGTCCAGTCCACACCTGAGATGTTGATCTATCCAGGTTTTTGTTTGCTGGCTAAACAATTGAGCCTGCTGAAAGTCATATGCAGACCGAAATGGATGCCATGGATTCCATTGTTCTGAGTACTTTCGATGCATGTTGTTCAATCCAGTTGCTTTGCCATACGCTTTCCCCCCTGCATTTTCCACTCCAACTATCTGCCTATGAGCCTTTGTCTTTGTTAGATCAGGGGTGTATGTGAGATCAGGCTGCTCAGGGTCTATTGGTTCTTTGTTAGGAGTATCTAGAGGTGGTGGTGCACCTGGCACATTATCTATGAGTAGATCATTAATTCACAGCTTGCCAATGGCTATTCAGGTACACCTACCGTAGTCAAACCATGATGGCTGAGGGTGAGGGAAGCCTGCAGGTGGTAGAATCCCGTTTGGTAATAGCCCTTCATTCATTGATATTGGGTGATATTGTTGATAGTGAGATTCCAGTCGGTTCTGGTTGCATAATTTCTTATTGCAGTTAAAGCATTTAACATGTTTCCGGCGAGTGTTGACTATATTTGAGAAATGCTCACTGTTCTGAAGAATCTCAATGATGCTTTAGGGGGTATGGTTTGTTGCTGGATTTCAGCTTCAAAGATATTTGTTTGAAAGCAAGCAAACTCTAACTCAGGTTAGCGTATCACTTTCAAAGTCGCATCACACTCCACCAAATGTAGAGGAGGGGTAAAACAAAGTCACTTTTCGATCAGTTTTCTTCACAAACTAGGATAATATCTATCATATTCCGCACAATAATGCTGCACATTATCTACAGAAAATTGTTAACAATGAAGGCTTCTCAGATCATCACTGCGATCAACATTTAATACTGTTGATCAGATGCTACTATGTTCGGCCTTATCATATACTACCTCATTGTGGCATTGTGCAGGTTATGTCTACCCTCGAGCCTCAAGCAGCGGATAACATCAGCTTGATACATTGAATAGGTAACTTTCCTAGCTGGCTGTATGCCAACTCAATGATCATCGAAAACTGATAGGCTGGTAGGATGTGTTCTTCTGTAACGATCCTTGACTGGTTGGTGGATCTTGAGAAGACAATGAGGTTAACACAAGGAGCTCAAAAGGAACCAATCAATGTTGCTGCTCGACTTACAAGGCTTCATATTGAATGAAGTGCAGGTCGTACACACACATTTTGAGTGTGAAATACCTGGTCGTGCTAACCTTCCAACCGGATATAGTTCTTGTTGGGTTCCTGGAGATATGATGTCATATCCCTTCTATGACCTTTACAGTCATAAACTGAGGAGAGGTGAGCTTCTATCGAAGATCCTACTATACGAATTGAAGCATATGACAAAGAAAGGCGGGAAGTGTGTGATAATGATTTCTTTTTCCCAGCCAGGTTTCATGGGATCAAAGGCAAAGTTAAACACTACTATTCGGGACAACTAAGATGGATATAAGAGGACTTTATTCCGCCAAAGGTCACTGCCACATTCAATATACTCAACTATACTCGGCTTCATTCGCAATCACCAATTGAATTGATTATTTGAATACTGCCATCTTTCGTTCACATACAATGTCGACGAATAGATCCACACCCAAGATAACCAAAATGGCTCCAACTAGTGGGCTGGTTGGCAAACAACAACCCCCAGATGACAATGTGAGAGCATCAGATAATAATGCCAGAATTACACTGAGCAGAGACACTCAATTCGGGCAACCCACGAATCAATTTCATACACCACCACAACCAGCAGGGTATAGTTAACCGCCTTTGCAGCTACCATTTCCAGGCGCTCCCCAGTTCTACCAGCAGGCTCCATTCAACATGACACCAAGTTCACAACCAAGCTCTGGTGCAACCCAAAGATATCCGAGTTATAGGCCATCGTGGCAAGCATATGATTTCCCCCAAGGAGGATATGGTGGACCTCAAATGTTCCCCCCTCAGCAATTCACAAGACATGTGCCGTCATCTCCAGGTGCACCACAAGTGCCTCCAGCGCTGCCTGGAAACAATCCAGTCATTCGGTTCACCTCTTCTGCTTCCACTGCTCCAGGATAATTTCCTGGCATACCTAGTAGACCCCCCATTACCCTCCCAACGAATCGATTTCAGCTGGCTGCGGTACCGCAGAGAAGAGATGTTGCGGGGATTGCCGATTTGCCCCCATTGCCAGAGAGTTTCTATGACAAATACGATGCAGATTATGAGAGTGACGACTGGTCGGACTTGGGTGGGGCCGAAGGCAAAGCCCCAATCAGCGTGAAGCAAACGGAATTCTCCTTGAAGCAATTTGCCAAAAGAATGGGGCAGCCCAACTTGAGTATGTTCAACAAGTGGAAGAAAGTAAGGGTGACTGGGTTTCTTGAGAAGAAGCATCAGTCCAGTATCCGGGGACAGAACCATCTGAAACAGCTGCGAGATGGACTGCTGCACTGGGTGACGGTGGTTGCAAATTGTTTGGGAACTTTTGGGACCTGGCTGCCTTTGGAAAATTTCGATAATGCCGAATGGATTTGGTGACAGTGGGTTGAGATATTTTTGAAGAAATGTTCAAGCAAGGTTTGGGAGGTGAGGAAGAAGGGAAGGTGAGACAACAAGCGACTGGCGACGGATTTGGCTGAGCACGCGGGGGCAATAATATGAGACGTAGGCTCCCAGAGTTACTGAATTCAACTTTCATGGTTGTGATTCGTCGAGTGCCGAATGGCAACAATGTCCAGTCATCCAGCAATCAACCCCAAACTTCGTACGCAGATGTGAGGCACTGGGAGGAGCTGATTGATTTCATTGAACAAAATAGTAGCCTGAAAGAACCATACTGTCTGACTGCAATATACAAATGCAGCTTGACGCAGGAAGAATTGGACGTAGAGTATATGGGATTATATGCACCAGGGCATATGATGAATGACCGTCTATATGGTCAGATTTCATACAACAGTTCTCTTTCAAATGCCTTCAAGTTGAAACTGGGATACGATGGGAAACTATTTTTGGTAGAAATGAAGGCTGCCACGGGAAAGGATATTGCGGAGCACATAATTAGACCGGTGAAGGTAATCCCCGCTAGCCTTGTTCCCGTTAGTTTTGCCTCACTGCTAATCAGTATACTTAGACGTTGGAGGGAGCCGATGAAAATGGAAGAGTGGTGGATGAGGACGCAGGTGGGAAATAAACTGATAGTAGTATTAATGTAAGTTCTGATTGAGTGAATAGAATTGATTATATTCCACATACTTGTTGGGCCCAAATGCATGTGTGTGAATTACCTAACATCACGGTGCATTTCAGGAGTGCCGGAGTATGAGCCCATAAGCCCAACTTACCTTGGAGCAACTGAAAGAGATCATTGAGGACGAAAAGAAGACCGACCATGGTGCAAGAGAGATCCAGGAGCAGGTGGATGGCAAGGAGGACCTCAATCCAGAAAATACCAGTTCAGTATTGAATACTGTTCTCAACACAATCAACAATGACTTTGATCAGAAGTGTAATGAGAAGGTGGTCAGGCTGCTGAATGCTCATCCGATTTGTCAATCAACAGATGACTGTATTCCAGGCCACAACTATTCAATTCCAGTCCTGCCTGGAACGAAGTTTCTGGCACACCAGGTTTGGGCGATGTGGTACATCATGAGGAGGTGGGTGTGGAATGCTGATATACCGGGAGCACAGGTGGCGGATGAAATGGGAGTGGGAATGACTTTCACCTCGGTGGCAGCAGTAATTATTTGCAAACTGCTGACTGAGAAGTTGTCATGGGGTTACCGCTGTCGATTTTGTGGGAGAATACCCTCGCAGACAGGGTGAATATGGTATAGAATGACTTTCCCGGGATAATTGGTGAAGAACGGGAATGGTATCCACTGCGGAGACATAATTCAGTGCCCCACCACCTCATACTGATCCAAAAACCTCCACCGCAGGTGCATCCAGTGCTGATATCCACCATTCAACCAATCCTGGTGGTGACAATGCCCGGAGTTGCAGGGACGTTCAAGAGTGTCATTGATGGGATGACATTTGCAACATATTTCAACCTCATTAACTTCTTGCACGCAGGAAATGCGAATCTCACCAACGAGTATCTGAACACCAGTCTTGACGAGCCAGAGAACCGATGGAGTATCGACCTGGTGTCGTATGATACCTCAACATCCAGAGCAAAACCATCAAGCAATGGCCAACTCCCACGCTATTCTTGGAGTTTTGGGATGTTTGATGAGTCTCACTGTTACAAGATGAAAAACAGTGTGGGCTGGCGAATTGCGATGAATGCGAGAATTGGATTGAAACTTCAAGTCACTGCAACGCCGGGTTTCCATTCACTCTGTGACTGGTGTTTTCAGATGATGTGGCTGTCTTCAGGTGCACCTGAAGATTCAGAGGATGATACTGTGATGGAAAAGCACGCCGCCAAGATACTGCATTCCGCTGTGAAGAGTTTGATGCATGCTATCTGGACTGAAGACGAACATGCTCAATGGGATGCGGCACACCGGATGATCCAAATTGCAAAGCACGGGATGATCAGGAGGTTATCAGAATCAAAACTTGCGAATGGGAAACCACTTGTTCGGATACTGAAGGAAAATGCACACCTTCTTGATCTCGAATGAACTGAACAAGAGCAAGCAAAACTGAAGACCGTTGTGGAGAAATATACTTCACGGGGTGGTTCAGGAGTGTGGAGGGTTCATAGATGGCGGCTGGCATGCGACTCATTGGTATTGGGAGACACCGAGGATTGGCATGATGTTTCTGGACAATAGTACAATTAATTGCCACTCAACACTTGGGTGGATTCTGCAATTTTATGATGGTTGAGCGACACATTCCTGTGAATGCTTGTCAAGGAACGTACAGAGTATCGCAAGCGTAACAAAGACGAAGCATCAAATGAGGCGCTCCTGCCCCAGCCTGAACATAATAAATGTGCCTTGCCTTGTGCACCTCCTCCTGAACAGGCAGTGCTATTTTGTCCGCTGCCAGGCCAAGTTTGTCATTTGAAGTGGTGGTTCACAAAGTTTTTTGCAAAACATTTGGATATTTTCCACATGTATGCGGAAATGGGCAACGATAAGTGCACAGAAATGACGCTCAAATTCCAACATTCGCCAAATCCCTCGGTGTTTGTAACTACACCTAAAGTTGGTGGGACAGGCCTAAATCACACAGCAGCAAACTATGCAGTAATCACTCAGAAGTTCTGGGTATTGATTGTGCAGCGCCAGGCATTTGCACGGGTGGTCTGAGTGGGGCAAAACAGAGTTCCACACCCCTGGCTATTGAACACTGCACCCAGTGGTTAAGATAACAGAGTGAGTGATCTGCACCAGCTCTCTAGAGTGGCATGAAGGAAAGTCCTGCATGGCCTGATGAGCCGACCAAACATCACGACCTCAATAATATACCGGATTCTGGAGTATCGCGAAGATCATATCAAGCAGCTTAAGGAGCAAGGAGATATCATGCCATCAGATCGTGAGGATGAACAATAATTATCTGGGCAGTGTAATCAAGGTACACCTCTTTAAACATTGTACCAACACAATCTCACCAACTGATGCAAAATAGGCATATTGTATGGAGAACAAGGCGATTTTGGGGAGTATTGGTTAGAGCTCGATTCCATTTCATGTTTGTTGATTATAGTGATGAATATGGAATGAAGACAATGATCAACAGATATCTGGTAAATGGTAACATATCCTTATTTGGATGCTCCAATATGTGATGAAAAGCAGGTGCGCCAGTTTAATGGTTGACTAGTTCAAATTATGCAGTGCCGTATATTTCTCTTTGTGTCAATTTGATGAAGCTGCAGTGACATATCATCTTAATCATATATTATCCGTCGGGATTTGTGATACCGAATTCTGCAAACGGGATTTCAGTTATCTGGTGCTCGTGATCGTCCATGTGTGATTCAAATTATTTGTTTCTTGTCAATTGGAGGCACACCGGACACTAGAATTGTGAAAGAATTTGGGATATTCACTGAATCTATAATGCTGAATAACTTACAGCCAATTGCACATGAGAATTGCTATCAACATCTCGACTCTGCTGAGACAGATCCATCACAGTATATCTCTAATCATCCAGAGATAGAAAGACTGTGTAAGCGAAATCGAGTTGATGTATCGTAGCGTGAGATAAGGCTCACATATTCCAGGCTTACCCGAAGAGTACCGCTAACTATTTCCTCACTTAGTAATGCAATTCAGACACATCTCATATCCACTGTCCTGTCGAGTGTGATGGTCTCAGATTTGACACCGCACGCATACTCTATTCAACAGCTGACTTCGACATGCAGATACTTATTATTCACATATAATCCCACTGCAGGCACTCCTCTGAACCCTGAATACGCACTTTGCATTACCTTTGAATCTCTGGCTGCCAGCACACAGAGTATCATCTGTTAAACACTAAACTTTCAGGTGCACGCGCGGCTCATCCCGCTCGAACCCAGCTTAATATCTGAATTTATGCTTGATCGGTATGTCAAGGCCACCGCTTGAATGCTACAACTGTCATGCTCCATGTCAACCTATCCTATGGAGGAAGGTGTCCACCACACGCTAACCATAGATGCACTGCCCTGGCTGATAAGTAATCACACTTAACTGAATTTTGACTAAGAAGTATGTTCGGACCTTCCATTTCCATGATCCTAAAATAGCTTCTGTCGTTTGGGCTCCATAATCCAGGTGCAGCTTTAGAGAGTGAACCTCAAAAGGCAGCTTCCGCTCAGCGATACTGCAGATGACCGGCAACTCCCGCTCAGTTGTATACCACACTTCCTAGAATAGGTTTAAATTTACAACTCTTCCAATGCAGACCTAACTACATGGTGACTAACTTGTATGTTTGGGCCTCCAAATACCTGTATCTTACAATGGATTGTGTGAACCGATTTCCATCAAGAGAGTTCGAAGAAACACAATCTGAATGCCAGTCTCTGCTCAGTGGCATGATCAGTGACTGGCAAGCTCCGGCCCACCACGTATGTTGAACACCTGAAGTTCGTAATGAATCATAAACAGACGATATCTGAATTCAGCCCACATCAAATGCCAAGTGTGCATGGAGAACAAATCGTGATGAAAGCTGAAGTAGAGAAAAGGCAGTTTCTGAGAGTACCAGTTACTGTCAATGTAAGACGAGCCTGCAATCGAAGCCATCAGATTGTATCCTGCATGCCAATTCAATGCTAGCTGCACCTCAATTGGCCAGAACTGCATGCCGTTATTCGTCTTTCTGCTGTCAAATGAAGCCTCATGATGCATTCATATTGTTCTTATGCACTGCTTTGAACACCAAAATTTATGTTAAGTCAACATTGTAGCATTGGGACTCATAATGTTTGTGATTAAATGATGCGGTGTTCACATGATAGTATGTGCAACATCTTAATGAAAGTGACTATTTATGACCCATTCGCTATCAATCTTGGCATTGACGACAACTGGAATCAATTAGATTACCCCTGAGTCATCATCGTACCTTTACCATTCTTTCTCTATGTTGAATCTCTCCTTTGTATACCGATATTCTCCATCCTCTCTTACACTGACTACATAAACATTGCGACTTCAGCAGACTCGGACTGCTGAAAGCGCAGTTTTGCACCCCATAGTGCCCAATCGACCACTAACTTTGCTGCAGAATGCTAAATCAACAGAATACCATCAACATTGGGTGTGTATCCGACTGCTATACCGTATTCGGAGATTCATATTTATCCACCATCAGCAACAAGCTCAGTTTGAACCCATGTCACTTCAACTATTGCCAGTCACGAAGATCCCAACTCTAACCTACGTCGAAGTCCTGCAAGATTCTGCAACACACCTACATTTCTGTACCACGTGGTCACCTTTCATATGCTCGAACAAGAGGCGTACTGAACTCCCTCCGGCAGAGTTATATGCAGGGGCGATCGTGATCAACCGATTTCTCAGTATTCCACCTATGTCTTGCCCTGGATATTAGTTAGTGATACAACCATGCTAATGTCTCGAGTTCTTCAGGTGTGTTGAGATCTTCAGGTGCATCTGGTTCAAATTGTAGGTATGTTGGCTTAATCCAACCACCTAGTCTTGCATCAATAGCGTATTTGGATACGAATGCTAACATTGGGGAATTGGGGGCATGCAGAATCCATCTAATCCGGTGCACCTGACGCTTCCTAAAGCACAACAAAGAACTAGCTTTGACAGTATATATATAAACCACAGCCACTGTCTTCCGAACTCTTTCAAGGTACGCCTCGAATTGGATCCTCCTCCACCGAGCGTCGCTCTTTCCAGGCACGCCTCGCATTGAATCCTCCTCGACCGCATGGTACTTTGTTGCCCTATTTGTCCGTTATTCTGTTAAACGTCCTACTGTATTTACACTTATATGCTTCTGTCTACATTCCACAACTTCACTTTATCAACATGGAACCTGAGGCCAGCCAGGTGAGGAATCACTATTCACAGAAGAGTCAAGAAGCACACCTTGAGCGAGCACTTGCACATGCATTCAAGAAGACAACCAAATTTCATTGCTGATCAAATGTTTGAACTTCCAACCATCGTGTACAGTGTTAGAGATACCTACTCTCCACCCGATAATTCAGACGAAGCAGGATGATGACGATGCTGATTGGGAGGAGATCAGCGATGACGTCAGTGAAGACGCTGGAGAGTCCACCTAGTCATCCAATATCGAAGAAGATGATATGGACAACCAGCAAGAGATTCTACATCTAGACTAGACGCGCCGTGATAAGATAATACAACCTGCAAGAGTTCCACTGCAAAAGAAACGGAACCGTGCCAATACAGTCATTGCCCGCAATTCACTTCCAAATCTGCGACATCCAGCCTGGGCCATGGCACCACCATTGCTCAAATGCCAAAAGTCAACTATCAACATATTACGCGAGTCTGACATTGTACCCGCCCTGGCGCTCCCACTTCCGAAGGCTGGTGGAGACCATAGTGTTCCTCAACCAAAGGCCAGTGGAGATCACAACGTTCCTCAAAACCAAAACGCTACCTTTGAGGTAGCGAAACAGTTCATGGAGCCAATCGTATTCACAAAGACTCCTTGGCCAATCATTTCCGATAAGAAGTACTCAATGGTTGACAACGCTTGGCAACTAGCCATTGAAGTGCAGGATCGACAGCTGGCATCAGCAGGTGCTCCTGTTGGTACACTATCTCTGTATCAATTGCCCGGTAGTCCATCTCTTAAAATCGATCCGCAAACTCGAGAAGCGGTAAGCGTTTACTCCGTTTTCTGCTCCTCAATTGGACTTGTGATATTACTAACCCCCAACAATGTACATTGTTAAAACTGAAGATTTGTACCATTCGAGGGTGTTTTGCAGATGGAGCTCATCGAACAGTTGTCTAAAGTTACCAGTTGGATATAGGACCTGCGACGGGGCTTCAAATCCAGGTTAGGGAGCTCCTGTTTGATGATGCTTATCGCTCGAAGGTCATGGATGATAAGAAGTTCTGGTTCACGCGGATGGATGTGCTTGACTTTATTTACCATCAGTTTTTCTTCACCGCCAATAGCTTGGGGCGACAACCGACCACATCGCAGTTCTTACAACCACTCACACCCCTGACGTTAGCGCTTGTGGCCGCAGCTATTCATTGTGCGCTGTCTGAGTATGCCACTGGAAAGAAGTTTACAGTTATGTTTCTCAAGATGAATATCGAGGTAAATTTTGCCCTTCCACGGTGATGGATTGTATTACTGCAGAAGCCACGGCACTCATCAGTTACACATGGTGGGCTGCTTCATACCCCCCCCCCATGGTTCTCCTCCACTGTAATAGGTGCTCATCAATCTCCATGGGCGCTCCTCAGTCTGGATTGGCGCTTCGATATTTCATTCAGCGCTCCATAATGCATTACTGTCGGCGCTCCTCCTCTAGGTTGGCGCTCCTCCTGTCGAATAGGCGCTCCTCAATCCCCTCCTCGACCTCGATCAGGAGCACTTCTATTTCATTTCAGACTCTTCACCACCCTCCATTTCGGCGATGCTCAGCATAGATGGGCTGCTCCGCTCGACAGGCGCTCCTTGGCCTGGATTTGCGCCCCCCAATTTCATTCTGCACTCCTCCATCACCATCATCACTCCCCTTGCCCACCCTCCACTCCACATCAGGCACTCCTCCGTTCCTGGTGGAGCACCTCTTTTCCCCTCGAATTCATCATATTGTCTTTGAAACTCTAATTTGATTCACCGTGACCTGACCTCCCAATTTCAACCATTTAGATATCACAAATCGAGCCAAACAACATCGGAATTCAATTTCGCCCACTCGGCAGGCCCAAATCATTCGGAAATACAAGGAGCTCCTCCAGCTTCTTTGCGCCGTTGATGACTTGTCTATTCCAGCATTTGTCAGCCCTGATGAGATGGGAGATTTAGTGGCTAACATTGAGACTATGTTCGATTGATATTATTTGATCTCTGAGCCCGGTTATTGTTTCTGGTTTACCGGCGTTCATTTTTGAATCACTCGTCATTTTCCTTTGTTCTCTTTAGTGTAGTGATGCCAACAGTAGAATGTTGAATGAGATGCTGGGTACTGTAGTACGATGTAGAAGTTGATAATGAACAATAATCGATGCATTATACGTGGAGGGTATTCTTATTGCTCGTGTACATACGGAGAATCTTAGATAACATCTGCAGTCCTTCAAATCAATATCTCTAAGAACCCAGGCATCTCTCAGAGTTAGTATGGCATTCCCGAATTGGTTGGGTGATAGTCCCAGGTGCTCCGAAACTAATCACAACCACTCCCATGGTGCTCCCGTACCAGTTATCAGAGAATCCAGTGACTCCGCAGGCCGGCCGCAATGCCCTCCTAGGGTCTGAATCTCTTCTACAAATGACGCTTCTAACTTTACACTCCGCCTCCTCCCACACACTCCTGGAGGCACCCAGTGACAAAAATACATTTTGCTGATGGACAGAACGACTGGGTGTGGGCAAAGCAATGCCCAGGAAGGTGTTATGGCGCGCTGAATGGGTATCTCCCATGGTAACTGCAATGACTATTCAAAATCAAGCTTCTAAATGTGGATGGTGCTTTCATTGAGTACTGGTTAGCCCTGGCACTCACCACAATACCTGAAAACTTAGGCAACTTGGATCCCATCTCGAAATTTGTTGAAGTGAGCACAGCACCGGCAGCTTTTGCTTTGCAAGTTTTCCGCATGGGTAATATTGGCAGCTGCGCACACATAATTCCAGAGAAAGCTATTAGTAGTAAGACAATAGACTGACATAACAAGCGATGCATTGCCAATAGCCACATAGATGTGGCAACTCTGAATGATGTGTATTATCAGTAAAGTGAAAATTACATTTTGCACACAGATAGATAGAACACGAGCGGAGATTTTGGCAGCGTCACTCATCGCATTTCAATCCCGATGCAAGCGCATACCCAATGAACCCATTCCAATGTATGGTCACAGTTGGCCACAATGCCAGAGTGAGCAGTTGAAATAGGGGACCGACCGAGCAAGAAGAAAATGTGAAACTGCGATCAGAGGGCGATATGTAACGCGACTCATGTTATTGACCCCGGGCGCGGAGTAATCCGCCATAGGGGTGTTTCTGACGGCTCTGACAGAGCCATTCCACCTGGATGGGATTTCTTTTTCCTGATGCATTATTTGTTTTATTAATGGTCAATGGGTGTTACTCATGATTCAATACTTCATTAATCTCTAGAACTGTGGTAATTTCCACATTTGCATTTTGAGTCTAAATACATTTTTTAATTCAAGTTTGAATACATGTACTATGATTTTGGTCTGGAGAATGTGATGGCAAGCATGTTTTCTGAATAGACTATATATCACAATCATAAAATATTTGATTTCAGCTGTATCAAGATGTGTTAACGTTATATACCTCAAAGCTAGAATTCAAAGTTCCTGACTGTTGCCACTGAGTCCAATGTAAATGTAATCGATTATATTTAATAAATAATCATAAGTTCATCTGATAGATTCACTCTCTCTGTTTGATTGTTGTCATCATTATATATTGTATTTTGGACACAACAAGAATTCAGGAGCCTGTAAGAAAATACACAGCATAATTTTATATTTATCTGATTTGAACAGACATTAAACTACACAAAGAGCTGCTCTTTGAAATCTAAATAATGTAATTCTCTTTAATTCTATAATGAAGTACTTTGAAAATGAATACAACAAGGTTGAAGGTAAATCAGAGCACTGGAGGGAATCTTTAAAGCAACTGAAACTGTTGTTGTGGGATACAGTTATGTGTAATAGTAGTGGGAACCACTGTCAAGTAATGGTATATATTACAGATATGCTTTGATAGCACAGAATATAAATAATACCACCGGAATTATTGAAAGCAGTGGGGGGACGATTTAGTATATTGAGAAAGCGATTTGATTTATTGTAACATCAGGTGTTGTGGTGTAATTCTATTATTCCAAGTGTAATTATTAGTATGTTACACTATAATTGAAAATTAATGTTGTACAAGAAAGCTTAAAATATGATACAAGGGTATTAGACCTATTGTATATAGTAAGAACCTTATTGGAAGTGGAGAATTTCCTGTTCTTATCTTATTACGTGTTCTGATGTAAGCCAAAGTACTAGTAAACCCAGTATATAACTTCAACAGCATTATCTAACCTTTCAATATCATCTTCTAGTCTGAGTTTCTATTCAACATCATATTGATACTATTATCTCCTAAGTCTAACCTCACCTTGTACAGTACAATAACTTATATTTATCCTTATTTAGTATCCAATCGGATTTTATCCATTGAGTGCATTTACAAATCGTTCTGACAATTTTTCATCTCGCTGTGGCGTTAACCTAGTTCCATCTCACATTTAGATTCATATTTCTGAGGGTTGTATTGAATAACTATTATTACTCATTGGATGTGATATCAGTTACTTCTCAAATTGATTGCCAGGTTTGAATGCCCTGTTGCATTTGTAACTCCACTTTATAAATATACTGGATTGATTACACTCAAACTAAGTGTTTGCTGTATGAATCTGAAGCATTCAATATGTTTGAAAGTATCAATACCATTCTTTCATTGGTGCATGTATCTCTTAAACAGGTGTTAAGGAAACAGTCTGACATTTCATGTTATTGAAACTTACGTTGGACCAAGAGTGTATAAGAAGCTGATAGTAGTAGGGATGACATTAGTGTATTTGCACAAGATTGGATGAGATATTTGGGACTGAATTTTGGTTAGTCTATAACTGTGATCTGGAAAAACTTTTTAATTGAAAAGAACATACTTGCATAGAAATAGTATCAAAAGCTGAGTGTACCACAGGTGCCATAGCAATAGTCAATTGCTTCTGAATTTATTTGTTTGCAGTTATGTCAGTATTCCTAACAACCTCAACATTCAATTAATGTAATTGCTGCTTGTTGATTGGCTTGATCTGCTGCCATGTCAGAATCTAAGCTTTCTGTAGCATCAGTATCTATTGTGTTTTATGTATATCAAAGCAATACTAGTTCCAATAATTCAAATGGATTCAATTTGGTTGGAGGAACAAAAGGATAGATTAGTAATATACTACAAAGTACTGCACAGACTATGAAGGGACTGGGAACTGACAATATGAGTGCAAGTATACAATGACGCAGTGTGGATAATACAGCTTTAGAAGGAACATACAGAGCCCCAGGTGGAGTATTTTCCCCCACACATGGAAGATGGTATGGAAATGAACCTTACAATCATGCAGTTTAAGTCAGAACTTGACCATATCTGACAACAGCTGACCACTGATATGACCATTCACAGCATAGTAGTGGAGTCTGCTAATGTGTTGACTGATACATGACCACCATGAAAGAAAGTTAGAGCCCTCTAGACACAATTGTTGAACATATTGATATCTGCAGCCCAAAAACTACCAACTATTCCCCAAAGTCATGAGGACAAAGCGCTGAAATGTCTGAACTCCCCATGCTTTTCACAGACAGTTTAAATATGGCGGAGAAACAGAATCTCACAATATTGAATGGTTAATCAACACAAACCACAGCTGTTTCCTTGGTAACCAATTGAAGGAGCTGTACTGATTCAATCTCCTTGAAGTGATCCACTTGAGGATGAAGTTGCGACATATCTGTAAGATCAGAATGATAGGGCTGGAACACCAACCCACTGTTATTAAAAATTTGAAATCAGTGTCAGGGAACTACAGTTGAGTAGCAACCACATGACTAGAGATTTATGTGGTCAAACAAAAGATTTATTATAATTCTCAGTATTACACGAAGTTTTAGATTTCTGCAGCTAATGATGATTTACCTCCTCAGTCCACTGAAATACACTACAAATGAAATCATTGGCAGAATGGATGGATTTTATTCACTCTGATAATCTTCTAGATGAACATTACAGATTTATCATACTATGACTGAGTGCCAGGTCAGGAAACACATATTCTGTTATGTGTAATCTACCACAGGCTATATGACCTACCGTAACCTTCCGTAATGCTGATTACAACAAATAATGCAAAACACTCCAGAGCTGTTTTCGGTAACCCACGATAATACCACTGTAATACACTGAGTGCATCTCTGAATTATTACTGTAATGCAACTGTAGCACATGTATTATATACTGCAATTTATGGATTATACTATATATCCAAGAGTTACTTATTTATTTACTACTATGACAAGCATACACTCTGACTCTCATGACTCCAACAAGCTCACTCCCACAACTCTGACATGCTCACTTTAACAACTGTGACATGCTCACTTTAACAACCCTGACATACTCGCTTCCACTCCAACTCTGACATACTCGTTTCCACTCCAACTCTGACATGCTCACTTTCACCACTGATCTGCTCGCTCACAGAACTCTGACATATTCACTTTCTAACCTCTGATCTGCTGTGTCTCACTGCTCTGACAGGGTCACTCTCACCTCTCTGACAATCTGACTTCGATGGTAGGTGTGAAACTGGCTTTGTTGGGAGCAAGCAGGTAGTGGTGGATCTGCCTTCACTGGTAGGGGTGAAACTAGCTTCGCTGGTAGCATTCGATCTGGCTTCGCTGGAAGCAAACTGGTAGCGGTGGAATGCTCACTCTCACCTCTCTGACAATCTGGCTTCCCTGGGAGCAAGCTGTTAGCGCTGGATCTGGCTTCACTGGTAGCAGTAGATCTGGTTTCGCTTGGAGTATTGTATCTGGCTTGGCTGGGAGCAAGCTGGTTGCGGTGGATCTGGCTTCGCTGGTAGGAGTGAAACTAGCATCACTGGTAGCTGTGGATATGACTTCGATGGTTGGGGCGAAACTGCCTTTGCTGGGAGCAAGCTGGTTGTGGTGGATCAGGCTTTGCTGGTAGGGGTGAAAGTGGCTTCACTGGGAGCAAGCTGGTATCTGTGGATTGGGCTTTGCGTGTCGGAGTAACACTGGTTTTGCTGGCAGCAAGCTGGTTGCAGTGGATCGGGCTTCTCTGGTAGGGGGGTGTCACATTAGGTTCATGGAAGAATAATCAAAGAGTAAAATACCCGATGCTGGTGATTGTGATGGTGGTGTTGGTGATGGTGGTGATGGTGATGGTGGTGGAGATGACAATTGAAAATGGGGGTGGATGGAATGATTCCAGTATGAGAAAGTTGCTTTATTCAGTAATTCGATATTACATACGGTTACACCCACATCACATTCTCATAACTCCTCTCCAATGGCCAAAGTACATGGTAAGCAGTTATAATATATACGAACCAACCATCACACAGTGGTAACAGGGATAATATATGTCGGTTGTGGTTGCACTGAAGGTTTGCCCGACATTCAAGTTATTTGAATGGATGATGTTTATACTCCAGCTCTCATAACCAGAAGCATCAGCAAAAAACATTTCCGTCCGGGCGAAAGGGCTGCGTCAGAGTGGACGCGCTCCGTCAGAGCTGTCAGAGACACACCGGTGGCGGAATACTCCGCGCCCGGCGTCAATACGACACGCCGCGTTGCATATCGCCCTCCGATCGCCGTTTCGCCGTTTCTTCTCGCTCTGTCGGTCTCCTATATTAAACAAACACTCTGGCGTTGTGGCCAACTGTGACCATACGTCGGAATGGGTTCATTCGGTATACGCTTGCATCGGGATTGCAATGGGTGACGCTGCGAAAATCTCTCCTCACGTTCCTTCTACATTAAGCTTAAGGAGCGTAGGAAGTTGAGAAGATATGATACTACAGGGCTTTGAGGATCCACACAATTGCATGGATCCACGAAATCTTGGAAAGAGCGAGTGAGAACAAAAGTTGGGAAAGATAGAGTGTGTATTTTCGTTGTATGACAAGATGAGATGAAAATGAGATGCTGTCTATCTACTCCGGGGTCTCCTGAATATATACTCCACGTCGCACATTCCACCTGTATCTCCGTACACCCACCGTCGCTCCTTAAATATATACTTGGAGGCCGTGATCGAGCTAGTTTGGAGATGCACTTGGAGGCCGAGATCGAGCGAACTGAGAGATGCACTTGGAGGCCGTGATCGAGCGAGTTTGGAGATGCACTTGGAGGCCGAGATCGAGTGAACTGAGAGCTGCACTTGGAGGCCGTGATCGAGCGAGTTTTGAGATGCACTTGGAGGCCGAGATCGAGTGAACTGAGAGCTGCACATGGAGGCCATGATCGATCGAGTTTGGAGATGCACTGGGAGGCCGTGATCGAGTGAGTTTGGAGATGCACTTGGAGGCCGAGGTCGAGTGAACTGAGAGATGTACTTGGAGGCCGTGATCGATCGAGTTTGGAGGCCGTGATCGACCGAGTTTGGAGATGCACTGGGAGGCCGTGATCGAGCAAGTTTGGAGATTGTACTCGGTGTTAACTCATGATTATGGCATGGAGAGATAGAGAGGGATGACTTAACTTCTTGTTCTTAGGTGATGGTAGAGTTGAGCACAAAAAAGAGAGAGATCAGAGGAGATGGGGGAAATCATCATGAGAAACTGGGACTTAAGAGAATTTCGTGTGCGGGTCAATTGACCATCCCCGATACGGTAGGTGCGAGTCCGGATCCGGCGGGTAATAACACCGATATGAGGTCTTCTAAACCCAATCAGGCCTCTTCTAAACCCAATCAGGCAAGTCGTACTCCTGATTTCTCATAGCCGCTCGTATTCTCCATATCGCTCTCATCTTCATCCCCCATCTCTCTCTTTCTTGTCCACAACTCTACCATCATTGTAAGAACACAAAGTTAAGTCATCCCTCTCTATCTCTCCATGCCATCATCATGAGTTAACACTGAGTGCAGCATACACCGAGTACAGCATACACCTAAGATTGTCTGTCGTCCCTTCATTCTCACGATTTCGAGTTGAGCCCTGAATGTTGCTAATAGAGTCTCAGCACCTGGCGCGCCTCCCATCGACCGCCTCCAGATCGACCACCTCCAAGTACTCCTCCAATCTCGCTCGATCATAGCCTGCAAGTGCATCTCCAAACTCGATCGATCACGGCCTCCAAGTGCAGCTCTCTGTTCACTCGATCTCAGCCTCCAAGTACATCTCCAAACTCGCTCTATCACGGCCTCCAAGTGCATCTCCAAACTCGATCGATCACGGCCTCCAAGTGCAGCTCTCCGTTCACTCGATCTCGGCCTCCAAGTGCATCTCCAAACTCGCTCTATCACGGCCTCCAAGTGCATCTCTCAGTTCACTCCATCTCGGGCTCTAAGTGCATCTCCAAATTCGCTCTACCACGGCCTCCAAGTGCATCTCTCAGTGCACTCAATCTGGGCCTCCAAGTGCATCTCCAAACTCAATCGATCACGGCCTCCAAGTGCAGCTCTCAGTTCACTCGATCTCGGCCTCTAAGTGCATCTCCAAACTCGCTCGATCACGGCCTCGGAGTGTATCTCTGAGTTGCAGATTGGTAGCTATATAGATACATAGATACATAGACGAGAATACAATGTGAATACATGAGTTTTAAAAAGCGTTGCACGATTAGTAGTAGCTATGAGTTCCAGGTGCACCAGCAGCGTTCCCAAAGAAGTTGTTGTTTTTCCCAGAATGCTCTACTGTGATTCGAGGTGCTCCCAGACGCTCCCAGGTTTCTCGCCGGCCCTCCCAGGCCCTCTGCTATGCAACGGGAAGTGTGTAATTCTCCGTCAGAGGGTACGAGGTTCCGTCAGAGCCGCCAGAGCCGTCCGGAACACCCGGGTGTTTGAGACGGAAACTACGGTTGTTGCTGATGAGGCAGTAAAATGCATGGCTAGTACAGAAACAATAGCATTTTGGGGTGCGGTTGTAGAAGGCAAGATACAATAGACCAGTTGGCAATTTGAAGAACCGGGAATAGAATAAGTCATTTGATAAATGATGGCTCATCTGTTGGCAAACTGAGTTTTGATTAACAAATTGTTAAATGTTTTAAAATTTCATGAATTTAAATTAACAAGGTAGATGTTTTGCAATGATTGATAGAAGGGAAATATTTAATATTGTTACAGGGGTTCTGAATCCCAATATTCAAAACAATATTTATTAAAACTATGTACAGCCACCTATTCAATTGCTCTCCTCATTTTCCCTCATCTTATTCCAAGATTCAACTTCTTAACATCCTGTTCAAGAGGACACCAATACCCATCATCATCAGAAGATACATGAAGAGAATTCACTTTCTCAACGTATTTGTTCCATGGTGCAAGCCTGTTCTCCAAGTAGGTTCTCACTTTGCAATTAATTCCAGCCAACCCTGGGTGGTGAAGAATGTGGTGCACCTTACAATGTCAGTTGCATTCTATAAAATTAATGTATTGGTCCCCAAATACAGTAACCATACAGTGGAATGCTGTCTGCAGTACTCTTTGTTTAACAACAGGTAAAAGCACATATGGTAGCTGAGTGGGGTTGTAAAGTGTTCTTTGAGGGGTTCAGAAATTGTAACATGTCCCACGGTGGTGCGAGGATAAGATGTAGTAATGAATGGAATGCTTGGTAATATTTCGAGGCGTTCTTTACTGCTAATGTCAGACTGTGAATTGCTGCTGGAGCTAGGTCCTCATTATTGGGGAAGCTATGTGATCACAATATAGTCAAGGCCTGAGGATGAATCTTATCCAAATCATTTCACTATCACACCATCATTGACTGTTATAGTATCACTAATCACACTGCTGTGGTCTGAAAATGTCACATTGATGAAGCTACAATGTCACTGAAGGTGATCCTTGTTTGAAATGCATGGTATTGAAGTATTATGCTCCCGACTGGGGCTATTCTCTGCAAGATATGATTTGACCACAATGACAGCTTATATCTTCAACTTGAACATCTTGGTTTCATTTGTTAATTTGTTGAAACCTCTGCTGACATGCAGTCTTACAGTATTATATCACAATAATATGGTTGCCTCAACTCTTAACTCGACTTATGGACATTTGAGTCTGATATTTAATTGATGACATAGCAATACTCCACAAATGTTGATTACCTGTTTCATATAGCATTGTAATGCACACCAGGTCAACCGAACAGCTTGGATTGCTTCTGGCTTCATATCCTCAGGGAATCCAATGAATTCCTCCGATACAGCAGACTTAGATTTCAACTCCTCACTGATGAGTTATTGCTGCAAGGAGTCTCATCTGGGGTGAAAACACTCTAGGATTCTGCTTCCTTGCATATTGCATGATGTGTGCTGTGTGCATATATCTAAGTAATCACAACTTCACTGCTAGTTGTCCCACTAGATATGATACAGTAGGTATGGTTGGTATTTATGCACTCTATCAATGCTTCTTAATCAAGCATCTGGTCAGGGTGACATAATTGAATCATCATATTTGAATCCGCTTGTAGCCACATATGCTGAGCACTAATTAATTAACATTCAGCTCACATGTAATCCTTCAAACATTACTTAACTACCACACATCACATTGCTCATGCATAGGAGTTTTGCAATAATTGTCATGCGACTCTCCAAGTATTCACTGCAATCTACTGATGTATCACTACTGCTGCTAATGGAGAATCTCTACCTTGTATCAATCTGCTGTATGGCTACAATAAACAGAGTGATGCAGACCTATATATTGATGGATAAAAAAGTATTTGTTGTTATATTTATCGATGGAGATTGTACTTGCCATCATTCAACACCTCGACATGAGGTGAAAAACAAAACACAGGTTGAAGTGATCAATGGAAAATCTGTTCAACTGAAAGATATTACATATCTCGCCATGAAACAAATAATAATCCAAGATCCTAACCAACTGCTGAAAACATTTGTCACAAAACTTAGATGTTATTCCATTATTTTCATAATTCCCTGAGTATTACTCCAAGTTTTGTATTCCAGTTCTCACCAAATCTGGGTATGTTTAGGCATCTGTATTGTAGAATCCATCGTCATAATATATGTATTGCGATTCAGTAAGTCTCTGAGAAACTAAAGAAAGCAGTTGATTTCACATCTCAGGTACTCTTTAATCTCATAATTTACTCCCCTGGCTGTAACCAGAATATATTGTTATGCCGAATGGATTCTTTGTCTTTACAATGCTCAAGAAAGAACAATTGACATCTTTCAAACCCTTGCTATATACTATTAATACGGCCATTAAAGTTAGGACTCTTATGCAGTAACTATTGAAGAAGGTTATGCTGGAATAGAATTATGCCTTCTTTTGTAGTTCAGCAGTTTGTTGGTGAACAGAATACAACCACATTGACCTGGAATCAATTATGCAGTACACCACAAACAAGGATATATTCCTACCTGGAGACATTTACCCTTAATATCAATGACACAGTTTCTTTTTCTTCAGAAATAACTTGCAGAAAATATATCAACTGGTATTATTTGGCAGGCATCATCACACTGAGGAGCACCAATGCTGTTCACAATCAAAGTCAATGTGTGTCTACCAGTTGTTAATAATTGTTGGATGGTTAATAACAAAGCGATGAATAATTGTTATTCTCTATCTCAGGTAAAGAATAATTACATATGCACATACATATACAAATATATAAGTGACTCAAAATGAATAGTATAAGCAATCTATTATGGCTCATGCAAGGTTGCCAGTACCAGTTGTCTTTCCACACAAGAGACATTCTGTTGAAATCAACAGTGATGCAATTTTGAACTTTAATCACACAAGCAGCCATTCAAAAGTCTGTGGATAATATGATTTCTAAGGAACTCAGTGATTTTGCATATGCTAATATGACTATCACTGTCATGCATAGTAATTGAAAGATGAAGTATGTAGACTATATCAAATTGGTTGTGAAATGATTAGAAAATATTGGCCAGTACTCAATATTAACAACATACAAGTTTCATTATGGTACAGTTAAGTATGAACAACACAGTGTACTTACCAATTACATATCAATGGCTCCTAATGTGGAGGATAACATTTCAACGGAAGTAAGGAATCATTAATAGATATTGATTATCTGAATAATCACTTTGAAGTTCAACAATTCCAAGAGCAATGAAACTATTGTTGCCAGTTTATTTCCTGATATTTGGAGAAGACAGAACTGTTCACTGGACCTTACCAGACTGAATTCATTGTTCAGATGCCCATTGTGGCAGCAGTTCCCACTTAAAGCCCAGAATACTAAATATACAACTGGTGGTATTCTGATACAATTCAACAACCAATGGAATGTTATTCTGTAAACAGATGGTTCTAATTTCAAATTCACTGGTGTACAGACATGCCATAACAATGACAGGATTTTGAATCCAGTGGCTTATTATTGCAAGATATATCGCCTTGTAGAATGTGATTACAATATTAATAATTACAATTTGAAGGTAAGAATCCAAGTTCTGGATGAATGGAGCCTAGAATGCCCTAGGGCATTATACCTTCTCCAGGTGTATATCAACACTCAAAACCTGGAATATTTTATCACAACAAAACCTATTCATTGAAGTCAAGTCTGGTGATTTGAAACTTCATCATGCTTTGAGTTGAAAGTAAATTACCACCCTTGAAAGTACTGTGGTAAAGCAGATACATTGGCAAGAGGAACTAGAGACCACACTGAGAGATAGGATACAGTATTAAATAATATGATACAGGTGGTTCAATAGATGCAGAACCTACTGAAACAAGTGTATTAGTCACTGGAGTATTCATCAGCACTAGTTTGTCATAACATTATCAATACAGGTCCTAATTCAAGCCAAGCTGGCCTGCTTTCAATTAAGATTATTAAAAACAAATGAATTTATGGAAGGCATTACATGATTGCAGCATTGATGTATAGAGCAGTGGAAGGCAGACTGTGGTATCACAGAGAACCTTATATTCCTGAGATTGGTGACTAAGAACTGTGAATGATTTAACAATTCCATAATACAACTCTGGCTGAATATGCAATACAAATAAGTCCAAATTATCTGTGGAACAAACATGGTTGCTGTAAACGAATGTGTCAGAGAATGACTATTATAGTTGTAATTGAGAAGCTGTTTCACCATGGTAGAGCTTCTGACATTCAACCTTTGGGGAACTTCAATTCTCACCTTTTGTCATTTATCCTTAGAAGAACATAGTGACAGATCTCATATTTGTGTTTCATGTGTTCAAAATGTACCATCCAATTTGGGCTGTTAGCAAGTAACTAGTCAAAATGTGACATTCAGTTGCTTGCCTTATGACTGTAGATGCAAAGGAACAGGTGAATATGTGCCATTCAAATGTAGTTGAACATGATGGACTGACTTGGACTGGATTGTGAATTGTGGACCGCAGTCACCTTCAATAGTCAGTTAGTAATTGTGTAAGTGACTCAGAATTGAACCATAGGTACCATCTTCATTCCACATGAGGACAAATTGGCAGACTGAACAAATCAATCACAGTATGAAATAGGATTTTAAGGTATTCACAAATTATCAATGACATAAGTTGGTGAAGTTGTTACTGATTGCAGAGTTTACAGTCAATGTTGAGTCCAAAGAAACTATAACGTATACTACAGTGTTGGCCATCCCTGGTATGGAAAGTTTGATTAGCTGTATGGAGATTGGAGAGTCAAGTTAGAATCGCCAGAAGATTGATGCCGATTTGCTACAACAAATTGTACAACAAATTCATCAATACATTTGCATTGTAATATGGCATTGCTAAGCAAATTAAAACAACAATGCAAAACACTCCAAACCTCCCAGGTCTAATTTCAAGGTGGCATGAAAGAGTAGTGGAATGCTAGATATATTCATATGATCTGACTGCCACAAATGCTACATTTGAACTATCTAGGATTTTATCTGGTTTCGAGACATATGATGCAGTATGGTTGTGCATTGGATCCTCCCGTGGTGGTAACGATTTACATAGGTCAACCAATATCTCTACTGGATACATTTGTGGATGACCTGTACCCTACGCAGTATCTTTCTGACCCTTTTCCGGTCGAACTTGATGGGAAGGAAGAAAACCAAATATGTAAGGTCAAGGATTCCTGAAAGTATCTATATCAGCTCCAGTATTTTATCGATTGGACTAGATATGACTCTCTGCCAACTAAACAGAGAAAGTGCTTTCATGGCTTGTGAGCCATTGATAAATTTCTCTATAAATAACAACATAAGATAGAATGGTTAGAAAATGCGTTGAAAGAATCTTAAATGTAAATAACAAATTCTGTGATGGTAAAGTGAACTGGAAAATATAATAACAGATTGATTGTGTGTGATAGCCAAAGTAGCAGAGATGTGAAATTATCACAGGACAAAAAGAACTGTATGACAATAATGGAAAGTTGTAAGAGGATAAAAGAGGATGATAAGGAAGTTATGCATTGTATTGTGATGTCGGATATTCAGGTGGTATTGTTTTGGTATGACTGTAGTCTGTGGTACCTGAGATGACAAATGACATTTCAGATTGTTCAATAAAGTATTAATAATAGTTTGAAAGTTATAAATGGAATGTATATCAAAGTTTGGTAATTTGCATTTGAGAACTGCATTTTCACCTATCCCAATTACTTCTTATCTCAATGATAGCAAAATGTGACTTTTGTAATGACATCAACTGTCCCAGCTTGCTTTTGAATAGAATATTGTGGTTTGTATCAAAATCTAGTTACGTATTGTTTCCAATATTGCGTAAGTCAGATTTTACTAACTACATCTATAGTGTAATGAATTCCAAAATGTCATTGAACCATCGAACTTTGGTTAGGTTCTTTGGCATCTACTATATGGTAACTGCCGAAATAACTGTTAATGTGGTGAATGTGCACTTGCAATCAATTATTGACCAAATCGCCAATAGACTATATACCATAATATATATACACCCATACATATAAAGCTCATACTAAACTCCCTATTGACCTGTACGTGACATACAGTCAGTGTATGGCTGTGATTGGACAAGAGGCATCTTATCTCCAAACTATGAAACTATATACACTAGAAGTCAATGAATTTCAGCCAGTCTATTCTGTGGACAGGCTTTGGTGGGAATGTATACACTTATTGAGAGAATTCTTGAGTTGCTGCTTGAAATCCATAGTTAGAGACTATGAAAAGGCAAGCTTGTCAGTCTGCAGGTGAGACTGCCTGAGAGTCCACTTCACAGTCCACTTAAGAGTTTCCTGGGGAGAATATTTGCTAGTTCAATATTTACAACAGTCACACGTACAAAGGAGAACCCATTTTATACCCAGCTGTATGTTGATGTAACACTCTAAGTTTGGGGAAGCTTGGACATTAATGAAGCCAAGCTACTATTCTAAGTGCTGAAAATACCATAACCATTACCTTTAATGCCACTGTTGCCATTACTATTACCATTGCCATTACAGTTACCATCATAATTACAATCACCATCATTCTCATTATTATTGTGGCAACCATTCTCATTAGACCTTGACCGAATGTACATACAAAAGTCCAAGACTTGTGGGGAGCAGACTGCCAATTCTATTGATAGATCAAAGTTGGAGATTGATCATTCACAATATCTAAAGAACAATTGTGTTTACAAATTTGCTGGCTGTAATCTTCAAAACAATAACTCACACACATGGGGAGATTGTTCAAGGTGGTTACACTGTGGATAATTTTCGGAATATTGTATTGACCACAGTTAAGACATTGGCCACCATACCCCACCACTACTCACCGCTTGCTATCTACCATTTTTCATAAGGTAACTACAAGCAGACACTGTCCATGGTACATGTCTTTTCTAATGTGAGTCTCTTTTGGGGGTACATGAAGCAGTGTTCAGGGAATGAGGTCGGATGTGTGCAATTCAGTTCATTTGGGAAAATTCTCTACAGCATCATGATAGAGTACTGGACAGTGGACCGCCAAGAAGACTGGAAGTAAATATTGGCATCAGCGTAATTGTATACTTGAGTTTACAGTTGGCAGAGTAAAGTAATGCAAATTCGCAGTGTACAACAGAGCACAATCAGAATTGTACTGGCAAGCATATTGGACAGAGTGTTTAGAAATGTATGTAGAAATGTACTTGTAAATGTACTTGGGAGTGTACTTGAAAGTGTATTGTCAGACAGGCTGGGAGAATTCAATTCAATTCAGTTACGACAGTACTTGGGAATATGCTGGGTGTATCTTGAGACAGTTATGAGAGTGCATTTAAAAGTATGCATAATAGCATGCAATCAAGGGTATTTAGAAGATTAGAGTGTGCTGTGCAAGACACAGCGTTACATATAGTACTGAGTGTAAGTATTTATCTGTATACTCGAGTTAGCTAGTCACCACATACATCCTTCGGGTATAATTATACTATGTATGTAATACAGCATTGAAAACTATCAGAAAAACTGCTGCTGTATTTGTGGTATATTGTACATACCTATTTTTCCCAGTGATTGCCCTCTATGGTGAATAGAAACCATCAATTGTGTTTATCATTAATTTTTAAATTATACCTTACTAGCTAAATTATTCTCCAGTATTTTCTGTATTTGTATAGCAACTTTAAAATTTAAATAACTAAAGAAATAGGAATCTGATCATTTTATACAGTACATGTACACCAATAATATCATTCTACACTGTAATTCAATTATATCTACCCAATATAGTATTAACATTACATACACAGTTGTCAATTACAATAGAGCAAATGTTAGAAGTAATACAGTTGAAATATTATAAAAAGTATCCTAAGGTAATGCTGTTGCACATTGATGAGATATTACTATTGAGAAGGATAACTTGAATACAAGTATTATTCAGCACCAGCTCTGATAGCTGCCAAAGCTGTGGTATAAAGTTAATCATCTGCAAATCTATAAGAAGTTAGATAGACAGTATTGTATATTACCATTAAGCAAGTGACTATTGTCAGGAAATGGAGACTTGCCACTCTACAGAAAGTGAAGTTATGTTAACAAAGAATGTGATAATCTGGAATGAAATGTGTTAACTGGCAACAGAAATCATGCATTCTGTTCAATTAGTACTTAAAGCAAGGCTGATAATATAGTCCACTATGGATAGTTCATTGGAGTGTTGTCAGCCACAGTAAAATTTGATTACTCTTCAAATGAAGAAATTCTCATTATATTTATAATTGGACAAAGCAGCTGCAATAATCTTGTAGATGGGAATTTGTTGAAAGAACTAAGATATGGCAATTCAGTACCCCAATCAATTTGTTGTAAACAAAAACTAATGCTAAATAAAATCTTCCACTATCATTTAGATACACCATGGCTATTGATATTCAACCATTTTGATGAGCTAGGTATTTTAATGCAGTAGCTCATTATGCTGGGTTTGATCTTCAGGGGGTACTATAATCCCAATGGGTAATACAACATTTAGTAATCAAGATACAATCGTCTATCTAGAAACTGACTTCTCTTTTGTATTGTTTTTCCTAAGACTCACCCTGTTTTCAACCAAGATAGGAGCAAACTAATAATGGTACTTGTTATGTGAACAATCAATGTTTTGAACCACTTTGTCTGTAAACAGGTGTTGGAGTTGATTAGTCTGCAGGTAGCTATGTACAGCATACTTGACCCAGGCAATATCCATGTAGTGTAGAACCTGATAGGTATTGGACAATTGTCCACATTCTATTCAATAAATATTTATCTTCCTCAACATGGCAAAGAGATGATTATATACCATCATCTGAAGTCTGTGTCCAGCCATTGGTAGATATGGGATTCTATGGTATAAAAAGTAACATAATTTGACACAGGGGCAAATGTCATAGAAGTAATTCTTGGACATAATTATTCAAAATATTGTAGGTGTACTTTGCAGGTAATATCTGATGGCAAATTGCTGCTAGAGTTTTATTCTTTCTACTGCGGTAATAATGTAAGCTCATTGTAGTCCAGCTATCAGGATGAAACTCCTTTAGATATTCTCACAATAATACCAAGTTTGCTCAAAAGCTGAATGGTAAGGAATATCCTCTTCTGGAAAATACCTTGTTGATATAACTATGAATCCCACATGTTGAGTGTATATACAGTAAGGGTTTTCAACTATAACACTCCCAGCTAGATTCATTCTCTAAACAATATCAACCATACTACAATGCCAGCATATAACCTCAAATGTAACCTCATGGAGTGTGGTTGTTAAGTAGTTGGAATATCTGCCAGACTGTCTCCTAACAGTGATCAATCTGAATATTGTTAATCTCTCATCAATAATTTGATATATTGGCAATTGCATCAGATGTTGTCACGGTTTGGTATGATACAGGAATACATAGGGGAGGTAGCAGATATGCGGAGAGAGTGGGGATGGAATTGTGTTACGGAAAGGCAGAGATGTTGGAAGACATGGATGAATTGGCAGAATGGTGGCAGTATAATTTAGTATGATAAGGAAGTGAGCTGAGGTGTTGCAATGTTGGATGATGTGGCATGATTGCATTGATAAGAGTTGTGTTGAGGGTGTGCAAAATCATGCGGGAAGATTCAGAAGATACATTGGAGCATGAGAAATGATCTGAGGGTGGTAGATGAAGTGTATATAAAGAGAGGTTGTGTGGCATTGGAGGATTTCCTTTTCTTCTCTCTTCACTTGTTCTCTTGTAAAGCAGAGCAAGTTATGACTTTGAAACCGCGTCGACTGTTGTCTTGTTTCAATCTTCTCGATACGAACTTCGAGCATCTTTCGTCCTGCTTTTGATATCACACTTGTGATACCAATCTCACTTATGCCCGACCCCCTCCATTACACCAGAACAAGTCTCATTACAACGTACCTGATAATGAATGTGCCTACATCCATTGACAAGGTGTAAGTATTGTTCCGAACCTTGCTCGGTTTCTTGTTTGGTATATCAAGCGCAGAACTATTGCTGGACACATGTTTGCGACGAGTGCATTGACCAGTTACTCTGACTTACCGGATTTAATATATGTCAGTACCCACATAGATCGCCACAATAGAATGCAATAGTACGACAGTATCTCTATATCACGAACCAATTGGTTTGATCTTCCCGGCCTCCCTTGTGATGCTTTGGAACCCGAATGTTTGAATGCCTTCGAGAGTATCGAGGGTATACTTACAGCAACCGTTAAGGAGGAACCTCTGGAGGCTTATTTCTGGGAACAATCGACTACTCCCTCCCCTTGGAATACTTACTGCACAGACGCAACCAGAGAAGGTGGCAGACTCGATAGTAACGATTCGGTATTCGGACAACATTGGACTAGATATACAGAAGCACATTCTTGGTTTCCCTGTGACCCTGAATACCTCTGTCACTGCGAATGACATAACTGCACACGAACACACTCAACAATTGGACACTCGCCAGCAGCAGCAATTACAGCTAAGACTCTTGGGATACCGCTGATTGTTGTAGTACCTCCGACCATGACTCCCTGCAAACCTGATGCATCTAATTGGCACTGGTAGATGTGCTTGATTCGTTACAATGTCTAGATCAGACCAGCACGATCGGGTGGCCCTGGTGTCTTTCGACGGCCATGCCTGCATAGGTGGAATCATTACCGTGAACAAACTGGTGATAGACTTCTCGGAGAGACAAACGATGCTGGACAAAGCACAAGTGGTGTTGAAGTGAGTGGCCTAGTACACGGAATACGCGAGCACAGTACAGAGAGTGTGCGGTCATCAGACACAGATAATCCTGCTACAGAAGGAGATTACCGACCTCAAGTCCCAACAATTCCTCACCCCTGAGTGCGACCATCCTGATATGAACAAGCAGATACGGATTCTGATAGCCGAGCGGGATGAATTCAAGTTGAGGCCCGCAGCACCAGGTACAGACGAGGAGGTTTGGGAAAAGTTGGCAGTGATGACCAGAGATGCATGGCAATCTGGAGAGGAGGTCCGAGGTTCGAGGGCACAGTTAGCCAATGCTCTCACGTTGGCATCCAGAGCGGCTCCTGCTGCTCCCCAGGCTCCAGAGGACAGAGGCCAGAAGTTTCCTGACTCCCCACACTATTCAGAGTAGGATCGAACTCAGTTGAGAGGCTGGATTGCTCAACTCCGGATGGTAATACCACACAAGGCCGCCAGCTTTCCCGACGAACAGTCGAAGATGTGGTACGCATTCAACTGCCTGTGGGGAGTAGCCTTCGGCCGGATGCTGCAACACATCTGGGACAATGGCAAAATAGGGCTGGAAGACCAACCAGCTGTTATACAACTCCTAGAAGTAGCTTTGCGGACCCCAACTGAGAAGCCACAGCCGAACAGACAATGTGGCAGATTAAGCAACAGCACTGTGAGTTCTCTCAGTACCATGCTGAGTTTCAAGTTATTGACACTGATATTGACTGGAACTGTTTAGCATTGTGAAACACTCTTTGGATAGGGTTGTCAGAGGAGATGAGAGAGTTGTTTATTTATAGCGATATGCCTGAGGAACTACCTGCTTTCGTGACGATTTGCCACAAATGGGATATCCAGATCTGACAGCGACGAGTGGACAAGGCTGCCCAGAATATGGGATGGGTGCCAGGTTTCGCTTCCAGCAGGTCTCCCATAGCACTGAAGGCTCAGGGGACAGCCCCTGCTGGAACGGTCGCTGAATATACTGGACCCTCCCCTATGGACCTCAGCGCAGGCAAAAGGTGCATTTTAGTGGAAGAGAGAGCGAAGAGGTTTGCAGATGGGAGGTGTTTGTACTGTGGTGGGTTTAACGACAGGGCGGCAGAATGTGCGGCTAAGAATAAGTCCCAAACCATTAAGGTAGCTGGGGCAGAGGTCAAGGAAGTAGGAATCTGGACAGGTTCCGAGGAATCCGGACAAGATTAGCTCAATTGAAAAAGGATTGCTCTCCAGTTGACGGAAAATGTTATGTTTTAAATACTTTGAGACATTTTAGAATTTCGCATCTGTCAGTTTGCAAGGTGGAGGTATCAGAAGGATCAAAGGGTAGGGAAACATTTAGTTATAACCTGCACAATGACCATGAATAACCAAGAGATGCCAACACATGCGCTGATTGACTGTGGAGCTACAGGCATTGCATTTATGCATAAAGACTTTGCGCGCCATCATCAGATACCAGTCAACAAATTACTGGAGAATATACCTGTCGAGGTTATCGATGGAATGATCATTGAGTCAGGGGATATTATGCACATTGCCACAGTTGGCATGAAGATACAGGACCATGGAGAACAATTACCAATGTTCATCACGAAGTTAGGACATTACCCAACTGTCCCTGGGATTCCTTGGTTAAGATTACATGATGGTGCGGTACAGTGTGTATCAAATACTGTTCCGTTTGGTTCACAGAATTGTACGACACATTGTCATTATATACCAGAAACGGTACAAGAGGTTACAAATGAACCCCCGGAACAAGGGTATTCTGCTAGAGATATATTTGAGCCACAGATGTGACTACAAACCCCATTTCAGGGGAATATTGTCACGATTAATGGGGGTTTATTCTTCCGCACAGTTAACAGAGGAAAACTCACAATATTTTGAGTATCATTATATAATATTACTAACGCCATTGAGGCTAAGGATTTGAAGAAGCCTTCTCTGGAGGAGATTGTTCCCGAACAATATCATGAGTTTCTTCCGCTATTCAGCAAGGTATTGGTGGATCAGTTACCACCACATTGACCTGGAATCAACTATGAAGTAATCTTGAAAGTAGGAGAGACCCCTACGTGGGGCCCCTTATATTCAATGTCAAGAGCAGAATTGGTGGTCTTAAAAGAGTGGCTTGTGGAGAATATGTTAAAGGGATTTATATGACATTCATCGTTACCGTTTGCAGCACCAGTGTTATTCACGAAGGAACGAGATGGGGGTCTGCGATTTTTCATTAATTATAGGGATATTAATAGTAAAACATTACACAATCAGTACCCCCTCCCTTTGATAAAAGAAACTGTGAACCTTTTAGGGAAAGCCAGGATATGGACGAAGCTGGATGTGCGAGGGGCTTATAATTTTCTTCGAGTATAGGCGGGTGATTAGTATACGCTGGCTTTTCAGAACAGATATGGATTATTGGATCCCACGGTAATGCAATTCAGAACAACAAATGCATCTGCGGACTTCCAAGGTTATATTAATAAAGCCATAAAGGTAGTATTGGACGATTTTGCATCCGCTTACTTGGATGATCTTTTGATATATAGTGATTCTAAAGAAGAACATGTTGGCCATGTTAAGCGGATTATGCAACGGCTGCTGGAGGCAGGATTATATTTGAAGCCTGAGAAATGGGAGTTCTATAAGGAAACTGTTAGATATTTGGGATTGATTACATCAACAAAGGGTATTTCTATGGATGAGGATGAAGTGGGAATGATACGGAATTGGAGCCGGGAAAAATTGACAAAAGATAGACGGTTGAACATTCTTTTTGAAGTTTAACAATTTCTCGTGTGTTTCAATTATAATTGATGATTTCTTCCTAAGTATTCTGAGAAAGCGGAACCCCTAACATGATTAACAAAGAAGGATGAGCCATTTCGATGGGGGTCAGAACAGCAATTGGCATTTGAAAATATGAAAACCAGATTTACAACAGCACTGGCTCTTCATCATTTTGATCGTAAAAGAAAAGTTTTCATTGAACCAGATCCTTCAGATTATGTGTCCACAGGAGCTTTATCCCAGGGAGATGATGAAGGAGTGTTACATCCTGTAGCATACTTTTCAGAGAAGCATACACCGGCGGAATGTAACTATGATATATAAGATAAGGAGCTGATGGCGATTATTAAGACACCTGAGAAATGGTGACCTGAATGTGAAGGTGCCGCATATCTTTTACAGTTAATTACTGGTCATAAGAACCTTGAATATTTCATGACAAAGAACCTCCTAAATCAAAGACAGGTACGATGGTGAACATTTTTTATATGTTTTGAATGTCAAATAGTCTGTAGGCCAGTGAAATGAAATGGAAAGGCGGATGCGTTAACAAGGAGGCCGGGAGACCTCCCTGATGGGGTTGATGAAAGGTTGGAAAACATGGAACTGGTGGTTTGAAATCCGCAGAATTTACCGACACAATTGCGATTGTTGGTGGATAATCCACCTGCTCAGGATCGCCCTTATCTATCCGATCTTTTTCATCAGGTATATATGATTGACCCATAGTCAGGGAAGAAACTCAAAGCTATACAAACGAAGAATGGTCTGAAGGAGGTTACTGTGGCAGAGTGTATGGAACAGGACCGACAAGTTCAGCATCAAGGAAGGTGGTATGTTCCTGAGAGTGATTAGTTATGATTACGTTTGATAGAAGATCATCATGATACCGCTCTTGCCGGACATCCAGAATGGGCTAAAACATTTGACCTCCTGGATAGACAGTATTATTAGAAAGATATGTGCAGGCAGATTGACCAGTATGTATGGAATTGCTGTGACTATCAACCATCCCAAATCTTGAGATATTCAACCTTTGGAGTTCCTCGCCTCTTGCCAGTGCCAGAGACACCATTGGAAGATATTTCAATCGATTTGGTTGTTGAGTTACCGGAGTGCAAGGAATTTGATGCTATTTGGGTAGTAGTGGATAGGATTTCAAAAATGTGACATTTTATTCCCTGCCATACAGCCATATATGCGTTGGAATTGGCTGAGATGTTTTACGAGAGGTGGTACGCCTTCATGGCCATCCATTACTGATTAATTCTGATCAAGGACTGCAGTGTGCCTCAACCTTGTGTGGACAAATAAGTGACTGTTTGGGGATCGTTCGCAGAATGTCAACACTCTTTCACTCGCAAAAAGATGGCGTGACAGACGGAATGAATGCTAGTATGGAACAGTATCTTCGGGCGTTTGTAAACCATCAACAGAATGATTGGGTTAAGTGGCTCCCTTTGGCCAAGTTCTCCGTGAATAATGGGACATCCGAGTCAACAAAGTGTACCCCATGTTTTGCAGTACATGACGTGAATCCTCGAATGTCATTTGTAGGAGAGCCTACAATGGAACAGAATCAACGACCCCTTAATGCAGATCAGATTCAGGTGGTGATGCAGCAAGTTCGTAGGCATCTTCGCGTAGAGATGGGAAGGAGTCAGGCAATACAGCCGGAAGGTGCGAATCGAGAACTAGTTGCCGCATCAAATATTCAGGAGCGATTATGCTTGTGGTTTGTTGCCCAGCATATTCGAATAACACGGCCCAGACCAACGTTGGATTGGAAGTGATTTTCCCATTTTAAAGCCCTTTGACAAATATCTGCATATGCTTACGAATTCAAATACCCTGCATCAATAAGAATGCATTGAGTAAAATCTGTTTTGCTTTTGGTTCCGGTGGCGGACAACCCTTTCATGGGCCACCAAGTTGATCTTCCTCCCCTGGTAGAAGCTGATGGTGAAAAGGAATATCAAGTATCCAGCGTTGAAGATAGTAGGATCTATTGGAGTCAGTTGCAGTGTCTGATAGGGTGGACGGGATATGATTCCTTGACCTGGAAACCTGAAACGTTCATGGATGGACTACAATCAGTATGGGAATGTCATCAACGATACCCACAGCAGCCAGGACCATTGGAAAATGTTCTGCAGGACCTCGAACCTAGGAGGAGGATACTGTCATGGTTCAGTATTATAGGTAGATACTTAGGGGAGGTAGCGCATATGCGGACAGGGTGTAGAAGAAATTGTGTTTCAGAGAGGTGGACACGTTGGGAAACGTGGAGGAATTGGCAAAATGGTGGCAGTATAATATTGTATGATAAGAAAGTGAGCTGAGGTGTTGCAACGTTGAATGATGTGGCGTGGTCGTATTGATAAGAGTTTTGTTGATGGTGTATGAGGTCAGAGGGGCAGATTGGGTTGATATATCGGTGAATCAGGAATGATTTGAGCGTGGTAGACAAACTGTATATCATGAGAGGTTGTTTGGGGTTGGAGGATTTTCTTTTTTTCTCTCGATACTCATTCTCTTGTATAGCAAAGCAAGTTACAACTTTTAAACAGCTTCAACTCTTGTCTTGATTTGTTCCTCTCAATATGAACTTCGAGCATCATTTGTCCTGCTTCTGATATAACATTTGTGTTACCAATATCACCTACACCTGACCCCACCCGTTAGAGATGTTTACTTAAGAATTGTGTTACCCCCAGTTCCAAATTCCGGGTTCGGTTCTAGTTCCGGGTATGGACTGCACCTGGACCGTTGCAGCGGGTTTCCATACAAAACCCACTCCTCAAATGTCAACATTTCATGCTCCAAATAAGTATCTGAGATCGCAACGTATTGCGACATAATCTATATGTGAAATATGTACTTTGATGCCCTCTTTCATCTCCCCTTCTCCGATTTGCAATCGAATCAATATTTGTTGAGTTGCTTTGAAAACCCAGTCATTTTGGCGAGATGTACATTTCATTTCACAGCAACTCAACCAATATTGATCTAATCACAAATCGGAGAACGGGAGATGAAATAGAGCATCAATCTACATATTCCATTCCTAGATTATGTTGCAATACGATTAGAATTCAAATACCTAACTGTGGCCAAAGTGGTAGGAACTGCACAACAGAACCGCGGTTCGGTTCCAACCTGGCCCCGAACCCAGTGGTTTCACCTGCTGTCCGGGTGTTAACCCGGACTGGAGCCTCCAGTCTGGTTCTAAACTCGGACCGCAGCCCAGTAATCTGGAACTGTTGCTAACAGTACTCAAGAACCAACTCATCGTATAGCAATGCTGCTTATGGTTCTGTGATCCAGACTAGCTAAACATAAAAACTAGGTTCTAATCCGACCTCCTATCATCTGGTAATATCAGTACTCATTCAAACACTACATACATTAGGCATCACTACTCGATAACTGTAAGTTACAATCGTTCCTACCTTCTGTTCCGTATGCTAGGGTCACGGATATCTCAAACTCAGATATGGTATAATATCTACTACAAACGTAATCCCGCATCTGCGAACTTAGGTGTATATTGTCCTACCAGGTTAGGCATAGAAGCTGGGGTTGATAATTATACCAACTACTGATGTTTCATAATATACACATCCCAGGTATGGTATAATGATACATTATGATATTTCAATCTGCTAGCTAATCATACCCTGATGCTTCATCTGCAACACATAGTTTAGTCACTGGGAGCCTCCAGGCGTGTCTGAGAGGATGTGGAGTGCAAACTTTGATGCATCAATTTCAGGAGAGTGTCAGACAGTAGGAGGGCATTCCGGCCGGCCTTGGGAGTAACTGGGATCTCTAATAACTAGTACAGGAGTATGATGGGAGTGATTGTAATAAGTATGTGAACACCTGGGAGTGCCAGCGAAATGCTTCGGAGCACTTAGGAGAGCTGGAGATACACCTGGGAGAGCCGGCGATACGCCTGGGAGAGGCGTTGATACGCCTGGGAGAGCCGGCGATATGCCTGGGAGCACCAGTGACAAGCCTAGTAGTACGTTGAATCTCTGTAAAGCAGTCTGGGATAAACGACATCTTTGGGAACGTTGCAGGTGTGCCTGGAAATTACAGCTACTACTTATCCTTCAACAATTTTTAAAACTGATGTATTCAGTTTGTATTCGCATCCATGCATCTATATTGCTACCCATCTACAGAAGGTATATCTGGACTGGCTACAGGTGGAGCTCGGCAGCAATTCGAGGAGCACCTGAAAACTAGGATTGAGTGTACTCAGAGATACACGCCAGGGCCATGATTCAGTGAGTTTTGAGATGCACTTCGAGGAAGCAATCGAGCAGAGTTGGAGATACACATCAAGGCCGAGTTCGAGTGAACTAAGTGATGCGCTTTGAGATCGCAATCGAGCAAGTGGGGAGATGCACTTGGAGGCCAGAATCGAGCGAGTTGGGAGATGCGCTTGGAGGCGGTTATCAAGAGAGTGTGGAGTCGCACTTGAAGGCGGTAACCGAGCACGTTTGGAGATACACTTGGACACTGTGATCGAGTGAAGTTAGAGATGCACTTCGAGATTGTGATCCAGAGACTTTGGTGATGCAGTCAGAGACCTTGAACATGCGAACTTGGCGGCCATAATCGGATGAGTTTGGAGATACACATGCAGGCCGTGATCGAGCGAGATTGGACGCGTACTTATTGGCAGTCAATAGACGGTCCACCGGGTGCTGAGCCACTAGTTATCAGTTGGTTACATCACATACATGTAATTGTTAAAAGGTGACTTCACCTTTGAGTTCCCATGGCATGGTGGCTGATGGCAGTCAATCGTGTAGGGAGGCACACCAGAAGCTGCCGCTACATTCAGGGGTCAACTCGTACTCATGAGAATGAAAGGAAGACAAAGAATCTAAGGTGTATGCTGTACTCAATGAATGTTGTACTCCACATATGCTTGTACTGGGTGTCAACTGATTAACATGGCATGGAGAGATGGAGAACGATGACCTAACTTTGTGTTCTGCGATGATGGTAGAGTTGTGGACGGGAAAGAGAGAGAGAGGGGATGAAGATGGGAACAATGTGGAGGAGACGTGCAAATAGGCGAAAGCAGGCGTATGATTTGCCTTATTCATTTGGAAAGACCTCGTATTGGTGTTAGTATACGCCAGATCGGGATGTGTACCTGCCACATCTGACACTGTAAATTCACTCGCACTGGATATTCTCCTAAGTCCCTGTTTCTCAGGATGATTTGCCCTATCTCTAGTCATGTCTCCCCTTCTCGTCCTGAAATCTACTATTACGTAACAACACGAAGTAAGGTCATCCCTCTCTATCCTTCCATGCCATGATCATTAGTTTACACCGAGTACAGCATACACTGAGTACAGCATACACCAAGTACAGCATACACCAAGTACAGCATACACCAAGTACAGCATACACCGAGTACAGCATACACCAAGTACAGCATACTCTGAGTACAGTGTACACTGAGTACAGCGTACACTGAGTACAGCGTACACTGAGTACAGCATATACTGAGTACAGCATACACAGCCTACTGCATACACGGAGTACTGAATACAATGAGTATTGCATATATGGCATACTCCATCATCGCAAGATCGATTGTCTCCCACTCCCAGCCAGTCTCTCAGCTCTCAGCAGACTGTGGTGTACTCCATTCTCTACATTCCCACACTTACGAGTTAACAAATGAATGAAGTCGCAGCTTCCATCACACATGCCTCCCGCTATTCCGCCTCCAAATTGACTGCCTTCAGATTGACTGCCTCCAGATTGACTGCCTCCAGATTGACTGCCTCCAGATTGAATGCCTCCAGATTGACTGCCTCCAGATTGACTGCCTCCAGATTGAATGCCTCCAGATTGACTGCCTCCAGATTGAATGCCTCCAGATTGACTTCCTCCAGATTGACTGCCTCCAGATTGACTGCCTCCAGATTGACTGCCTCCAGATTGAGTGCCTCCAGATTGACCACCTTCAGATCAATCACCTCCAGATCAACCGGCTCCTTGTACTCTTCCAATCTTGATCGATCATGGCTTCCAGGTGAATCTCTGAGTTCACTCGATCTCAGCCTCCAAGTGCATCTCCAATCATCTCAGCCTCCAACTGCATCTCCAAACTTGCTTGATCATGGCCTTGAAGTGCATCTGTGAATTCACTCAATCCTGGTCTCAAAGTGCATCTCTAAACTCGGTTCATCCTGGCCTCCAAGTACATCTCTGAGTTTACTCGATCTTGGTCTCCTAGCGTATCACCTAACTCGCTAGATCCCAGCCTCCAAGTGCATCTCTGACTTCACTCAATCTCAATCTCTAAGTGCATCACCAAACTTGCTTGATCCTGATCTCCAAGTACATCTGCAAGGAGTGACACTCCGTGTACAGTGATACAGGGGTATCGGAGGTGGGCAGAGTGACGGGGAGTATATCGTTGGCAGACCCTAGAGTAGATAGACATCATTTTATCATACAATGGAAATAAACACTTTATCATTCCAACTTTTGGTCTCACTCGCTGAGTCCAGGATTTTGTGCATCCTCATTGCCGGGTAGTATTATATCTTCTCACCCAATTCCGATACTCCTTGAACCAGAGCTGCTCTTTCTCATGAAGTACATTTGGATGTTGCATGAGGTGCAGAGGAGTGTGAATAGTGGGCTCTCTGCCATCTAGTTCCATCGTTTCACCACAACGGCCTCCAAGTGGTGAATCTCTATGTTCCCTCAATGGCCGTGTCCAGGTGCTCCTCCAATTATGCTCGACTACCATTTGTGGCCAGATTGACCGGATGTATATATATAGAAAGACTTAGATAATGCATGCCAGATTATGATGTAGTGAATCTCGTGGCTGTAACAAAGACGAAATGCCTTGTGGCAATGTTAGAACCACTGCAGTGAGAATACTGTACCAAGTTTTCCGCTGTGCTGCACAGTGGTCTCGGCTGGTCTCAAATTCTCCCGCGGAGCTGCGCAGCGGTTTCAGCTTCTCGCAAACTCTCCCACAGATCTGCGCAGAGGGCTCCGAAGGTCAAACATTTAACCATGCTAAAAGTCACATCTCATACCATCTTGAATGCACCTCCATAACTGCAGGTGCTTTCAGGAGCACCTGAGAATGTTCCTGCAGAGTCTGAGAGCACTTCGTTTAGCTCCAGGGGGGTCTAGAAGCATCTAGAAGTACTTACACACAGAGGTGAGATTGCCTGGAGTGGCTGGGAGGATTGCATATTGCTTCCGGACCAATATAGACTTTGCTGATATTATCAATTAACTTCTAGCCTCAGTGTAATTCTGCTTAAGAACGCTGATCTGGCAAAGTTAAAGTTATCATAAATAGGTGTTATGCATTGACAGCCATACAGGCAATCTCCATTTATTTGGTATACAATCCCCTTCGTATCATTTCCACAGCAAAACGATATTCCGTAACATTTGAAGCTCAGTTACAATGTGGAACTCAATGTTGTATGTATTTTCTACTGGATTGAAATCGTCATCTCCTGTACATCTTTAAATCATTCAAATCCCCTGTTTGACATATCCTTAGTTTGCTATGTTACCAATGATGTATGTCTGATATATAAGCAATTAAGCAGGAAACTGTATGGTCTGCTTTCTGTATTTAAAAATGTATATTTGAGAGATAAACTACCTGGTATTTGGCATACAGATAATATATTAACAATAGCTCATGCCACTATATACTGTCAATCCAGTGTATCATTTGCTAGTTTCCAATAATTTGAAATAATCTAATACTTATCTGATCATATAGACCTGGAATTTTGTGTAAACAATGGCCTTCAATAATATTTGCACAATATCTAATTTATTTCTTTTATCATCAGCAAATATTGCAGTTTCTGGCAATACTCAACAGGTCTTTGGTAGTGAGAGTGTCTTGCTAGATATAGAATCGGATTTTACCAATTCATTTCATATAAACTGTTGCCATTTGGAAAAAGGATATGTCATAACCCCAATTGATATTCATAGATTCATTGATAAAGAATAGGTTTTGACGGTATTGATATTACTCTATGTCATCCAGAGTCACATCTATATAGCCTGTGATGTCCTGCTGCATTCTGTGAAATGTTGAATTGAAGTATTGAAATTAGTAACAAAAATGATGTATTTTTTTGATGCACTAAAATAGCGAGCAGTGTATAATTATATCTTTGATTACAGCCACTCTCTAGATCAGTGTATCGCTGATTTTCATTCATGACAATAACTGATATTGTAGGCATTTCACATACCCAATGTATTATATTATGATACAAATTTGAACACAAATATCAAATTGAAACTACTTCACTACTATAGCGACTCAATGAAAACTTCTTAACACTTCTTTGAACTATCATCTCTCCTCTGTCTGGCCTCAGATTCCACATTAAAGAAACTATCTATATTGAAAAAGTAAAGACAGTTAGATAGTCAAAATGTATTATATAACTTGCAAGGCAAAGTATAGTTTCAAGAATACTAATTATAGGAAACGCTACAACAAAGTAAACATCAGGTTGGGGTGGATGCAATGTGAGATGAGCCATGAAATTGTAGACAAAGAGATGAATCCAGCTATCTATATTAATATTTTTAAATGTATATATTTGGTATGGATTAAGAAAGTTGCAGGTGCTTCTGAAATATATAGATTTCGATAGTCCAATATTGAAATGTGGCATTTGTACAGTAATCACTTGAAGAACATTGAGATTGGTTTATACCAACCTGTCTAGGTCTGAACCAGCTGAAGCTAAAGATATTAAAGCATTGACATGGTTTGATTGGTGTCTCGCCAATTGGGCAGTAAGGAGAAGCCTTCATTAGGCTGGCCTTATAGTAGAGTGGTATTGCTTCTGAAAGTATAAGTGGGGTATACAGTGAGAATGGCATGTGTTTGAATCCCAGTATAAGCCCCCCAGTTTGAAGGGGACACATGGTAGCAGCTGGGGATCTCCACCATTTAACCAGGTTACATGGATGGGACGGTGATAAGGGGTTCTGCTATACTCTAATCAGAGTGCATGCAGTATGCATAAATCAAAACAGTATACAATGAAGTGCTGTGGAATACTTTGTATTATTCCCCCTGCATATTTTGCAACGAGTTATAGTCTTTCTCTGTATAGTGGATGTATTCATGATGCTCTGGTTGTATGCAATTGTAGTTATGTGGGGAGCAATAGTCTCACTGAAAACAGTTGTCTGGGATCTGTATAACTGGCAGGGTTGGGCATAAGTATTATTGAATATAAAAACCAAACAAAATATCAAAAGTTTCTTCCAATGTTTTCTATTACCCTGCTCTACATCAGAATTAGTCAAGAGTAACCAAAATGAACTCCTCCAACATCAAACAGCCACACTGAAGATACAGTTTGTCTGCCATGTTTGAATCATCTGTCATGCTTTGATTTAACAACTTGACCCTTTGCTCTTATAATTCAAATCACCAACAAACCTCTGATGAATACAACCACACCACACCATCCAACATCACAACACCTCAGACAACTTCCTATACATACTCCATAGTCTCACCACCACTACCAGATACTGTCACACTACTTCCATATCCACAAACCCCAACAACTTGTGAGAACTGCTACAAGTTCACATTCTTGGATACCGTATTATTACATCTCAACCTGAGCAATCACAATATCCCATCCTGACATTTGTGATCTTTCAGGGACATTTCCCAATTGCCCCAGTTTCTGTGGGTATCATTCACTGATCTCCTCCACTGCCTGCTATCTATCTACAAACTATGCCAGTTTTCACATTAGTGAATCATACACTGTCCAATTCGTTAAATGCTGCATCTGATTATGATTCATCTGGCTGTCTTCAATGCGCAAAACCATATACTCCTCTTCAGTGTCCACTTTCACATGTTGACATGGCAGATGATTCTCTTCAATATGATCCAACAGTGCAACCAGATAAACCATAAGGATTCGTATTGGTACCAGACGATCTTGCTGGAATATGGATATTGATATCTGTTGAAGCTCTGTATAGGGTTCCGGCCTGTTCAAATCCCACTTATATGCAGGCTGTATCTTCTGCATACAATGGGTGTCCAACAAGACCTATTTGCCATCTCATATGTGCAGTGCATAGACTCAGTATTGGTTAGCACACAGTTTCTGCATTGCTTAGCTGCATCGTATCTTTGTACATTACTTGTTATGATCCTGTCTCACCGTATCTTGTACAGTAACAACATCTAATGGTTGTCAGTCCTGGGTTGCAGAAATGCCATCCGAAAATGTGTTCCTAGGGGAATGGGCCCAAACAATGAAAATTGGGGTACACGTTGTATTGTATGAAGTTTGATCAAGTTGTTTGCTGCAAACTCAGCTATACATAACTAATTCACGCAATCGTGCTGATGATGGTTTACTCACACGTATAGCAACTGCCGGATACTATTTGTTATTAATGGTGTGTGCCCAATGGTCTGTAGGTGATATACTGTTGACAACTGTCACTGGATTCATACCTGGCTACACAGCAGACCCCAACTGGTAGATGTGAACTGCAGTCCCTAGTCCAATACAATTATCACCGGGAGTCCATCAAGACATAACAATACCCTGCAGCACGACTCAGCCAACCTGGGGGCATCAATCAAGATGTAGTATAATTTAAATTGCCACATTGTGATCAGCTGATTCTCTACAACTTGAATAGCATCAATCCCTTTGCACTTTTGTAACCCTGCTACAAAGTCCATGGATATGTCTCGACACAGTTTCACTGGGATGAGTAATGCTGGAAGAACTTCAAAACTCAAATTTCATGAAGTCCAAATCCAGTGGCAATCATGACGATTCTGTGCATATCTGTCGACCAGCTACCTCATCACCTTCTTGTTGTACCGTCAGTCTGGAAGGTCAAACATCTTTGCTCATCCAGAATGTCTGGCAGTTGCAGTGTCATGACAATTCCATATCCATTGTAACCATGCTTCCTCACTCAGCACAACATGCAGCTTCCCTTGATATCATAACTGTCCAGTTTCCTTCGTGTACTCAGCTACTGTAATATCCTTCCAAATGCCATTAGCCTGAATTTCTTTGATCTTCCTATCTGGGATTTGGTCAGCCTCTAAACAGATTGTAAATCAATTGATGGCTTTGTTCAGGCAGACTATTCTGCAACAAATGCGATTGTGCTGGTCAGATCTGCCACTTTAGAAGCATCTATTTCAGATATTTCGACGTTTCCTTCCTCCCTTACAGTCGACTGCAGGCTTTCTTATTAAGCACTTGCTTTCCCATTAGATATTTCTGGTTGGTAAACAATGTTATAATCAGTATACAATTAAAACTCTGATCATCTAGCCGGCTTTCTATCGAAGCATGTCTTGGCGATACAATGCTCGAGGTTCTTATGAGCTGTCAGCAACCGGAGCTGGTGTAATACTCCTTTACATAGTGGATTTCATTCATCCAACGCCTTTATAATCACAATAAGTCCTGAATCGTAAATATTATAATTTCATTCTACCGGAATATATGTGTTCAACTAGTAGGTAACATGAAACAGTACTGCATTATCGTTTTAATGCAATAAGTCTCGAGCCAGAATATAACCAGAAGCATCAATCAAAATATATTCTTTTTTCTGACAATCGCGTTGTTTATAGTCTGTGGCTGTTATACAGAAGGTGACTATCATTTCAATAGCAAATTATTGTCAGACTTTGCACCTGAATACATCATCTTCTGTCATAATTCTCATCTATAGCTCTGTGATTGCAGAATACTTTGTGATGAATTGTCAATAATTGTTGCACAACCCATGGAATAACTGTACATAAATTAAGATATTCAACAGTCGAGTGGTCATCTTTGTCTCTCTACTCCAATTCCCTGCAGTTTCCACCTGGACTTCATGCATTGAAATGTCTATCCTTGATATATCCAACTGAAGATATTTTACTAGTTCCTTACACAACTTGCATTTCTCCAGTTTTATATACAACTCGGCTTCCGAAAGGCATTTCATGATCTACTTAAGACACTTCCACATGTTGGTGCATGAATCTACTACGTATCTACACATGGTCCAAGCAGACTGATGCGAAATCATCTAGGGCTTTCAGATAGTCATACAGAATATATCGTTTGAACTTTGCAAGGTCATTCATCGTTCCAAACAGCATTGCTAATGGATTAAATCAGTTTCATCTCATTCTGAAGACTAATATATATTTCTCCCCTTTGTTAGTTCACACCTGATTATAAGTTCTTCAGACAGCCAATTACATGCAGATGTTGCTCTTCTTAACATGATTCAATTTCTGTCAGATCCTGGGTACCAGGTACCCCTGTGATTGAATTTTACTATTCATATTCCAGTAATCGATGCCAAATCCTAAACCCTTGCTTGGGCTGTTTGCAAACAATATTTTGGCTGCAAATGGTGACAGTGACTGTAACATAATTCCCTGTGATATTGTGTTCTTCGGCTAATACTTCAAACCATCGCCTTTCACTGTTGACATAGAATTCAGTAGTCCTGAGGCCTGTGATTCTCTAACATTGAGTTGTATCTTCTTGTCTATTCCTGCTCGGTGCGGTGGGTGTCAATCTGATAAAATGTTGCTCAGTGGTGGGAGGAATTCATGCTATTGTGCAGGAATCAGCTTCTTAAATTGTTATTCCTGCAAATATGTTGTCTTTGATCATGTTATTAGTGTTATTTAGTGATGCCTTCAAGATTGTTACCATTCCTCTTTTCACCTTGCCGGAGTGTGATAATATACTCAATATGAGAATATTTCCTCGATATGGTCTTTGTTGTCATATTTTAAGTTCATATATCTCTTACTTTGAGTTGGAAACTGGTTCTGGAGACATATTCTAAACTACCTGAAATTCAACTTTTGCGCCATATCGGTGGGCAGTCCAGTATTGTGATCCAAACGTAACTGCGGTGAATGCAATTGGAATATCAACATCAAGTAATCTCACACAGGAGATTCCGAAAATTGTTGATTAGTGTTCTGTCGTTAATACAACTATTGGAAACATTCCCTTATGATCCTAGGTTATTATTATAAGGTTTTCTACTAGCTATGTAATGTCCCCTGATTTGATGGGTCTTCGGTCGATTACCTCAACTTGTGGAATTTCGGTCAACTACTACCATGGTATCTAGTGATGATGAGCAACACCCTGATCCATAAATGTACTGCTTGGTGCTTCACAATCAATCAGATAATATATTGATGTTACGTCATTCTCTGTAGTCAGTGTACAGGTTATAACTGTATATTTCCCTTCCATAGATTATTTAAGTATCTGCACCTGAGTAATTGGATATTGCAAAATTGCAAAACATTTTGCACTACATAAGTGACAAATTTGTGTATCAACAGAAAAGCCATTTTTCTTTGATTGATGTGATCTTGTCCTGTCTTATTCTAACCTTCGTTGGTTCCTAGTTCCTCAACTTCTGCTCCATCTACCTCAAATATCTGGGCTTTCTTTCTTGCCATGCAGTTCACTACTCTGAGGTTAAATTCACCACTGTACAAATATCTCCCTTCGGCAAAGCATTCAGCCATATCCTCTGCTGATATCTTCCTCTTCCTCACACTCAAATGCATAGGTTGTTGTTCAGTATATCCGGCTACTATTCTACCTGCGGCTGCTATGTGATCAGCCAACGGTGACAGAGGTAAAGTGGATAAGACGAACCTGATTCCTGATCATGATCGCTCAGTGGAATTAACTTTTTTACACAATGAGATCTCACTTTCCTGCTGCTGGCACTTCACAATGATTAAGGGTTGTTTATCATGCCTAGTGTAATACAGGTGAGAATATTTCATGATCACCAACAGCCTCATTCATGAGGTAATTGAGAGTATCGATGGGTTCTGACCGATGCAGGGGCTATACCTTGAACACGAGCATCAGACTGAGAGAAGTAGAGGATCTTTTGTGTAATCGCATGAATCTTTTGGTGTTCAGTAGCCACCTAGTTGGGTTCCCAACAAGCTACATCCAGCAGTTCGATGTTGAATGGTCAGTATCCCGGCCCCATCATGACGTCTTCTTGGAAAGGTTGGAAAGTTCTGGTGAATCGCAGTGCACTACAAGAATAAAAGTACATACCACATATTGGACTGTTCATTGGTAGAACAAGCAATGTTTATGCTAGATTTCCATCTAGAGTTGCACAATCCCATTAGCGAAGGCATTTCCATCCAATTCTGAAAAGTCCAGGGTGTTAGATAATTTCTGACATGTATTCTCCGAGTATTAGGAAGCAGCCATGTCTACTCTGGCTCCCAATATCAATATGTAAGCTCACAGCGTCCACATATTCAGGACTGGCTTCACAGATACTGGTTTGCCTTTGTACAAGTCATTCAGTTTCTGATGAAGTTCATCTGTGGTTTTGGTATTCACTGGATCTCTCTAAGCCTCTTTTACGTGGTTCCTGAGCATGTGCCTTTTGGAGTCCATCTCCAAGTAATCACACTATGAAGGGAGCCAGTACCAGTTCTTCATAGTTGCCATTATACTCAATTGGCTGCCAATCAAGGCTGGGTGATCATACACCGGTTGTAACACCGCAGCTGGTTCGAGGAGTTCTCCTACCCTCAGCAAGATGTCGAGACATTTTGCAAACCATCAGAGAACCTCCTTGTGCCACATGTTGTTCTTCTGCACCATCATGAGGCTATCTAATATGTCCTTATCCTTCTTCAATAGCAATGCTACCCTGCGGGATTTTTAAGATCAAGAGATTGCAATGAATGAGTAACATATACCTGTGGCAATTCTGTTCGTCAATTGTGGTGAGAGTTGGTGTCAAAGGTATAATCACAATGAGAGGGATCCCCACTGATTTTGCTATTGATACCACTGCTGGTGCATATTCAACAGGTGATACTGCTCCCATTCAATTATGTTCTTCAAAATCACATGGTTTCTCCAGATTACAAAAAGTAAAGTGACCAAAATATAGCCCCAAATACTTTGTCCCCTGCATTCCAAACACAGGTTCATAGATACTAATTCCACTGCCATCTCATGCAGTGTCTGACCAGAACACATTCCATGCGCAGTGGAGGTTTGTTTGTTCTCAAAAACAAGGATGAAGAGGTTCATTGCCATTGAATAATATCCTGTCAATACTCGCAAATGCCTTCAAAACATCCACTTCTGAAATCATATACGGAACTCCAGCGAGGTTTAACTTGTTCGTTTGTAATATGCAGTCACTGTCTCATGTCTGGATTGGAACATGGTGGTTCATTTCAGTACTGATGAATATCACATCTGGTGAGACACAGATAGAAGACATTGTGTTCGTTGCAAATATCTGATCAATGTCCATTGGGTGGTAAATCAACTTAAGACAGAACACAGCAATGTTTGGAACACTACTTACACCCTACTGAGTGGTATTGGAAAACTTCACAACAAGTATATTAAAATGGAATCCGTTCCAGTATAACATGCGGGGTCAGATATAGGTGATTTAGAAAAGAATTATGTGGAAATAGATATCGAACCAAAGCTAGTAGTTAGAGTTATTTGCCAATCATGTCTATTTGATTGCTCTACAGAAGATCCAGTAAAGAGAGAACAAAAGAAATCCATCCAATATTACAAAACTACACATTTTGCACTATTCATCTACCACCTTTAAATTATCCATTATGCTGTAATATATCTTCTGAATACTTTCTTATGAACTTGCCCACCAATAACAGAATTGTGTTCAACATGACTACACCAGATTATAGAAATTGACAATAGCTCAGACCAGTTTCTCATCATACTAATTATCCCTCCACCACTATGAGACATTCTCAAGGCACTTTCATAGCCAACATTGTCAACCAATATCTGTAACTCCTGCAAGCACTCATTTCTTAATACTCTAATGACACTTGCAAACCCTAGCTGTAACTATCTTTAGTAGTTTCCAAGGGTGTACACTCGTGCCATTAAGGATATATACTGAATATGAACAATGGTATGTAGCTATTTATATGAAGAACTCACTATTATTATAATATTCAATTGTATTAACCTTCTGTAAATATTTTAGTGATTGAAAAAGAGCTATTATTGGTGTAACTATACTGTCAGGTATCAATTTCCATAGTATTAGCTGATTTGCATTATTTTATAACTTCCAGAAAGATATTATTACAATCTATATCAAATGAAGCAGTTGTAGTATCAGAAAGATTATACAGATAAGTAACGCCAGAAAGCAATATTGAAAATCAGCAGCAGAGAAAACATATACATTGTGGGGGGAACGAATAACTCTAGATTCCACCAATATTATGACTACTTGCAAATGGGTTGTATATACTTAGTAATAGTCCGATCTTGTACAAGTTATCTTGTAAAGTGCACGGTACTTGCATCAATATGGAGTATTTATTTCCCTGCTGGAACGTGTTTCTGATATGTATATTTTTGTTGAAAGCTGTTATTGTTTATGGTAACTGTATAAGAAAATATGCTCTCAGAGATGGCAAATAAATAATTGTATTCGTGACTGGGCATTAAAGTATACTGAACTTGTGTGGTAAACAGAATTCAATCCAATAGATGTAATTGGCAGTTAATCTTACACTGAAAGTTATATACACTGTCTAAGGCCAGCTTTTCTTTCGTAGAGTTTTTATAGACAATTTCAATTGCCATGCTATCATGGAATATGGAAGATATTGAAAACTGTATAAACTATATCTGAAGGTTCATTATATGAAGGCTAGCTTTCTCTGAAAAACTGTTGATGAGATATATAAAACTTTGTACATTTCAGCAGTGTCTTCAAAATACTAATCAAGTATAGAGTTAGTTATTAAAAAAGATTCTGTACAATGAGATACTTTCTACTTCTAAAAGTGGAGTTTCTCATAAATCTAGTTGCATAAAATATGTTTACACATCTGCTGACAATTTAAAACCTTTTACCAAGAAGATCAATATTGTCGGAAATAATACCAACTAATATACTCCAGTGTAGTATGGACTGGAGAAGGTGCTGCACAACCTGATGGTGAAGGTGCAATGAATACTCAGATATGTACTGTCTAATAGTACAGAATTGCAGTCAATTGTTCATTACAGAATACATATACTATGTGGATAGAGTCAACTCAGTAACAACAAATATAACTGAATGTTGAATTTAAAATGTGTCTGAAATGCAATTGTCTGAAAAGAAATAGATGGCAGTTGAAATTTTGGTTAGAAAAGTATAAAATTTTATTTTTTTTCGAAATATGGCAATAAAGCTGAGTTCAGATTAGATTGGTATTAAACTTCCAGGGAACTGGATCATCTCTGTTCAACATCTAATCTAATGATACTCAGCAATTTCATGGCATACTCTGGTGCCATAGACAATACTTGATTGAATTATTTCCTTCAATTGAAGCAATCTTTGGATCTTATATTCTGGAGGCAACTCAATGATAATGCTAACAGATGCGTTATGTTTTGATTAATGGATTCATATTTGAATTCGACTGTTACTATTCTTCAGAATATGAAAGTAGTCTAGAGCTTCAATTACTTGCCACCTTCTGGAAGTATTTCCACAATTCTGCTAATTATGAATAAATTATCCATCAAAATTTCACTTTGTTAATCATATATAAGTACTCTGTTTGAAGCAAGTTTCCACTAGTTGACTGGCACACCTGCTGAATTATACTCACATTGGTATTCATGGGTAATATATTTCAATTTACATAATCAATGTCTAAATGTTTGTGATATCTTCAAATGTTATTTGATGGTAGCATTCAATTCATATCAAATGAATTTCACTTTAATTATTACTAATGTCAAACATTTTGGAACCCCACATTAAGGATATACAAATTATGCTTTAGGATGAATAAGAGAAGAGACTTTATTACATCTGAGAGTGTTTAATATCCATGACTTCGTACTTGTTAGTATTAGTTTATTTTAATGTTGTCATTTGACATTTAAGAAATGATATCAAGCTTTCACTGCTCACATTATCAAAAAATATAGTTCATGGAGTGTATTTGACTGCAAGCTGTGTGCATTCTTTATAGATTGAATTATATACTTGTTACAAGACTCTAGATATTAGTATGTGATTAAGATTGAAATATTTGCCAGACAAATCAGACAGTGAAGGACAACTACATGAATTACTACTGACATTCAATGAATTATACCCCTTCAGTTATTCTAGCCACCAGGTCCTGTACTTAGTAGTGTCAATGTGAATCTCTAATTTGCTGGAGTTGAACAATACGTGTACTTTTCTGGGGCTCTGTGTTAGTTACCTAATCTATTGGAGAAGTAGCAATATTATTCACTGCTGTAAGCTTAATATCGGTACTATACACATATGGTATACTAATACAACATGGGGGATTTGGTGAATCATGGAATCAAAACTATGTGTCTATGCATTTATAGTTCTCACTTTCCATATATATATAGAATCTATCTAGACAATCTTCAGAGAAGTACTTGTAAGACCAGTCTGAATCAAGATCCTGGACAGAATGAGAATAAATGTCCATTCTATTGCTCAAAGAATGTATAGTGGAGAATACATTCACAGTGTATCCTGCTTGTTAAACAACAGTCATACTGGATATTGTAGCTGGATCAGTTTTGGAACACACTCTAAATTGAGGGACCAGCACATACATCGATGGATATCTGAGCCATCACGAAATCATACAATCGGTGCACACAGTCTAATGCCGTGTGTTGTGCTACAGTATTGGAAAGTAGTTATAATTCACTATGTCAGTTGAAACAAATAAAATCGTACAAGGTAATATCTGTAAATCTTTAATGCTTCTACAGCACCATGGCAAGTATATCATTCCACACGGTTTTGCTGTATTGTGTGCTCCATTGCAGCTTAGCTCAGATCTTTAATGGATACACTATGTTCAATATTTCGAATTAGTTGTTTTCCCATACTGAGATTTATTTTAAACTATCTTAAGATTATTAACTGCTGTGCACTTTGTATTATTCAATACAGTATATCGTTTTAAGCTCGTTTATTTCCAGCTCAGATGTTCTCCATGGAACTCCTCATGACCAAATGCAGTATCTCTGTATATATCTTTTCGAATTTCAGCATTACCAAAAGGTAGCTGTGATATGTGGTAATACAAATAAATGATTGAATTGAATCCTGGTATTATCACAATGTCAACCTTAAGTTCATTTCTAGCATTCCTAGGATCTTAGCTGTATATGTTATGCCTCTTTTACAATTAATTGTTATTAAGTAATTCAACAGAGTACACAATGTAGAACAGTTGGCTATGTGCAAATAGTGTCTGTCAACATCTGGATATATTGTATGAACCCATGTGAATGTGCAATTGTTTTTGGTATTCTTTAGTTTTGATATCCAGATCAATGTACTAGATAGTTGAATTGTTAGTGGCAATTGAGATTACCATGGTAAAATTGAATACATTTGGTTTCAGGTAAATGCCTAGTCCAGATCTGTTGGCTATTCAATGCAGTGTAATCACCAGGATGTGTTCACCAGCTAAGGTAAATGGTAATCACCAGTAAGGTACAATTGCCTAGATCTCTATATGGCAGCCAAGTACTTGATTACTTCTGTTCAATGAATGTCAATTAAATTCTGTACCAATAATGGATGAACAGTTTTCTCAGATATATTCACCATTCAATGAATGGTATTTAACTATAGAATTGGTGGTGGCAATTTCACAAAAACTTTTCAAATTATACCTAGAATACTATGGCTGCTTCAACTGATCTAAAGGAATTCCCAAATGCTGATGTTATCTGCCATTAGTACTACTGATATAACCAAATGCCAGATCCATTCTGTTACAACTAACAATATTGCTCAAATCTTATTTACTTGATAATTTGTATCTGGCAGGTCTGGGACTAATTACTTCTGGACAAGAACAGTATCATTGTTGAATAGAAGAATGGGGTGTGTATTGAGAAGCTTGACTGCCTAATGGTAATACTTATATTTATATCAATTCTGATTATGTTGACAACTCTACTGCATAACATACTATCTGATGATTGATTGAAGATCTCCGTATTATTTGGTTGCGATTCAAACACCTCTGCACCCCTCCCTGCCTGCGATTTGTAGTTAATGAAATCTTTTAGTAGTGTCAAAATGAATTGTATAGATGGGCTCATACTTAAATAGTTCAGAAATACATTGTAATATTTATTATTTTAGACACATTCATTGCTACCACTCAGTCTATGTTGAATATAATCAATTTTTTTCTGTCTGTCAAAGTATATATTGGAACTACCATGATTGTTCTGACTACCACAATTTTTCTGCACTTGTATATTGCTATTAGAATCATTCAATGCATTTTTCCACAAGCTTCCAGCTTATAATATTCCATATTTCCCTGGCTTTTGGTTATTAACTTCATAAGTTTGGTTGTATGCTCTGTAGTATTTTTTCCTGTACCAATTCCAATTTCAATTAATAATATTTTGCAGTTGAGTCCCATCTTCAGATTGAAGGTATTTGACTTGGTGCAGTGATAATATATCTGGCTATATGTATTGTCTTTTATCATTTCTACTGCTGTATATGGTCTCATATACTTCCTATTCCAGTCATGCAATACTATGGTATATGTGTACATGTATCCATCAGTATGACTTTATTCAGTAACTAATCATTGATATAATTAATAAACTATTCCCAATATCTTACAATTGGATATGCATCATTGAGATATTTGTTCAGGATATTCTTATCATTGTTGTCATTCAACACCCAATAAATCACTTCTGAGAATCTTGTATTTGGTTTATCTAACAGTTTAATTTTTCTTTATTCTGCAGTTGCTCAGGTTCATTAGTTTATTCCCTCTTATTGTGTACTCTTCCCCTCTCTCACATTCTCTCAATCTCACTAAGATGGTACTTTCAAGACATATCTAAATGATTTTTCATGTGCTATTCTACATTGCCAACTGTTGGCAAAGGAAGACAGTTTCTGAAAGTGATCAAACTATCAATTTATGCTGACCCCACTACAGTGGTCTTTGTATCTTCCATTTTAAGTTATTCTGTTATCTGATAATTCTGTTATGCATTTTGTCCAGAAACTCAGCTATCTATTCATTCTTCCACTTTATGATTATTCTAAAGTTGAGCTGAGTCATCCATTTGGCAAATTACATTCAGGTGAACTCAGTTTTTTTTGGACTGGTAGGGTATTACACATAATTTCCACCAAGTCTAATCAATAATCGCTTTGAGAATCTTTATTGAAACACTATAGAATCCTCTCATTCTTAGGGTTAGTTTGAGCTATATAGAATGTTTGTATCATAAGGGTTTCCAGGAAGCTGCCGACTCTTGATTGTAGGACTTCATTTTATTTTTAGGTGTTTGCCAGAAGAAAATCCTGGTGAAATACAGATTGAAGATGTTGGCTAAATACTCACATCGTTTTATGGTGCAATTGGCAGCACTTCTAGGGCAGTTTAAGATACCATATATTGCATTCAGAACTTTGGAAGCAGGGAAATATTATGTCTACTGAAACTACTTTGGGGAAATTCAGATCATTGCAATAACAGTCCAATAGTAAAGAAAATGTTAGTATCCACACATGATTGGTTACTAATATAGTGTTATGATATTGGAATATATCTATCAGTACTGGGGTATATTTTGTAATTGTTGCTGTAAAGGATAATAACCATACCCAGGCAACAGATAAAACAAATTAGTAGTTTGTGTAAATATACTCTCTTTATTGGGGGACTTTTGGGAATTGTTATCCAATAATTCCAAATTGTCATCTGGATGTTATTGTGATTTAAATATGCTATCTTTTAGAGTAATATTGGCAATCCTAGTTTAAAATTCATTCTTTGGCATAGTTTGTAAAGACATTGTAATGGCGGCATGTAACCTGAGGCCGGGTCAGTGCCATTCTACATAGGTCGTATCTGCGACACTTAGATTGGTATTGAATATATTACCACTATACTCTCCACGTATACTCACTCGCTCTCATGCGCAACTGTGTTACCATATGCCAGCGGTCAAACGTAACCATATGTGTGCGTACAATATATTTGAGTGTTCAGTTATCGGGTACATTTTGCCCATGAGGATACACATGGTTTACCCCTAATGTCAAACAACGACATAATTGACAGGAAACGAATGGCTTGTGCATCAATTCTACACTCAGTCGTCAACTATGCCTCCTAGGAAAGCTGCCAGTGGTCATTTGGACTTAGCTAGTATATGTCCGAGTACGGAAAACCTACAATCTCTTCTCGGCCGTGTAAACCCAATTCTCACCTGAGAACCCTCCATACTTCCGGAGAATGAGATCAACAATGAGAAGGATCTGGACTACGAAGAAAACACAGCCGATGGAAAAGATGACCTGATGGAATACTTAGGGGAAAACATCTGGGCCACAACCTGAGTGAGCCCGAGCCTACCAGACATTCCAAAACCGCGTCTATGGGAAACATGCTGGAAGAACCACATGAAATGGTCCACAATGCCATTCAACAGAACACTCAACTATGCGTGCAAGATGCTGAACTGATGGAGGCCAACAGGGAATACCTCAGAACGTTGATTCAACCAAAAACAATGAAAACAAAACTCTTCGATATGACTCATCCAGACTGGTGTTGCGGCACAGCAAAAGAGCTTGATAACTTCCTCATAACGTTACCATCTAACTTCCAATTACACACGTACTTATTCCCGGACAGAGATCCTGACACAGTTAACTATGCAGTAAGCCTTCTCTGCACATGGAACACTCACCCGTACCCAGTACAGAAACAGACACAGATGGCCAACCCGGTATAGCGGCGTCGAGTCCTACAGAGACACTCACATTCCCGATTGGAATGCTGTGAGAACTTCTCTGGAGAAATGTGAAAGATGTATGGCGACAACGGCCGAACACTCAACGCAGCAATGAATTGTATGACCAACTTCCTCCAAGAAGCGAATGAAGCGGTGAGAGTCAATGGCAATTGAATCAAAGCAGTTCGGAGAGCAGCGGGATGACTCCCGCAGGACAAGAAGAACCTTTACGAAATCGCTTGAAGCAGACTACGACCAGGACTTGAGCCCATGATTAAGCCATTACCCCCAAAGAATGGAAAATTTGACAGTATGTAATAGCTCTTCACCTGCGCTGCTGATTCAGAAGTCAAGCCAGACGGCAAAATGCCCCAACAGTAGCAGCCACATCAACGGCAAACGCAGTGAGGAGAATCATCACTACAATGCGGCAAGAACCGCAACTTCCGACAATGCATATCTGAGCTGGCCGAAGCACCCAATCCCGCGAAGTCAATGTGGGATAAGTATAATGAACGCAATCCCGCACCTTGGGTCTCAACTGAGCTCTATGAAACTGGTAAGTCAGAAGCAAAATAAATATGCTGTGGGTCACCCACATGTAAAACATTTAGTTGCACCAAACATACCTATGCCTACTTCCCCGAAATCTTTGCTCCTCCAGGGGACGGCAAACGATGCAAACACCAAAGCTCCTCCAAAAGTCAGTAAGCAAAAAACGGGCTTATTTCGCTTGGTACTCAGCTCAGCCGGAGTGGATGCAGGAATGGTAGCTTGGATTGCTGTCGTTAGGTACAAGGACATTGATGGCAACTTCAGAGGAAATTTAACCTCATTGGAATACATCAAGGCCGAGGATTTTCTCAGAGAGCCCGAAACTCTCATGTTAAGTCAATAATTCTGTGGCATCGCAAGACCACATTCATTACACATTGTCCACGAATTCGAGATACAAGATCAACATGGAGAAATGCAATGAATAGGAGCACTCATTGACTGCTGCACTACAAGCATCTTCATGTATACACATCTTCTCAATAGACTCAGACTACCCAACAAACCAGTGCACATCACAAGTCACGACTTCAAAAGTCAGGTGATTGTGCATGTGAGAGAGAGCTACAAGACGGCGATTCTGAACCATTATATAGATCATTTATCGCCAGTCCATAAACCGGACGTGCTGGTCATCCCAATGAGAACATACGGGCTAGTACTTGGATTACCATGGTTCATAACCCACAAGCCAGAGATCAACTGGGCAACTGGTCAATCAACTTCATTAAGAACCCCAAGTGGCCATGGGGAGCCATGCAGATCAGGTAAGATAGTATAGTAGTATGAAGGTCAGAATGACATAAGTACTAATGTACAGCTGTGAGACCTTGGTGGGAGTATGCTGGCGATCAACTCAACATTGGAGTTACCTGTGGATGCAGACGGAAAACCGAGGGAGAGCAGTGAGGCCAGTCGAACTCCAGATATTGAAATACTTGGAGCAACTGCATTCCATAATCTGTCAGCTAGTGATGAGATCATTGAGAGATTTGCCCTACAAATAGTGGAATTCAATGGACTGCTGGGAGCGACTATCGAGGTCACCACTTTCGAATATTGAGGTGAGATTGAGACTATCAACCCAAAGTGATGGACAAGTGAGCAGCAAGCAGCAGTGGTAGATGTGGTAGAACAGCCTCCTCACATCGTGAAATAACTGCTACAAGTTTGCCAAGTCATAATAGAAGTTGTTGACTAGTGGGGTTTGGCTCATTTCTGGGCCAACCACTTGACCTGCAATTCCCAGGTTCTCCATCCCCATCATCCCGAATCTCAAGTTGCGGATAAAATCTAATACACACATGCCGCAACAGGTACTGTACTGACTGATGATGGAGGTCGTATTCCTGTGTGATAGAAGGACCATGTGGATGTATTCAGCAAAGATATGATAAAAGACTGTTCTGCTGCACCGGCCAACTGACCACGCAATCGATCTGGAACCAGTCTTCAGTTTACCATATAGCCATATCTATATTCTTTGGGAAGTCAAATTCAAAACTCTGAAGGCCTACGGCAAAACAAACCTACCCAATGTAATCATCTAGCGGTCATCATCGCCCGCTTCAGGGCCAATCATCTTTCGGTAGAAGAAGGACAGCGGCCTACTACTGTGCATCAACTACCAAGTTCTCAAAAGAGCCAGGGTGAAGAACAAATATTCTCTCCCACTGATCTGGGAGATGCTTGACAGATTGCATGGAGCTCGAATGTTCACAAAGCTGCACCTTCACAATGCCAATCACCTCGTCCAAAATATGGAGGGTAACGAGTACGAAACCATGTTTCCCACCCAGTTTGGGCAGTTCTAATACGAAGTCATGCCGTTTGGGTGGACAAAGACACCAGCTACATTCGAAGCATATATCAACGTCTGATTCCAGTCTGTCTTTGAGGCCTTTGCTATGTGCTACATCGATGACATACTGATATACTCGACCACTGTGAAGGTGCACGAAGAACAGGTACGAAAAGTTCTTGAATAGCCACTAGAAATTTACCATTACACCAAACTCAAGAAGTGCCATGTTGTGGTCTCAGAAGTCGGCTTCCTCGGGTGTGTAATTAGCCCTGATGGGATTGGCATGGGGTCACACTATATATCAACGATCGAGAACTGGCCAACTCTGGAGTCTGTTGAGGACGTGGAGGAGCTTCTTCATTTCACGATCTTCTACAGGTGGTTTAGCAGGCAATACGCAACGGTAACAACTCCGATATCAGACCTGCCAAAGATGGCATAGAGAGCCAGGACACCTAAACAGCTCAAATGGGAATGGACTCGGGGTGCCAAACTTCCATTTCAGAAGTTTAAAAGGGACTTCACTGATGCAAATATCCGCAACCATTTCGATCAGGCAAAGCAGATTATTCTGCAGGGCGATGCTAGCAGCTTTGCCATAGCCAGGATTCTCAACGAGTACCACGGTTTCAGAATTTTCAGCCAGGTCAACTTCGACTCTCGAATATGCTCAGGTGCCGAACAGAACAACAACGCATACAATCTGCAGCTGTTGGCCATTGTTGAGAACATGAAGCAATGGCGTCACTACCTCGAGGGAGCGAATCATAAGGTCCTCATAGCATGCATCAATAAGAGACTTCAGTACTTCCAAACATCAAAAGTGCTCTGCCGGTGGCAGGCCGGATGGGTGGAGATCCTTTATGTGTATGATTTCGTCATCGATCACCTGGAATGCAAGAAGAACCCGGTGGATGGCCGTGAAGAAGAGCCAACTACAAGATCGGCTATGCGAATTGACGGCAAGCTTTCTGGCAATGTTAGCCGTGACCACCATCACTGAATCATATTGTGATCTTCAACCGGACCTCAATGCATCACAGTAGACCGAATTTTTAGCCTCAAAAATCCGCCCAACCATAGTGGATGTTTCAATTGCAGAAGAGACTCAATGGAGATCAATTGACAGAGCTCTAACCCATGAGTGGAGTACATATGTGCCCCCGGCACTCCCCAGTGGAGCGACCAGCCTCTGTGACAACAACCCCAAATGCGGTCACTTCAGAGCCCTGAAACCTGCCGAGCTCATATCACAACATTTCTATTTTCCTCTGATGCAGTCAGGGATACGGAAGTACATTGCCGGCTGCAAGTTGTGCCACCGAATCTAAGCACCATGTCATACAGACTATTGACTCAACATGCCACTGACACCCCCTGCTCGTCCCTGGGAGGGACTTACCATGGATTTCGTTAGTGACTTGCCACAGTCAATGGCACTGGAATACACTGGGATCATGTGAATTGTCGACCGCTTGGGTGAAATGGTGGTCTACCTCCCCTGCAGAAAGGACATTGACTCCCCAGAGCTAGCATGAATGTTTTTTGAACATGTGCTCTCCAAATGCAGTGTACCAGACAATATCACAACCGATTGTGGCAAAGAGTTTACCAGTCAATTTTGGACAGAGTTTGTTCCCAGTTCATTATCAATCACCGACTCTCAATGGCTTTCAACCTGGAGATCGATGGTCAAACTAAGCGGCAGAACAAGACAATGCAACAGTACCTCTGAGCTTTGTGCAACTACGAGCAGGACAACCAGGTCAAATTGTTACTGCTGGCAGAATTGGTGTACAACAACTCCATCCAAAATTCCATGCTGATGACACACTTCTGGGCGAAATACAATTACCGTCCTACAATGCAATTCGAGCCTCCCATGGACCCCAGTTTCAGATCACAGGTACAAGCAGACTCGTGCATGGCAGGTGTGGGATAGACTCACCGCATTCTCTGGGAAAACATAATTGAGGCTCAGAAGCAACAAACAAAGTACTCTGGCAGGAACATGATGAATTTTGCTGTTGGAGACATAGTATAGCTATCCACCAGGAACTTGAAGACATACAGACCTTCAAAACTACTCGATAATAAGCGCCCAGGACCATATATGGTAAGTAAGGTCAACAAGAAGCACACTTAAAAACTATACTTGCCGAGTGCAATGTGGAGCCACAATGATTTCCATTTGTCGCTTCTCAAGCGTTATACACTGCCAGTCAGAGGTCACCCATCTTCAGAACCACACCCAGTGATAGTTGAGGAAACAGAGAAATGGGAAGTTGACTAAATACTCGACTCTTGCCAGCACTCTCGGAAGCTGCAGTATCTCATCCAAAGGACCGGTTACAACCACATTCATATGAACTGGAAACTGTTGGAGCATCTTGAGATCTGCTGAGATGTAGTTTATGAGTTTCACTGAGAGCATCCGGATCGGCCGTGGGAGTAGAGGTTTACCATTCAGGGGTGGAGGTATCGAACACAAGGAAGCAGTTTGGACGTTTGATTCATACCATTGTTTCTCCATTCCCTGCTCAGCTCTTTGATTGGATCACGACCCAGCATAAATCGCATCGGCAGGCATTTTAGCGCATACCAATGAAGGTGGAGTTTCCTAGTGCGCCGATTCCACTGATAGATCACAATTGAGCAGTACCAATTGGTTGTGGAACATACGGGTTTGTACAATTGTGTATGTAGAGTGATTGTTTTATTCTTTGTTTCTCTCTTTTTATTTCTCCTATATACTGGCTTGCGCCGCCCAGGCAGTCGGCACCAAAGGAGGTGGAAAATATAACGGCAGCACGTGACCCAAGGCCGGGTGAGCGCCAATACATATAGGCCACCCCTGCGACAGTTAGATCGGATTCAAATCTCTCACCATCATACTCTCCATATAAACTCACTCGCTGTCATGTGCAACCATATTACCATATCATTTGTCTGTAGTCACATGAAGGCATAGATGTCCTTATAGATATTTCTAAATATACTTAATGGCATTTTGGACTTTAGAGTATCCTGGTCTATATGTTGTTTGTGATAAAGAGAGTGCCCACTCTGAGTAGAATGAATAGTTTATATATTAATAAATACAATATTATCATAATTAATATAATCTAGCTGATAAGAAGCAGTACAAATTACAACACACATTGCATTACTATATAAGTATATTGATAAACCACAATCCAGAATGGGAATGCTCCTCTGAATAACGTAATTCTCATTAGAGACAATCTAAGGGACATAATATGATATAAGCTAGAAGCAAATATAAAGTATCAGTTATACTTTCAATGGAACTTGAAATATTGTATACCACCATTACTTATACCCACATTCAATCTTTTGAATAGAAGATCTATAAGGCAACAAGTGTCAGCATTTTCAGCGAATAAGCATTGTGGGTATATTTGACTATCTTTTCAAAAAACCATTTGCGGATGAAGTATTATTTTCAACAATTTATACCAATAGCCAGTGAATTCTGTATAATTATTAATGAGACGAATAGCCAGCTGGCAAAATAATATTGTAATTGTATTGAAACAACTAAGGTTTAATATTGGTGGCTTACAGCTGAATTATAGGTACAATACACAGTACTATGTAGACATCTTACACATTCAGATATCAATGATGAAATTTGCTGCACCTATATCTGCATAATAGTGTACAGAAGTTAATGGGAATATAGACAGAAAAAACACATCTTTTGTTGCAAAAAAAGGAATTGGCAATTGTGAAAATTGAATATAGACAGAAGAAACTTTCACTTGATGGCCAAAAAAGTTTGTCAACAATTGTTAGAATTCAATATACAGTCTAGTTAACCAAGTAAACAAATTATAAGGTGATAATATATCACTCTATTCCAGAAGTTGATAGAGTGTAATATAGTTGTATAATTGACATGCTAATCTTGTTTACCTTATACTAAATCAAATATTACAGAAACTCTAAAATAGTCAAAATTTATTAATCATCAATCCATCATTGCGATATATGAAACTTATTACTCCAAAGACTGACTATCTCTTAATTATAGTCAATAGTCATTGAAGTAATACATCAGCAAATGTGCTAATCAGCTATTAGCTGTGCAATACGCACACACGCAGCTCATAGCAACCTTCCCATCGACCCCATCAGCAATGAACAAAGGTTCCGTCATGTACACCCAGGCATTGCTGCCGGCCCTGACGGCTCTGGCTGAACTTCGTACCCTGGGACCGGGAATCAAATATGACTGGTCGTGTTGCATACCTACTCTGTGGCGGCTAATATACCATGTCTCTTATTCTTGGAATGCGCCGCGTTCTATATTACCCTGTGGACGCTTGTTGCACCAGCGTCTCAGTTCCATCACTTTGCATTCAGAAGGTAGTGACATATACGCACCTTCAGAACGACACATGTGTTACACTCTTCCCAGGGTCTGCAGTTATCTTGTAGGTACTTACACGAGGCCTAGCACTGTTTATGCCTTTCTCCGGCCAAGTGCAAAATTTTACCTCTCAACTATTGCTATTTATCGGATGCTGCACTCTCCCAGATATGTTTGACTTTGAAATCTTGTCACCTATTATAATACAGTCATCGCTTCAGATATATCGCTTGCCGTTGCATTTGCTTCACCATTATCGTATTTTACAGATCTGAAATATACTGTCCAATCTTCACAATCTCTGGTACTATACCCTTAGTCTGTAGTACAATCCCCGCAGTCCTCCAAAATCTGCGTTGATCCATCATCAGCTTGCGGCGCGTCTTCCTCCACATCCACATCGGTGTTGTCGCCATCATCACCCTCATACCTGTCGACATCACTGGTTTCCAGCTCAATCATCTCGAGTTCAATTGCGGCCCTTCATCCACAGCTGGCGGTGGGGATGGCATCACGCTTGTCGATTTCGTCACCTTCATCGTCATAATCATGCCTGCCCCCTGGCATCCCAAACTGCAGTTCATCATGCGTACAATTGGTGTCTATCAGGATATTTGGGTCAGTGCTTCCAATCCCAGGCTCATCAAGCGCCACCTCGGAGGTCAAATAGTCAAGAAGAATCCCATTGTCAACAAGCGCTGCTTTCTTGGTGATGACCTCAGCAGGCGTTGCGTTCTCCGCCTGTTAGATCTAACCAATGACTGTGGCAAGAGTATTTTTATAGACCCTCGGTTGGTAGCTCTCTGAGAGTGTGTTCCAGGTAGTCATCAAGGATGTGTACGTGTCTGCAATGCCAGACGAGGTTGTCAACTTGCAACCCATTGCAGCACAGCAGAATGAGTTCTAACCTCCGTAGTTCTTGTAGTTGAAGTGCTTCGAGCGATCAGGTATGTCCCCTTTCACCATTGACTTGGAAGCATTTGGAGGAACACCTTTGTTTATTTGCCACTCCAGGAGAGCATGGCGCAACACGGTGTAAGTAAACATGGTCAGTGGCGAGGGTATATGACCGTCCTTGTCGTCAATCATGGAATTATACCATCCATCAGCATACTTACAACAGATATTCGCCCGATGATAAAATTTGATCTAGATAAACCCTGGGATTGCTTCCGCCAGGAATTCAATTACATGCTGGCCGTTCATTAGCAGCTTTCGACACTCTCTGCGTTGGCTTTGGACCGTGTACCGCACCATCCGCACGCTCTCCAACAGGAAAATGATGCTTATTGTCTGCCAACAGTGAATCAATGAATTTCAAACGCTCTGCGTCGGATTGAAAGCGGTGGAGATCCTAATACTCTGATATATTGTTCTTCGCGGAATAAATAAAATGCGACTTAATTTTGTTGATATGTGCTCGAATCTGGTACCGGTTTGAGCGTGTAATATCAAACCTGGGCCGTTTCTTCAGCATACCTCTTTCAAGATCTCCTTTGTGCATGCCTCAAATGGTATGGACCAAATGTTGTTGTGCTGCATAGCAGTGTTCTAGTATTCCTCTATTATCTACCAGTGTGGGGCTTTGGCTAATGCTTTCGCAACACTTCGCATTGCATAACTTACTATCTCCACGTTGCTTACACTCATAAACGGCCATCTATTCCTCATATAGAGCTCCACGAGTGTGCCTGTTGCAAATACAAGATGCATCATGTCTGAGTAACCAAATTGGTGGATGCTGCGACTGCCAGAGACCACTCATCGAGGTGTAGACACCGCCTGCAGTTCCAATTGCCACTGCCTCTGTCTCTAATTTTTTTCTGTAGCTCGCATGTGCAGTGGATTTGTAATGATCGCGCGGACTTGTGGATTAGAGATTGGGGTAGGCATGTTTTCAAGACCGCTGAGAGAAGTGGGAGTGCTAGCAATGCTGGATATGAGGCTGCATGCAATGTGATGTATTGAGTCTGCCTGTGAGGTTCCTCCGGGGGCTGGTGTGCTACGACTGCTTGTACCTGGCACCGCAGTTGCAGTATTTATTGACTGTCGCTGTCATCAGCAAAATTTAATTTAGTCGCTGGGAGCCTCCAGGAGTTTGTGAGAGGAGGCGGAGGGTCAACTTAGAAGCATCAATTTCAGGAGAGAATGAGACCCTAGGAGGGCATTCTGGCCGGACTTCAGATTAACTGGGACTGTTGATGAATGGTACGGGAGCACCACGGGAGCGGTTGTGATAAGTTTGGGACCACCTGGGACTGCCGCCCAACCAATGCGGCAATCCAAAACTAAATCTGAGAGATGCCTGGGTCCTTAGGGATAATGATTGGAAGGACTGCAGGTGTTATTTGAAATTCTCCAGATGTACCCTGAGCAATAAGAATACCCTCCATGTATGATGCATAGATTATTGTTCATTATCAACTTCTAAATCATACTATAGTACCCAGCATTTCATTCAAGATTGTATCGTTTGCAACGCTACATTGTGGAGAACCAAAGAAACTCACAAGTGATTCAAAAATGAAAGCAGGTAAAACCGAAACAATAACCCAACTAAGCGATCGGAATAATATCAATCGAACATAGTCTCAATGTCATCCACTATATCTCCCATTTCATCAGGGCCGACAAATGCAGGAACACACAATTCATTAATGGTGGAAAGAAGCTGGAGGACCTCCTTGTATTTCCGAATAATTCCAGCCTGGCGAGTGGGTGAAATTGAATTCCAATGTCATTTGGCTCGATTTGTGATATCTAAAAGGTTGGAGTTGAGATGTTAGCTCGCAGTGAATCAAAATGCAGGTTGACACGCAATATAATGAATTTCGAGGAAAAAGAGGTGCGCCACCAGCAAAGGAGGAGTACCTGATGTGGAGTGCAGGGTGGGCAAGGGGAGTGCTGATGTTGATGGAGGAGCGCGGAATGTAATTGAGGGGAGCAAAGCCGGGCCAAGGAGAGCCGATGGGGGTTGTGGAGCGCCTATCCAGTCGAGCAGCCATCCATGCTGAGCATCGCTGAATGTGGAAGGATATTCAGAGTCTGGAATGAAATAGAGGTGCTCCAAATCGAGGTCGGAGAGGGGATTGAGCAGTGCCAGCGGGAATGGAGGAGCACCTATTCTACCATTGGAGCACCATTGGGGGGAGGTGGGGGGGGGGGGGGAGGGATGTTCAGAATC
>Ga0307514_10000172_pt1 | contig 185163 bp, 145 predicted proteins | sample 16_EM_MG_FD_203088 | JGI IMG/M metagenome (GOLD analysis project Ga0307514, IMG submission 203088) | Populus trichocarpa ectomycorrhiza microbial communities from riparian zone in the Pacific Northwest, United States - 16_EM | ecosystem: Host-associated > Plants > Roots > Unclassified...
GCTGTTGCCTCTCCCTGTGTATTTGCTCGAAGTCGCTTTTGATTGTGACTGGGTCCAGGTGGTGTTGTCTTCCGTTTAAGATTGAAAGTACCAGATGGCGCTGCAGAAACACCATTGTTTGTGCATTCACCGAGTGTACACTCCGTGAATGGACTGGTCCATTCACGGAGGTGGGGTGCAGGGGTACACTCCACGAAAGAACCAGTCCAGTGACGGAGGGTGGGACTCCGTGAATGGACCGGTCTCTCCGCGGAGGGACATCCTCTGTGACTGGACTAGAACATGTGGCAAGGCTAGCTGGAAAGTTCCGACAATGGTATAGGCAGCAAAACTCTCCGATTCCTACATAGCGTGTTCCAACTTTTACCGCTGCGATGAATATCCAGTGTTCCGAAGCGGTCAGTCCGGTCAGATCTGAGCATGATCTGTGCCGGCCTGCGCAAAGGCCGGCCACGAAATTTTTGACCCAGGCCGGCCGCCAATCTGACAGATTTGATCTGACCGGACTGCAGATATCTGGCGGCCGATGGTGCAACTAGTACGAAACATTGGGACTCGAAAGAAGGAAACAAACTCATTACAAATAATATTAACCTTCAAGTTCCTCCACCGCTGCTTCACCTAGCTACTTTTATCTTGCAAATAATGCATTCACCGCACATTAAGCTTGTAAAAACCGCCAGATTTCGGCAGACCCATGCCGGCCAACGTAGGTCTATGTAGTCGTGTGCAGTGTTCCTAAGCGGCCAGGCCAGGCCGGCTTTGCATAGGCCGGGCCGGGCCGCCCTTAGCGGCGGCTTTTAAATGAGGGCCGGGCCGGGCCTGCGGGCTTTTCTTGGCAGACTAAGCCTAAACAGAATATTTTGTTCGAAAGATTCTCTGCTGCCTTTACTAAGAAAGTCTCAAAAGTACGAAACATAAACCATATCCAACTCAATCATCGTAGCCCTGCCATTGCCGTATTCCATCCATCAACCAGACCAAGGCTTATGCAGGCCGATGCAGGGGTTTTAAATCACGTGCAGGCCGGGCGGCATCTGACCCAGGCCGGGCCGGGCCGCCCTTAGCGCAGGCTTTCAGAATGGAGGCCGGGCCGCTTAGGAACACTGGTGATACTTGACTATGAAAAAATGGCAAAATTGTAAGCGTGTGTGGACTGGTCCAGAACAAGCCCGTCCAGTCCAAGACTGGCAGTCTGTGGTCCAGTCCAGTCCAACCTTCCGTTTGGACTGGACTGGACTGAGCCCTACCCCAGACTGGTGGAATCATTGAGTAAAACCTACATTGACTTCGCAACGAATCATGGTAAGTTACATAAAGGTATAGGAACCACACAAGACATGTCAAAGTATGCTGCCTCTGTACCAACCGTTCTATACCAGATTACTATCTGAAACGGCACTACACCAGTCTTGTTTCCGAAGGTGGTGTCTGGGTGCATGTGGCATTCATCGGTATATCTCACATCGAAGGAGAAACCATCCCTGGGCTGTAATTATGAAGAAAACCGCTGTTTGAAAATTTGCGAACAGAGAGCGGACAAGAATCGACGATCTAGCAAGATGCCCGAACATAATAGCCAGCAAAATGCATGCAAAAGCTCCTCAGTCTGAGGAACTATTGTGGCGTAGTTTATCCTGATAAAATTCTCCAGCACCGTTTCTGTTTACCGAGCTGACAATGGAGTAATGTTATCTAGGACGCCATACCCCCAACTGCAACAGGTCAATATAGCAGTACTTCAAAATCAGCTATTGCTAATCTAGAAGAGTGGCTATGGCCGTGGTGATGACTAAACTTGATTCTGACTCCACAGTAGGCGATGTCCACACCATCGCGTCTTGATCTCTTGTCGTGGCAATTGCTGAATAACGAAGACAGTCTCGGAATATGAAATATTGTATTCATTGTAAGCGGTGCAGAGGGCCGCTATTGTCCATAATGGAAAACTCCATTCGCTGCACTTCGGCCTGTGGTGACGTTTGAAGCACAGCTGCCTATTAACTTTCCAAGGTGAAGTCAGCCTTATATCTAACAACTAACAGCGAGGAAATACAATTTGAGGAAGGGAGAGGGGAAGAACTCAGGTCGCAAACGATGGGTCCGGAACAGCTGAATTGTGGTGGAATGCGGCGAGAGGGTGCAACGAGTGAAAAACACGCCTGGGTGTGCCATGGACATTAGGTTGGAATCGGAAGATAGAATCAGGTGTTATGATAGTCGTATCGAGGTGAGGTTGGAACACATTATATTCCGTGGTGAAGGGGTGGTTTGACGACTCGAATAGGGTTGGAGGGGGGGGGAAAGCAATCTGTTTTATGTGTTAGATGATAGCCTTTGTGTAACGAACTCAAAGAAACACAGGCAAGTCAGCGCTGCTACAGTAAGCAGTTGCTCCCGACCGGGATTTGTTTTTTTTTGGTACCCAGATAGTTTTGAACACCGCTTCGGCTATCAGCGGCTGATTCGGGATGCCGAATTACCTGCATTTGCATTTCCGCTAACCGCTTCGGGCGGAACTGATGTTGCTCACTTCGAAAACTTGCCGGTACACATCCGCGCTCCCCCACATCTCAATGTAGTCCATGAGTTTACCCCGATCATATAAATCATACGTGAAGTAAAGTTAACTCGACACTCTTTCCTTTTGCGTTCTCGATTTTGAAATTTCTCAAGTACTGATTGAGTAGCAGTAAACTAAGTGCAAAATACCGCACAAAACCATGTGTTTGACTACCAGGATCCAGTTGGATAAATTCGAATATAATTACTAAAAGATTCAATATTATAACTCGAGTAAACCAAAGCCCTAACATAAATCCTCAACAAATACCGAAGCAATTGCATATCTTTATCAATAGGTATCCCTCAAATTATAATTTAACCGCCGTAACGTAGTCTCCGGTAGCGTCCTTAAATTTCCCCAGTAAATACCGATACCGTAGACCAAGTTCTATAGGTATTACCAACTACAGGCACCAACTCCGGGCGTGCTGCTCGATGTCCTCCTGCTGCGCTTAATGTCAATGTCAGTGAATGCCACAGATTGAGAACAAATAAGACGCACCCTTCCACGATATAAAAACCTCTTAATTTGATCGTAGTTAGTGAATACCAGAGCCAAAATGACTACTGACTCAATCTTGTCCTGAAGCAAGAATGATTTGGATATCTCGGGGGTGGTCAAACCGTCAGTCGTCCTAGCTTGACTATATGAGTGCAACCAGTATTGTGCTGCTCAGAGGTTGCGTTGCTGTAATCAGTTCCAATCCTGCAGACGACTGCACATTTGGGTAGTGTTGCGGAAGCAGAGTTACCAACTGTGGTTTTTACCATGTTCAATGGACAAGGTATTTAGACAACTCCTTCCCATTCATAAAACCATCTGCTAGTTAGCTGTAGTGTTCCCAGGCGGCTAGGCCCGGCCGTCGGGCTTTTTGCGACATAGGCTTTCAAATGGAAGCGAGGCCTAGCCAGCGCCAAGGCAGGCCTCAGATTTTGCGGCCGGGTTGGCCTAATATGCAGGCCGCCTAAAATACTGGCGGCCGGTTGGGCCGCTTAGAATCACTTGTTAACTGCCATCAGGTTCAGCCAGATACCGGCCATAACGCGCCACCCGAGTCGAATCATGGGGGTTCTGTTTTCCAGCGATGACTAAGCACCATTTCATGAAACGGGGCTAGAAGGATCTAAAACGTGCGCCTCATTCCAATTCATTATTCCGCCGTCGCATATCCAGTATTGGGCGGTAGAAGTTGAGAAGACTCCGTGTTTCCCCTCAGGACAGCCCCTGAATTACCAACCAATCCGTACTTCATATCCTCTGGAAGCATAATATAAACCTAGCGTGGAGTGAAACAATCCATCCGTCCGCCGGTAATTCGATGATGCCCAATACCATCATTAAATCCTCCACCTGCTAGGGGGCGTGAACCTAGCACCCAGACCTAACACTCCAGCCATAAAGCCACCACCCCGCAGCCTGCAATCACCAATAGTCGCGCAGATATCGGTCCCAATGACAGCAGTTCATAGATTCGACTTTCACTCAACGGGAAAGATTTTGGCGATTCTTGTGGTGTATTCCCACCACCTTATGGCGCATGATCTTTGGAAGGACTTGATTCCAATCAATAAGACGAATCACTGTACTTCTGGCCTGTGGTGACCTCCGAAGCACAGCCACCTGTAATATCATAGTACGTTAAAAATTTATTCCAAAAGATGGATGGATGGAAGGGGGAGAGCAATAAAGAAACAGGAATAACTCAGGTAGTAGATTGTAGGCCAACGAAGGACAATGTAGCGGATTCACCAGGTGAAGGCGCGTGGGAGAGCCAGCAGTAATTGAATTAAATGTGATCGGCCTAAAATAAGGGAAATTATCGGTAGACGGTATATTGAATTGTTAACAGTGATATAGCAGAAGAGAAGTCGAAAGGTTGTGTTGCGGAAAAGTGGGAGCATCGAGCAAGAGAATCAACTACCTATATATGCTATCATTAGAACGCAAAGTCAGGTTTTGTGGGCAGCATTAGACCAAATTAGAGATGCGTACACCAGCAGGCCACATAAAATTTACTCATCACACCCATTCATCAGTGCCACCTGTTCACTTAATACAGTTGGTTGGCTGACAGTCGTCGTTGTCGCTGCAGAAAATATTCTAGTAGCCTAGTCAGTCAGTTGCTGCATGAGTCGGACGAACAGGGATCCATTCTTGCCTAGAATACGATTGGAAGGATAAGAAAAGGAATGCTATCTTACCATCAGGCTGTTTCAGAGGGATGACGTCCAGAGAACTCGCATACCAGAATCCACAGCACTAACGCCCAGCGCAGACAATATTCCAAAACGGCCCGGTCGCCCAGCCACCGACCATTTACCAGCCACAAACGGGCTAAATCTGGCGGATACTCAAAAAGCCGGCGGTGGCCTGGCTTCCATTTCAAAAGCCAGCAATATTTCTGACAGGCCGGCCGGTATCTGCCAATGTCGGCGGTATTTTGGTATGCCGCTAGTGTCTGCAGGTATTCATAATACTAATGAATATTTACAAAAGCCGGCGAATACTTGCAAATGCCGGTGAATACTGACAATTGCCGGCGGCATCTCAGCCCGACTTCTGCCATGCCGTGCCGGTTTGACCGCTTGCGAACACTGACAGCTGATGCGCCCAATACTCTATTTCAGTGTTCTCAAGCGGCCCGGCCGGCCGCCCGGAGCTTTACCGGTCACAAACGGGCTAAATCTGGCGGGAGCTCTAAAGCCGCCAGCGGCCTGGCTTTACCTACCAATGCCGGCGGTATTTGTGAATACCTGTGGATGCTGATGGTATCAGTGTTCTCAACCGTCCCGTCCGTCCGAAATTACTCAAGACGGGACGGGACGGCAAAACGCCGTCCGTCTGAGGGTAGGACGGAAACGGCGCCGTCATTTTGAGGCGGGACGGCGACGGACGGATAGGACGGTCGGGGACGGAGCGGGGCCGTCTCCGGTCGTCATCTATCGGCATCCACGGATATTTCTCAATATACATAATCATTTTATAAAACTCATTAGATTTGTTCTGATCTTGAAGCAAGATCATTTAGCATCTGCTCCATCCGTACAATTTTATATGAACTCTGTATAGATACATCTATTTATATCTTTTACCACACACTCTTAGTACTCAATTAGGTTTAATCTAAGTATAAACGGTAACCGCCCGATGACGGCCGGGGACGGTCAAAGTACCGTCCCCTGCAGACATCGGCCGCGCTTCCGTCATTCTTATGCTCGGACGGGACGGACGGTTGTGGAGGCGTCCCGTCCGTCCTGGCAAGATTTCGGACGGTTGAGAACACTGGATGGTATTTATGAATGCTGGCAGTAATTGCAAATGCCGGCGAGTATTTACAAATGCCTGTGGCATATATAGATGGCGAGTACTATCTCATATTTGCCGGCCCGGTCCAAAAAGCCGCCAATACTTAACCCGGCTCGGCAGTATGTCTGAATCTCATAAACCGGCTGGGCTTCTGTTAAGCCGCGCCTGTTTGGCCGCTTGGGAACACCGCTCTACTGGTTATGAGGTTCGGGAACAACAGTGTATCCTCACCTAGTTTGAGAGCAGAGAGGATCTTCAAACGCATAGGCAGTTGTTACTCCGAAGCTTAGTTCAGAGTTATGCGGTGCGGGGCGGAATCTGCGAAACACCCTCCGGCTTTAAGACTCGTTTCGCAATTGATTAGTCTCCCTCCGCGACAAATACGTCAGCGAAAGGGCCATTATCATTCACGTACAACAGAGGAGCTTCGGTAGAGTGCGATCACATATGATTTGGGGTGCGTCAAAGAAATCCTCCAGAAAGGCAAATCATTTATTCGAACAATAAATCTAAAGACGCCCCCGCCTGACAGCAGCAATGCTATTAGCAGTAAGTTTAACAACTCCCCTCCAGAACACCCATATCCCATGCATAAGCCCATACCAGCAATCTCGTACACAGCCCACCAGTCCTTGCATGAACCACACTACCAGCTTCTTAATCGACCGAAAATATACGAAAATCAGGCCTAATGTAGTCACAGACAGTGCCGCAGCGGCAATAATCACAGTAACTATAATGGCTGAATTCCAAGTTGCAGGTGATTGTGGAAGTACAATCGAAGGTAGCGGCAGATTTTGTGTAATAACTGGCGAGAGGTTAGTAAAAGGCTGGCGGCGTCAGATTATTCCTACCGGTTGTAGTCGGCTGCTGCGGCAACTGACTTGTTGTTGAGGCAGACACTGCTTGAGAATAAGGATACACTCAGGCGCACAGTTCGAGACTGATGTACCATATGCTAACGACTGCGATGCGTTATACGATCCCATAAATCCTCCAGTATCAAGTCTGTACGACTGTACAGGAATTTCCGTCAGAGTAAAGCTGGAAAAAGATTGTATCGTTGTCACTAACATTTCTATTGGACGACATGGCAGTTCCCGGTAGTGATTGAAACAGGACTGCGTTGCTAGAGGATAGGTAGGATATGGATCGCGAGTCTGTGAGATGGCGATAGAAACTGGTGGAGCTGGGGATTTTAAACAGTGCAGTTACTTAAACCTCACAAGTTCACTTCCAATTTTCCAATTCAAATTTAACGTGTGCCATCAGATCTCGTTGAAGCAAACGCGAATCAGCCGATCAGGCGCGTCAACGGATCTCGCGCGTGGGGCTGGCCCCGTGGCGCAGTGGTATCGCTCCTGAAAGTATAGGTGGGGTATACGATCACAATGCTATGGGTTCGAATCCCAGTGCCACAGCCGGTATGAAGGAGACAAAGGGTAGTGGGTGGGGAACTCCGCCATTCAACCGGCTTGCCCGGATGCGGAGGGGATATGGGGTTCTGTCATACTCTAATTAGAGTGCATACAGTATGACTAAACAACAACAACAACGGATCTCGCGCACCCCAGACTTAGGTCCTGGTTGTCCAGGGTTACAACACCGCCGTGCTTCTTTCGGAAAATTGAAGGCGGCTTTTAACTGCAACCTAATCGTAGGCCAATAGCGACGATCCAGAAACTTGTGGATTGTTTCACGCCAAAGTTTGCAACTTGGTTGTTATTTGCGCAGAAATCTAGTATCACGGAGCTGCCTCCGCGCCGCATAATTGAGACGTGTGCCAGGTGTTGATGTGAATGAGTGCATTGATTGTATGTACAAGTGAAGAGAGAAGAAGGGAGAAGAACGGAGAGCAGAGCGCAAAGTCTAATACGGCAGTCATCGTGTGAAGTCTAAAGAGCCAGTCACGACCGTGCGCGTTAGTGCTTCCAGCAACACCAGGTAGCATCCATGTTTGATCTATATAGAGAAACGAAATAGGCCATTGTTTCAGGGTGTTTCTTGGATTCAAGAGTCGTGTTGTCTTGTCTATTTCATGAAGTGAAGTTCAATTCTTTGTTCCCATTTTTAGCATGGCAGAGAGGGAACTGGCGAACGACATGTCTAGATGTAGCCAATCATTGAGCTCGTGTTAACCGAGAATCTCGTGACTGATTTGGGATTGCATGCGATGGTGGCGTGCATTTGGCCTCGGTTCAGGCTCAAGTATATTTGGCGTGATGAAGTATATGATGGATGAGTACTATGGAGTACAGCATGTGATGTGATGCATGATTCTGTATAATTGTATATAGAGCCTGGAAAATAAGTCACCTGCGCTGCTAAGAGGATTTTTGAGTTTTTAACAACAACCCCCGCTTGCATGCAGAGAGTAAAGTCCTTGGCTTCTCAACTGCGTGCTTCTCGCTGTGGTACTCATTTTCTTTTATCTTACCTGCATGTTTCATGCGCAGTCCGATAGAAAGAGCCATCTAGCACTCATATAGAATGCTACAGCAAGAGCATCCTAACCTACAGAGCTGCGCTTTTTGGTGAGCCACAGCGCCCAATAGAGGTAGTCCAGCGTATACCTAAAGCGTACTACATAACTGTGTGGATCTTGGAACTATGCAAAGGCTCTATTTTGGTGAGAACCTCTCTTCAATCACAGCTCACTAGAGGACTAACATACAGGTGCGCTTGAGGCATGCGCTGGACTACCTCCATTGAGCGCTGTGGCTCACCAAAAAGCGCAGCTGTGTAGGTTAGGATGCTTTTGCTGTAGCTTTCTATATGAGTGCTAGATGGCTCTGTCTATCTGACTGCGCAAGCAAGATACAATAAAATGGGTACCACAGCAAGAAGTGCGCAGTTGAGAAGCCAAAGACTGTACTCTCTGGATGCAAGCGGGGGTTGTGGTTAAAAACTCGAAATCTACTTTATATGCGCTCGACTTGTTTTCCAGGCTCTTTATCAAAATCCGAAATTCCAAATGTGTATCTCATGACATGCTTAATAATAATTCACAACCAATCGCCAATCACCACTCCAAGAGTCTGGGCTGAGGCAATCGTGCATTTACCTGTAACGGTTGAACACGAGCCCTGTGAAGCATGGTGGCAAATTCTGAGGAGCCGTTATTATACATATGTAGATCTGGGTGTCATCATATGCAGTCACCACAAAGCATTCTCATTGATTGACTTGTGGTACACCCCTCATTGTACTAGGCCTCACTGTCCAAATCCAAATTTCACTCCAATCCAGTAGACAAGTTTTGGTCTTATCACAAAGTGTTCTATACATGAAATGTGCATAACTATCCATACTTTCACCTCACTCTGTCCAATTTATGATACCTACTGTATTTGCTGTATTGCTTTAGATTGAGCTGAAAACAATACTAAAAATGGACCATGTCGCACAACAGAACAATTATTATATGAGATACTGTGAATTGGAGACTGGGAGGTGAAAGAATCCATAGTTATGAATATTTCATGTATTGAACACATTCGGATCAGACCAAAACTTATTGACCTAATTGAGGGGGAAATTTCAGATTTCGCAATTTTTGGAGCCCCATCTGAGGTATTACTTGCTTAGCCTTACTGCACTAGCTTGGCCTTGATACTCTTGCTCAGCCTGCACTTATTCAGCCTTCCTACACTTGCTCAGTATAGAGTGTATAATTGGTGCATGTTGGTTGTTTGCATTGTTATGTATATATATGTTGGCTAGCCCCAATGAATAGACATTGTACACTTCTTACCATACAACTTGATAATATAGTGGTGGTATCTAACCAAAGCTGTGTTCAGTATGAATATATATACACCTGTGAAAGTTACTGCATCCCATCTGCAGCATATACAGACAGTGTCTCTAAGGTAGTCATTCAGAGCAGATAGAACATGAAGCTCTTTGACGCACTATGGATCCCTATATAAGTCAAATCACAATAATATGTATGTAGTTGTATTTGCTTGATACTATACATTATATCTTATTCAACATATTTGAAATCTATCTGTAATATGCACTGCATTGCATACTCCAAAGTATCCTCTCACACACACATCCAATTGCCCTCATTTGTGAACTATCAGCCTGGTTGTATTATATATTCATGTAAGTTGCAATACCATAGCTCCAAGTGATGCATTCCAAGCCTGATAACAATCGCTCTATATCATTGTCTTGCTCCTAGCCTCATATCATTTGAGATAATCTTACCATTATTCTACTCTACAATATTAACATTCAAATTTGCAACTGTAGCTACTCATATATCTATGTATGATACCATGCCCAGATATTGGGAATTATGTAAGCTTTGGAGGCATTTCCACTGATGCATTGAGTATACACCGACGTAAACTCACTAGCATACCCTCCAGGATGTTCAGACTGTCTTCTGATTGAATACTTCTATTCAGCTTGATTATATACTCGATGGTAAGTCTCTATGATACTCCAACATATTTATTGATATATATACCCCAGTGCAACCATTGTTTCTACTTCTCAGAACACCTTAAAGTACGCATTCAACTGTACAACCAAGCATGCTCCCAAATACACACCTGAGCCCAGTTGTCGGTATATATGTCAATGCACTCAATTACAGCCTACTAGTCAATATATATGAATACTTCCGAATAAGCACCCTATGAACTCAAATATATGCTACTGAGTACATGTGACAGAGCAACATATATAAGAGCTCTACCAGATACCCGATACACTATATCAACTATTTTGCCACCATATCCCTAACTACACCTCCAAATATACTCCAAATTGTGCTTTTCAGGTATTAAATAGTACACTTTTAGCCTTCCGTAACAGCCGTCAACTAAACACTCAAGACTCTTCCAAGTTCACCTCTAAGTATACTTCAAAATGCATTGGTAAGTGGATATCATATATTCTCCCACGCACCCTCTGATTTATACTCGCAAGAAGATTTTACTATATGCTTAAAATTTTGCTACATACTACTCACTCAGTCTACTTGGCTCTAAACTCTATATGTTACCCTCCAGAGGCCAGATACTATCTATTACACTGTATGATGTGTGTTTGTATATGCTTCTGCATACCCAATTCGAAGTTGTGAAGTATTGTTACAACCTACCAATCTGCTGTATATTGTCACTCCATTGTGTTGGATGGCACGTGGCAAAGAGAGTCTGGGGGCCAAAATGATACCCTGTATCAATATCAATATCACAAAATTATGATTTCTGCCACTATGGCTATTAGTTCTCATGATTCCTGATTGCCATGGTGCCAACATTTCCATTATTTGATTCAGCAGAAAGGGTCAAATTTGGCTCTTGGAGAATACTGAGCTCTGATATTGAAGTTCCCGAGTAGTCAGCTATCTGCATCTTCTCCATTCTAGACATAAGTAAATATGTTTCGTCCGAAGCTGATAGTTATGATGGGGATTTCGATGGATTTTATAATAAGGATTATTGTACGAGTAGCACTTATACAAATAGATTGGCTTTATCTGTGTCAGTATCAAAATGTCCACATACTACTAGTGTTAGCAACAGTTCCGGACTGTCACTTCGGGTTGGGGTCCGGGTCCAAACCGAACTGTTGCCAGATTGGTGGTCTAGGTCGTCAATAAACCTGAACTGCCCAGTCGGGTACGGTTCCATGCTAAACTCCCAACCCGTCGGAATTGAGTGGGTTGTCAGCGGGTCGCCCAGCGGGTCCATCTATAGATTCATATAAGGCTGTTGTATTTGCAGTGTGTTAATAGTATCTTATCAAAATCGAGTTCTCAGCAACCAACAATGTGCTTTTCCTTGTTGAGGAGTGTGTAATATCGGTTAATTTGGTATCTGTGTTTCACCTTCAATATATGCTATTTTTGCCTAGCAAGGTGGTCCATAATACAGTTACGCACGCGAAGATCCGCGCGATGCCTTGATTACGAACTATGCAAGTCCTGAAACTGTTGACGCTCGGATGACGCTCATTTTCAGGATGCCGCAGGGAGCATCTCGCTGTTGATTTTGCCTGTAAAGGCTGCCAACATCCCATAAATGGATGTCCACAACTAATAGGAACATAACTTACCGAAGATGCAAAGCTAAAAATCGTTGACGCTCCGTTAACGCTCATTTTTAGGACATAGTAGCGATGTTGTTCATACTGTTTTTGCCTAGAAAGGCAGCCGATAATCTGATTATGGCCTATTGTCGCCGCACAACACTAGCATTTTCCATGATACAAGGCCCAAAGTCGTTGGCGCTCGGTTGACATTCATTTTTAGGACATAGTAGCGATGTTGTGGCAAGAGATTTTGCCTAGAAAGGCGGCCGATAGCATGATGATGGCGTAACGTCACCGCACATCCCATGCAATTTCCCAGATGCAAGGCCAAAAGTCGTTGACCCTCTGTTGATGCACATTTTAATGAATTGTCCATTCAACATTTGCTGCTGTCGACAATTGATTTCGTCCTGATTTGACTTGATCGGCTGTTAGTCTGCCTGATTGAGACTCAGCCCTGTGGCAAAGCCAAGCGGCATAATCATCTTGCACTGTTCATTCTCACACGACTAAAAATGATGTATCATGCCAAAAGATTCATTGCGCCTGCTATACATCTATTTATGAACCGATATTCACGATCTACGTGTTACCATTCGCCCAAAATATATCTCTAACTGAAACTCTCGGTTAAGCTACATAAAGCTGGTGAAACATTGACGCATTCTATTCTACCTTTTCTTCCCTCCTTTGTTACTCCGCGTTTCAACTGCATTGACCATCACCAACAGCTTTTCAGCCTTTCTCTTTGACTTCCGGGTCAGCCGAACCAATCCGGGCACATTTGGCACGGCCCTCAATTTCTGCTGCTGTGGGCATTCCGGATCCTCAATGCCATTGATGGGGCCAATATCGGATTCATCGTTTGCTGCGCAATCATCTTCGCTGTCATTTCGATTATCCAAGTCGCCATTCCAGTTCAGCCAATCATCGGTGTCCGAAATGCTTTCAGGTGTGCTATCGTCGTCGCTTTCGACTGGAAGACGGTTGATTCTCCGGATTCGGCGGACATTTAAGATCTGAGTTCGTCCTCCAGGAAGGTCCTTTGCAGACAAAGCTGGTGGCAAAGGTGATATTTCTGACAATTTACATGCAGCCGCACCATCATGTTGAAAGAGTGACCAGGTTGCTTTAACGCTCGCTTCAGTGTCCGAAATGTATCCTACGGCGGTCATCTGCTTGTTTTGACTGCGAGATTCCTTCTGGGTAGAACATAGGTTTTGCCTGCCCTGCCACATCTCCAAAAAGTCGTGAACCTTGGCCATTCTGTGCCATTGCCTTTCCTCCACCTCTTTTATCATTTCCGAGTCGTTTTCTGTGTGTGGGGTATCCAATTCTCGGTCAGTGCCTGCCAAAATCCCGTTATTGGCTCGAGGAAACTGCCTGATAACGACTTTTTCGCGAAGGGTCTCGCTTGCGGTTTTTGACTGCCTCCACCCAATAACATCTCGGCCAAGGGAAAAACTGGCCTCCACTCCGACACTATGTAGTATGATAGAGAATATGTCGCGAGCCACATTGGAGAGATCGGCATACTTTGAGTGCGTTTCCTCCTGTTGGGGCCACCAATCAGTTATGTCCAGTATCCAAAATGTACTGCTAATCTCCATTGGGTCGGAGTGGTAATCATTGAGATTTGGATTAATTTGTCCCCAGTTCTTTGGTGTTTCAGGCGGCGAATTGAAATGGAGCCTGGTGGCGGTTAATAGGCGGGCTGCGCGATCGCTTCGTCCGGGTGTCGTCTCAGGCACATTGTTAGGCGTTAAGTATTCCTCCTCATCGCTGGAGAAATCATACAGATCAAAGTATGATTGATAGAACCCCGATGCCGTTGCGGAGGGGACGAGATTGCTGCTCAGTACTTTTTTGTATTTAATGACCGGTGCACGTCGATGTTTGGCCCCGTATTCATTCTCCACATACTTCAGAAAGGCCTCTTGGTATTGTGTAGTGTACGATGTCTCGTCCTCAAGATTAATATAGATTCCCTTGTCCTACTTTCTAAACGATCGCAACTTCCGGAATGGATCAAGGATTAGTGCGGAAATCAGGAGCATGCCCATCGTTGGTGTCACTTCCGTGTAGTATTTGGAAAGCTTATGCCGAGCTAATATCACAGCGAAGAACAAGTCTTCCTTCCATTGAGTCTTCTTCTTGGCCAAAGCCCGCATCATGCTATCCATGTGATCGAACATGTTGTTGTACACTGTGATAACGTGATGCAATGTGACTGTATGCCTCTTCGCCATTCAAAGGGTCCAATATCGAAATGGCGTCAACACTTCCATGACATACTTGACAATCATCCATTCATCCTGAGTTGTCAATAATGGCCGATATTCAGCGTATTTTGGGTTTTGAAGCCGCTCGCGGGTGAATTCCCGTAAGCGGTAGGTGTGCTTGAGCAACTCCAGTGTAGAGTTCGAACGGGTCTTCACATCCACAATAGGAAGTACCGCAATGCCGACCTTGGCCTTTTGACAGTCAATAAACCCGTTTCGGCGACCAGGTGTCAGCATAATTAATACAGTAAGCATTCTCTGCTATATGAAGGTCAGCTTCAGAACTTTCAAAATAGCATGAAATATGTACTTTGTAACGGCGGCACGTGACCCGGGCTGGGTAACGGGCATTCTATATAGTCGGCTCACCACGAGCCTTAGATTTCTAGCGATAATCTTACCTATACATCTACTATCACTCGCATCCACGTTTGCAACCGTATTCCTATAATTACCATACGTATACCTATGAGGCCGAACGCAGGCATACGTGCCCTTACACTATTATCGCTTTTTCAGTAAACGGGTACGTTTCGCTCATGGGATAACGAGTTGACGATTTTACCCCTTTTTCCGGAACGCGATATCATGGAGTCAACAATTCAGAATACCGCCCTCCAAACAAGATATCGAAGCATCATTACTGCGCAGCACGAAGCGTCGACCTTTCCATCATTCAATTGAGCCCCTGATGGCAGCGGAGTAGAGAGCAAGACCGATTGGCGCACAAGGCACGTCACCGGCAATGACGATGACGATTATCTCCAGTACAGGACCCCACGATTGGACCTAGCCAATGACAAAAATCACATACGATCGATCCAGATGAGTTCAAGACGACATCAATTACTTCCAATCGCTGCAATCGACCACCGGACACCGGAGAAGTCGCGACTGCACCCCTGAGCGCGTCAATTCACGGCGGAAACATAGAGAGCTCAGACACCAAATGGCGCACAATGCGCATCACCGACATTGAAGACGATGATCACGAGTACAAGACCATCCCTACGAGTCAATTGGCCGCGATCACCAGTCCAAGCACCTACAATGGACGGAGCGACCTTACCCCTGAATGCGGCCATATTGAGAACCAAGAGCGCAGTCAGAGACGATTTACGAGTCAGCACAGTTACGACTACTTATACCTGATACACTACTCGAGCGAAGAATACCTACGGACGTGGATCAGTCTACGAATGTAGCGCTCTCGCGCCAAGAACGTCTGCCCAAGCGAAGTGCACTTACGGAGAAGACACCCTACGATTGAAGGACATTGAGGATGAGAAGCTTTCCCTTGATCGAAGCGAACTTATAGCGGCGATACATTGCGCAGAGTCAAGTGCATTTATGGTTACAGACCGACACAATTCCGCAGACCGACTATGACGACTACGACGACTACAGTGACTATGATTGTCTCAGAGCACAAGCATTATGGACAATTGAAGTTCACCTACCATATGAATGATCTTCGACTGCAATTTCATTAACGACAAGGCGGCAATTGACAAATCAAGCGCCAACGGTCTTTCGACACTCAGCCAGCAAAAACTAAAGTTGGCGGCGCAGGCACTTATGGCGACTCTGGACGAAGTTCAACCCCATCAGATCTCACTAGAATCATCAGTCGTCCTGGAGAGCCCGAGGGCAAGAATGTTAAGTCAATATCTATACGGCACTGAAACACCGGATTCGGCAAACATAGTTCACGAAGTACAATACCGGACAGAAGTGGCGAGATGCAATGCGTACGGGCTATTGTCGACTGCGGCGCAACCAGCATCTGTATGACACCGAGGCTTCTCAAGTGACTCGGGATATCACATCAGGCGGCATTCATCACCACCCTCGCCATGACCGGAGGTGTGATGCAACATGCAAAGGACACCGGAAGACGCGGATCACAGTCTAGTATTTGGACTATCTCGCACCGGTAGACAAATCAGACGTGCTAGTCATGCCAATGCGTGCATACGACTTAGTACGTGGCATACCATGGTTCGACAAACAATCCTGACATCGACTGGGCTCGATAGACTCCCTGCGATCACCGAGTGCGAGTGGAGCGGAGGAATGACACCGATGACTACGGCAGTGGCATCGAAGGTTTCAGAAGCGGAAAATGATAACGTCAAGACAAGCTTCTGGGGCGCGGTCCAGGTATACAGACACTTGGAGCAACCGCATTCGACGATCTTCTAACTAGCAAGAAGTCGTCGTAGCATTTACCCGACAGATTGGGGAATGCATAGGGCTGCTGTGAGCGACTTCGGAAGACATCACTCTGGATTCACCAGGTGAGAATACAGACCCAAGCGCTGGACGCGACGAGCAGAGAGCAGCGGCGGTAGTTGCGGCAGAAGAGCCCCTCCGAGGAGAGACTTGAATGACTGCTATCGGCTCGCCGAGACCCGAAGGGAGTGACTGGACGGCGGGGCTTGGCTCCTGTGTGGGCGAACCGTTAATGACAAGGCCTCCAGGATATTCCCTTCCACCACTTCCATCTTTTCTTAATTCTTTGGCTAACATAGATGGAGCAGTTCGGAGATAACCCCGAAGACAAATGACAATTGAGAGCGAAGAGCCCACCTAAGCACGCCGAAGACTTATGAAGCGATTGGAAGCCCGGGCACGACGTCCCTGCAAGATGCTATCATTGAGACTATGTGAATTGGACTGACGAGCGCCAATATGCCCATCCCGGAGATGCTCGGAGATGGATGACAATCAATCTTTGACTATGGCGACATATACGAAGTTATGTGGAAATCTACCCTATCTAAAATACTTACTTCCGATGACAATCTATGAGACTAGCAATTGAATGCAGAGACGCAGATATATGTACCGGCTGCTTTGCCGTAACGAGTACAACGCCGAGTACAATGCCGAATACAATGCAGAATACAATGCCGAACACAATGCAGATTACAATACCGAATACAATGCCATATCTGTTTCGAAGTTACATTACCGAGAATACGCCCCAATAGATCGCGACTCAGACTCGGCGATCCCAAGCTATACAACTACGATGACAATTGACGACTGCAATCGACTTCCGAATCAAGCCCTTCCAATCGATGTTCCCTACAAAGCTAGCTGAGATTAGTCGCCGGTGGAGCAACGACTTTTAAAGAAGGGGATGACCGTACCGGAATCTCAAACAACCCCTACCGCAAACAATTACCGTCCCGGAAGTGCAGGAACGATGCACCATAAGATCCATTCACCAATTGAGAAGGCTAGCAGCAGCAAGTGCACCTGGGCATGAATCGACTAGTGGACTCAGAGAACGACAATAAGTCAACCGAGTCAAGTGATGGCAAGCACACCTACAGATAGATCGACTAGCGGACTCAGAGAATGACGATAAGCGCACGGAGTCAATGATGGCAAACACACCTACAGATGAATCGACAAGCACACCCGGAGGAGAGCCAGCGAGCGCCCCCACAATCGAAGACGATAAAGTTCACCTAGCATACGACGGACGTCCAGTAGACCGGTAAATGCACCAGCGGATGACACGTCAAACCAGCCTGATCCATACCGAACGACTGAATATGGCTACCGAGCGTACTGAATAGCCTACCGAATGGTATCACGAGAGATAGTCAAGATAACTACCAAGAGATGATCACCGAGATCTCACAGGAACGGATATCACTGCCGAAGGACTTCACATGCAGATTGAGAGGATTACCGGGAGTCTTACCGTACCAAGCCACTGACTGAGACGCTTACCGAATGGCGTACCAAAGGATCAAAAACTATCGCCGAACGGCATACCGAACTGAATGCGGAACGATTCTATCAAATGACTACCGAGAAGCCAACGGATATTCTACCGAAGCAGTCTACCGAGATAGCCAAGTGAAGTCGGCCAAGAACACACCGAAGTCATCATCCGAATGACTTTCAGGGAGAAGCAGGCCACCGAGACCCTACCAAATGCCGAATCAAGAGATGCCGGATTCCGCATATGCAAAGCGGCTTTCCGAGAGCAGAAGCCCGCTCGTATCGCGGTGAGTATGACCACCCAGTGTGAAGCTTACGTGTTAGATATGGATCAATGACATACCGCCCACGCCTGATTCAATTGGCGCATTCTGCCACCCTCAAATGGTCACCAGCGAGTCACATATGAGAACCGACGGCTATGACGATGCCAGGAGCGAAAGCTCACATCATTGCCCAAAGTCAAGACAAGGCGCCGTTGCATTGACGTCGAGATTGAGCGCATTGGGACGCCTCATACGACAGTAAGTCAACAGGCAGAGCAAGTCAGGTTAGTCACTGGACAGCGGGCGACGCAGAAGGACGACCGAAGCCGAAGGAAGATAGTCTCCAAATGAAGCGAAAACCAAACCAAATTGCGTATCGAATCACCAATCAATCCTAATATCAATTCGGAGATCGAAGTTACACTGCTACCGAGCCACGATGGCAATCGACAATCAATATGATGGAGAAGTCGTCGACGGAGCAACGAAATTTCAAAAAGGGAGATAGCCGTGTCTACACGATCAAGTCCTACCGACAAGTCAAAAGCCCACCTGCAGGCAGCTTGCCGAGACACGCACCGACAAGTCTAACAAGAAGTCCTACCGACAAGTCAAGAGTACGCCGAGAGGCAAGTCTACTGTGTCGACTAAGATTCTACCGAAGCCGCCTACCGAGAGCGCAACCAGGAAGTCAACCAGATGGTCACTGAAGCGGGCTTCCAAAGACGATTACTGAGTCAAGCAGCATCTACGAGTCAATGCCACTTACCGATGACTACCGGCTGCAAGATATATTCTCCAGAGCTCCGACAGCGCAAGCTCGCTTGAACTTGGTAAGTATAACCATCTTAGAGAAACTTACGTGTTAGATGTCGACAAATGACACCCGACTGCACATAATGCAATTGACGTATACGATTGATGATTACCGACGGCTACGACCAATGCCGGCTCCCATCGATGCCAAGTCATGAGCGGAAGCTCTACCACCCTAACGAATTCCGACAAAGACCTACGCCGACATGGTACGAGCTACGAGTGCGGTACTGGATGGCAGGTAGGATGCTGTATGAGTTCGGGAGTGGAGATAAGGAGGAATTGAGGTCCGAGGCTCGGGAGCGGAGGAAATGGGTCAAGAGAGTTTCGGAACTCAGGACTGGAGGAAAGTTATCAATTGGGCGTTCCTTTCTTCTATTTCTTCTCTTCTCTTCTCTTCTCCATACTTTATTACTTCATTGGATCTCGGCCCGGTATAAATGGCGTCGGCACGGGTTTTACCACCTCCGGATCTCAGTCAATGGGAGGTGGAGTTTCCCCGTGCGCCGGATCCACCGAAAGGCTACCGTACGGTGCCAATCGGTAGCGGGACTTTTCAGCTTGTACAAGTACGTACGCCGCATGATTGTATAATGCTTTTCCTTGTCTCTTATACGGGATATGCAGCCCAGGAGGTCTGCGCCTAAAGAGGAGGATAATGTAACGGCGGCACGTGACCCGGGCCGGGTAACGGGCATTCTATATAGTCGGCTCACCATGAGCCTTAGATCTCTAGCAATAATCTTACCTATACATCTACTATCACTCGCATCCACGTTTGAAACCGTATTCCTATAATTACCATACGTATACCTATGAGGCCGAACGCAGGCATACGTGCCCTTACATACTTTCTCAATTTTCTTTGCTAAACCTGGTTTCATGGCCGACACCTTGTTGAGTATAGCATTGCCCTCTTTTCGAAGTCTTTGACTCTTCCCAATGTCTATGCTTTCATTCTCTCCAAATTGCTGATCGCACTCATGGGCTTCCCAAGACTTGGTGTGGCCTTTTACACCGAGACTGCCCATGAATACTCCTAAAGCCAGCTGAATGGCGTGCGCCATGCATGGTATGTGGTTCCTCAATGCCGGCCACTTGATTCCAGATGCCTCAACTGTTGATTGCAGCTCCCGTGTCATTGAGTAGTTTGACAAAGCATTATCAGTTGTAATACCATGCAAGCGGCCGTCGGTAAGCTCAAAACGATCAAGCACATCCTTCAAATTTCAGGCTAACCTTGCTCCAGTATGTTGGCCCTTGACCTATCATCGTTAATTAGCTTTCACAACGGGAACCGAACATGCGATCAACCTCATCGAAAGCGAGTTGAACTTCACACAATGCCCATTTTAGATCCATATAGTACGCAATCACCGAGCTTATAGCTCGTTAGTTCGTTGATGTGCATCTGTCCGAAGCTAAACTAACTTTATTTCGTATCGGCAATTGCTTCTTAATTGCATCCACAGTCAGTGCATATTCCCTCCAGCAAATGTTACTAAGGGTTGTAGCGGATGGTAGGACTAGGTCGTTGGGTAATGCCTTACATGACTGTCATAGCTTGAGATTTGATATAGCGTTCCTGGGAATATGTGCCGAAACAAAACATGAGGTAGCAATTCCACGTGTCTTGGTGAAATTCGGAAGTTTCAAAGTCCTTGTCTGCCAGTTTGGGACGTTTTGTCTGTCATTTCGGTCAGTATGGATTTAATTGGATATCAAATATCATTTTTCTCGGAACACTTACTATTGTGGTTCCGCAACTTCCTTTTCTCTTCGGTATGGCCAAAGCTGATTCATCCACCGTCGAACTGGTCAATTCAGTGACATCTGACTCTGTTAATTCGTGTAACTTTGCGATGTGAGCTTTTGCCAGCAAGTGTTTCCCCATTGAGCTGGTCCCATGTTCTGATGGATGGCGAAGAACTTGATAACACACGATACATATGATGCCAGGGCTGCCAGTCTCCTCAATTCCGCAGTGCAAATAGAATCGCCACGATTGCGCATGTCTAGAATTCTTCCCTGCAATAGGCCGCTTCGAGCCTACATTCATTGAAGCCGACCAAACATTAAAGATGATTTGCAATGTAAGGTCACTCAAATCACGAATAAAGAGACGTTCATTTTTGGAAGAGATCATGACCTCGAGCAACAAGGTGTTCAAAGATTGTGTATCCGACATGGTGGTAGAAATTGGAAAGTTGGGTATCCCGACTTGGGAGACTGCCGAACATAACTATACAGTAACGCAGAATGTGGGTTCTTAAATATTGACTCTACCGCTACAAGGAAAATAATCAGATCAGTAAGACCTAGCATGCATATTTGTGAAGTTGAATACAAGGACAGATTGCAATGACTGACCGCGTAAAACTCCATTTCGCAACAGCATAATGCAGTTGATTGCTGTGTAGCATTCGGAGCCTTGACGCACGGTGGGCGCTCAATTGTAGGAGGCGGACGCGATATCGTCAGTAGCATTTTTGCCTACAAAGGCTGCCGGTAGGTTCATTGTGGTTTATCTCTGCTCCATTCCGGTTAAATTATCCAAGATTCCAGCACACCAATCGTTGACGCTACATTGACGCTCAGTTTGGGACATGGTTACGATGTTGTCGTAAGCATATTTGCCTAGAAAGGCGGCCGATAGTATGATTATAGATCATTGTGGTCGCACGGCCCATTGATTTCCCATAATAGAATGCCTCAAATCGTTGACGCTCCGTTGACGGTCATTTTCAGGGCATTGTAACATTGTCGTAAAATGCATTTTTACCGAGAACGACGGCCGATAGTACGATTATGTGTTAATGTCGCCTCACTGCCACCGGATTTTCCAAGATGCATGGCAAAAAGTCGTTGACGCTCCGTTGACGTTCATTTTTAGGATATAGTAGCGATATCGTCGCAACCGTTTTTGCCTAGAAAGGGGGCCGATAATCTGATTATAGCTTAATGTCACCACGCAGCCCTAGGATTTTCGAAGATACAACGCCCAAAGTTGTTGACTCTCCGTTGACGGTCATTTTTAGGACATAGTAGCGATGTCGTTGCCACTGTTTTTGCCTAGAAAGGGAGCCGATAATCTGATTATGACCTAATATCACCGCACAATACTAGGATTTTCCATGATACAAGGCCGAAAGTCGTTGACGCTCCGTTGACGCTCCGTTGACGCACATTTATAGGACCTAGTAACGATACGGTTGCAAGACGTTTTACCTAGAAAGGCGGCCAATAGCATGATTATGGCGTAACGTCGCCGCACAGCCCATGCAATTTCCAAGATGCAAGGCCAAAAATCGTTGATGCTCTTTTGACGCTTATTTTTAGGACACAGTAGAAATGTTGCCACCACCATTGTTCAATGGAAAGGTGGCCGATAGTCTGATTATGACGTACTGTAACCGCACAGCCTACTGGATATTTCATGACGCAATGCCAAAACTCGTTGACGCTCCGTTGGCGCTCATTTTCAGGATGTGGCAATGACCGAGTCATTTGCTTTTTTCGCAATAACGCCGACCTATACATTCACTTTGGAAGGATGGGACAATGCAGCCCATTGATAGCTGAATGTGTAAGATTTAAAATTGTTGACACTCTGTTGACGCACACATTAATCACATCGAAACAGCCTTTGTACACTCAATAATTATATGCAACGAATCATATACACAGTTTTGGCATCCAGTATTCCGTTTGTATATATTATCGTTTGCATCCACGAGTTTTGTTACCTCTCACTTTCTGATCAACTGCTATCTGGGCTATCTGAGTGTGAAATGACGTGGCCCTATCACATTCCTGCGCATTCGGCCGGCAATTGACGGCAAGTAGATGATTTCACTAGTTTTTGGTAAATATAGCTCGACTTCCTCACCATTCCTTATCCAGCTCCTTCTCCTCGATTTCCATGACGTACCACAAGCAATTTCAAATATCTCAATCATGTGCACCAGGTCTGTACAGATAGTTATGCAGTTGTATACATGGATGAATGTAGCATGACGGTTGTCGTTCAGATCGATTCATCATGCGTACTGACCACTCTTTCCATGACACGTATGACATCACTCACTTATATTTTGTTAGCACATTTCGTCACTAATATTGCTTTTGCTTTGTCACTTAACAGTCACTTGGAGAATGAAAAAGAACGTTTTGGCCATCTCACAGTGCGATTTGGATTCTAGAACGTTCACATGGTGCATTCGACCTTTGCACATGCACAGACGAATTACCATCTCTCACAATTTGGTCACTGAAATCAAGAAAAAGCTGACATGTAGCGAAATTGGTACTCAACTTGCTTTTCCCCGCGATCAGACGTCAAAAATTACAGTTTGCATATCTATTCTTCTGCAGACGCGGGAGCCGTCACCATCTCTTCGTCGGAATCCGATATCTCTATGGCAATCAGCAGGAGGCCATATGCACAGGTAAAAGCTTACTGGTTCAACTGGCTTCCCTTTCAGCAACGGTGACAAATTGTGCTCCGCAGATGGCTCACCACTAGGTATGCTCGATTTTGTCTGCGGCTTCACCGCACCTAGCCTGATATGACTACTTCCTAGTCAAGAAGTCCCTTCCGATATTCCCAGGACAATGTCAAGACTCTTCATAAGCTCTGCAAATGTTGTCGGTGGATGCGGTGGAGCTTCGTCATTCGTTTCCGGCTGAACGACTGCCGGAACCCTCAATTCGGATGTGACATACTTCTAATCTTGTTCACGGAAGTTGTCGGCTGCATCCTGCCATCCCGGATGAGCCAATTCGTCGAACTTCGTCTGCTTCAGCCGAAACCTCTTTATGCGCTGCTGTACCGTTTTAGTGATTGTGCCCATCACCCAGCCGGGTTCGTCATCTTTGCTCAGCTTGCCCTGCTCAGTCTCTTCATCATCTTCATCTTCCCCATCTTCCCCATCGTCGGACCTTGCAAGATCACTCAGACTATCTCCGATAGCAACCAGCATCTCCTTAAGCGTCTTTTCGGGCTTTCTGGACGTCAATCCCACGAGTTCAGCGTGTGTCATATCGTCCTGCTCTTGTTGAACCGCTGCCTCTGCGTCTTCAACTCGCTTTCTTGCCCCAGCGGTCTCTCTCTCAATACAATCCTCAATCGATTTCTCTTTCTCTTCATTGCTTACGAAGTGCGTTTCTCGTCGTTTCTCCACCGCAAGGTTCTTTTTGGATCTCAAGCTGCGCAATGCCTGAAGGGCTCGGACTCTCTCTGCCTCGAAGCCGCTCTTGCCTTCATTCGCTTGGTGACGTCGCTGGGTTAAACGCTTTGTTGATTTCCCGTTTCTGCCAGCCGGAAGTGGCGAAATGTTCTTTTTCGGAGCATTGACCACTGTACCTTGTGTGGACTGTGTTGTTAGGCGAGATGTTGGATGATGCAAGTTATGGACAATATGGAGGCAAGCTGCGTCTTTTTTGTCAAAGTTGGTGCATTTACTCATCTTGAACAAAGCAAAATCTTCCTCCTGACTGTCAAAAAATCAGGAATTGTGCCGCTAACCGGACAACATGACCTGATTGTTATCGTCATTTTCAGGTAATATCCCGGGGATTATTTGAGACAAACATAAGCAGATGTTCGTTCCCTCGAACTACTTCCTATTTTTGTCATGCGATTAGGCGATTTCGGCCGTTGTACACCACAATATATCCTTGTTACCAAACAAACAACATCAGACCAACTTTTTGCAAATTGCTGGGCGGTGGGAAACCCCTGCAAGTTGCAGCCATACTCAGCAGGATTCATCGTGAGCATAACAGTCATGTTAGCTGCTACTTATTCCATTCTGACAAGATGCTAACTATATAGTCCTCAGGGCTTCCCACTTCCTCTCGTTATCATCTTCCTCTCCTATTCCACACCATCACATCATGGATACACAACAACTCCCACCAGGTGAGAGCGGATCGAATACTGGCCGATCGGCAGGCGCTACATCAAATACGGAAATCCTCGGCACACAGCAAGAGCGCAAACACAAGCTAGTTCACCGTGACGCTGCCGATACAGCCACCAAACATATGACCCAGGATGCACATTTAAAAATCGTCCTCAAGACTGGCAGAAGGAGAAATGAGAAGCAGCATGCGGTGGGATGTGAGTATATCCATATCGATGCAATCAGCGGTCAATTAACCGTAGAATGTACAGCAGGTGTCTGTAGAGAGCTACGTAACGAATTCATTGCTGCCTGTAACGGGAAACCTCCGTGGTCAACAAAGGCATGTGTCCGCACAATCCGCGAAATCTTAAATCATGATGGTGTGTGCGCTGGGATTTTCGCAGATGAATTTCCTGATAAGCGTCCCCGTGACTGGACGAAACAGGCTTTAATCACCTTAGAGGAGCCTATGGAAGCATATATGGTCAAGGTAACAGCCGAATTTCATTGTTAGAGGCATCCACTAATGTCTTGTCGGTTTTCAACATGTCTGCAACTATGGCAAGGCAAGGAGGTCGGGTACAGCTGGAACAGTCCGACATGCGCTTGGCGTTGAATATGGCCAAAATTACCAAAGAAGGCTTTTCGCGCGCCGCATTTGACAAAACGAATTATCTCATAAAGAAACCACGCGCCGAGGTCCGAGAAGACAAGAAGTGGGGTGTTGAGTTTCCTGGGCACAAAAAGGTGAAGGCTGCGATACAAAGACACCCGGCAATGCGTCGTCAAAACCAAAAGTCCGGCTGCCCTCCTTGCCAATATGGCACCGGAAAGAATCGGCAGACACGCTGGACACGCCAATGAACAGGTGCACCTCCACCCACCCAGCGCAGAGAGCGGATTCCAGAGCCGACTCCACCTCCCCCAGGCACGCCACCCGCCCCAACCGATAACACTTCCGGAGCTCAACAAGCTGAAATCATCAATCTGCCTGCCGGATATACGTATTCGCATACAGCTCTTCCCTGTGCAGAATATTTCGAAGTTGATGAGGATACCAAGCACGATACCGATTTTGATCCATATATGCTGACTGATGAAGGTTAGTACACTCTCTGTGGCGTGGTAATGCAGCTAATATTCATTTTGAATACAAGAGCAGCTGATTGAGCAATCCTGCAACTGATGACGAGCATTGACCGAAAGACGGGATTTTGGAGATTATTATTATATCTATTTATGTATTATCAAGGAACAACGTAGTTATCAAGAAGAATGTAAATGAAAACGCAAGAAAGGCAGCCGAAACAAAGTGAATGACAAACTGTGCCAAATTCAATGATTGCATATTGTGGATACAGCCATGGCAAAATGAGTGTCAATGGAGCGTCAACCATTTTTGGTCATGCGTCCTGTGAAATCACACCTCAGATAAGTTGTCGTTAGTCATAAAGGATTTTTTGGCTGCCTTTATAGGCAAAACAGATTATAATACCCTCCCTGCCCCATCATGAAAATGCGCGTCAACAGAGCGTCAACAATTTGTGGTCATGCGTCCTGGGAAATCACACCTCCGATAGATTGTAGTCAGTCATAAAGGAAGTTTTGGTGGCCTTTATAGGCAAAACATATAGCAATACCCTCCCTGCCCCATCATGAAAATAAGCGTCAATGGAGCGTCAACGATTTTTGGTAATGAGTCCTGGGAAATCACACCTCCAATAGGCTGCAGTCAGTCATAAAGGAATTTTTGGCTGCCTTTATTGGAAAAACAGATTGCAACACCCTCCCTGCCCCATCATGAAAATGAGCGTCAACGTAGCGTCAACAATTTTTGGTCATGAATCCTGGGAAATCACACCTCCGATAGGCTGCAGTCAGTCATAAAGGAATTTTTGGCTGCCTGTATAGGCAAAACGGATGGCAATACCCTCCCTGCCCTATCATGAAAATGAGCGTCAACGGAGCGTCAATAATTTTTGGTCAGGTATCATGGGTAATCTGAGGGGTGACAGGTTACACATTGCCATAAACTGATTATTGGCTGCCTTTATAGGCAAAAGTGAAAGTGAAATGCTTCCTGCCCCATCTTCAAAATGAGCGTCAACAGAGTGTCAATGATTGTTGGCCTTCCATCATGGTTAATCACAGCACGATGTGGCGGTTATTGTCTATATACATTGAATTGACTGTCATCATATGCTAAAAGGCTCAAGAATACTGAGTGGTATCTCTGTAAATGAAATAAGTTGTTACTGTCCTGGAGGATGTGGCTACAATATCCCGTACATATCTGCCTATAAAGGCTGCCACATCATTCTTTATGGATGCTTTTGATCAACCACCACTCATAGTACCGAAGATGCAAGACCAAATATCGTTCACGCTCTGTTGACCCTCTGTTGACGCTCTGTTGACGCTCTGTTGACGCTCTGTTGACGCTCTGTTGATGCTCTGTTGACGCTCTGTTGACGCTCTGTTGACGCTCTGTTGACGCTCTGTTGACGCTCTGTTGACGATCATTTTCGGGATGTGGTTGAGCGCATGAGAATCCGTGTTTTGCATATCAAGGCGGCCATTATGCCGACAATGAACCGTGACATACCAATGTCAATACTTTACGATTAGCTGTAGCATATCTGAATGGGACCATAAATGTGAAACCCAAAATGCAGAACCGGAGATTGAACCTGACGGGTCAAGCCAAACCCGGCAAAACCCGCAGGTTGACGGGTACGGGTCCGGATTTGGCCCCCCAAGAGTCAGCAGGTCGGGTTTTTGGCCAGGTCTGGAACCGAACCGACCCGTTTTTGCGGTCCAAACCCGGACGGCTGGCCGGTTACCCGGGCCCGTTGCTAACACTACATACTACTTCATGTTCTTTGTTAGCTAAAACTTCCACAAACTCAGAGTTTTCGATTGGCCACAAACTATCAATGAAAATCTATACTCTCATAGATGCATTCCTCTTACAAGTGTGACTTACTTCAGGGTAGCTTTCTCAACCTGGCTGACAATATAGCAATCCAGTACTCATTGTTGCAGGCTATTATGTGTACTATCCAGTAGACTGCCAACAATCTAAATATACAGTATGGGAATTGAGTACCAGATAGAATATAAAGACAGATGTAGATCAACCTCTGACTGCCATCTGTACATAATTCATTTCGCCTACAAACACATCTCTACAGTCCTACTATATATGACCATGAACGTCACATTAGGTATGTGTCCAACATATGATAGCTGAGATGTGTCGCTGTATGTGTACATTCTTATACAGTCAATTTGACTATTTGCCAAGTTTGATTACCACTCTGGCAATTTGATCAACTCAAATAGACATACTATTGAACTTACGATTAAATTTAGTGAAGTTTATGTTTAGAACAATATACTTATTCATTTTTATAAATATGCATATTTAAGTACATAAGTAATTATCAATAGTAACACCTTTATACCGCTTTTTAATACCACTCAGTAACTGGATAATATATTATTGGTTGATCCTCTGCTGGTGAATTTACAAGTACTTATATTGTGATAAAACATAAAAGTATTAAAGAGTCTTGAATATAATTGCAAAAAATTATATTTCCAAAAGAAGGAAGCAAATAAGATACTCAAATATACATTTTAAAATTGATTGAAATACTACATATTGAATAATCAGAGCATAATTGTTATACATTGCATTCTATAAATATTGTGACAATCTATTGAACAATCAAAATGTGTAGACAGTATTTTATATAGTAATAACAACATAATGGTATTATCTCGTACAAGGAATTGGGAATTTGGTGCATAAATATACAGTATACTTCATTGCATTGGCAATTGAATGCAGATATTGAATTGATTCAACAGAATAATACAGCTGTAGTTGCTAATTGATACCTCTACTGAAACCTTGTATCAAGTAATTGGTTTAAACCGAAATATGTATTTCATTAATTTGATATCAGTAACATTCCAGTGCCAATGTGATGGCGACACGTGACTGTGGCCGGGTAACAGCCATTCTATATAGTCGGCTCACCACGAGACTTAAATCTCCAGCGATAATCATACCTATACACCTCCATTTACTATCACTCGAGTCCATGTTTGCAACAGTATAGAATAATTACCATATGTATGCCTATAAGGCCAGATGCTGGCATACGTGCCCTTACACTATTATCGGTTTTTCAGCAACCAGATATATTTCGCTCACGGGATTTACGAGTTTTACCCCTTTACTGACGCGCCACTTCATAAAGTCTACAATGGAGATTACAGCCTTAAAAACGACATATCAAAGCATGATTACAGCAAGAATGGATATCGATGATTTCATCACTCAATTGAGCACCCTGATGGGAACGGAGAAGAGTTCAGAGACCAACTGTCGCACCAGACTCGTCACCGGCGACCACGACAATTTTCACGACTACATTCGATCCGGCCAATCAGATAAACCGAGTACAATCGAGATATTGAGTCAAACACCATTCCTCAGATTCAATTTAGTGCAATCATCAGCCAGAGATGCGACAATGGACGAGACGCGTCGCCACAATGACGACGATTATCACGAGTACAGGATTCGACCCTATCAACAAGAGAAATCGAATACGATTTCTACAAGTCAATTGAGCGCGATCATCCGTCGGAGAACCGAAAATCAATAGCGCGATCTTAACCGTGAATTGGCAATACAGAGAACCGAAGACGAAGTCAACTGACAATTATGAGTCAGCGCATCGTGTATACCTACAACTCTACCAACCTTGAAGAAGCCTGGAGGACAGCGAAAACAACAACGGCAATTGGGAGAGTCTCAGTATGGTGGCGATATGAAATGCAACTCCCGACCATTCATCTCTGAACCTGCGGAAAACACTTCCGGCAATTCAAATAATTCCAAGAATCCTGTCGAGACTGAAGTTCACGAGGAAGCCCGCGATCCTGACGACGAAGACGATTCAACCCTCCAAGAAACTGCGGATAATCGCGGCCGACACAACATCATGTCAAAGATCACCCAGGACGACCAAAAGAAGATGCTTCAGCAGAATCGGATGCTACTTAAACTCCTATTCGAACAACAAGCCGAATGGAAAAAGTAGAGAACCCGAATGCTTTCCGAACTCGACCGCAGCCGAGCCACCGACAGACCGGAGGATCCCGGAAATCAGTCCAAGATCTTTAAGATAGTTGACTCCTTCCGGTACTGCGGCGGAGCAAAAGAGCTGGATAAGTTCCTCGAAACATTAAGATCAAACTTTGCTTCTTATAAGCACCTATTCCAAAGAGGCGATACCGATCAAGTCAATGGGCTAGCGACCTACGAGAGACCAAGGACCCGTGTGTAGAGAATTTCGAACTGTTCACGAACGAGCTTCAAAAGATGTACAGAGATAATGATAGGCGCCTCAATTCAGCGACAAAAGCGGTGGAAGAGTACGAGCAACTACCAAACGAATCAGTCCGAGTTTATGCCAACCACTTGAAAGCAAATTGGAAGAGAGCTGGATGGAACCTTATAACGCACTTACGACGAAAGTCAGACCTTCAATCTCCAGCGGCAAAGACAGGTTCGACACACTCGACCAACTCTTCGACTGTACGGCGGCCTCGGAGTTCAAACCGGACGCCAAGAAACCCGGGGGGCAACATGTAGCGAGTCAAAGAACAAATCAACTGCGGTGCAATGAGCATCTTTATATCGCCGAGCCTACTTAGGAAACTCGAGATACAATACGAACCAGCAGTCACCTTCACCCTGGCCCGGTGATGATGTCTGTAAAGGAGAGCCGGAAGGCAAGTCTCTTGGTTCAGTTTTTGAATACCTTAAACCGGTTGACGAATCGGAGGTTTTAGTTAGTCGTCCCAATGAAGGTATACGGCCTAGTCTTGGGCTTGCCATGGCAAGAAACCCGGAAATCGACTGGAGCAAAGGTTGATTGACAGCCCTATGAACGCCAAATGGAATGCAACGTGCGAAAATTCCAGAAGCAGATCGCACAAGTCCTCTGCTGGAACGCGGTGAGGGACACAAAAATCATAAGTCCCGCTACCACATTCGATCATCTCTGAGTTAGTGAGGCAATGGTCGAGGCATTCGCAATATGACTTGGTGAATGTCATGGGTTGCTGGGAGCATCACTGGAAGGCATCACAGTAGGTGAGAGAAACCCCAGGATGCTGAATGCGCGAGCAGGAGCAGCGGCGGTAGTTGCGGCAGAAGAGTGACACAGTGATGGTGCTTGAATGACTGCTACTGGCTCGCCTGGACACGAACGGAGAAACTGGACAACGGGGGTGGTCTATTGCGACGAACCGTCTGATCCATCCAACCCGGGACCCCTACCCATCTCCACTCCGCCAGAGCATGTCACAATGCAGAATGCAGAAACTGCTAACGAGAATAGGAACAGACATACTTAACATGGAGATGGTAACGACAGTAGATGGGGTCATATCCCAGCACAATATCAAGATTTTACAATATCAAGATTGGTCGTATCCTCGTGGGATACAAGGATTATTTGGACGAATGCAGCAAAGACATGGCTAACTATCGCACTGCACCTTTCACGACATACAAAGGGAATCCGTGAAGAAGAGCTGTTCTGGCTCGAGGAGTGTAAGAAGAGCGTGAGAGGAAATGACAGGGTAACCCGGCTGTTAGGAACCACACAAATTGCATGGATCTACGAAATCTCGGAAAGAGCCAGTGAGACCAAGAGCTGGGAAAGATAGAGTTCAACACCGCCTGCAGCAGCACCGATCTCATTTGCGAAAAAGAATGATGACGGACCGCGGCTGTGTTTGGACTACGGAGCTCTCAATAAAGCCACGGTGAAGAACCAATATCCTGTCCCACTGATCTCGGAAATACTCGACAGGACCTCAGGAATTCCTATCACCTCATCCGAATCAAGGAAGGTGACAACTACAAATCCTCGTTTCGTACCCAGTACAGGCAGTTCGAGCACCGAGTCATGCCGTTCAGGTTGACGAATGCACCAGCTACTATACTACGATGCTACAACACCACTTAGAGGGGATAAGTCGTCAGTAGAGCAACGACGTTTAAAGAGAAGGATGACCCTACTGGAGATGTGGAATGAAGGACCAGAGTGCACTTAACGACAGAAAAGTCCAGCGGGACCCAGAGAGCGTGGATAAGCGTACCTAGAGAAGAATCAACATACGCACCTAGCATCCGGAAGATGATAAGCCCACCTAGAAAAATCACAGCCAGAGTGCAAAGTCCAAGACAACGAGAACAGACCAAGCGAAGTCCGAAAAGTCGAAAAGAATTCGAGGTGTCAAACGCGAAGTATGCCGAAACACGAAGCTAGTCGAAGCACGAAGCAAGTCCAAACACCAAGCAGGTCAATGACCAAAGCGAGTCAAAAAGCAAGGCCAAAGTATGTGGAAAAATGAGACAAAAGCAAGTGCAAAAATGAGACAAAAGCAAGTGGAAAAATTGGACGGAGCAAGTCGACCAAGACCAGCCAAAAGACAAACGAAGTTGAAGACCTCCGAAATCCAGAGACGAAGGCTGCCAAAAGACGCGTTGGTCAACAAAGATCGCCAAATGTCTACCGAAGTTTATAAGTCTACCGAAGCACAACAGCAATCGACAGCCGATTTGAGTCTAAGTCCTCGACGGAGCAACGAACTTCAAGAGGGGGGATGACCGTGTCAAAAATGCATCCTACCGATAAGCCGAAAGCCCACCAGGAGGCAGTCTACCGAGACACACTGAGAATTTGCCCGAGGAGTCTACCGAGAAGTCGACCAGTCAAGTCCTACCGACAAGCGAAAAGCCCGCCGAGATGCAATCTACTGAGACGCGCACCGAGAAGTCGACCGTGAAGTCTCCCGAGAAGTCGACCGGCAAAGTCCACCAAGTTAACCAAGATCCTACTGAAGCCGCCTATCGAAAGCGCAACCAGGAGTCGACCGTAAAGTCTACCTAGTCGATCAAGATCCTACTGAAGCCGCCTATCGAAAGCGCAACCAGAAGTCGACCGTAAAGTCTACCAAGTCCATCAGGAATTTATTGAAGCCTCTTTTCGAGATTGCAACCATGCAGTCGACCGGATGGTCACCGAAGTGGACTTCCAAAGACGACTACTTAGTCAACCAGCATCTGGAAGTCAATGCCACTTACCGATGACTACTGCTTGAGAGATATTCAACGAAGCACTGGATGAAGGCTCAAGAGAGCGCAGGCGCACCTGAACTTGGTAAGTATAACCATTTTAGAGAAACTTACGTGTTAAATATCGACAAATAAAACGCGATTGACATATATGATTTACGGCTACGACTTATGCCGGCAGCGGAAGGTCCCATTGATGCCAAGTCACGAGCGAAAGCACTACCACCCTGACGATTCCGACAATGACCTACGCCGAGATATACGGGAATGATGGTCATTGGAGCATGGGTTAGGAAGTTGAGATAATGGAGGACAGGATCACTTTGGATGGTTTCTTTATTCTCTCTTCTGTTCTTCTCTTCTTTGGATCTCGGCCCGGTACAAATGGCGTCGGCACTGGTTTTTACCACCTGCTAATGGAAGTGGAGTTTCCCAGTGTGCCGGATTCGCCGAAAGGTCGCCATTGAGTTATACCAATCGGTAGCGGGACTTACGATGTCGTACGAGTCCGTACGCAGCATGAATGTATAATGCTTTCTTTCCTTTCCTTTTCTCTTTTACGGTTTATGCAGCCCAGGAGGTCTGCGTCGAAAGAGGGGGATAATGTAACGGCGACAGGTGACTGTGGCCGGGTAACGGCCATTCTATATAGTCGGCTCACCACGAGACTTAGATCTCCAGCGATAATCTTACCTATACACCTCCATTTACTATCACTCGAGTCCACGTTTGCAACCGTATACCATAATTACCATACGTATGCCTATAAGGCCGGACGCTGGCGTACGTGCCCTTACAGCTAACTAAAAAGTAATTATTTAGACTGGTAGAAAATAGAGATATACATGTATATATGAAAACATCTATAGATGCATTTTGTATTGTGGTTGGCATAATGCAAGAAATATGAAACCAGTTCAAAAGCTCAGGGAGATTAATAAACTTCACCCTGCTACAGTTAAGAGTGGAGAACTTGGAGATATACTCATTGCGAAAGCGATGATTGCCATTGCAAATCCTACATGTTTGCACAATATTGTGAATACCCAACTCAGTCAACACCAAGAGGGAGGTGCAAGCAGTGGGATGCATTCGGCCGCAACAATTGGTACTGCATTTGCTAGAGAAGCAGTTGCAGTGGCTGTTGCTCTCCAAATAAAGGATTGCATTGGGAAGTTGGGACCTATTGCAGAGCAGGCTCACGAGAAATGTGAATACACTCGGATGCTGGATCCGTGAGTAGAATCAGCGGCACTAGTTGCGTCAGAAGTGGAACCTAACTTGGGTATACTTGAATGACTGCTACTGGCTTGCCAAGTCACGAAGGGAGGACTGTGTGCCATGGTTATCGTGCAAGGTGTCGCACCTGTGGTACCATGACTTCTTCATTTCCCTTTCACCACCTCCATCCTATTCAATCACTGTGGCTAACGCAGATGGTACAGATATGGAGTCGTACAAGCGAGTTCGAAGTCTGGAGCATATTTTCATAGACAATTGATTGCGGTGGAAATTACTTGGGAGCGCCAGAGACTTTTCAAGATCAATGTTAGTAGACTTCTGAAATGATTGCGAGAGATCAATGACCGGAGAGGACTCACGGGACTGGTTGTGCTTGTCATATGATGATATCGAGGTTATGTGAAGGTATACACTTTTCAAGATCATTTAATATTCAATTTATGGTACGAACGTTGCAATTGGGCGCAGCTATCCTCTTACACGAGGTACTTGCAGCATGGCTTCACTGAGTCCAATCGCAAGCACTGTTCAGTGATACAGAATCAAGCTGTCAATGCCTCAGTCACCATGCTGAATGTGATTCTGACTAAGTTTACCAATCGATATGGCACCAAACAAAGTTGTATGAGACTAGTGGTCAGCAGAGGCATAACATTCAAAAACCGGTGGATAACCATACAGGAATCCAGAACTCTTACTGCAAACCATGATCAGACCTGAGTAATGAACCCCTACCGAGAACAAACAACATACCAGAAGCGGTGGAACAATGCACTGTGAAGTGCATTCACCGATTGAGATACCTAGCAGCAACAAGCGCACCATGCGAAGCATTGATAAACTTGACCCAAACAACCGCGATAACTGCAGCCAGACTAGTCATTGCCAGCATACCTTCAGATGAATCGAGAAGCCACCTGCAGCAGAGTTGACAATTGGACCTGACCAAGTGGTGGCTATCAGACCAGCAGACAGCCAGCAAGCTCACCCAGTAATTTGAGATGATAAGTCCACCGGGCATAGGATGGATGACAAGTAATCATCCAGGGGCACCAGAGAGATGAGGAGAAATCAATAAGCGAAGTGAGGTCAACAGGCTACCCGAATGTGGATGGACAATGCATAGCTGGTAGAGTCAGGCTAAGAATCAAGTCGTTGGGACGTTTCATACGACCGTAACTGGAAAGGTCAAGCAAGTCAGGTCTTGTTCTACAGGTGAAGCAAAAGCCGAACCGAATTACATGTTGAATCACAGAGATTATCATTACAATATCAAATCATGTTGACACTGCTACTTAGCTATGATGCCAATCGGCATTAGATGTGATGAAGAAGACATCAACTGAGCAATGAGTTTTGAAAACGGGGAGATCACCACCTCTACACAATCATATGCTACCAGCAACTCAAAAGGCCACGAAGAGGCAACCAACCAAAGAATGTACCGAGATGTCAACTTATCAAGTCCTACCGACAAGTTGAAAACCGCACCTAGAGGAAATCTACCGAGACACGCACTGAGAAGTAAACAGAGTGGGCCAAGGTTCCACTGAAGCCGCAAGTCGAGAACAAAACCATGACGTGGACCGGCTGGTCACCAATGCGGACCTCGGAAGATGATTAGAGACTCAAGAAGCATCTACCTGTCATTGCCAATTACCGTTGACTGCAGATTGAGAGAGACATTCCACACAGCACAGCACGAAGGCTTGGGAGAGCGCAAGCGCTCATGACCAGGGTAAGGGAAACCTTATAACAGAAGCTTATGTGTTAGTGGTCAATGAATGCCACGCCATTGATGTATACAATCGATTATCACCGAAGGTAACGACTGAGGCCGTCCGTGGAAGCTCTCATCAAAGCCTAGTCACAAGCGTAAGCTCTTCTGCTTTGATAATTCAGACAATCACTTGCACCGAGATACGAGCTATGGAAATCATAGGCATTGGAACATTGAATTGGATGTCGAGATATGGAGACGAGGTCCCATTTGAAAGTTTCCTTATTTCATACTTCTCTTCTCGTCTTTGGATCTTGGCCTGGTGTAAGTGGTGTCAGCAGGCATTTTACCGCCTCCAGATCTCAATTCATGAGAGGTAGAGTTTCCCCAAGGACTGGATGCACCAAAAGGTAACCCTGAGAGATACTGATCGGTTTTTGGCTTTGTGGGTTTGTACAATTGGGTAGGTGGCACGGTTGCTTGATTGGATCATTCCATTTCTTTCTTTCCTACACTCGTATGGAGTTATGCAGCACACGAGGTCTGCACCATGAGAGGGAGATAATGCCATTCCACAGCTGAATGTGACATGTCCAGGGCCTGGTATCTCCTATGTATATAGTCAGCTTGCTACACGTCTTCGATCTCCAGTGAGAATGATACATTTAAATCTACACCTACAATCACTCGAGTCCACATTGGCAAGAATATTCACTCACTTACCGTACGCAAGCCTACATAGTCGAGCGCAGACGTAGGTGCCTTTACATCACCTGTGGTGTACAGATTATTCCCCAGAATGGCTTGAGTCCACAACATTTTGGAGAAATGGCAGGGCAGCCAAAAACTATTTGCTAATGGGAAGGAATCACTCGCTCCAAACATGCAGATGACTGCTGTAGGAAACCTTTCGGATCCTGAAGAGATTATCAATAATTCCTGGTCCAATGTTGAACTTAATGGTACAGCTGCACCTACATTGTTAGAAATTTTGAATTTGCCTCTATCTTTGTCTTCCAAGGGCCTCTGTGCAGGATGAATTGAAGTAAAAAATTTATACTGAATACAAAATATTCACAGTCATCGAGTCAAAATTGATGTTGATATAACATGTGAAATCCTTTCAGACACCAGAAATTAGCATTACTGGAATCGCCGCAGGAATCTTTCAAACGAAAGCAATGATGATTAGGAGACAGAGAGTGAATCCAGTAGAGAGGGAGACAATTGAATCGACATTTAGAAAACCCCTGATCTGTGGGATGTGAATGCAGCACTGTATACTTCTGGATTTATATAGCCAATTCACAAGTCAAATGCAGCGCCTAGGCAATGGTTGATAATGGCCAAAACAATGGTAATATGAAGAATTATTGAAAACATGAAACTATAGGATGGAATGTGTTAAGATCTTTCACCAGATTCTTCATGTTGCATGACTGACAATTGCACTTGGCAAAATGCTATGGGAGAATAGTACACAGACACGGATAAGTGTTGTTTGATAAATGAAACAACTTCATGTGAAACAAACCATTAATCAAGATATATAGTTTATAATTCAATGGAATCAACCAGTGCCAGAATGTTCCTGGGCTCAGCTGCGCCAAACTGCAAAGGCTTAATCTGTTCCAAACGCAACCTATCAGATCAAAAAATTATCGATTCAGTCATTGATGATTGTCAATGTGTAATGGATATCGCAATAACTGTGTGTTAATGGATAATCAACAATTTTTGCTATTGTAAGTATGGTAATTGAATAGTGCTTTAGTCAATGTTGTGCGTAACAAATAAGTTTGCAGTAATTAAAGGCAAAAGTGAAAGTGATATAGTCACACCACTATTCTGAAAATTCATGTCAACCAAGCTTCATTTATTTTTGGATTGGCTGCTAGGGTATTCCAGATTGGGATTAGTTGCAGACATCAATACATAAAGCATTGGCAACCTTCAGTGCTAATATCAAAAGTTTCAAGCTCTGTGCCTAATCCTAAATGTGTGCATCAACTGCAGATTAATAATGTTTCATTTGTATATCTTGTGTACTGTAAGTGTCCCTTGGTGGTAATGATTGATATCACATAATATGGTAGCTGGTTCAGATAACATAGTACATGACCTCAACACTGTCCTATGGTCAAACTGAGTGTCAATCGAGCGTCAACAATGTTTAGTCTTCAATCTCCATTCAGCTGAGGGTCACGTTGTGATAATGCATCATTAACAAAATACTGCCCACCTTTTCAGGCCATTGAGATGATGAGATCTACATTTCTGTATTATGAGAACAGGAGTCAGCAAAGCGTGAATGATCCTTTGTTTTGCATCTTCAGTAATAGAAGTGACACTTTAAGGCAATACTTTATGTATGAAGTAATTGCACCCTTGTCAGACAATACTGTTCATGATGTCTTCTCCATCACATCATGAGGCTGAGCATCAATGGATCCTGATCAAGCATTGCTAATGAATTTTGGTTACTTGAGGTATCCCACGGATGTTTGAGCTCATTCTGAAGCCATTTAATTCCGTTTTGGGTGACAATCCAAAATATTGAGGGAAAAACAGATTTCGAAAGTATTGATATTGCAAACTGGAATACGTGTATACAAAGATTACTGGATGTTGCATGAGTGAATTTGATATAATACTGTGTTCAACCAGCAACAAGAATGACAATATGTGAATCAACAGAGAGACCTGGGGCCCGACCTGCTGACAACAAGACCAATTCAGACAAGTTGGAAGATTCCCTTTCAACATTAATGGAAGTAACAGTCTGTGTGTTGAAGACCGGGATCACCTAATTAGCAATAGTTTCTTTTCCACCCAGACCAGAACTTTAAGCTATGGTCAGAAACCATTGCCAACACCAGAATTGACTGTTCTTCTTTGTCCATGTAATTGTTTATTGTAATACTACTTCGTTAGACTATAGTTGTATGTAAGTAAGTCAGAATCTGGGCTGTGTGATTCCGAATTCTTATGGCAGAATTATTACTGATCTTACTGGAGAACACTAGAATGAGTTTGATATACTGCCCACATTTGTAGCCTACTACTTGTAAAAGTTTGGTACTGACAAGGTGTGCCAGTATCAAATCAATCATATCCAGATGGAATTGATACCTAATAATTTGTTAATTTTTTAATATTACACTTATCCTTAGCCTCATAATCTATCAAAATCTTCAAACATATTGGTAGACACCTGTATCACTTTATCTTCAGTCTATCCATTGTAAATAAACTTCTGCTTGTTAGAAGTCCAGCCAAGATACAAAATTCTTTGTACATTCTATTCTCACAAATATCACTCAGTGTGTTCTACTCACAGAATTGTTCTTGCCTTCAATGCCTACCCGACTAGTAATCAAGTAAAGCACCCATTCTGTTGGGCAGAAGGCATGAGTGATGAATCCTCCACTTCAGATCACATCGAGACTTCATTGACTCTGTTGAATGTAGAAATGTAGTTAGGGTTGTAGTTTAGAAGTCATGAAAACCGAGATCAAGTGGGAGGACAGCAATGAAGCTTTGTGTTTCACACTCAAATCAAATGGTTTTTATGAATTGCTCCATATATAGAGTATTGTTATTTAATCGGGGAGCATTTGTCTGGATTTGATTGTGAGATGTGTAGTTTCAAAGCAGGCCTATTTATACGCCCAAATATCGTTGCCAGCCAAGGGATAGCGCATGCTGTTGTTGTTGTTGTTTATTCATACTGTATTCACTCTTACTAGAGTATGACAGGACCTAATACCCCCTCCGCCTCCGGGCGAGCCGGCTTGATGGCGGAGCTCCCCCCCAGCTACCCTTCATCCCCGCTGACAAATGAAGTTACAAGATAGGACAGAAAAGAAAAGAAAGAAAAGAAAAGAGAAGAACAGATATAAGCGCACTGCCGCCGCCCCCCGCACCTGAGTCAGCTTCTGCGCCTGCTCTGTACCGCCATTCATTTGGTCGGGAGGTTCCCGACTCCAGGAGCCGCCAGGAAGTCCACCACCGCTTGATCGCACTCTTCCATGCAAAGCAGCTCAGAGACCTGCACATTTCGGCATCTGCCTAGCGCATGCTGTTGATATTTATATACTAGAATTAACTATACTAAAATCACCAATTAAATCCAATCATTTAATTATCTGAATACAAGCAATGAAGATCCAATAAATTCATGAATTGAAGTGATGTCGGTTATCTCAATGCAGTGGCTTCGAATCGGTAAATATGTTCAGTTAAAGAAGTTTTGGGTCTGCTAGCAATCTTGCCCGTAGTATTGACTTCGGCTTGAGTCGGCAGTAATTTTGTGCCTTATTTCGATGAATTTGTTCTTCAAGGATTCTATTGTAAAGGCACGTATGCCAACGCGTGCTAATGTATGAGAATGGATAGTATAGGTTGCAAACGTGGACTCGAGTGATCTTAGAGGTAAGTTGAATAGTAAGGTTTTCGGTACAGATCTAAGTGCAGTAGCGGCGACCTATATACTCTGGCGCTTCCCCTGCCTCGGGTCACGTGTCGCCGTTACATCTATCTTGAATATGCAAATTGGTTTTGAGCCGCAGTAATTTTTGAGCCGCACTTCGATAGATTTACAATAGGATTCGTAATTTTTGAACTGCGTTGCGATGGATTTGTTTTTCCAGGTTACTAGGCCGCTTTGGAGTTGGCGATATGCACAATTGCATCTGGGTAACTGAACCTGCAGGACAACAAACATGCAACGTGCAGCTTCCATACTCGACTTAAACAGCGTGTGATTGGCCTGAAGTTATGACACCATATCAAAACTCGAGGAGGTGTTAAATGGGCGAAACTGGGATAGCATATACTGTTGGCACCTACTAATCAGTGACGAAAACACGAAGTACCTAAATACTCGAATATATTCTACCACGAAGAATCATCAAGACAGAAAACCACATCGTACATCTCATCCTTCATATTCAAAAGCTAATTAGTTTCGCCTACAAATCCTCACGCACCTTCTGATATAAAGTGTATGCACGCGATATATCTACTCCTTTATAGACTTCGCTGCACTCACCGCCTCCACACGGACGCACAGCTTTTATCATGTCCGTACAACGTAAGGAAGCCTCCGTATGATGTTTTAATGTTGTTTGTTAGCTATTATATTCTTATAACATCTTTACAGTCTCGACTCCGAACACCGCCGGCGTGACGCTAGATGAGCAACAGCTGCCGCAAGGTTTATCCATTCCAAGCCTCTGCGTAACCCCAAACTTATCGTTATGCGATAGCTACGTTACAGAATTGGACCAGTGCCGAGATTACCCAGACCAGTCTTGCTGCTGGACAACTATTAGTAGCAATCCTAGCTTTAATATTCACATGCAGCGGCCAGATCAGACAGCTTCTCTACCGTGGAAGGGTGCGTTTTATCGTCTCAATTAGTAACATTGACTAACATCAAAACCAGGCACAGGTACAGGACATCGAAGCAGCACAACGCCCGGAGCTGGAACCAGCCATTGGCAATATCTACAGAAACGTCTGCAACGGCATCGAGGTTTTCTGCGGAAAATCCAATGACATCGCCAAAAACCTAGTTACGGCAGGCAAATTGTGGATCGGAATATAGATATTGGATAAGATATGCAATCAGTTAAGCAGTGATGTTCGAGCTCTTCTTAAGTGTTTAGCCTAGTAAATTTACGATATTAAATTTTTTAATAATAATAGACATTGTATTCGATTTTATTCAACAGCTATTTTACAATATCGCTGAATCTCGTACTTTAATCGAACACTTGGTTTCGTCTCATATTTCACACTGAAACCATAGCTACTCAACCAAATTCCAACATTTCGCCTTTGACTAATGACAACTTACTTTGGACAGTGTAACAAGTTTAATAGTTTTGTCCACTTTGGCTTGCCGTGGCCATACACCGCTGATTTCAGCTTCCAGTTCCGCCTGAAGCGATTAGTGGACATGCAAATGTTGCTGATAATTCGGTTTAACGCGGTTGGACACACCTCTGATCCAGATTTAGATGAACACAAGGATATCGGAATTCACGCCGAATCGACTATCCTATCATTGCGTTAGCCGCGCCCACCGTTGCGCACATAATCGGTTCATGCGCTACATACTCTGCCACTTGTGGCTATTTTCTGCCTGGCAACCACTGATTGCCGCCAAATAAGATTGTCATCACACTTGATCAATCTCTCCATTTTTCGCTAACGATACTCCACAAATATTTCTTACTTTCCCGGTGTGCTTTCGGGAGAGAGCAGTGCGCCATTCAATCAGTATTGATACTTATCAAATCTATTGTTAGTAGCCTGAGTTCTTCTTTTCCCTTTTAATTCACAACCCTCTCAACGCACTTTAAGCAACAGTGCACGCTATGCCTCCCGGTGAACACTCTCAGCGTCGTCTCTGTACGTCCTTGAAGAAGCCCTACGCAGACCTCAACAGCATGAAGTTCAATTTTTTTTTGAATATCGAGTGTAACAATTGATATATAGCAGTCATTGATGGGAGTGCGATCGATGGTCAGAAGCGTTAGTATCGTAGATCCCGCGCATCCCAAACACACTCGGATTCAGGTCTTAGTTGGAGCGTCATTAATTCTACTACACCACCTTGCTTTGTTCGGAAAATTCTAGTAAAAAGAAATACACTCCGGAGGGGGTATATAACAAACAGATAACAATAGCTTCCGGCTGCAACTTCAGCGTGGGCCAATAGTTTGCGATGTGATTTTGTGGTCTTGCATTCCCGCCAATAGTTCGCAACCCTGTTGTCGGGATCCTCGTGGCAGCAATCTAGCATCACGAAGTTACCTCCACTCCGCATAATTGAGCGCGCGTATGCCAAGTCGTATCCATATCGGATGTATGTAAAGAAACTAAAAGAGGCCACGATTCCAGGGTGTTTCTTGAATTCAAGAGTCGTGTCGTCGTGTCGGTTCATGAAATAAAGTTCAATTTGTTTGTTCGCTTTAGTGTGGCAGCGTATGAACTGGCGAGCAAGTCGTCGAGATGCAGCCGATTATTGACTTTGTTTTAATTGAGAATCTCATGACTGATTTAGAGACTGCACGCGGTGGTGGCTGTGCATTTTTGAGCTATGACAAGTTGGAAATCGATCCCCCTCAGCGACGAAAGATATGAAAGAAGTGAGAAAGAACTTGAGGAATCCCGACAGCCGTCAAATGGAGGAGATAATTGGTAGATACAGATAGGATACATAGAAATTAGAGTTGAAAAGAGCGCAGCTTTGAAGATGCTAGACGTTCGGTAATAAATTAGCGCACACTAATGACGTTGCACCTGAAAGGAACTACTCGTCCTTGATCGTACTCTACAAGACCTTCCTGTATTGACAATACCGCCTTGAGCTTATACGGGCTTACTCTAACCCGTTCCAACAAACAGCTTTCACCTTCCAGTCACATCGACCGACGACTGCGGAACAAATATAACACATCCACCATCTCACCTCCCTTTTTTGTTCGATATCCAACTTCCAATCGTGACCGCCGCGACTTATCATCAGCGTCTATTCCAGTTTCCACACACTTCATGGTGCCTAACCAGCCTTTGCTGACGCACTTCACCACACCGAGTCCTCGCATTCGAGAAAGCACTGCCACAGATTATTTCACCCGACCACCCCACTCAACCCGCAACCAACCAACTATATTAATTTACCCTAGCCCCCACACAAGCGCATGGAACATTTCCAGCCACAAGCTTGTCGAAATAGATATGACATTGTAGAACTACTAGCAAATGGTAAAAGCGAATGGTAAATCGCACAAATTTATTCTTACACTGAAGCGCGGTCAACCACATCCTCTAAACCCCGTGCCAAGTTGAACTACAACTGCCGTAGGTACTTAACCCCAAACCCTAAAACTTATGCTAACTATACTGTGTATTACACAAGTTGTGAGCTTCGCTTTACTCAGACTGAAACCTGAAATGTTCTTACAATAAGCATTTAAACTTACTTAGCATGTATTATGTATGGACAAACACGAATCTAACAAACAGACTGGAGTTTCATTCAGGTACTACAAGCGCGATGATAGAATGATGACAGATCGATGAGCTGATAGATACCCGAGTAAGTAGAGAACAAACAGGAAGAGGAAGAGGGAGAAGGAGAGGGTACTAAAGTAGTCTAGCGATCAATCGGACCTATGTTGACCAGTGATCCTAAGCGGCCAGGCCGGCCTTAGCAGCGGCTTTCAAATGAGGGCCGGGCCGGGCCTGCATGCTTTTCCGGCCGGCCTGGCGGCTTTGCTTGGCGGCCGGGCGGCTTTTCTTGGCGGACTAAGCCTAAACAGAATATTTTGTTTGAAAGATTCTCTCCTGCGTATACTAAGAAAGTCTCCAGAGTACGAAACTTAAACCATATCCAACTCAATCATTGTAGCCCTGCCATTGCTGCATTCCATCCATCAACCAGACCAAGGCTTATGCAGGCCAATGCAGGCTTTTAAATCACGTGCAGGCCGGGCGGCTTTTGACCTAGGCAGGGCCGGGCCACCGCTAGCGCAGGCTTTCAGAATGGAGGCCGGGCCGCTTAGGAACGCTGATGTTGACTAGGAGTTTGGCCCGGTGGCTTCCTTAGTCTTCGATGCTGGTGGACTCGGGCATGAGGCCGGTGGCTTGCCGCCCCGGTTGACCTCGCCTGCCCCCACCAGTCTCATCTGCCCCCACCAGTCTCGTCTGCCCCCATGCTGAGTAAGAGGCCTAGCCTCGGCACAGATGCTCGGCTTCGGGCTCTGGCAGTCGGCATGGAGCTTTTCCTTCTCTCTCTTTCATATATAAGTTCATAGTTTTCCCTCTCTTTGGATCGACAGACAATTGAGCTTCTTCGTTCTTTCTCTTTTACTCTCAACAACCTAGGTTATGGGATCCTACATTATCCATCTTGTTCCGACTTGTAATCCAACACATTGAAACGCCCTAAACCAGAGGGGATATGGAGCGATGGGAGGATGCCAATGAAGCACCTGATGGAATCTAGTGGTGACGTTAATAAATTAGAGTGAGTCGTGATATAAATTTATGCATACATCTAAGCTTCAGATATTTTTCGTTGTTGTTTTGGTGTTTCGGGAGTGGCGCCTGTTCAGTTCGGGATTTCCAAATCTATTTCCACAGCTAACGGCCGTCCTGTCAGGGGGCTCATTGATATACCGTCTCAACTATCAGATCGAGAGCAGAAATCGCAGTTACATAGTATAGCAGGAGGTAACCGAATATTTTCAATCGGAAAAACGATTTACGGAAACTTGCAAATCCAGAAGGTCTAGTATCGACGAAGCTTCTGTTGTCTATGGAGCCTTGCACCGAACTGTCCTAACGACGCTGTATGTTTTAGAATACTCACAAGACCTGTTAGTAGAGAGGATGTCGATAAACAGATGCCAGAGCCTACTGATCATCATCAAGCTCTCATCCCACCTTCCGGATGACGTCTCATGCTAAGTTGCCGCTATATGAACCCAGAACTGGCGTGAAGTTGGTGCCAATGTTTACAATTTCTATAACGTTAGTGATGATTAAGTCTTTAAGTACATAAAAAGTTCAATCCTATTGTCTGTTGGAAGTGCCTGACCTAGTTGTTTAATGTCAAAATAAGCTTTTCATATTTCCTGTGCAGGTAGGTACAAACAATGATCTCGCTTATCGAGCACTAGCACCAGTACACCTGCTGTACTAGTGTGATCTGAAATCAAAGGATTATCCTAACCGGATACGTCGCAACGTAGTCGATCGGATATGGGCACACTACGCAATATCTATCACTTTAGTCGCTTATATATCCTTGCCCGTAAAGCAGCGGTAAAACACTAGCAAGGCGTGCATTACAGTTACCCACATTGACGACTTCGCGCAATTCATAGCGCCCAACATACCGGACATGCGGTGTGGGGTATTCCATTATTTGTTTGAGCGCCAATGGACACCATAGGATGTGAAAGGGTGCAGGGTTAGTAGTTGTTAGACAATTCCTCCCCAGTTTTTCTAGCGGCCGACCAATCCTGGTGGTTTCGAAGATTTCACAGAGTTGCACCTACCGAGCTGGCTTCCCTACGATTAATTTGACTTTTCCATTGTTTCCATGAGTCCGTCTGGATTCAACAAGACATATATGGCCATGGAAATGTCAATTCAAACTTTCAACTACAAAGAAAAATATGCAACCAGACAGCCCGCAAAAGAAGACGCCAGAAAAAGCCACACTGCAACAAGACAAATCGCAATAAACGAAGTCCGTACATGAAATAGCCCCACTGCGTTGCGGAGGCTATGCATGCACCGGGACCAACGTCTTCACAGCATCAGCGATACCACCGCAGTGTTCATAAGCGGCCAGGCCAGCCCGGCTTTGTATAGGCCGGGCCGGGCCGCCCTTAGCGGCGGCTTTTAAATGAGCGCCGGGCCGGGCCTGCAGGCTTTTTCTTGGCGGCCGGCCTGACTGCTTTTTCTTGGTGGCTGGGCGGCTTTTCTTTCCGGACTAAGCCTAAACAGAATATTTTGTTCGAAAGGTTCTCTGCTGCCTGTACTGAGAAAGTCTCAAAAGTACGAAACATAAACCATATCCAACTCAATCATCGTAGCCCTGCCATTGCCGTATTCCATCGATCAACCAGACCAAGGCTTATGCAGGCCGCTGCAGGCTTTTTAAATCACGTGCAGGCCGGGCGGCCGGCCGGGCGGCTTCTGACCCAGGCAGGGCCGCTTAGGAACACTGCTCAAGGGAGAACATGTGCTTAGATATCTGCAGGCTTCTCAATAGTCCAGGCGGCTGCCAATTTTGTAGGCCCGGCAATCGTCGTCTAGGGCGGTGTATGGGTAACAATACCAAGGGCCCTGAGCGGGAATCTACCGGGCCCGGATGGAGGTTACCACTCATTATCTTGCGGTTCTTTACATTAAAATCACTCATTTTGTCACCGATTACATAGCACACAATTCTCCTATCCCAATACTGGGCACAAGAACCTTGTCACAGATGTGGATGAGCAAAAATGGAAGTGAACACCAGTCACCACCACATCACTCGCTTCACCAAACCATCACTGAGCTTATATGCAGCCCCGGAAGTTACATATCCAGTGGTGGCAAGTCACTCACAGTGGCGAATGACTCAAGAATGGCGAAGTATCAAAGTTTTCTCTCATAATTCTCTGTATATATATCAAGTCTATCTCCTCTCCTTCTCTTCACTGCATCATAGAATATACACACAGTTCTCCCTCAGTACTATAACAACACCGGAAGTTCCCTAGTCTAAACACATTCCCCCCACCAAATTGTAGTCCAGGTTCAGGTAGACATCCACCTGCCCCGGGCGCGCGTTTTGGGACGCTGGATATCTGGTAAACAAGAGAGAATATACGCTTGCACCAAGTTCTAGTGTACATACAGAGGGCAATGACCAGTGTTCCAGAGCGGACTGCCCGGTCGGCGACCACATGTCAGATTTGCAGTCCGGCCAGGTAAAGGCCTTGATCCTTGAGGCCGCTCAAAGCTTGGGCAGATAAAGATTACCCTGCAGGGAGCCTGACCGGACTGCAGATATCTGAAGGCATTTGCCTGACCCGCGTATGCCCGCTGATATCTCCATATACCTGCTTCTGGGCTTGGTGTCGTTTGTGAGGAGCTTCAGGCAAAGCACTATCGTCATTTTCTTTAGAGTTTAGCACTTACTGTCGTGATACCACCCTAGAGGAATGTGGGGACGGATTGTAGTCCAGTCATCACATGGTTTTGTTTAAGGTTAAGCGCAGTGGAGCTGCATGCACTTTAGTTCTTATTTACATGTCAATTTGGCTAAGAGAGACAGTGAGTGAGTTTATGTCAATAGAGAGAAATTCAACACAGCTAGTGTTAGCAACAGTTCCGGACCGTCACTTCAAGTCCGGGTCCGGGTCCAAACCAAATAGTTGTCAAATTGGCGGTCCATGTTGTCAATAAACTCGAAGCGTCAACTTGGATATGGTTCGATGATACACTCTCAACCAGTCTCAAATAGGCGGGTTGTCAGCGAGTCGCCCAGCGGATCCATCTGTAGATTCATATAAGGCTGTGGTTTTGTAGTTTGTTAATAGTATCTTATCAGAATCACATTTTCAACAACCAATAATACGTTTTTGCATGCTTTGCAGTTGGCAATATCGATTGATTTCGAATCTGTCATTTACCATTGATATATTGTACAGTTGCGTAGCAGGGTAGTCAATAATTCCGTTATGAGCGCGAAGATCCGTGCAATGCCTTGATTACCAAATATGTATTAGCAAGAATGCTTGTTTCCGTCAGAAACACATCGGTGTTCCGGTCGGCTCTGACAGCTCACGGAATCTCGTACCCTCAGAACGACATGTGTGTTACACTCTTCGCCAGGGTAGCAGTTATGCTGCAGCCGATTACGCAACGCCTGGCGATGTTTATGCCTTTCTCCGGCCGAATGCCACATTTCACCTCGCCGCTATTGCTATATATCGGATGCTGCTCTCTCCCCATATATGTTTCGGTTTGAGATGTTGTCACTTATTACAATACAGTCTTTGCTTCGGATACTTTGCTTGCTGTTGCATTTGCTTCAGCATTATCATATTTTACATGTCTGAAATATACTGTCCAATCTTCATACTCTCTAGTACTATGCCCTCGGTCCTCCACATAATGCATTGATCCATCATAGGCTTGCGATGCTTCGTCTTCATCATCCATATCGTCGCCATCCTCGCCCTCATACCCATCGCCATTACTGGTACCCAGGTAAAACCTACTATGCCCTCAATACTGGACATTCCGCGTTGATCCATCATCGTCTTGCGATGCTTTATCCTCCTCATCCGCATCTGCGTCATCGCCATTCTCCCCCTCATACTCGTCGACATCAATGGTTCCGATGTTAAACCTCTGGAGTTCAGTCGCGACACATTGTCGAGTCGTCGCCGGCTGGTGTTGGGGATGGCATCGCTCACGTCATTTTCGTCACCTTTATCTTTGAAATCCCCGCTGCCCCCTGCCATCCCGAAATGCAGTTAGTCATCAGTGCAATTGTTGTCAATCGTGCTGTATAGGTCAGTGCTTCCGATCTCAGGTCCCTCAAGCACCACTTTGGAGGTCAAATAGTCAAGTAGTCTAGCATTGTCAATACACGCTGCTTCCATGCTGATCACCACGGCAGGCGTTGGGTTCTCCCCCTGCTGGATCTGACGCTTGACTGTTGCAAGTGTGTTTTTATACACCCTCAGATGGTAGCTCTCCGGTAGTGTGTTCTAGGTATTCATCAAGAATATATATGTGGCTGGAACGCAAGGCGAAGTTACCAACTTGCGACCCGTTCCAGCACAGCAGGATGCGATCCTATCACCGTCATTCTTGTAGTTGAAGTAGTTCGAGCGATCAGGTTTGTCCGCATACAGCTTTGACTTCGAAGCTTTCGGATGAATACCTTTGTTCTTTTGCAACTTCAGGAGAGCATGGCGCAATGTGGTGCAGGTAAACATGATCAGTGGCAAGGGTATATGACTGTCCTTGTCGTCAATCATGGAATTATAAAATCGATTAGCATAGTTACCACGGTTATTCGCCAGATGATAAAATTTGATCTAGATAAACCATGGGATTGCATCTGCCATGAAGTAAAGTGGACGCTAGCCATTTGTTTGCAACTTTCGACTCTCTCTGCATTGGATTTGGACCGCATCCTCCACCTTCAACACGCTCTGCTATAGGACAAAGATACCTATTGTCTGCCAGAAGGGAATCAATGAATTCCAAACGCTCTGCGGCGGATTCAATGCAGCGGAGATCATAAAGCTCTGCTATGTTGTCCCTTGCTGATCAGTTGCCTATACACCTACAATGTATTTGGATGAGCTCAGCAGGGGACTGAAGACGAGCAGCTTCTCGAAGAGTAAGTTCTCGATGGCTACCCTTTTTGAATGGCGGAACTTGATGTGGGATGGTAAATGTAAAGGCGGTCCATAGTTTTAGTACGATAGAATTCGTGGAACGTACTAAGTTGCGCTGTGAAGAATGTACTCAATTGCGCTGCGCTGAACATACGTGGTTGCACTGATTGAATTCAGCTGGATAGAGCCAGCTGAGTATACGTATATGCCAGTGTATATACATACATGCGTGCAGAGCAGAGTATTTGTAATTTTTGACTGACTCCGCGAACGAACTAGTCAGTTCACGGAGGTGGGGTACGGACTCCGTGAATGGACGGTTCGTTCACGGAAGGTGGGCCTCCGTGAACTGACTAGGTACTCCGCGGAGGAACCGCCTCCGTGAATGGACTAGAACATCGGTCGCAGCTACGTGACGATGTAGCAGCCCCAGATCGTGGGCTCATACCCGCTGTGAGAAATTGATATGTGAGCTTCATTGATTGCTTCCGAATATTCTGGGAGAAATTTGAGGACGCCGCATGAGACTATGTTGTTGCCGTTAGGTGGTGGGTTGGGATATAAAGGTTGTTTTCAGGGGATACGAAGGGACAAGAGATCAGACGAAGCGATACAACTAGATTGATTCATGTTAGATATAGGAGTTTAAGGGCTGGCTGTTTCGACGTGATGCATGGTATCGAGGAATTTATACTGAATGGATAACTTCACCGAATCTCAATGCTCCACATTTACACAACCTCCAGGTTTTTTACGAGTCAAAAGTCCTATAGACGTTTAGGTGCTAGTATACCTAATTCTGCCCATATAAATCAAGTTGTCAGTTGCAAGAAATACTGATGAGAAATAAGGTGTTTCTTTGTTCAACCATCTCGGCTCCCATCTGAGTGTAATGCAACCTACACGTTACTGTACTCCACCAAAATAAGGTCCTAAGGCGCCCCCACTGAATACGTCTTCCGTTGTTACAATTGCACAGCAATGGTCCGAGTAGCGAAATACCTTCATAGCTCTTGACTAGTCGAAAAAAAAAGATACAGGAAATACCTAGGCATACACAAGGTAAACCAATGATTCCACCAGTCCGGGGGTGGACCGGTCCAGACTGGACTAGTCCGGGTTTAGTCCAGTCCAGTCCAAGACGTTTTTGGACTGGGATCGGACCAGTCCACAGTTCTGTTGGACCAGGACTGGACTGGACTAGACTGGCGTGGACCAGTCCAGCGCTGTGTCCAGGGTTAGGGTATATTTCTCACTATATCGGTCATTAAATGGGAGAAATATATCTTGATGGTACCGAATATACAGACAGAACTGTCATAATTTCGCCCAGAGTGGGTATTCAGAGGTGAGTAGTTATCAAATGTGAGGATGAGTCATGTTTTCAGTGATACTTGACTATAAAACAATGTCGAATTTGTAAGTGTGTGTGGACTGGTCCAGACCGAGCCCGTCCAGTCCAAGACTGGTAGTCTGTGGTCCAGTCCAGTCCAACCTTCCATTTGGACTGGACTGAACTGAGCCCTACCCCAGACTGGGACCGTCCGGACTGGTGGAATCATTGAGGTAAACACTGGCAAAGCAAACGGCCCAATCAATTGCTTGTGGGAAGCCTTTCAGAAATTTGGGACAAGACGACCTACTCATTTCATTACAGACATCTATACTGAAAGGGTGGAGGGTAAGTTTACTGTTAGTCTAAGAAGATTTCTCCCACTCCATGTACTTATCAAACACTACCCCGCTTCACTTCCGCCCCACCCATCCATAATCGACGAACACGCCAGCTTGCAGGGTGCAGCAAGTGCAGTTGCGCACAGCAGAATTCCTGCAATTCAGATTAGCCATGACTTGTGGGCACCAATCAGGCCGTCATCCATTTCAAAGAACAAATCAACTCGTGGTGTTATTTTACAAGGAAAAACGATCGATAGCAAAACTGACCAAAACCAAGGATCGGAGATCCAGGTAGATGAACACGCCAGCTCAGCTCTGCAGAATGTGTGCAGTTTCGCACCACAGAATTTTGATTCGTCACGGGCCATGTTTGCGTAATCATCCTACACTAGTGAGAACAATACATTTGTGGTGCAATTTTTTTTTATCACTACTGTTGATTCACCAAGTTGCTATCGGCATCCGCGTCGTTGCTTTTACCGCTATAGGGACCCTGTGGAGAAGTCTTCTGAGAGTCAGTTCAAGTATCAATCCGAAATTTTCGCCACGTTCTTGCGGGTTGTATGTATTTCTGAAGATTGAACGACCGGATATAATCGTCGGCAGATTGTTGCATGGCTGAACCGAATTGCTGATTAGTATTTCATGTACTAATGTGATTCCCAGAATTACAACATGCTGGGTGCCTGCAGGCGACCACGTTTAGACTTCGTTACTTTTGATCGCAATACACTGGATGGCATTGGTCTCGACGCTCTGAGTCACGAGGCGATTAAGTCAAGTACTGTCTTGCACGGTAAAAGAAGAATTCACTCCAAGTACCGCATGATAGCATTGAATGTCGCACCGATTCCTGCGAAAACGTTCGATGCGTTTTATCATAAAAATTTACCTTCACGTAAATGTACTCTAGCAGTAAATGCGTAATATCTGTGTTCACAATGCGTACGCACAAACTCGAGCAATCTACGCATTTCAAGCAGATACACTACTAGCAGAGATAGTAGTGGTGACCGGCGCATGCGACATTGTCACAATGTTTTAAGAGAGCAACACTTTCCCGAGCACAACTAACTGGATCCAGCGCCAACATCAGCAACTGGAGATTGCTGGGAACATATGGTTTATGAGTGGTGTTGGGAATTGTAGCGGGCGCTGTGAGAAAGTCCAAAAGCGATACCATTCTCTTGTCTATATACATAATGGCCAGACCAAATTAGTTACTCCGCCACTTGGGAGACTCCGGCGCAGATTTTCAACAAGTGAGTCTTTGATTGCAGCAGATGATAGCACATAAGATTGATGAAAAGGATGAAGCCTGGAGTACTAGTGGAACGCTCACCACTGGAGCAAGATGCGTAAGCTGACGCATTTTCGAGAGAGAGAAATAAATGTGTACATTTTTGCCTCTCGGATATATTCGTACCTTCGCCTTACCATATTCCGGTTATTGGGTGGGCAAAGCTGGATTACGTATTTTCGAAACGTGGTATACATTTTAATTCTATCATCAGGGCATATGGCAACAGTAAATCCTGCCGCATGGGATGGAAGATACAACGGGTTACACTCGGCGCTGTGCATTACGGAATATCTCTGGGGGGGTGGTAAGTACCGTTTAGCACAGACATGTGTAAAGCAGCTATTAATTAAGCGGTCAAACAATTATCCGCTTTGAAATATATTTCAATTCATTACTTACTTTTGTACTATCATGTAATACCTCTCGGCCGGGTCAATTTGTTGGTACAGTTGGTGGTGGCGACGGCAGTAATGCAGGCTGGTGGCGTACATACATCGCCGCAAGCACTTCTCTACTACCCCACTGAGAAGTGGCGTAACCGCGTACACAATAGTACACGGGTTAGGAAACGATAGAATCCAGAAATGACATTGTGTTGCGGTTAGTCGTCGCACATGACCGAGCGGATAATATCTTTTTCCGCAGCCGACCCAGATGCAACAAAAAAAATACGACGTTATTAGATTAGACCGATAACATTAAATGGTGTTCGGCTAGATCCGACCCGACGAGATTGCACATCTTTCCCCACCTTGTAATACATCGGGTAGGGCTGAAGCCACGTTGTATGTCATCGACGCCGGTAGCCGATTCGGTACCAGCGTTCTTAATCCCGATCTTTTTTTATCCCAGATTCAAATTCATTAGCGACCCAATAATTCTATAATTTAGTATGTTTACGTTATTTGAGTTACGCCAACGAGATTTAGCCCGATGATATTAACGAGGATATCACTCTGAGTACTTACATGGTTACTCTAAATGTAGTAATGCTAATAACAACGATCATAAGAAAACTCATGCGCACAATTGAAGTCAGGGAATATTTGTTATTGATAAGTCACCAGAACAAGCCTAAAAATTAAGGTGAATACCGAATTGAATTCCTGGACGCTGCGTATGCTGATCTTCTTTCTGTCAGACTATACAAATATGTTAGGTTGGTCATGAGAAGAATATTTTCGGAAGATTGCCCCGCATGTGCAGGGCCTAGCAGTCAAGTCCAAGAAGTGCTAGCAGAAGCAGTACCGGCTAGAGACAAGTGAGTTGTGACGTATGGTAGCATTTGATTCTTATTATGAACTCTCGTAAATCGGAAGTTTTCGGAACTTGAAGCCTCGATTGAGAATCAGCGTAACCACAGAACCCGTGTGGAGGTCCCTGACATGACAAATTCATGTGTCTAGGCGCGTCTGTAGAGAGGACAGTTAACCGCTGGTACCTCTGACGGATACCGGAGGACGGGGCTCACTCAGCATCACTCGGTTCATACAAACGTCGCTGGGTTGCATGTATATATAGAGCTGACCGCTAGCGGGGCTTGATAGCAAGGGGCACACTTCTCTCTCATATATAACTTGCGTCTTTCTTGTTCTCTCTTGTCTCTATATCTAGGTCTATACACACGTGGTTCTCCCCATATTTCAAACACGCCGGCCAGTTCGAAAGTGTCACTCAAGCCTACTATTAAATGAAGGACCACAGTAACATCATCGTTCGACTTTCTAAGACCGTATCTCGCCATTAAAATGTTTTACAAAGACATTCAACTCCAACCTTTCAACGGTGTCATACAAAACCATCCAAACCCCCGCTTCCCAATATATAAACTCTCTCTTGTAACCCCCTCTCCCCAATTCTCACCATCCACTCTAACTCAGCCTCTATTCCCAACCACATTCATCACATTCTAACTTCACAGCGTCCACATCTTCCACAACTCCTTCCAAACACCGACTCTACATTCCCCGGCAACCATGACTTGGTATTGTCCTGCATGTAGCTGCACGAACCCGGATACCCGTGCTTACTGCACGAGGTGCCAGCGTTCGAAACCTCGCAAACGTATGTCACCCGTCTGGATCTAGAACTACGATTAACAGTGTATAGTATCTGAACACCCCGTCAATTGCAAGTCCGATACCACTGAGCCATACGCTACCGTTGTCGAGACGTCCATTGAGAAGGTAAGTTCTTGTGTTCTCGGAAACTTGGACATAATGGTGTCGCTAACATGGTGAAAGCTGAAATCTCGCTTGTACTGGGTGGGATAGCTGCTAAAGCTAGGCTCGAGAGCTCCTACAACTGGGCTGCTACATAGTGGGACATCAGCGCTTCCTGCCGTGTTGCGGGGAGTTCTTTTTTCAATTTTGTTTAGGTTTTCTGCTGTTGTTTACCGTGTGATTGTACTATTCGGTTTGTTTGAGCTGCCTGTACACTGTGCCTGCTATGTGGTTTTGTGTTGCTAAATTTTAAGTTACCTGCGCTACAATTGTAGTATTGCGCTAAACTCTTTTGACATTGCTTATACGTTGCCTGAGATTCTTGCTTAAAATGTATGATCCTTGCGGAATTAAGTGCTCGCACATATTCTCACATAGTTTTGTGCACATCCGACCATTGCACTTATAGCGACAACTTTCCCTCTGCGACTGTGGTGTGCGTCTCGATAGTCGATGAATGCGAGTCATTTATTACAAACCGCAATCTCTATAGGTTATGAGCGCGGGAGTACCAGATACTCGAATGGTATGCGGCATACGAGGCGAACTATACTGATTCCGAGGTTTCTAGTCTTCTCATTGGTTCGCCCAGGCCTCTATCGGCCATTTTCCATACACTTATAAAATCTTAACAAATAACATCCTTTCCGTAAAACCATCACCATCGAAATGTGCATTTGGGCTAGTAAACTGCGTAATCAAGCCGGATTCATACATATTAACAGATTATCCTTATCATTACTGCTAATATATGCTCCACTCGACATATCATTGAAGATTCCTCCCACGATATTGTTGCTAAATTCGAAAGCACGTTAATATTAGTATTATTTATAAACGATTAAAAAACTTGCAGCTTGTACAGTACCTATAGCTAGCTCTAGAACAGAGAGTATAGCAACTGAAGACAGAGCGGAAAGCTACGAGGGAGCATGGTCTGCTAACGGGAATGTGGGGCCCGGTATACAGTTCACACTGCAACATGAATCGATGAGTAGCCACTGATTAGAAGTTACAGCTACCAAATGTGTCGATTCCGTTGTAATGATTGAATGTTGCATGTGTACCTGCATCGTGAGCCTCACTGCTCAGGTCCGTTTGATATGCAGTTAGTTAATGAAGATATGCCTCAGGAGAGCGGCTCATATCAGTGCAAACAGATATGCAAACGAATATAGATATGGATACGAATATGGCCGTGGATATAGGAGACAAAGTCTACATATATACGGGCCTTTAGGCCTCGAGAGATCAGTCAATCAACAAGTCTTTCTAGCATCCAAAGTACCATTTAGGACGGAGAAATTCCCGAGTGAGGATTCATGGAGGAGCCGTTCAGGAAATGGCGCGGAATGATCCAGCAGCACCAAATATTACCCAAAAGTATACAGACTTGACTCCCATACCCATATCCGTATCCGTATCCATATCTATATCCGTTTGCATCTCTGTTTGCACTGATATGAGCCACTCTCCTGATACAGACGGAACACCAACTGCTTAAGAGCCAGCAAACGGGCCTGAGACTGCATACGGAGCTGAGGCTCACCATGCAGGCTCGTGCAACACAGTATTGCAGGTGTGAACATAAACTTCTTCACATAAATGTATCCCCAGTAATGTAAATAACTAGGCTGGACTTGTATTGCTGACGATGGGACATTTTGGCTGCGGGCTTTGAGCCCTAGATGATAGATTAGCAAGCCGTAACTTTGGCATGAACACTTCATTTCTACACAAAGACCCATTCAGTGTCTTCTGAGGGTGCCTTGAACTACTGATAATACAAGTGCAATACCCAGGTACGTACCAGAGAATTGTGTCGTGAGTTTTACCTTGGGAAATCTAAAATACTCATATACGTATAACGCAACAATGTCAGATCTCTCCAGATTCTAAAGATGAACGATTGAGTCCTGAATGTAAATTATCATATATTTCATTATTGATCAATCACAGTAACTCAACATTCCCTTGTAAGTGTCCAAACTCAAATAGAATACCCGTTCAACTCCAATACCCAATATATCCGTCACCCTATCTTTCCTACATTTCCACCATCGCCTACATCTTCAACCATATGCCCCAACATTTTTTGTGTTTTAATCATACTGTATTCACTCTATTTAGAGTATGACAGCCCCGTACTCCCCTCCGCTTCCGGGCTAGCCGGCTAGATGGCGGAGCTCCGCTCCTACTACCCGTCGTCCCCTTCTGACAAATGAAAGAAAAGCATCTGAAGATGTCTATATAAACTACAAAGGAAATGTGATGAAATCAGGGGGAGCCCGCCGGCTCTCACTCCTCCTCTTCCTCCGCATGTTTGGGCGGGAACTTCCCGATATCGGTAGCAATCAGGAAGTCCATCACCACCTTATCACACTTCTCCATGGAGAGCAGCTCAGAGACTTGCACGTGTCGGCATCTGCCCGCTCTCCATCCAGTTGTTTTTCCCACCTCTTTCCAGGGCGTCTTCTGCTGGTCTCTCCATCGGCTGCAGTGGCGAAAGAGATGCTCCCGCGTCTGGGCTACCGTCCTGCCTCCACTGGTGCACCACCAGCATTTATCGTCGTCTCGGTGGCCGAACCATTTTAGGTACGTTCTCACTGGCGCGTGTCCGGATTTCAGTCGGTAGAACCTGCATCAGCAACAACTCTAGTTTCCGTCAGAAACACCCGGGTGTTCCGGACGGCTCTGACGGCTCTGACGGAACCTCGTACCCTCTGACGGAGAATTACACGCTACCCGTCGCCCAGGCGGCGGGTCCGAGTTTACTGGACTGATGTAGTGGCCTTCAGGTGCACCTGGGAGCACCTGGGAGCACGTTGAATCACTGTAGAGCAGTCTGGGAAAAACATCTTCTTTGGGAATGCTGCTGGTGCACCTGGAAATCATAGCTACTACTTATCGTTCAACGATTTTCAAAACTTATGCATTCAGTTTGTATTCTCATCTATGTATCTATATAGCTACCTATCTACACACGGTATATCTGGACTGGCAGCACGCGGTGATTGAGAGCAATTCGAGGTGCGCCTGAAGATGACGATCGAGTGAACTCAGAGATACACAGTGTTCGAAACGGGCCGGGCCGGGCCGGCCCTGACATCTTTAGGCCCAGCCTTCGGGCTTTGGACAAAGCCTGGCCGGCCGTCCTTAGCGCGGGCTTTTCTGGAAGAAGCCTGAGCCCGCCTGCAAGCCCCAGTGGGCTGAGTGAGTGGTCGTGATCGTGGAAATTTCACGTGATCCCAATAAGCGAGCCAATCATTTTGCTTGCATCCATGTCTTGGCTGGACGCAAGCAAATTGATTGGTCGAGGCGCAAGCCGATTGCCACTTTATGAGTTCTTCTGCACTATAGCGATACTTTTACCACTCATTTCACCTTTGCACCGCTTACGCTAAAAAAAGCTTCGTCTGATACCTAACCCCAAGAAAGCCCACACGGCCCGGGGGCTTTGATAAAGCCGCAGGGCTTTTAATTAAAATGCCCGGGCTTTGTGGGCTTTCAGATTACCGGCCCGGCCCGGCCGCCTCAAAGCCGGCCTGAAAGCCCTCGGGCTGGCCCGGCCCGTTTCGAACACTGGAGATACACTCCGAGGCCGTGATCGAGCGAGTTTGGAGATGCAATTGAAGACCGAGATTGAGTGAACTCAGAGATGCACTGGGAGGCCGTGATCGAGCGAGTTTGGAGATGCAATTGGAGGCCGAGCATTAACGATGTACTTGGAGGCCGTGATCGAGCGAGTTGAGAGATGCACTTGGAGGCCGAGATCGAGTGAACTCAGAGATGCACTTGGAGGCCAGGATCGAGTGAACTCAGAGATACACTCCGAGGCTGTGATCGAGCGAGTTTGGAGATACACTCCGAGGCCGTGATAGAGCGAGTTTGGAGATGCAATTGGAGACCGAGATTGAGTGAACTCAGAGATGCACTGGGAGGCCGTGATCGAGCGAGTTTGGACATGCACTTGGAGGCCGAGATCGAGTGAACTCAGAGATGCACTCCGAGCTGTGATCGAGCGAGTTTAGAGATGCACTTGCAGCAGGCTATAATCAAGGGAGATTAGAGGAGGACTTGGAGGTGGTCGATCTAGAGGTGGTCGATGGGAGGCGCGCCAGGTGCTGAGACTCTATTCATCGGTTAGTTAACTCGAAACCGTGGGAATGTGACGAGGTGACTTTACCTTTCAAGCTCTTATGGAGAACTGGCTGGTGGCAGTGAATCTGTAGGGAGGTACGCCGGAAGCTGAAGCTACATTCAGGGGTCAACTCGAAATCGAGAGAATGAAGGGACGACAGACAATCTTAGGTGTATGCTGTACTCGGTGTATGCTGCACTCGGCGTATGCTGCACTCGGTGTTAACTCATGATGATGGCATGGAGAGATAAAGAGGGATGACTTAACTTTGTGTTCTTGCAATGATGGTAGAGTTGTGGATGAGAAAGAGAGAGATAGGGGATGAAGATGAGAACGATATGGAGGATACGAGCGGACCTGAGAAATCAGGGATACGACTTGCCTGATTGGGTTTAAAAGACCTCGTATCGGTGTTATTACCCGCCGGATCGGGACTCGTACCTGCCGTATCGGGGATGGTAAATTTGACTCGCACATGAAATTCTCTTAAGTCCCAGTTTCTCATGATGATTTCCCCCATCTCCTCTGATCTCTCTTTCTTGTACTCAACTCTACCATCACCTAAGAACACGAAGTTAAGTCATCCCTCTCTATCTCTCCATGCCATGATCATGACTTAACACCGAGTACAGCATACATCAAGTACAGCATCATCCCAAGATCGACAGTCTCCCGCTCCCAGCCAGTTTCCCATCTCTCGGCGGATGTTGTTGTACTCAACTCTCTACATTCCCACATTTACAAGTTAACCAATGAATAGAGTCTCAGCTGCCATCGCGCCTCCCTCCAAATCGACCGCTTCCAAGTACTCCTCCAATCTCGCTTGATCATAGCCTGCATGTGCATATCCAAACTCGCTCAATCCCGGCTTCCCAGTGCATGTCTGAGTTCACTCAATCTCGGTCTCCAATTCCATCTCCAACCTCGCTCGATCACGGCCTCAAAGTGCATCTCCTAACTCGCTCGATCATGGCCTCCCAGTGCATCTCCAAACTCGCTCTATCACGGCCTCCAAGTGCATCTCTGAGTTCACTCGATCGCGGCCTCCAAGTGCATCTCTCAACTCGCTCAATCACGGCCTCCAAGTACATCGTTAATGAGGGTGTACGGAGATACAGGGGTAACAGAGGTGAACTGAGCGACAGGGAGTACATATTCGGGAGACCCCGGGGTAGATAGACATCATCTCATTTTCATCTCATCTGGTACCACGCAATTGCGTGGATTCTCACGGCCGCGTAGTATCATATCTTCTCACTCTCTTCCTAGGCTTCTTGAGCTGGAACTATTCTTTCTCACGAATTCCGTTTTGATGTCGCGAGAGGTGTGGAGGGATGTCGATACTGGGCTCACTACCGTCTAGCTCCGTCGTATCACCACAACGGCCTCCAAGTGGTGCATCTCTCGGTGCTCCCAATGGGCGTCTCCAGGTGCTCCTCCGATTATGCTCGACTACCATCTGTGGCCAGATAGACCGTATGTATATATATAGAGATACTTAAATAATGCATGCCATATTATTGTGACTGTAACAAAGACGAATATGATAGACGACATGCGTTGTGCTTATCGAACCCTAAGAACCACTGCTTTGAGAATACGGCACCAAGTCTCCCGCACAGCTGCGCAGCGGTCTCAGCTGCTCCAAAATGTGACTAGAACCCATTCCGACGTATGGTCACAGTTGGCCACAACGCCACAGTGTTCGTTTACAATAGAATACCCACAGCGCGAGAAGAAATGGCAAGACTGCGATCGGAGGGTGATATGCAACGCAACGCGTGGTATTGGCGCCGGCCGCGGAGTAATCTGCCACCGGGGTGTCTCTGACGGCTCTGACGGAGCGCGTCCACTCTGACGCAGACATTCCGCCTGGACCGAAATGTTTTTTACTGATGTGGCTGCCAGTGATTTCGCACTATTCATTGGGATGGGTCTCTTGCTCACAGCTTTGCCTTTTAGTCTGTAGCCCTAATGTTTCATGCATTTGTCGGCCTCCCATTGAGCCTTCACCGCCGTCTTTGCTTCTGAGATTAGTCTTGTCCGGTTTGCCGCCGATGTGTATACTGGCTCTCGCACTGTGCCTGATCTGCAGCCCTATCTCGCTAGATTCACCTGGCGTTCTGCTTCCTCATTTCCGGCGATGCCAGTGTATCCTGGGACCCAGTGGATGTCTGTCTCTATGCCAGCTTCGCGAAGAGTCCTGGCGCTCCGGATGATCCCCTGGCCAGAGGCTGCCCTGGCCCCGGTTCCAGGTGTTCCGTTCATGGAATCACCACTGGCAAGTCGCTGAAGACGGCTACCATCGTCATTCCGTGTGTCTCCAGTGTGTCCCTTTTCCTCGCTGAATCCCGGAGTGCGAGTCCGATTGCCCACAGCTCTGCATCATAGACCTCCATTCATCCAGTGCCATGGTGGCTGCAGATGGCTTTCCAGCGGTCTCCGTGCTTGCACACTGCAGCACTTCCTACTCTGCCGTCGTCGGATCTTGACCCATTCGTCCACCACATCCAGACCCCTGCGCCCACTTTGGCCTCTCTTTCTCTCGCCCAGTGGATCGCCTCTCTGTTAGCCGCTGTGTCTACGCTGAGTATGACCGTCTTGACAGCCGGCATTTCGTCAGGGTTAGGCCAGCGCATGATCTCCGCTTCTCAACCTCACTCGTACTCCTTTGTGATAACTCTGCATATCGGTCCGCCAGATGTGGTGTGGTCGTGCACCGCCTTTAGTTTTGAGCGTTCGCATGCACTTGCGAGCCTCGCTGTGAATCGTTGCTGCTTGGCATCCAGGGCTACTGGCGCAGGTGTGAGCCCTGACTCTCTCATAAGTGCTCCGATTGTTGTCGTGGGGAGGGCGCCCAGGGTTGATCTAGCTTGCCGATTGAGCAGGAGTTGAAGTTGCTCTCGCCTGCCGATCTCTCACGGGTCCCACCAGAGTTTGCTTCCGTACAACGTGATGGCTTGAACGCAGGCTATCTGCACAGCTCGTACTCACTCTGGGACGATTCCGTGCATCCTTGGGAGTGCGCGCAATTGGGCTTCTTCGGCCCTGGCCTTCTTCATGCATCGGTTGTGATGCTCTTTGAATGTCCGGTAGGCGTCCATCCAGACTCCCAGCCATTGCGTCGCCTCTTTGTTGAATCGGACGAAGCCGTTTCCTAGCTTGCTTTTGCCTGTGAGTTTCGGCTGGAGTGTTGAGATCAATCGAGTACGAATAGAGATATTGAATTGACTATCGTACAAAAGTGATTGTCTCAAGAGTAAAGAGAGAGAGAAAGACAGGCAATATATGAGAAAGAAATCATCTCAATCACTAAGAGCGAATCAACAAGAGAAAGCACTAATCAGAAAGCACTAATCAGAAAGCACTAATCAGACCAGGCTCGTGGGGAATTAGCTTCCGCACCAAGCCCGAGGATGGCGGAGAAATAGTCTCCGTACCAAGCCCGAGGCTGGCGGGGAAATAGCTTCCGCACCAAGCCCGAGGATGGCGGAGAAATAGCTTCCGCACCAAGCCCGAGGATGGCGGAGAAATAGTCTCCGTACCAAGCCCGAGGCTGGCGGTGAAATAGGCTCCGTACCAAGCCCGCTAAGTCTCGTGCATATCTTAGTCCCAATGGCCTGCGGGCCAAATCCCTTAGTCAACATGGAGGTGCTTCTTGTGGCCTCTCCTGCGTGTGAACAGTGCTGCCTCCGTCTTTGCAGTGTCGAACTGGAGATCTCGTCTGCTGGCCCACTCGATGCTCTCTGCTGTGCATGCTTCGAGTTTTTCGTCCACCTGGTTCACGTCGTTCCCGGTTGCCACCCATCCGAGGTCGTCTACGAAGGAGAGGCCTTCTGCTTGGACTCCCTCTTCCACCCACTTTATCAGTCCAGCGGTGTGTATCGCAAAGAGAATCGGCGATACGGGTGAGCCTTGCGGGACACCTGCTTCCACTATGCCCCAACATTCACAGCTCACATCGTCCATATCTTTCCAAATATCAACATTACTGTACTTCTGCATCTTTCCAATTATCACTCCGACAGCACACTTTCTGCATGTATATCAATTGAACTACCCTAATACTATACTCTCGTGGTACGACAAACCCGGGCTCCCGAGTTCAGTGTGCTCAGTTTCAGCAGCCTAAGGCCGTAAGCGGATAGCAGAAGCTAGAACCAATGAAGCATCCGGTCAACTTCACGTCCAAGGCGGCCTGACACCCAGTCACAGGCTTCCGAACGCTCCGGGTAAACAGGCGTTCCTATAGGCCCGGTGGTGCGGAGTAGTTTCAAGCCCCAAACCTAGTCCTGACCCGTCTGGGTGGTATTAGCTTGTATTCTTATATTCTAACCTATACGAAGCCGAATAATCCAGAGCACCCTGCTTTGACAAATAAACTACCAAAAATTCCACTTGTGTTCCTATAGAGTACTCGCCGAATTTTCAAGCCTCCGGACACCCCGGCAATGAGTAGATGTTTCCGATAAGATTATGTCTTATGCAATAGTCCAACTTTGTTGTGTAGTTGTTACCAAACCTTTGATATGTCACCAGGGGCACGTATGATGGAGTATCCGCAAACTTGAAATCCGACGAGAAGTTTGTATTTGTCACCTACTATCACTCATGACTGCAAGGTCGTGTGGGTATTCCGTGCAAACAAATATGCCTTACCTTCTTAGTCTATGATTAAGCTAAAATCGTAGTCTCAGTCCGAAAAGCGCTTCGCCCGGACGGGACAGACTTTTGGGAAGTGTGAGGAATGTGCAGGATTCTCAGCACGTATCATCACTAACTTTTTAAAAGACATAGGTTCTATCTATAATTAGTCACATAGGAGCATCATATTATTTAGGGTTCTGTATGATATTTCTGCTTTTACAGAGGCCTGTTTTGACGTCTTTCGGGGGGTTTTGTGTTCTATAGGTGACAATTTTCATTTCATGCTGTGGTCACTTTTGCAACAGTGTCAGGGCATTCTTGTGAGTCGATGGCTTCAGTTCCGTGAGCGCTTGTCGTGACTACTGTACCTGTCATCGAAGAAAGTACGTCGGCTGTCGAGAGAGTGTACTATCCCTTTGCCGGTAGCGGGCCTACGAAAGGACCCGCTTTCGCGTGCGCTGCGCCTTGTCGCTTACCACAGCACACCCACCCACTTAAACCCCCTCTAGAGTATTATGAATTGAAAGACAACTAGTAGAAGCTTCTATTTGTGAATTCTTGTAGCAGTATGACAAATTCTGGGGTGCTGAGTTGCATATAAATAGCAGTACTTTGGAGATTGTGAGAGTACCATCCTCCAGCCCAATGGCAACCACCTTCCCACCTCCCATCTACCACACTACAACAACCATGAGCAGAGAAGCCCTCAGACCTTGAAATCTTAATGTCAGCTACCTACCCCCACCACTTATACTCTCATCTCCACCATCCTCACCAAAAAATGTGAAAAACAAAGTGCCAAGCGCCACATCATGGACAATCACTCTGGCCCAAAGTGCACCTCCTCCAGACCACCACCACCACCTACAGTGGTACAGCACTGACCTGTCGTTATTCCTGATGCGTCTTCAGCTACTACTAAAGCTCCACCAGCAATGCTCAACCTTGACGATATTTATAGCTCTTCAGATGAAGCATATATTGAGGCAGCCGGGTCAATCACGGCTGATCACTCGGCCAAACCATGTAGGAAAACTCAAAAAACCAAGTCAAAATTTGACAGACCTTCCTGAGCTTCCCACATTCAATTGTTTACAACCGATTGTCCCTCCTCACAAAGCATAGATCCGATTGCCCATCTCATTCTCTAAGCTAGATGCCATTACTCCAATTCAAATCTTCAATCATTTTCATAGTGGAGCTGTTAATAATGGGATTGCAACCTAGCTATGGATGGACAGTTCTCCTGTTACCATGATGTCTATAATCCACCCTCTAAGTGGTGAGGATTCACTGGTGCTGAGAATGAGAAAGCATCCAAGCAACAAGAGTACCAATGCAAGTAGAGCAAAGTCCACATTTCTTCCTGGAGAATGCCTGAAAGAGCTTGATATACCAGTCATTGTTGATGGCTACAACCAGCACAAGGTGGTTGTGGATGTGGCTGACCAGTACTGAACCCATTTTGACATGCAGCTGATGTCCAGCTACAATTGGTATCTACATTTTTACTGGATTCGAGTGACAGCCCACATCAATAGCCTCATAATCTATCGAGATCTTCCGGCAAACAAGGAGAGCACTGTAGAGCACTTTGACATTCTTCTCTCCATTGTGTCTGACCTTCTGCAGACTGGAAGTCAATCAACAATGAAAAGTTCTTTGCACGTTCCGGCTTCACAAAAAATCACTCGGCTGGCTCTGGCCATACAATGTTACAGATGTACATGATGTTACAAGTCTGATACACGGTCACTGCTGCAGGGGCTGATGCCTCCTGTATATATTTTGAGTCTTTCTCCATATCTCTTCTCTGTACCATAGAATACATGCACACGGTTCTCCCCAACTTCCATATCGCAACAGGTAATGAGCCCAGTGGCCGCTACTCTGTATATCTCTATCTCTACCAAAACCTCACTATCAACTCGATGTCATCATCTCTCCACCATCTCGTTCCGAAGCTTACCGGTACCAACCACTCAACCTGGGCAACACAGATGGAGATGGTCCTTATCAAGGACGATCTCTGGCAGATTCTCTGTTTAGAACGGCTACTGCCTGAAAGACCAGCACAAGAAGTTCGACAGTGGGATTCAGATGCACGAAAAGCTACAGCCAATACAATGCTCTGTTTGAATGAAGGAGTAGAGCAACATTTAAAAGGGACTCAAAATCCAGTGGACCTTTGGAAGAAGCTACTGAAGCTTTATGAACAAAAGGGATACTCCTCATGCTTCTTTATTCAGAAAATGTTCTATGAATTGTGGCTTGCTGACTATGTCAAATCTGCTGAAGAAAATGCGATGTCACTTTACGTTAATGCGCATAGATCTCTCTGCCAGCAGCTGCGAAGTGCTGGAGCAATCATTGACAACGACACTGAGCACCAAGTCTTACTTTTTGGTCTTGGAGATTCCTATGACAGCTTCCTTATTGCAACTACACAGTCCTTTCAACAGAATGACAATGACAGCCACAACTATATTGATGTGGAGAGTCTGATTGGTCAGCTTTTGGATGAAGATCAATGGAGAAAGGGAGTCAAGCTGGGAATGGAGCGTCTGGAAATCGGCAGTTCAAGTACTGGATTGGCACTCTATTCCAATCGAAAGCGACAATGGTCCCAGAGATCACAATCTGACAAACCACGTCCTATCTGTAACTACTGCGAAAGTGAAGGCCACAAGCAAGGCAACTGTTGGGACCATTACGTGGAAAAGAAGTTGGAATCCAGATACACTAAGCCTGCAAGACCCGCAGAAGCTTCAATTGCATTGGAATCAGCCGGAATCACACCCAGAGAACGAGATCTGTGTTAAAATTTGAGTCTGAAGCGCTCATCGAGGCCAATTTTGATCATTGTCAAGTCCTCTAGTTGAGGCAGTTATCTGTTGCGCTGAAGTCCATCTGGGGGTTCACGGGACTGGCCTGTCTGGGATTTCACCGGGTCTATGTCTGTCTGTCTGTCTGTCTGTCTGTCTGACTGACTGTCTGTCTGTCTGTCTGTCTGTCTGTCTGTCTGTCTGTCTGTTGTCTGTTGTCTGTTGTCCGTTTTGTCTGTAGTTGTTTGTATGTGTCTTGTATTACTGTTGCCTGCTTGACTGTGGGTTTGCGGAGTCCGGGAGAAGTGTTGTCAGTGTGTCAGTATCGTTTGTTGTCATTTTCAGTGTCATTTGTTGAGTTCCCGCCAGGAGCGGCAGTTTGATCTTTGTGATTCTAGGGATGGTGTAGGTTCCTGGGGTGTTTCCTGCATCACGGATATCAGCCGGCCAGATGGGTCCTTCGTCCGTGGCTTCTTATTTGCTTTGTTGTTTGGCATTTTAGTTTTGAAGTTCTTGCTGCTTTTGTTTGATTTTTATGGAGTGCAGCATGAGGGGGAAGTGTTACAGATGTACATGATGTTACAAGTCTGATACACGGTCACGGCTGCAGGGGCTGATGCCTCCTGTATATATCTCGAGTCGTTCTCCTTATCTCTTCTCTGTACCATAGAATACACGCACACGGTTCTCCCCAACTTCCATATCGTAACATACAATCTTCCTTGCCCCCACTGTCTACCAGGCTGGTTACCAAGCGCACCCCCATTCTTCTCTGCCAAAAGGTGCCAGGAATGCATTCCCCACTTTGGATGGAGAGTAGAGTAGATTGTTTCCTTTGCAGGTGGAAAAGAAGTCAGGGTGGTAGTGGAGAAGGCATGAAAACCACCATAAAGTGTGAGGACTGCAATGTGACTTTGTGTTTCACACCCAAACAAAATTGTTTTTATGAATTTCACCATATGTAGAGTATTTTTATTTATTCTGGGGGCATTTGGCCAGATTGTGGTTTTGTATGTGTATCTTAAAAGCAGGCCCGTCTATGGGCCCGAACCCGGTTACCGGCAAAGGGATAAAGTTTTAATTGCATTTTTAGTCGATTCTTAAGCATTCGAGGTCAGAAAAATATGTTAGCTCGATAAAGTGTAATTTACTTAGCGACGGGTAACGTACAGTATCAGTACAATTTTGATAGCGGCGTTGCACGGGATGTTAGGGCGAAGATAAACTTTTCTTGTATGTGCTTGCAGAGAATAAGTTTTCGCTTATCGTGCATAACTAACGCTGAACTAGCGCGATCTTCCTTTTATCCGTGCGTGCCTGAAACTAGTAAAATTACTTCTCTATCATCTTTGACCACCTGACTTTAGCATCGTTTCCCTTTTGTTGCGTGTGCTAGATTATGTATTGGAGGGCATGGGGTACAGTAGTTGTGAGTTATAGATACTTTGTCCGCTATCGCCGGAAGCCTGAGAACCACAAATTTAAACTTGCGATATAACGAAACCCGCAGTTTTCACAGTATGATACCCGGGGTGAAAATGTTGACAGTAGACGCGATTTACGTCACTGATCGAAGCGTTTTGCCCTAGACCTCCCAAGGTTGCATATTCACTAGTTTCTCTTTACTTTTGTACAATAGACTAATCACGGTACATCTACTTACGACGATAGGAGTGAATACGCGTCTCAACAAACATCAGCCACAGCTGTACAGATGGCGAGCGTCTCAATCAGACACGTTTTCTCTAAAGACCCATCCAGACATTCATTACAATTAGATGCCTCTCAGCTGCTTTGTTCCACTGATCGCGTGGCAACTTCAATTAATCTAATCTCCTCCAAAATCTCCCGACACCATATGAATTGTTATCAATACTCTGCGGTGCCGTTTACTAATCTACCATTACATTTCTTTAGTAGCACCCCGCTCCGCGCGTGATATTGAACACTAATACCAAAATAGCGACTTATACTGCGGAGCTGAAATAGCGGTCATCGCGGCACGCCTCCGTAACATAAGTCCTGACATCCGTCCAAGGCAATTGCCACAGTAAAGCACGGCTGTTTTCAATGAACCAGTATGAAATGTACACTGGGACCCCAAGTTCCGTTGGGGTATTGACCGACAGGTATTGAGAATGGTGAAATGAGTTATGTTACAAAGCGTCAGTGCAAACTCTTTGCTCGGGATATGGGACAGTCCCTAGCAACTCCTCACGAAGGAGCATTCGGAGTAGCATTGGTTCACCACTCGTTTCATCATTGCTTACGGATAAACGAATCCCGTTTTGTGCGGTATGTAGTCAAGAGGACGGGAGAGAAGGATTAACGGCTTTGCCGTTCAATGATTGATAGCGGTAATGACTCTCCGCTCAACATGCTTAATCTTACCCACATTCCTTAGAGTGCCGATGGTTAGGCGAGGTTCATTTACCGAATTGGGTTCTAATCCGAGTTAAATCCAATCATGCGCGCTCCAGTCCGGCCAGAAGGCCTGGACGGATGTTCCAGAAGCGCGCCGTATAACTCACCAGCGAAGTACTACCCGTGCTACTTTTCGAAATATGCGCACAGAGATTGACACGTATAATTCTCTTGCCAGTAACTTTTTCGCGCTTGCTTTCTCACGAGGATTAGATGGATCATAGGCTGCCACTGTGATTCACCCATTAGTTTATAGTCAATGTGTCTTTGCTAGCGCAGGTCAGCAATGAAGATCCGAATGTCCCAGACCTGTTTGGGTCGTGCACAACTGTGGCAGTTGCGAAGTAGTACAATTCGGATGTTCTAAGTGCTAACGTCACCCTCCCATACCACAAAGCGGTAATAGTGGTAAATTTTGAAGCGTAATGCATCCTGAATTAAGATTCGCGCTGCGGTATGGAGACACAGGAGGCACCATTGGGATCACTCTCGGTTCACTCGGACAGCATCTTGCAAGCAGTGTTAGGATATACAGGGGAGAACCGTGTTTAAGGCAGCCTACAGCGGACAACCGCCAAAGATAGACCACAGGCAGGAAAAGTGCGAGTGATTTACCATGACAATACCTGACATCTCGATAACAAAGTTCATACATGGTAAAAGTTCTTCATCAGCCCCCACCACCCTATTTCCAAAAACACTACAGTACTTCTAATTATTCCAATCGGTTCAACATTCCCGTACTCAACTCCATGCTCCCAAGTGAACTCGATTCCCCGTGCACTCGACTCCATTGCACCCGACTCCACTCCCTAGGTTGGCTTGACTTCATGTTCCCAAGTGCACTTGACTTCATGCTCCAAGATCCAGCCCATTCTAAAAAATAGCTGTTGCTCGAGAACAGCTAGGCAAATTCACGATCTGAGAGCGCGAACACTTACATGGATCATTTCACGTCAAACAAGCCTCTAAATTAGACCGCAATTGATGGAGCTGACATGGGTTGGTGGATAATTATACCCGGGGGTTTCCATCAACTCAACCATCCACCCATACCAACTCCGTTAATATTACTCCGATAGAAACACTGGCTGACGTCAAATGATCTACTCGATGCCCTCAAAATGGTCACCTTCATAGATCGTGAATCCGCTGGGCCTTTCCCGAGTTGCAGTCAATTTGAAGTTGTAAGAGCGGAGATACCCCAGAGGGTGCAGAGATGAGTGCAGCTGAGAGCATAGAGACGAGTGCACTTGAGAGCTCTGAGTGTACATGGGAGAATGATGTTGAGCGAACTAGAAAGAATGGGTTGAGTGCGGGGATTTTGAACCGAATGAGCATAATTAGAAGTACTGTAGTGTTATTGAAAATGGGGTGGTGGGGGCTGATGAAGAATTTTTTCCATGTATGAACTTTGTTTTCGAGATTTCATGTGTAGTCATGATAAATCACTCGCACTTTTCCTGCCTGTGGTGTTGCATGAACCTGACCGAGCTGAGCTTCAGCTGAGCTGATTTCAAGGCACATAGCCGGTAGGGCATAAGGCACCCAACTACCTTGTATATATCTCGAGTCTTTCTCCTGCTCTCCCGTCATCTTTATCTAAGTCTATTCACACGGTTCTCCCCTTACATATTTCAACGTGTGGTCTATCTTTGGCGGTTGCCCGCTATAGGCTACCGTAACCGTGTGCATAGACTATGGCATCAAGAGAAGAGAGTAGGAGAATGACTCGGTATATATACAGAGAATCTTCCGATAAATCTTCGGATAAGCTGGTGCTGCTATTGCCACTTCGCTGCTCTCGTCGGATATTCAACAAGCAGTATAAAGATACTAATTCAGATGGTATTTGACCTCCTATGCAAAGAGCTTTTAATACATACATACTCTCGTGTTTTGCAGGGTGCTTTAAAATTTTATCGCATACCTAGCACACCTAGGACCTCGGCTGAGTGACGTGATGAAAGGTCAGGGTAATATCTATTTGTGTGATCAGCCCGAAGAAGAGGGCCTCAGAAGTCGGCAGTCAAGCGCTCTCAGGCACTGTTGCTGTCGAGTGTTAATTCGTGTGGGTTTCACTGCTTAAGTATATTCGTACATATTAAATCCCTACCGCAGGCAACAAGATGAGTGAGACGTACAGTAACTACGACTCAATGGGGTATCTGGGCGTTTAATGCCGAACATACGGAGTGCGTTGCAACCCTGTCATTTCCTAACCGCTGTCTGGAGCCTTGAGCTACCGCCAAGTACCGGGGAAGGGAGAAAGTGCCACAACATCTGGTTGATAAGACTTTCTCAATATAGGAATGACCTGAGAATGCTGGTACCAGTCAATTTCACCCGCTTGAACGGTGTGTTTCTGAAACCTGCACCGTCGATCCTTGGCTGGAGTGAGACAGCTACGTCAACGCCGAAGCCGTTGAGATGAACTCAAAATGCACTCTGTGTTGTCACTCCCAAACCCAAACCCAATCATGAGTAAGTGACGTTGCATTTGGCTTCGTTGTCTTCCGTGTAGTTGCCCGTTTTGTTGTGTGAACCTTTGGTTGTCGGGTACACTTTGTCATCCCTGGCACTCATAGGCACCACGTGCTTCCCTCCCAGACGTTTGCGGGGGCAGTAATTATATGTTTCAGCTGTGGTTCTTGCACTTCCGGTACTGCTAGTTTCCTAGTCAAAAGGTGTGGTTCACCTAACGTCTTGTCTCGGTCTGTATCCCTTCAGAAGGTTCGTAACTCTTTCTGAATCCCTTTCCGTTTTCGACGCACTGTCACCTTCCGTTTACATATACATCATACAATTGCTGAAACTCATCTTGCTTATTGGTCAAATGCACACTACTCGTCGGATTTTTAAGTCTCCGGACAACCAATCATAAGTGCCCTTGGCAACACATCAAAGTTCTGAAGCCACATATCAAAGTTAGATGACAATTAGATAAGACATAATCTTATCGGAGTCATCTAATCATTAACAGGGGTGTCCGGAAACTTGAAAATTCGGCGTAGTGCACCCTAATCTCCCTTATGTGCACTAACTCGAGATGAACTAGTGCTGTCTAATCTCGCTTATCGTACACTGGACGCTAAGCTAGTGTAGTTTCTCCAACGACTGTGTCGAAAGATCGACAGCGTTGAGACCATCACCGAGTGTGTATAATATTTGTCTCTTGAGCACCAATTTAGTAATAGTATGTAAATATGGATGTTTAAGTGGCTAATGAAACCACTTTCGATCACTCAGTCAGCTTCTTGGTGAAGTAGATACGAAGAACTGTACCGAGCGCGATGCTTCGGACATTACGCGCACAGAGCGCCGTATGGTAAGAATAAACAGCGTTTTCGTTACAGTCACAGCTGGCCGTATGAGTGTTTTTTTACTGTCACAGCAGATATAGCCAAAGCTACAGTTAACCAATTCAGGCCACCAGAGGTCTAGTACATCGATTTGTATAACAGTATGTAATCATTATTTATCCATCAATCTACAGCATTTCAGTGCAGCAATTGAGAGACTAAATATTGATCCCCAACCTTGTGACATCGATTGGTAGGCATCTATAGCTGGTAGAAGGCGCCTTCAAGTTCGGGTCAAATAGCATCCAGAGTTTAAAAAAAAGCCGTCACAACCGCACTGTCAGTAAAAAAAGCTGTTCAAATGAAAGTCGGTCTGAAGCATCGCGCTCGGTACAGTAGATTGTGTTCTGATTCTCTATGTCATTTTTTTTGGTGCGCTACATGTACACTTTATACTCAAAGGTTCGCAAAAACCTTCGGCACTAGAGTATGGCACCACAACTGCCCCACGAGGTGTTTGGGGTATACACTTAAGATAAACCATGAGATGGGTTATGTATATTAATTTTTTGTGGGGTGGTAATCAATGTCGCGCGATAGTTTGTTAAATGGAAGACGTGTAGTGAACGAGATTTCGTGTGTCGCGCGTTATCACTAACTAAAAACTGACGGACTTTTGTCTCCCAGTGTAATCGGTAACTCATATTGCATCGTTTAACATGTGACCGCTGTTGCAATATGCGGAGAATTATGCGACTACGTGTGTAGACTAAGGTACAGAAATGAGAGAAGGAGAAAGACTCGACATATATACAGAAAATCTTCAGGTATATCTTTGGATGCGGTTATTCAACATCCACCATTTGATACGAGATGTCATGATGCAACGCAGGATTATATATACTTAGGCTTCGTGATCTTCCTGAAAGGTGGTTACGGGAGCTAGTAGCAATACCTGTGAGCGCAATCGCTGCTAAGTCATATGTTCGTGCTAAATATCCCTTCTTGGTTCGCAATGTTTCTACTCTAAAACCATGGACACTGAATCAAGAGAGACTATATTCTAAAGTGGCTTCGAATAGATTGTAGGAAAACTATAAGTATTAAGGACTAGTACTTTCTCTTCTCTTCTAGCCTAATAGGGTTTGTTGTGCGCTACGTGTAGTTCTAAAACTTTATCAAAAGTTCGGGACCACAGCCGGTCTATATACGAACGAAGAATAAGATTTACTACCGCAAGTAATAGGATAAAAGTTACTCAGTACGGCCTAGAAGTACCTCTTCCAGTAACAGCCACCGACAGATATTTGAACCGTAGCGCCAGCGCTACTCCAAAGGCCTGTTCCTAGTAGTAGCGAAATACTGAAGTATAAATGTAAAACCGGAAGTTTAATGACGCTTGTGTATTTTTAACTTTCACTTTGAGGTTGCTATATACGGAAATATATTTCCTATTAACCTAATCGGGGACATGCGTATCCGAGTGAATATGGTACGGGAATGATTCACTTTGAGAATCGGTGGTACTACTTAGTTTTATCTGCCTGAACGATTTGTTCTGAAGGTTGGCGCTAACTAACTTTGGTCGGACTTGTCATAGTCTCCTACGTCTACAACCGACTCCGTAGAGGTGAACTCAAAAGTGCACTCTGTGTTGTCACCCCCAGACCCAATCACGAGTATGAGCAGTTTTACTGGGCTTCGTTGTCTCAGGGGTGTGGTTGTCTGTTTTGGTTTCCTTCCACATGTTTCGGTTGTGTTTTTGTTAGTGAGTTATCTTACCACTGTTTCTAGTGTAAATACTTACCACCTTTCTGATCTCTATAGACTGTAACTTTATTAGTTTCTCAGCTGTGAACTTTTATGCCCCTCGACTTCATAGTCACCAGCGGTTTCCTCTAAGCGTATGCGGTCGCAGCCGTTATGAATAATCATTGAGATCCGGAACGGTTATCTCCTAGTTGAAGGGTGTAGACCCCGAGCTGTTTGTCTCACCTTGCATTCTTTCCGATGACGAAAACCATTTCGAAATGGTTGATTCTATGCCTAACAAAGAGACCACACTTTCTTCATATTTCTGGACGATGCTGACCCGTAACCCCCCTCTTCGGCTTCTGCCTCGCACTGATAGTCTCAGGTGCTCTGTTGCTGTTCTCAACTCACGATCAACATTCCGTTCGCCTTTACACTTGCTTTTCACCTCCGCAGGCTCGCAAAGTCATATCACTTTCTCCATCAGCATCTCACATCCAACAAATCCTCTCATACGCTTCTAGTATCTCCATCACACCCAGATCCGCGCATCCAAAATCGATTTCCCCCAAGAGAACCTTTTCCGCAAGTACTAGGTATTCCAGAGACGATGGATTGCCTCCACGACGGTGACTCGAGGTTGTCTGTGATTTAATCAGTGAAAATTTGCGGCTGTTAAGCGGTGAGGAGTATTCGGATCAGGAGAATTCTGGTGGAGTGGTGAGCGAAGAAATGTGCTGAGGCTACTAGTGGGAGACCATGAAGAGATAATAAGATAGCTAATTAAGATTTACCCGTCGTCTGTCTGACTGTCGTGTGCAAGTCCTCGCATACCAACACCCAGAACTTTGAGTCGTTACCGACCCCGTAATTCCGAATCATCGCATACCGCATCTAGCATCACAGCTTAGTTTCCGGATTATTCCCTCCAAACGCCACGACTTCCTCCGTCCTCTTCCTACATCGTTAATTCCAGATCCTGATAGACTGCAAACGAGAATGACAGCATACAGAACGCACAGTGCGGAGCTTATGTCACATATGCGCAGGATGAAGTGGTGTATTTAGGATTACCGGAAGAGAGGATACTGGCTGATTGCGCGCTGAGTGCAAGCGGACATATACTTTACCGGTGTACGCCAGCTCAGACTTAGATTCGTTCCTTCTCCTCTGTCCTCTCCTTTGCTTAGTATCTCGAACAAGGTTGTCTTTATCTTCTGTCTATAAGCGTACTGTCTGATCCTCCATCACTCAAACACCCGTTCTAAGGTGGGTGAGTCTACAGAGCTATCAACAATTGTGACTATGTTTGGCTCTGTTTTAAAATCACCTCAAAAGTATTCCACTTCAGATCGTAGGTCAATGAAATATGCTTTCATTCAAATCGCCCCGCTGTGCTATCTCTCACTCTCACTTGTGCAATAACTACCCAGCAATGAAAATTCAACTAAAATCAAATCAGGTCAAAGCAAATTGAACTTAGGAAATTCATGACAAAAAACATCCAGTTCAACCATCCATCGCTGTCATCAATGAGTTTCTTTCGTTTCTTTCCCCATATCCCCAGAGTATATCATCGGTAGTGCCTAAGAATCCCATCGATCAATCTCTATTAAAGCTGCGTCATCGGATATAGCCTTCCTTCGCTCCTAGACATAACGTTTTAAATTTCTGTAAACTGTACTAGACGAACCGGTGGCAGGTAGCATCAACAGCGTCTTCGTAACGATCCATTGCGAACGGTAGCGAAGTGATGAATCCAGGATTCAGTAGAAAATTCTGCAGAAATAGAAGAAATAGACTTAGCGATTAGCATCCCATTCCACTCCGATTGGTCTTGCTTCTGAATATTTCCCTCCGTTATGCCACCATTCGACCAATATGTCAGCAATGCCAATGGAAACCCTCATTTCGTAGTCGATCCTAAAATGCTTAGTTCCCAGCCGCCACCGCTTTTTTTTTGAAAACTTTGCAAAGTATTTTATCTCCTCCTTAGTCATATTGACTGGGACTTCACCTACGACCTGAACATTCTCTATTTAACTCGTCAGAGGGTGAACATCATGCCCGAAGTCTGGCTAACATACCTGTTAGTCTGTCGAGTGGATTATCCGTGCTGGCTCTAACAATAGTCTCTCGTGATGAAAAACCGGTAATCGGTTGATCACGCTCTCTATATAGGAAGAACTTGCGCACAATCGGTACGCCATCTGATACCGGTTGTCCCTTGAGAACGCCATTAGCAATGTATCGTATAAGTAACATTACTGGAAATGCACCTTCTTTATTATCCAATCTATCTGATTCTGGACGTAAAGTTTTTTGTCAAATTTGTTCTTGATTGTGCTTTGCCCTTCATGCTTTTTCTTGGAATACTCTCGTTCGCAAATAACTCCATAACTAGCTCTGGAAAATTTCTTCCGGATCGTAGATTGACCACCGCGCTCATACTTTTCCATTCTCTCAAACAGTAGGCCTTTCATGACTGCTTCTTGACTACTGGGAAGTAAGCGAGATATTAAAGGAATCGGTGTGGGGGACCTTACGGCTTTTGCGACCGTAGTATGCGCATATCGCGAACCCCTGCATGGTGCTCAGAGTTCTCCGTTTTCCATGCCTCAAGCCGCTGAAAAAGGTACTCGTTAGACCCAAATCCCCCCGACAGAATGAGGTACGACTATTGGGGGATATGTCAATAAATAGGCTACAGCTTTTACCATTCGCTATGAAGGGAAGCCCGGCAAGAACTCACAATTGGTCGTCCCTTGATCTGATTGGCTTGCTCTTGTATAAGCCTAATGATTCCATTGATCGGTTCTTCTAACAGATTTTCCATCTCAGTACTACAAACTGATTAGCAGAGTATGGGAGTAAACGAAGTAAGATCTCATACTGTAATAGCTTAAAACCGAAGTTTGGATGCTGGAAAGTGACAAAATCTGTGAATCTTGGCTTGCCGAAATTGCATTTGTAAATTTGAAACTTTGAGCTCTCGCTCATTCTTGTCGCAATCTTCCTATTTGGGCAATGAGCTCCGCATACTCGCCAATTGGTTGAGCATAATCGCTGATGGACAAGCCGCTGAAACGCTTCATCAATTTTACTAGAGCCAATTGAAGCACCTATTGGCAGGTTAATATTAAGCATAATCCCGAGCCTTTTTGCACTTACCCTTTACTGGAAGAAGCTCCTCCAGCGCGGTACCGCCACGATCATTGGTTTCGACCACGTTGAGAATGGAGACATCCTTCGAAACGAGTTAGAATCTCGAAGGGAATATCGCAGTAGATCTTACTGTTGTCCCTCCTCCGGCGTCGCATACGATGAATGACTGGCCCCTCTGAAGAGGTTCAGCACAATCCTTGAAGGTGCACACCGCTGCCGCAGACGCTTCCGTCAAGCTAAGACTGACTGAATGGTTCTTTTTATTCTGCCCTTCGCAACCAAAACCTGCATCTTTGATTATCTCCCGAAAGTCTTTGATGATATCAGCGCTCTCCCATGTTGTTGGAATGCTGAAAACGAATTCAACATTTGCTGAGCTCCATTCTTTCGGCGTCAGGAACGTATGAGTTTTGACGTGGTTCATGAAGTCGATATAAACATGCCGCAAAAAATCCGTAATCCATCGTTTAACATCCGCATGACTCCCCAGAGCTTCGGTACCCATATTATCCAGTACTTCTCGATCGAGAAGAAGTTTGAACCACTTTATCCCCTTCTCACGACTGTTGTCATCTTCATAATCATCACTCTCTTCCTTGCGCTTAGATTGGCAGTGATAACCCCACAACACGTCGGTATCCTTGTCATACACCAACCTAGTCGGAACTTTGCAAACATGCTCGTAGTTGCTACCAGGCCATCTGCGATAGACATCATGGCTCCACGCGTTGTCATTCCGATAGGCAAACGCGATGCCTGACACATTAAATCAAGACCCTATGGAATATGCGGTATATTTACCGGACTCAGCCATGCCAAAATCAACTGCGACGATTAAATCTGGTCGCTCCATCATCAGAATACCCGCAATGCAGATCTAACAAAAGTTTAGGAATAGGTATGTTGTATGGGTTAACTCAAGGCAGTAGCTGCGCGCCAGTGGAATATGTTCAGGTGAAGAAGTTTTAGGTCTGCTTGCAACCCTGTCCATTGCAATCACCTGGGTTTTGAGCCACAGTAGTTTTGAGCCGCATATTTGTTTTTCAAAGTTACAACCTGGAATAAGCATATAATCGAGGTGAGTTATTTTTAAAAGTGTATGATGGCACCAAGCTAGTCTGATTGGTACCTAAAGTTGTGCTAAATTGTGTGTGTATTGCAGGTGTTCTGTGATGCACAACTGCATGGTGTGAAAGATTCGTATCCGATATTATGAGCTGGCAGTTGAATTTTGCCAACCTCAAAAGATGTGGGTTCTCCAACCCTGACCTTGACATGCATACGGCTGCACCTTTGGTGGATCTAAGGGACTTCTCTTTACGAAAACTTCGGTTTGAACTGTTCTGAACGCTCTTGCTGTTTTCTAAGTTGTAATGGACTAAATAAATTCATTTGGCAAAACTCAGGAATTACTACTCTATTCCAAGAATTCTTTATGCTCCAATAGATCAGTTAGAACGCGTTAAAGACCCCCAGTAATGAGATAGAAGTATAAGTACAGAAGAGCCCTAGTAGTTCGCCAATAATACACCTTAATGTTACCCCAGCCAATAGCGTTATTACAGTTTGAGCTTGAACTAAAAACACGTGTATATCTGCAATGCGATATCATGCCGGTGCAAATTCAAAATTTGTTTTTGGTGAGTGAATGACCATTTGCTACATCTCCGAATTCATTTTTTTGGGGTCTTTCCCCGCTAACCCTCGTCGCCGATCATTTATCCAGTGCAGCATCGTTCACTGGTCGTAACAAGGTATATAAAAGTAATATCTTGAGCAGCAGTTGTTTCAGTTGTTTGCTTCGCGAGTGTTTTCCATGACGTCAGGGATGCAAATAACATTCTAGATTTCTGTATCTGTGTTGTAGAATTTAAGAGCTCCGACGACGTTCCGTTCTCGAGCTGGCAGTGTGCATACTGACATGCTAGAGGGCTAAAAGAACCCGCAGGTAGAAGCGACAACATCATGCAATATGCAGCTGGTATACCCGACATCAATTGCAACATGATTGGCCTGAAGTTAGGACGCCGTATTAGAACTCGGCGAAGCTGTAATGGGCCAACCAGAAGCAGCGCATAGTGTTGGCACGTACTAGGGGTGTACTTTCTGCGTGGGCAGCTGTCGACAAGTAACGAAGAATCGAAGTATCTAAAGAACTCGAATATATTCTACCACGAAGAATCATCATCTAGCCTCGTGGTGGAAAACTACGCCCCTACATCTCGTCTTTCGTATCTCAATAGCCCGTTAATTTCGCCTTCAAATCCTCCCACTCGTTACGATACTACCTCAACAAAAGAACCCGTGTCTGCGTCGTACCTATGCCCCCCAAAAGGAAGAGGAATAGAGCAAAATCCCGAGAGTCACCAGGTACCGCTAGACAAAACCCGAAAAATAGCATATTTGAGAGAATTAGACTTTTTTTCCGTCAGCTCATATCCTCTAAACCTACTCCCGGCGGCGGCGCATCGCCACTATTCCGCTTGCCTAGTTACGAGCCGCAAGACGATAGCGATATAAGAGATAAAGTAGCCGAACTTGTTTACCGAATTGAAGAACACGTTCAAAATTTTTATGACTTGGCAAAAGACGGAGACTCGGCAACGGCAATGAGCGATCAAAATCTTCTACTGGCAAGGGCTCGGGGTGTTACTATTCGACGGAAAATTGGAATGGCAATGCTTGGCAGGATCAATCCGGAAGGAGACCCCGAGACAACATTTTTGCCAAAACAGGTTGTAGAAATGATGCGTGTGGGTACCCGTCCGGAGGGACGATCCCAACAGGAGCATTCGGGTAAGCAATTCAAGTGTAGGCATTTACGCGTGTCTAAATTTACTAATTTCCAAGGCTACAGTTTATCCTCTCGCACTCTCGAACTGGCGGGTACTCACAACATTCTTGCTCCGATTACAAGACGTTGAAGGAGGCGAGTTCTATCTGCATGGTTACGAACAGCAACGACAGACGAACATCGAGGATATTGTATCACAGATCAATTTAGAACTGCAACCCTACATTCTAGCCCACAGTTCAACGAACCAGCGCAACGATCTAAGGAAAATAATGGAAGATTCCGCCAATGTTGGGCTGATGATTTTTTCGCAGCAGATAGGATGGGGTTTCGGAAGCTGGGGTGATGTTGGAGTTCATGATTCTGAAGGGACGTCCCAAGATCGGATAGTTGTCTTCCCCTCTGTGTTGCAGCTTAGCGATGGCGATGGGAAGAGCCTAGCGAGCCCAAAGACGCTTAGAAGATCTGAACTTGAGCCGAGGCGAAGTGAAAGTCGAAGACACCGGAGAAAAGCAGGGGGGTAAAGAATTGTGGCTGTATTAGTGCGGTTTCATATATTGTTGTAAAGCATGGGGGTTGGGGTTTGGATTATTAGACGGAATTTAGAGTCGCTCTGACGAAAACCAGTTACTGTAAGCTATTTTGCGATCAACAACCCCATAAGTTGCTTCACTGCGCTGCAACCGCTAAATAATGGCCATTTTCATCAGAGGTGTACTCTACTTTCGTTGTAGCCTTAGTCGCCACTTTACTCGTTAAATTTTGCAACAGTGTAGGCGCTTAAAGCAGGGTTAGGAGTTTAGGCGCTATACGCTTAGGCCGTCAAAAAGTTTTACATAATTTTGTATGCAGATCTGTCGATCCTTGTGTCAAAACTTTTTTGACCGCCTAAGTACTACGTCAAAAAGTGGGGTGTTTTTTGACTGTGAGTATCTCGTTTCCTATAAAATGGTTGTCAAAACTGTTTGAGAAGCATTTAGAAAATTTGGGGAACAGTTGGGGAACGGTTTCCTGATGGTTCGTAACTTCAAACTGCTGCAATCTGCTTTATAAAATACCCATTTTTTCATGTAGTAGGACAGTATTAGATAGATATGATGCAACTGCCATAAATGAATAGTATTATAAGTGTTTTCGGTTATCCATTTTGTTAGGTATCCTTATCAACATCCATCATACTGTCGTCCTCATTTCCACTAGCATATCCATCATCTGAATCAATATCGTGCATTTCGTCCGCCGTATTCGGTGCCATATCTATGCATGGTAGTATTTCTAGTCAGCCTAGCTTTAATCTTATTTCATCACGTTTCCAAATATACCTACAACTGTCGTCAGGTACTGATATATGAACTGCCTGAGCCCATGGGTCACTGTAGCTTGGGGGTGGAATCGCCAATAGTCTCGTCTCAATATTCTCCATCGTGTTATGGCAGCAAGCCACATATTTATCCAGCTCAGCCGCCATTTTTGCGCCTCGTAAACTCCATATAATCCTCTGCTTGGTTGCAAGTTTTCCATCCGGTCCCGCGTTGGTTCGCACCTTTTCGATAAGATCACGAATCTCGGCTAATACTTTGTCGCTGTCGTCGAGGGCCCGGTACATACGGATCAAGTCGCTGCAGGATAAGGACCGCTTTTTCGCAGCGATCTGTAGGCGTACCGCGCGAACCGTTTCCCGATTGTGCGCGAGTAGTTTCCCATATACCGAGATTTGGTCATCGACGTTGGCAAGTTTGAAAGTGAGTTCCGCGAGTTTAGAGATGATTACAGCAGTGCCAGTAATAGCGGGGCCGATACAGAGCTCCATGTTGGTGAATGAGTAGCGGCTGTGAACAAGAAGAATAGATTTAGATCGTAGAGCTGGGGTTGCTGTCGGAAGACAGGACGCGCTGTAAATTCGTACGTGCTTGGGTGGGCAAAAGATCATACCCAGGGCTATGATATGTTAACAAGAGCTTCTCATTGAGCTTGGGCATTTGTAGTGTATTATCGGACCCGATCAATTGAACCACGACAACAGTGATGCTGGCGGGGTGATAAACTAGAACAAAATTCCGTCAGTGGATACCCGATGATCACAGACAATCATTCAAATGCCACTTTCGTAACGACGAAACGTGTTGAAGTGGTCTCGGGAATACTTTCCAATGTCATTGCGTTTCATAGGGTTTGCTAGGGTACCAATTCTATGGACCTATAGTCCTTTAGTGTCTCCACCCACATTTATACTGCACCTCCCAACCAAAACTACGATCTTCAAAACGTACCTCCGGTTAGAAACGCTGGCTACACTTTGAATGCACATTACCAATGCTAATTCCCAAGCACCATAGTGAGCCATCTGCAGTCAGTAATGTTTGAAAACATCAGTTTTACTCATGATCAGGTGTATAGTCGTGCTTAGCGCAACTACCATTACAAAAACCCGAACTTCGACGTACACCTAAGAGAGTCTATCTCTCAACAGTATCAATCGTCCCTCAGGCCGCGATTTTCTCGTACATTATTGCTCTGGAAGAACTATACAGAAAAGCGCAAGCTAAGTGTGCTGTCGTTGCCAACACATACGCAAATACCTAAGAGTTTATGATTATATTCCGATTCGCCAAAGCTAGAACTTACCCGGGTCCATAGGGTTATGCAACCATGCGCTTCCACACAACGTTCAAAAATTGTGATGAACAAATCCCACAGTCAACCGGCATAGTGTGCGTCGTTAATGAAAGAAAGCTTGCGCAGAATCATTGAGATACTAGGCTAAATTGTTTTTTGTCCATACTGTTAGAGACGCTTAAGTGTTTGATTTGTTAGTGGATTAGATACTGCTCTGCAGTTATAGTCTGTCTGTCACCTCCGGTAGTTGTGGTCATAATATCTAGCTGTGAATTGACCTATTACTGGGGAGGACGTTGCAGGTGAGTTCGCACACGTTGTGCAAGGGCATTCGGTCGCCTCCACGCTGCAGCTGGCTGGGAACGGAAGGTCAAAGTTGGCAAAACTAATTCGATTTGCGACATGAAACATGTTCAATTGAATTCAACGAATGGTTAATTCAAGGTTAACATATGCGCAAACAACCGTGCACACTGATGTTCTTTGTGATTTGTAATCCGCTTATCGCTCTTCGGGTCTCGTTATCATTTACTCTCACTCGGTCTCCCAAATCACGAACAAGCACATGTGATGTGATATCTATCCGAATTGATATGTCCGTGCCTGACTATCTCTTAGTCCATCGTAACGATTTGCATAAGCTTAGTTCACGTCGGACCACACTGGTGTTAAACCAAGGTCTGACACGCCTGCAGGTTCGTAGTAGGTTTTGGATGAAGAGTGGAATATTAGTAATGATGATGATAGCTTAACCTAATGAAGCAATCCGAGCACGGAATCTAAACACCTGAGCCCCCAGAATTCATGATTCTGGAGAGTGTGTTGCTGATGGGAGCGGGGGTAATGGAATTGAGGGAAGGAAACTATTCGCTGCTTTTAAGAAAAAGGAAGCTCCGAAATATATCGTTAGTAGCGAGTGTAATATTTTATAGGGTATCCTGACCCATGTTCGAATGATATGAACGCATTGCAATTCATGAAACACGAAACGCGAAGAGCAAAATGAAGGTTGCAACGTACTCTAAAGAATATCAATGCACTCTACACTCACATGAAATTAATGCCCATTCTGTTCCGAATTTTCAATCAATTCTAGAACAAACTACGAAGTGCCCAACCCAAAAATTAGTCGAAACATCGGTTTAAATTGACTTCTGGACTATTTCTAGCCGCATTGAGAAACAGAGAGGCACTGATCATTAGTACTGCCCGTTCCTATTCCATGAGATGGTATAATAATACACCATCTGGAGGATGGTTACATCGCCAGGTACGTACTCATGGTAAAAATTTAGTACCGCAAATTGGTCAGTGGCGGACACTTTGTCAGGACTTTACCCTATCGAGTGCCTGAGTTTCGTTTTTGGTATTAAATTACCACCACAATATTTGGAGTCTCCATAACGGAAACGCCGCACCGGATCCTTACCAATCGCAGTGCAGAAGATGTGATTGCAATTATACAAGTGCTGGAGACGGCTTCGCCGCCTTTGTGGAATAAAAGGTAATTAAAATGCAGTGTCTCCAGGTAGCACCCAGCCAGAGCTTGAGTTTCAGCTTGAGAGGTAACAGAAGAAGTAAGAAGCAACGAAGGGAATATATAAGAGTTGAAGAACAGTAGAAGTCAGACCAGTAGCAACTTTAGGGTCTATCTACCAACCCCCACACTTCTGTATATACTGTTCCTAGTTTGTGTATTATTGACTCTATATCTAGTAATTGGCTTTTGGCTGTGTATGGAAGAGTCCTGTTGGTGTAGTGGCTGCAACAGTAGTCACCACTCACCCAAGATAGCAATGTTGTTTATAGTTTGTTTACACTACAAATAGTACTTTGTTTTGACTTTTGCTATTGTGCCATTTCTTGTACTGCAAATAGTTGTATCTGATAAATAAAAATTACATGCTGCAGAAAGGGTGAGTACACTAGCGATTTGAATGACATATCAAACTTCATATGAAATACTACCTGATAAGTTCTTGGCCATAACCTTGAATATTGTGCAAGGTCATTCCAACATTGGTATTAAAAATGGCTAGTTTGAGTACTCTGAGCAAGGTCAGTAGGAATATGCCAATATAGCAAAGCCAAGTATATATAGCGTGGCTAATAGAATATAGCTGGCCAATTGAGTAAAGTATAGGTTAGTGAGTGTCATACAGTCAAGCATAAGCAATGTTCTAGTCCATTCACGGAGGATGTCCCTCCCTGGCAATACCAGACCATTCGCGGAGTCCCACCCTCAGTGACTGGACTGGTTCATTCGAGGAGTGTACCCCTGCTCCCCACCTCTGTCACTGGACTGGTTCATTCGCAGAGCATACATACAAAGTGCTAATTACACTCAACGTCATGGTGCACCTACAATTACACTATGCTACATATCCTGACTTGAAACCACCTGTTCTTCCTCGTTGCCCGCTTCCTCTATATCATCCTCTTCTTCCACCTCATCCAAATCCTTTTACTACTCGAGACCCACTTCTTCCTCAATATCCAGTTCTGTCAAATTACTTTCGTCGTGTTCCTCTGTGGCATTACAAAACCATACAAGTTACATTCAGGCTCTTTCAGGCTTTCATGGGCGCGAAAGCAAACCCAGAAGGTGTCAGACAGGTGCCAACTTTAAAAAGATGGCAAACTTTCAGGCTTTCCGCAGGATTTCGCTGCGTATTTCCTTTCGTGCAGGTACACTGTCATGCTTTCTTGCAGATGAGCCAGCAGCAGTATACTCAAGGTTATCCAGCACGGCAAACTGAAGGCTTGGCTGCCAGTAAAGACGTTTGAAGCTCTGGTGTGGAAGCGAAGCTCAAGTTCTGGCCCACATCTGGAGCTCAATCTTTGGCCAATGGTGCAGCTCAGGCCAATGTGGACGCTGTATCGAAAATTCTGGCCAGCAGACTTGCTAGCCTGATAGCATGCGGACTTAACTCAACATCTGAGCTCAACTTACAGTGCTTGTATTGCAGTATTACTGACTTTCGCAAGACCATCAGTGTCACCACCATGTTCATAAAGATCTAGTAGACTTTCGATTATCACAATATGCCTGCGTTTGCACTCAGCACTCACACTTACACTCGCACTCACACTTACACTCGCACTCACACTTACACTCGCACTTACACTCGCACTCACACTTACATTCGCACTCACAACTTGCCAATTACCTGAAATTCATGCCGCGGATTCCACTTGCAAATCCAGTGTTCCTAAGCGGCCAGGCCGGGCCGCCCTTAGCGGCGGCTTTTAAATGAGGGCCGGGCCTGCAGGCTTTTTCTTGGCGGCCGGGCGGCCGATCTGCAGGCTTTCTCTTGGCGGCCGGGCGGCCGATCTGCAGGCTTTTTTTTGGCGGCCGGCCGGCCTGCAGGCTTTATTTGCCAACGTATAAGTTCAATCGAACAAACATAAACATATTTTGTTTAAATGACACCCATTGCTGCTGCCTAAAGTCTTAAACTCAGAAAGCCACCAAAGCAAACTCAGCCATCGTCCATCATAAGTTCATAACCAGGCCGGGCGGCCGGCCTGCAGGCATTTCCTTGGCGGCCGATCTGCAGGTTTTTTCTTGGCGGCCGGCCGGGCCGCTTAGGAACACTGGCTATATTTGTCTATACTGTATCATATTCACCTGGTCTATACACAGAACTGCATACTCTTTGATCAGCTCTGGAATCTAGCTGTACTCATGATTAGGTCCTTGCACATATATTGGTATATTAATCCTTTCATATTATATAAATTGTTTTGTACGATGTAAATCAGTTGGTATTGTGTCATTTAGTTAGTATATTGTGATTCAGGTGAAGTTAATTCAGATACTTAATATTCTGTCGAATAGTTGGTTGCCAAGGCATGTTCGCCAATGCATCAATGGAAGTGTATGTTGTAATGGTAGAGTTGCACAGGGTGGGGCGGGAAAATCTATTGCCCACCACCACCATCACTGAGTTTGGCAGAGGGAAGCCAGCAATGCACAAACATAGTCAGAGGGATAGCAGAAATTGATTGAGTGATGGGGGGGGTACAGAGATACATGGATAACGAACGTGGGCTAAGCGACACAGGGGGGCATAAGAAGATCCAGGGGTAAGGGAGATGGACTGAGTGATGGGGAGTATATATATGGGAGACCCCAGAGTAGATAGACATCATCTCATTATGCAACCAACTACACACTCAGTGTTTCCAGCACTTGGTTCCCAAGCAATGTTGCCGATATTTCATAGAACCACTCAACTTGTGTGGTTCTTCACAGTGAGGTAGTATAATGTAGTCTCAACCTCCTTCTACAGTTCTTGGACCTGAACTGCTGTTTCTTACATATTTTCTCTGGATGCCACCAGAGGCACAGAGGTGTGTTGATGATTGGTTCTCTGAAGTCTAGCTCCATTCTTTTAGTCCCAGTAAAAGGACGGTGTCTTGTGTTCGGTATTAGGTCACCACCTGGTTCGTCACTGTCGTTGATGAACCCAGCCTGCCGCATCTGGAATTCCAATCCGACATTGTTAGTGCCATCCATAGGAATGTCGTTACTTCCTTCGGCATTCGCTCTGCTAGCAGGGTAGGTATCTTTCATTATTGACTTTTCCCCAAATTTAACCATATTAGCTTGTGGGGGTCTTATCCACCATTCCATACTCAGCTTTCCGAACCAGAGTCCGCGTTTGGGCTCCATTTGTGGTGGAACAACAGAGCTAGAAGGTACGGGGCCCATCATCAATGATCGGCCACACTGCTTGTGGCATCCAAAGGGAATTGGTGAGAAATTGCAGTTCTGGCTCTAGGAGTATAGAAAGAGGGTGAGAGAATGTAATACTACCCAGTCGTGAGGAACCATGTAAATGGGTGCATCTATGAAATCTCGAAAAGAGCAAGTGAGAACAACACCTGGGAAAGCAACAGTGCATATTTCGTTGTATGATAATAAGATCAGATAAGATGATGTGAACGTACCCTGGGGTCTCTCAAATAAAGACTCCCCGCGACTCATTCCATCTCTTTCACCCCTGTATATCGGTACACCTGCTGAGGCTTAGCAGAGTTGTCAACTGTCCCATCTGAGATTCCTCCAGGATGGATGGGATGGGGCCAAGGCCATCGATCCTGTCCAGACTTACAATGGACGGAATGTTGGCCGTCATCCACCGCCATCGAGCTGTTTCTGTGTATCTTCAGACGAGACTCACTCAAGCCCAATAACTTTATACAGGCTTAGGACAGTGTGAAATCCTCAGTGCAGAGGGTACATTCTTTAAAGACACCAAGTCAGAAATAGTATGGACGGGGCGGATGCTCACAGATCTTGAACCATGGTCAAAGTAGAAATTAAACTGATTTTGGTATAATTTGTGTTATGAGTACTCAGACTGCTCTATCAACGGACATCCTTCCGTCTGTCCCGGTCCAATCTCTAACAGACAGCGCCGTTCCATCCAGGCTCAGGACAGATGGCAAGCCACTGACCCGTCCCGTCCTCAGTGATGTCAGATGGATGGGACGGTTTACAACACTGTGGCTCAGTACATCTCAGTTATCGCTGTATCTCTGTATACCCCCTGCTGGCTGTCCTCTGCAAAGCTGTGTTGCTGTGGTGCAGAGAAATGAATTTTCCGGCCACAACGTCACCGTACTCCTGCCAATGTGTGGCAGCCATACATTTGTCCTGTGGTCATCCCGACCTTCATACCACTGCACTATTATATCTGATCTCCATGCGTCCCTTTGGCCGCTTGGGGTATGTAATGAACTGAATTGACCACTAGCCCAATCGATCTCCCGCTTTTGGGTTTTGAACCACGGTATTCCCAGTCCGAGATCGCATGCCCTCATTGGAACAACCAGCACCTCCAGCTTGTATACCAGGGCTAAGTGATTTATTTATTGGACTGTCATCACCATCTTGCAGCTCTCACGTGCTAACGCGATCACCTGACAGTCATGGCTGTGAATTGTGATGTGCACTGCTTCACGTGGTAGTCCAAGTCAATTGACATCTTGTGGAGCAATGAAAATGCTTGTAGCACCGCAGACAATGAGTGCTCATATTGTTTTCAATGTTTTGTGTCAATCTCGTATCAGGACTTCTTCGAAAATGTGTGGTGAATCTGGTCTTTCCGTTCCACACAAATATTCACTTCACCTTAGAGCTTTCGGGCTCTCTAAGACAACCATCAGCCTTAATACAATCTGATGTGGTTGAATTTCCTCTAATGTTGCAGTCAACGTCCTCATACCCAATGACTAAAAGCCAAGTTCCAATTTGTTTATCCTCACTCTCCAAGTTACATACTGCGAGAGACAGGTTAGTTTTCAGGGAGCTTATTGTCAAAGGAGCACTGGCATCTGATTTATTTTCGGTCACCTGGCAGAGCAAGGTTGTTGGAGGATGTGGCAGGTGTTTATTTCGTGCACAGGAATGCTTTATGTTTGGGTAACCCGCAGTAAATTCATTTACTTTCCGACATCCGAGTGTTATTGAGCTCTAGCGAATCCCAAGGTGCTGGAGTATATTTATCATCCTTGTCCAACGTTGATTTGTTGGGCTGGAGTGTTTCAGCCGGCTCGGATATGGATGGTCGGATGATGCGTTTCTTGCAGCCTTGTTGAGATTATTCTCCTTACTGCTTTTGCTGTTGATGTGACTGTTGGTGTTGAGGCTTCTTGCAGTCTGGCTTGACTTCTAAATCTGCGGCACAGTCAAAAAGCTCGTCCATACTATCTATTATTCCATTCTTTAGAGTCAACAGCTTGATGTTGGACTTGTGCCCTGGTCATAGTCCACTCCAAGAAATTTCGTAAAGGTTCTTGTTGTCTTGCTGAAGCCATCCCGCTGCTCTCCAATTTGCTTTGATTCAATTGGCATAGACTCTCACCGTTTCATTTGCTTCTTGGAGGAAGTTTACCCCATTGAGTATTCGGTCCATATCGCTGTACATCTTCTGCATTTCATCCAAGTAGGCCTCAAAGTCTTGCGAACAGGGATCTAAGTTTCTCTGTTGGTCCCGAAGCCACTCTACCAGGTAAGGCATTTGTGTCCATCTCTGTGCGGGGTCCAGAGTATTGTTCCATGTGTTGAGCAGGCTCGCTCCATATTTTACTTTGTCAGGATCTCCATGTGGGAATAAGCGTGCATAGAATTGGAAGTTAGACCGTATCATGACAAGGAAGTTATCAAGCTTATTTGATCCACAGTGGGATCATTCTGAATAAGTCATATTTAAGATTCTTGTTTTCGTTGCTTCGGGTCAAATAGACTCTCTGCTGGATTCCCGGGTTGCTTCCATCAGTTTGGCATTCTCCGCACATAGTTCAGTATTCTGTTGGATGGCATCATGGAGCATTTCATGCTGTTCATCCATCATTTTTCACATGGACTTGATCTTGGATTGTGTGGTAGCCTCAGGCTCGTTCAAGTTGTTGCACAGACTGTCGCTCTGGTTATCTTCCATGTCGGCTGTGTTTTCTTTGTCTTTGTGATCACTTTCGTCATAGATTTCATCATCCTGCAGTACAGAGGATCATTGGGTGAGAATAGGGGTTACTCGGCCGAGATGAGATTGTAGGTTTTTGGTGCTTGATCATGTCCTAGCTAAGCTCGATCGACCTCCAGCAGTTTTCTTAGAAAGCATAGTACACGATTGATGGTAGAAATGGAGTACAGGCTGTTCGTTTTCTGACGGTTTCGTCATTTTTTGACAACAGGGGTAAAACTCGTGTATTCTCGTAAGCGAAACGTATCTGATAACTGCAAAATCAAATATTGTGTAAAGGCACGTACGCCTACACTTCACCGCTGATGTATAATATAGTGATTCCGTTGCGCACAGGATCGAGTATATATGTAGAATTGAGTTGTAAGATATTCGATACCGATCTAAGCGTCGCAGCAGCGACCTATATACGCTGGCGCTTACCCGGCCTCCGGTCACGTGTCGCCGTCACACCGTCCTTACACACCCAGCAGCCAAGGTCGCAGTTCCGATGACAATACCGAAAATGAATAATACATGACCTTCTTCCATGATTGGCTCGGCCTCGACCTGGACTGCAAGAGAATGTTGGACAATGAAACAAGGATGTTGGCACACCACATGAGAAAAATGGAGAACAGATCCATACCCATCTTGCAACCAGTAGTAAACGAACACCGTGAGTTGTTAAATGAAGCCTGGACACAAATCACAGCAACTGTACATGCGTTGGGTGAGGTGATAGTTCATTTCGATACTTGGCTTGGCTACATCTTGCACATCGCAATTGGCCACCAGAAAAGGAAGGCAGATATGAAGAGTGCCAGGAACAAGCAGGTGCGCAAGGAGTCAGAGCCTATATGTTGTTCCTCTGGGTTTATATTTTTCCTTTTGGTTTATGCTTTTCCTTTGGGTTTATGTATATCCTTTGGGTTTTGTCTTATCTTGGAGCGAATGTTATTCTAATATTACTTCGGGTTTGGGTATAAGGTTACATGGGATGAAGAGGAGAGGTGTGCTTTGCACAAAGGGCCACGGAGGAGTTGTGGCGGGATAATCCATTTCTCACCACCACCGCCCCTCAGTTTGGCAGGGGGAAATCAGCAGGGGGCATACAGAGATAGAAGGATAACAGAGATGGACTGAGTGATGGAGAGTATATATTTGGGTAACCCTGGGCTAGATAGACATCATCTTACTATACAACGAAATACACACTGTATCTTTCCTAGCTCTTGGTCCCACGCACTGTTGCCGAGTTTTCATAGATCCACACAACTTGTGTGGTTACTCACAGCCAGGTAGCCTATCATATCTTCTCACCCTCTTCCTACGCTCCTCGAGCCAGAACCACTATTTCTCACGAAATCCCTTTGGATGCCGCGAGAGGTGCAGCGGAGTGTTGACGATAGGCTCTCTGCCCATCAACTCTGCCGTTTCACCACACTACACACAACTCTAAACCAACCCACGTGATGACCTCACTCAAATCCGTCCCCACAGATCTGAGTTTAAGTAGTAAGTACTTGCAACAATCAGCCACTCAGCCACAAAATTGCGACCAATCAGAATCAAAAAGACACATGTTGTGTCCTAATATGAATAATAATAGTTTCGGCTACGACTGAAGCATGTAATTCTGGGGTGCAGGGATGTTTGATGTTCAGTGTACTGAACATTCCCGAATAAGCCTCAGATTCCAGCCGGCCATGTGCTCTCGTTCCCAAGTTTTCTCGTCGCACGCAAGCTGTCTGTCAGACAGCTGGTTTTCGAGCGCAGAGGCCATGCCAAGACTAATTCTTTTATCAACGTGTCTCGCCCCGATTGGGTTTGCACAGCTTTTTCGGTAAAATACAGACCAAAACAGGCAATTTTAATCAGGTGTCATATACCAACCCAAATCGAGGGTGAATCTCCCAATCACGTTTCCGAAATCACCTAAGTGGGTACATGTACGGTAGTCTCAGAGCTTAAGCAATCTTTACGTACGGAATTCTAGAATTATTAGCTAGAACTAGTCGACACAAGTTCTATCCACAGAGTAATCTTGAAAGAACAGGCACATTATCGTCACTAACTCTAGTTGACTACAAAAGATTTGAGGAGAGCTGAAAATCACGAGTGAGAATTCATGAGTCGTCCAACCTCTACCACCATGAAGCTCACACAGAGGCTCCAAACATGGCAGAGGTACCTGTATACTGTTTAGATTCCTCGGTAAAGAGAACAGTTGTCCTCTGCTACCGTTGAGAAGATACAGAAGCGTGTAATCACTGGAGATCACTCAGCCCTAGCCGCAACTGCGTGTTACGATATTAAGGGAGAAACGAACGTGTGTACTCTATGATACAGAGGGAATAGAGAAGGAGAAAGACTTGACTTATATACAGAGAACCATTAAAGAAAAACTTTGATACCTTTGCCACTCTGTGTCACTCGCTGCTAGCCACCACCGGATGTTGCATGAACCTGACCGAGCTGGGCTTCAGCTGAGCTGATGTCAAGGCACACGGTCGGTAGGCCATAAGGCACCCAACTACCTTGTATATATCTCGAGTCTTTCTCTTGCTCTCCAGTCTCTGTATCTTAAGTCTATTTACACGGTTCTCCCCTTCCATATTTAAATACCGGGTATGTGAGGTGTTTCCGGACGGTCAACTTTCAAGATCATTTCGGGCCGGTCAACTTTGACCTTCCAGCATCAATCATATCCAAGCACCTACATACTACCAGACTCCCACCGCAATTTCTCCAGAGGATTAATTGACAGATGTCTTGGACGGTTTTAAACTGAAAGTACAGCACTTCTAGTCTTCCTGGCCAACTGCCAGTAGCCAATTCCCTGGAGCCCTGATTTAGCCAAAGTGGCAGTACTCTTGGACTCTTCACCCCGCCTACTTCCATCTCTGGCCTGCACTGAGTCAGAGGCAAGAGCGGTTGTACCACTGGCAGCACCAGTGATTGATCCGGGGGAAGCCAGCTGTTTCAATCAGTCTTCGCAACCGCAATGTTGCCGATAAACCGTTGATTCACCGGAACAAGAGACTCATTAACACAAAGGCCTAGTTTCTAAGCGAATGGATTTGAACAACTAGCTGGAGCAGAAGTGTATAGAACATAGTGAGAACTCAGAATCTGCAGTACAGTCTACCAGCGGCGAACAAAACTGCAGTTTAAAATGCCTTACATGGCGAGATAATTACATGCGCAGTAGCAAGCCGAGCCTTAGGCGGAATCATTCGGAGACCAGTTGAATGGTGGACAATCCCAGAGGCGATATTTTTTGTTACTATCTACCATTCGCTCTGTATACATGCAGAGTGATAAGACTGAAATTGGCCGCTCTCTCTCTGTAGCCAGATATTTATTAAACTTGCACTTGTTTGTATGTCTTATCCAGCAAGAACTAAACTCACCAACAATACTTTGAATAGTAGTGATGATTCCGGAAGATCAGAGTTGACTAGCGCGAAATGACGTTGAAAGTTGACCGTCCGGAAACACTCTGCCGGATATGCAACACTACGCATTGTCAATGGATGTGTTGCAAATATTTAAATGACTACCATTGCTTTTGTCACATACAACCTTCGAACACAGCCAAGACGGGAAGAATCACGAAGAAATCAGTTACCTAATATATTGATCACCAGTGGGTCATCCTGCAGTAAAAAGGGTTATGCTGCATAATATGGTTCCGCAGAGGGTTATCCTGGATAAAACCGATATTTATGCCTGAAGCTACAAACACCCTGTCTGTCGCCTGACGTTATATTCTCACTGTACGCTTCGTATCCCTCGCCATTCGATCTGCCTAGCATAAAGACATTCAACGCCCACCTTCAACGTTGACATAGAAACAAACCCCTCCTAGCTACCCAATATATAAACCCCCTTATTTTCTCCCTCTCTCCCATTATCACCATCAACTCCAACCCAGTTTACATACTCAACATCCAACATCTTTCCACAACTGCATGCGGGACAATACCAAGTTATGGTAGCCGATATTATAGAGAGTTGATTGTTGGGTTGGCAAGTTAGTGCTTGAAATTGTTATTAGGAAGACGCAAAAACAGCGCAGTTGGGTGGAAGTTGTCGATATTGTGGACACTTTGGAGTTACCAACTCTGATCCCCGTGCATACTGCACGAGGTGTCAGCGTTCAAAACTTCGCAAGCGTATGTCATATATCCATCGTGATTCATTGATTGTAACTAGCAATGTATAGCAATGGAGCACCCAGTCAACTGCATGTTCGGTGCCGCCACTACAGTCGAGCCGCCCAATGAGGAGGTAAGTCTCGATTGTTGGCACGAGATTTGGCCTGGTGGCTTTGGCGGCGTTCGGAGGTCTTACAGCCCCCATCGGCCAAAGGCTGCGGGTATGAGGCCGGTGGCTTGTAGCCCCCATGCCGAGGAGGAGGCCTAGCCTCGGCACTGGTATTCGGCTTTAGGCTCCGGTTGTGATACTCGGCTTCGCCGAGTATGGTCTTTTCTCTGTATATAAGCCTGCCATTTTCTCTTTCTTTAGATCGATAGACAATTGAGCTTCTTCGTTCTTTCTCTTTTGCTCTCAACAGATTGTTGCATTCCTGCGTTCGGTGTCACTAATATTATGAAGGTTTAGGATTCTCGCTTGTACCTGGTACGATAGGCTATTATATCCGGACTGTTGCGTACTAGGACATCGGCAGTTTGGGCAGATTTGCGAGTAGTTATTTGTTTTGTTTGGGTTTCGCGCTGGCGTGTGTTTCGTACGGCGGCCTGTTGATTTCTACTTAGTTTGAATTGCTGGCTGAACTGTGGCTTCTATGCGGTTATGTGTATTTAGACTTTAAGGCAGCTGCTCTACCGCATAGTAACCGTTTTGGTGCAATTGTTGTGTGTTGCTTGCTTTGTGTGCCCGCTGTTCAGTTGTCGTTGGATTGGATTCATTCAACGTTGCGTATCGTACATGTGACGTCCTAGTCCTAGGTATTCATGAATTTTGCTCGAAATGGTATCCTTTTCACTGTAAGACCAATGTACATGGGACTAATACATTGTAGAACCCGGCTGCGCCTATATTGATTTATTATAATAAATGCTATTGTTTTATCCTTCCCTTCAACTATAGGTGTTGCTGTCACAGTAGAAGCCCTTGGCCGTGGACACATGTATCGCTTATGTAAAAGAAAAGGGCTTAAAGCTTCTACAGACGGCTTGGTCGCAGAAAGAGTAGCAGCCGAGAACCAAAGAATGGCTGGAGGTAGTAAAAGAATAATAGGAAACTAAAGGGATGGTAGCAGTAAGTAGCGGTAACACCGTCTTGATCAACAAAAATGCAGCTAGAGATGCAAAAGCAGCCGGAGAGCAATGACAAGGCAAATACCGGAATGAATTTAGACGCTTCTTTGTACCACGGTTAATATAACGGAACTGCTACAGGAATAATTGAAAACACTTGACCGCTACTGGAGGCCTTAGTCTGATATAATTTCCACAAGACTGCTAACTAATTACATTGCGCTAGGTACCGACATAGACAGCTTTGACCGAATTGCATGCTTGCAGGGATGTGGGGGTGTACTCTACACTGCGCAGCTCAACATAGTTCACAACCCGGGAGGAAAATCAATCCCTGTGTTGCATATATGCATGCATGTAAATGTAGAGACCGTGATTGTGCATGACTGCTTTCTACATCTGGTCATAGCTTCTTACACTGATGTACGGGAGCCAAGACTAGCTCTCTTCTGAGTCAATCATACTCTTAAAGTAATACCCTTGTTAAAATACTAGAGTGCAAGAGTGCAAGCAAAAAAGAATCACTTGGACATATACCACCGTGCAATATCGCCGTGCATGTACCAGGGACGTCTACAGCTATTGGCCTTTCGCAGCTTGAATGAGGTTGGTTCGCTAACAGTAGGGTTTCTTTTGCCGAACTTTCGCTGCTCACTGCCTAGTTCCTTCCACCCCTCTCCCGAGCCGTTGAATTTATGTACCGTTTCTTCAACAGCCCCTTTGTAAGTTTGAAGACTGAAATAGAACACCATCTTCTGCTACCCAGCATGTAACGTCCCATATTTTTCCTCCCCTCCTTTTCAATCTTGCTATTGCTCCAGCCCAGCTAACATCCTATCCAATATCTACTTCTCCAATATCGAAAGCCGCACTAAATTTCAGAACATCGATCGCACCCGGTCAACTCCAAGTTCGATGCTCCTACCAAACGACGTTTCCAAGTGAAGAGAAATGTCGTTCTCGGGCATGAAGGCTTCCGCTACCTTGTGAAAGACTTAGCCTGGTGTGCGACTTCTGAAATTATGAGCAATGTCCGAAGATTTCCGCGTCTCTGTTTTCTATTCAGATTTTAATACTGTGTCTTGGTCTGCTGTGTTTCTATCTTGTTCTATATCGTTCTTGCCAGGTTCAGCGTAAACACAGGGTTGATGACAAGTATCGGGAGGTCAATAGTTCGAAGCATTCTCGGCCTAACCGTTGAACTGGTCTAGATAGTAAACTATATTGGAATTAAGAACAAGGTGCTTCGAGCCTATTCTCCGTCTTCTCAACTCTTCAATCCAAATATCGGGTGCTTATCTCCAATACATGTGACACGGGTATAATATCTAATCTCATCATCATTCCTTATCTAATCGTATCGATGAATCGTGATTGTCTCCTTCGATCAATCAATCATCTTCAATTATTCATTACATCTCTCATCTTGATCTCCCTTCTCCGATTGCATGGCAACCCGATGTGTGCGGGATGATTTTTCTGTCCTAGCCTGGCAAATTAAATGTCGATACAAAGACCAAGGTGACTACTGCATTTGCACTGTCATTGTAGATATTTATGACATCCCCTAAAAGATACCGGAGGGGTCTGCAACCGGTACTCTAAACCGCAGTGCGGAGTTTCCCTGAATGGCTCGATCCGATAGCCCCTGTCAATTTAATGAAGTTGTGCGACACATTACATTTGTCCCATTCAGTGATTATTCGCTGGCGCCTAGTGTGCCTGCAGAATGTGCCGCAACCTGTGCGTGTTTGCTTATCCACATCTATCGGAATAAGATCTACGAGGCGTTCTGATCCGGCACTGCCCCACGGTTTGGAATTTACCCCGCATTTAATTACTCACACCACGAATGCTGCGCAATATTTTACCAGCGTCTCCCCACCAGACTCTGTGCACCATCTACACCACCATGGCTGATGCTGTCGGTCTAGGAGCGAGCGTTCTTGCCTTCATCACCATTGCCGGGAAACTATCTAAAGCAGCTGCGAAGTTATACGGATCTTTTCACAATGCTCCGGAAGAAGTCAAGCGAGTCCAGACCAGAATGAATGATCTCGGGATCTTGCTGTCCCAGATTGAGCGCATCTACTCAGCCCATCCACAGTGTGTGACGGATGCCGCCGTTCAACGATACTGGAATGAAAAGTCTACGAAACTTCGAGACGACTTTGCCACTTTCGAGTCCTTTACCGATCGATTAAATACTACCCTGGGAGGAAGAGTTCGGTGGTTCTTGTCTCATCAGGATCGCGCAAAATCGATCCTGGAGCTTCTTTCCGAAGACATTGATATGCTATATTTGCTTTACCAACTGATGTCGCAACCGTAGGTGTACTGAATCGCGATTGTAAAGCACTTTCTCTAATTTTCTACTATGGCCGTTTAGGTATATGCTCAGCCGCCAAGCCGACTATCTTGACTCTTTTCTTCAGACTCAAAAGCCCGTAATGACCAACCTCAGTGCGACTATTCAAAATCTCAATTTGATTCGAGCGAATATGGCCACGAAGGAAGACTTAGTTGAGAACTGTGAGCTATTATTAAGCAAATTGCAGCCAAAGATGAGCGGTGAGCATTCTACACGGCGTCGCAGACGGCGTAGGACAACGGAAACGCCAGGAGATATACAGGCTTCTAATTTGAACACACATTACTCATATTATCATCTTCCCATCGGCGTAATCGCGATTTCGTATGGTTGGGCATATAAAATGTCTGGTGAAGGTCCCCTCAAGGACGAAAAAGTGGCTATCCGTGGATCTTGGGAGTTTCGCCCAGCCCCTTGGTTGTCACACAAAACAGTCTTCACCGAAGCCATGATGGTTTGGAGAAGCAGAATTTATTATTCCCGGATGACAGTGGCCCGTAATTTGAGAGTGGGAATGGACTTGTCTGAAGCTCACCCGGTTTGGGATTGCATCTTCTATGCGGATGTACTTGGCCTGCGGAAACTTCTTAGTTCCGGGTCCGTGAGAGTTAATGACTGCGGCACACATTCCATGGAGTACGACGAGGAGAGGGTGTCTCTTCTGCACTACGCATGTGCATGCTTGGGACCAAGACCATGGAAACTTCTCGGGCCACCGCTGGCGGCTCCTACACCCGCAGCAGTTGAAATCTTGAAGCTCTTGATTGAATCAGGAGCTGATTGTAGTCCACTGAGCACCGACGGATGGTAATATTTCCCACGAAAGAGTGTGATACCGACATGCAACTGCTAATGTCATTTCTAGCGGTCCTCTACCTCACACAATATCCAAAGTCTTCATCAGCAATCCAAGATCCGAGGATGCTGTGTGCTGGTCGGAGGGAACTCGATTGCTTCTTGAAGCAGGTGCAGAATTTTTACCCCCAACGGATCTGCTGGCCCTTGACAGCTACACGAGTCATACCTGGGCAATAAACTCATCCTTGAAAGGCGTTTATCATGAGACGTTTGCCCATAGTTTCGAGGAGTACCTAGCGGATTTGTTCTCGAAGGATCTTAGTTCGCTAGATGACGGGCAGAAATTAGGGCTCATGAATATTCTCATAGACTTTACTTGTGGATGGTTGGGTGAATTTCAGCATCTGTGGAAAGAAGCCCGGCTTAGCGTTCCGAACGATGAGCATTCTGTTTTCGTGGGCATACTTAAGGAAATAGTGTTTCTCACAGAGTGTTTTGCAGATCCGAGAAGTTATCTAAAACAATTAGTTAATAAAATGTTCGAGTCAGCTGGCAAGTGCGGTCGTGTCAGCAAAGCGAATCTTACTCTGTCCGCCCTTATCGATTACTCTCCAACTCTGGCGGAACAGCTTGTGGAACCTGGGCTACCACGTCACTACGCATTCAGCCACATCCTGTACGGTGGTAACGAGGAAACTCTCGCTATTCTAAGTCGAGCGGGTTTGGCCTACGAGAAATCCTGTTGGTGGAGGATGATCGCTCCATGGGATGGGGAATATCCTGATATCTCAGTATGGCAGCGATACGTACGGGACGATGTTGATCCTGTGGTACTGAATTGGATACTTGTTCAAATTCTCCCTGGAGATTGGGTTTACAATTACAAACGTACCCGCTTTTCAACTGATCATCTGGCATTCTTGCTCGACAATGGTGCAGACGTGAATTACGTAGCCCCACATATCAGTGATCCCATTCGACGCACTCCACTCGGGCTTGCTTTGGACCATGGAGAAGTTGATAACGTCTATTTTCTACTAGAACACGGTGCCGATGTTTTATTAGAAACCAAATGGGGAGCATTTTCCGATATGGCGAGCGCCTGTGGATACAGGAACCTAGCAAAGCGGCTGAAGTACCTTGAGAACGAGGAGAAAACAAAGAGGAATCTCTCTTTCAAACCAAGTTTGTACCCATTGCTTAAGTTTCTGTTACAATATTAATAACTACAGATGTTGGGCAAACGATGACTGTAGATAATACACATTACGGTCTCAATTATGCTGTGCTCGCTATTGGCATCCTCCTCATAGCGTATGGGGCAGTCAGAAACGGAATTCTCTACATCATTGGCTGGGTCTTCCGGAATCGATTACTGATATGGCAGCTTTGCTATATGGGTGTCTGTCTTGGGTGTATTTTTTTGCAAGAATTTGGATGGGCGCTGTGTGGCACTCTTTTGGAGAGTTTTTTGTGAGATTTACGAGCTTGATTTGGTCATGTATATGGCAGGTAATTTTAACTGTGCCAGAGAGTGATGGGGAGCTCTGATTGAGTTTGTTATATCCGAGGGCAGCGATATTTGGTCATGCATTGGGTGATGATTTTCTTGTTACCTACACTACAAACTACTCGAGTAGCTGGGGTTGTCTGTGTTACTGTATGGTCCGGAAGAAGGTTGCCAATACACAGAGTCATCGAGTAGACTCATACACGTAGACCCATTCACAATTACTCACACGCCACACGCCACACGTCACACGTCACTTATTGCATGATAGATCTCAGCCTTCGTATGGCCTGAGATAAGTTTCGTATGGCCGGAGGTGAGTCTCGTATGACCGGAGATTGTTGTCAGGCTGAAGGCATTCAGCCGGGTCTATTCATACGGTTCTCCCCTTCACTATTACAACACCACAAGCCACTGCGAGTGCTATTCCATCGTCTCTGCGGGATCTCCAGACTCTTCATGTATATAAAGGCATAAACACCCCCTTAGATAGTTCAAAAAACATCGTCTTCACCCGAGAATGCAACAACAGTCTAAGCCCGGAGGTGTGCGAGTGATGACAAATGATACCGAACCCTAACCTGTGTGCTGATACCTAACGATACGATCACTGACATCAGTGAGTGCTTGAAGCAGATATCTAGAGGATAGCTTGCTCCTTCTCGAGTCGCACAAATCATATGATCACATAATAGTGTACTCTGTGCAGCTTTTGGCGTGATAGCTGCATTTGCACTGACGTACTGGTATCTTTTACAGTAGATAATTATAGTAACCACTAAAAGATATCTACCTGAACGGTGGGGTCTTTATTCCAAACCCTGCCCGGGGTATTTGCTGTATGGCCTTGTCTAATTAGTAAAGTTGTGTGACCCATATCGTGTTGACTTGAGTTTACCTCAGTTAAGGTCAATGATCGCTGCATTGGCTGGAGCATGTTTGCATAACTATAGAGGGAATAACTCGTCCACATTTCGTATGCAAATGTTTCTGGTCAAAACCAGAACAAACCTCTCCAGCCTAGTGCTATCAAAATTTTGAAGCTCTTGGTTGATTTTAGGGCTGATTGTACTATAGTGAACTCTAATGAATTGTAATATTCCCACAATCACTTACGATATTGAAGTATGTGATTGTTGGTCTTTATTCACCTGCATCTACATTAAATGACTATGCTCGGCAGCTGATTCATTTAGTACCACTATTAAGCGAGGCGCCACACTCTTTCTGCCTTGACCATACCATTTCTAACACCACACAAGGTCGGCGACCAGCCTGCCAGGGAGCTATAATCCCTGCATCACCAGCCGCCCAGATCACTGGCAACGTGACGTATGAAGGTAAGTCCCTGGTGATTTCAATAGTTCGAAATAGTTCATGTCCGAGCATCGCACCAGTTCAGTTGATACCAATTGCCTGCGCGAATCAGTCAGCACCTTAGTTAGCTGTCCATAAGTAATGCCGAACAATGATTCCAACGGCCCGGACGGTCCCGGCTTGGGGTAGGGCTTGGTCTAGTCCTGTCCGTCGGAGAGGTTGGACTAGATCAGACCACAGACTGCTAGTCTCTGAAAATTCTAGACTGTTAGAATCATTGCCGCCAAACACCGTCGGAACATGTGCATGACAAGCCTTGATGGTACAGGCAGCGTGTCTGATGACCGGGTGAGTGGCTTTTCGAAGAATTTAGATCCCCTTTACTCTGGTGGCATTGTAGTGAAGACACTGTAGATCCCTAAAATTATGATGCATTATTTCATATTGATCCGTTCTGGTTCCCGGCCCAATTCTTGACATAATTGATCCGTTCTGGTTCCCGGCCCAATTCTTGACATAGCCGATTCAAACGGTGCGATCTAATTTGGTGAACGATTGTCAAGCAGGGCATGCTCGACCCGAACTGTTGAGACCTACAAGTCGCATCCGGAGTGAAGTACGGCAAAAACGGAGTCCGACGCATACCCTCCTGCCGTTGATGCATGTCTCGCATCTGTCCACCAATCTGTGGAAAATGTTATTTTTCAGTAGCATTGGAAGTTCATGGCGATGAGCGTTTGTCATTGTTGCTTGAGAGTTCAAGCAAGTAACTTGCTGCACCTCGTACCAAATATACAATGTCCTGTATGTGCGGAGCCGGCGGGAGTTTTAGAAGGTTCGTCAATATAATACCACAAAAACCGGAGCTGAGTGATTAGCGGAGGCATGATTTGACTGGGATAGCCTGTCAAAGTATAGTATACTCGTACTGGCTCTAAGGGAGTCGGAAATGTGTTTCTTTAAAGGCACCGGAAAAGGCACAGAACAGTGCCTTGTTCTATGCCGCAAATAAGCGGCATTCAAGTGAAAGAATTGGGTTCGGGCTTCTTTAATATAGCAGTAAAAGAACTGGAAATGCCACTAAAATGGAACTACGCAATGCTTTTCTAAGGTGCCTTTCCCGCCGTACCTCTTTTCCTCGTGCCTTTTCTTCCCTGTTCCTTTTCTCCGTACCTGTTCTCTGTGCCTTACACCTTCAAGTACTAAAATTAGTAAAGACCCTCGTTACTCCAAAGGTGGTGACTAAAGACACAAGACACAAACCACCAGTAGGAGTACCAACTCCTCTGCCTCCCTCAATGCACCCAGCATCTTAGCATTCTTGCCATTGCCAGTTCCCACCTTGCAGATTTTCCCCACTGCGCCCGACTGTCGTTGATGTCCAGTATAGGTGCTGTCTAGGATTGCGTGGGGATGGTAGCGGCGCGGTGGTAGTGGTAAATAGTGATTTGACATACAGATAGTGCAGGCAGTGGAGGTGGCGATGGGTGTTGTAAAAGGAAGGAAGGTGAGCAGCTGATCTAGAACGAAAATCTGTCATTGGTGGTTACCCCTTAGTCATGGAAGAAAGGTACACACCAAGAGACACAATTAAAGGCACTCTCGGTGGAGTTCTGGATCTTGAAATTGGACCGAAAACTAGCGGGCCCTGTGGTTAGTCGAGTGATATTAGTATGATCGAGTGATATCGAAATGAACGAGTGATCGAAGTGTTACCATACCTACAGCGGCGTAACAGCCCTGTAGCTACTGCAATGTTGTTACAGTGCTTCTGTTAGCAGATGGGCTCCTCCGTGCTTGTGCTAAACCCAATAAAGACAGTTTTTGAGGTTAACCTGATCTGATATGACAGTAATGGGGAATTTTGCTAGGTGATTACAGTCTCCCGGGTGGGGCTGCGGTCGTGGGGAGACAAGAACTGGACACCTTGGTCCATCTCAAGTGAAACCCTGGATTGGGCTACGATGTCAAGCCTTGTAGGGACGGCAGGGCGGACGGACCGTTCCCACCCTGCTTTAGAGTAACAGCATACACACTTTTGGAGTGCTTGCAGTAAAACCAGCCAGAAGATATTTGACTGGTGACGACACTATTACTACTCTACAGGCCTATGCTAGGTGTTTTCCAAATAGTTCGATCGGCATGATAGCCCCTGTCAATTTACTTCAGTTGTGCGGCGCATGGCAATCGGGATTACATTAGCCCCATTTCCTGGTTGGCTGGTCGCTGGAGCCTACCTGCAGAATTCGAAGCAGCCTCCTCTTATCTTTGCATATCCATGCATCGGTTGGAATGGGGGACGAACGAGGCGCCCTGACCGAACACAGCCCTACGCCTTGGAATTTACCCCGCATTTGATCATCCAGATCATTAAGTCTGCGCCTTGTAGCACTAGAGTCCTCCCACTCCCGTTATACGCTCCGGCTTCCACACATCGTTATGGCCGAAGCCGTCAGTAAAGGCGCAAGCGTCCTAAGGTTTATCCCTAAACTCTTGAAATCAGCTGCCACACTGTATGAATCTATCCACAATACGCCGGACAACCTTAAGCGAGTCCATACCCGCATAGTCAATCTCGGGATGTTGTTATCTCAGATCCATTTTATACACTTAGCCCATCCCCATTGGGCCCGGGATAGCGCAATCCAGCTATATTGGAAAGAGAAATCTACGAAGCTGCGAGAGGATTTCGCTAATTCGAGGACTTACCGAACGGTTGAAATCAGATGTAGGGGGGAGAGTCCGATGGTTCTTGTCTCATGAAAGTCGTACAAAGCGGATATTAGAGATTCTTTCGGAAGATACCGAGACGCTAACATTACTATCGCAATTAATATAGCAATCGTAGGTGTATTAAATTCAAGCTGATACAAGCCGTTCTAATTTTTACGCTTGCAATCAGGTACATACTTAGAAATCTCATGTAATCAATGCAACGATGGTCACAAAAGAAGAGTTGGTTAAGAACTGTGGGTTATTACTCGACAGATTACAGCCAAGGATGACTTCTGTGCATCTAGTACGATCTCGCAGAAGGACTGCAACCTGAGGATTAACTCCTAGCTTCTGATTTCACAACACACCGCAGACGTTACCATCTCTCTATTGGGGAAATCTCCATCTCGTATGGTTATATGTATGAGATATCTGATCATGATCCCCTCTTGGACGACAAACTCGCTATTCGTGGGACCTGGAAATCTTGTCCAGCCCCATGGCTCTCTTATAAAACAATCGGTACCCAAGCTATGGTGCTTCTACACAGCAGAGCAAATTATGCTCAACCAACTATTGCGCGTAACTTGACAATAGGAATGGAATTGTCTACCGCTCATACAGTCTGGAAATGTATCGCTAATGTGGATGTTCTTGGACTAAGGAAACTACTTTGTACCACATCTGTTGGAGTCAATGATTGCGGGACGTTTGACAGTCAAGCTGACGCTTCTGCACTACGCATGCTCGCAGATAGCGCCATATGTACAGGCCCCCCTGAAACCTGGAGCTGTTGAGGTGTTGAAGCTCTTAGTTGACTTGGGGGCAGATTGCAACGCCCTGGACTCTAACGGAGGGTAATCTTCCTCCAACGGAGCATTAAATGCAGCTACTGATAACTGTTAAAGTAGTCCATTAATTCGTTCGATCTCAAAGATCTCCATTGAAGATTCACAGTCCGAAGATGCAGTGTGCTGGACGGAACGAACGCGATTACTCATCGAAGCCGGTGCAGAATTCTTACTACCAACCGAACCTGGGGCCCGCGCCAGGTGTTTGGATTGTACGTGCAGTGTTCGAAACGGGCCGGGCCGGGCCGGCTTTGACTTCTTCAGGCCCGGCCCTCAGGCTTTAGAGAAAGCCCGGCTGGCCGCCCTTAGCGCGGGCTTTGGAAGTAGAAGCCCGGCCGGCCGCAGGAAGCCCACGGGCCGAGTTATGAGACATGACGGCCCTAAATTTGTTACAGAACGCTAATATTAGCGACTGTTTTCCTCGCGCCACTGAAAATAATGAAATATATTGTCGTCCAATAAAGTTTTTACCCTGTTTTTCATGTTTCAGATATGCAGGGTGGCCCACAGGCTTTGGGAAGGCCTGTGCGCTTTTGATTTAAAAGCCCAGTCCGCCCGGGCTTTGCAATTAGAAGGCCTGGCCCTCACAAAGCCCGACAAAAAGCCTTCAGGCCAGCAGGGCCCGTTTTGAACACTGGTCTAAGCTACATAATGATATAGGCTGTATTGTAATACGACCACTCCTTTCACCTCAACCACTTATAATTGCTTCCATGTCACCTATTCAGCTCAAAATAGCTTCGTCTGACTCCTTTTCTGAAGAAAGCCCATACAGCCTGCGGGCTGTTAATTAAAAAGCCCGAGGCCTCGTGGGCTTTGAGATTACCGGCCCGGCCCGGCCGCCTCAAAGCCCGCCTGAAAGCCCTCGGGCTGGCCGGGCCCGTTTCGAACACTGCGTACGTGGGCAGTATGTTCGCCATTGAGAGGTGTATACGGGAAGCTGTTTCAAATTGCTTTGAGGAACACGTGGAGGAACTGTTCTCCAAGGACCCCACCTCATTAGGTAGGGGCGAGCGATCAGATCTCATGAGAATTCTTGCTGAATTCGCTGGTGGAATGATCGTCAAATTCGAGCACGTATGGCGCGAAGTCCGACCTAGCATTGCAGACGATGAACGTTCTCTTTTTGAGTCCGTACTGAAGGAGATGGTGCAACTTGCAGTCTCCGTTTAGGACAGGATTCACAAAATGGTCTACTCTGTTACGATAACAACTGTTGTGGGGGTCCTGGGGTGTATTTCGAAGAAATGACAAGTAGGATGTTCAAAACGGCTTCCATGACCGGTCGTCTCGATAAAGCATATGATAATCTCGCATTCCTCATCTCTTACTCCTCCGATCTCGCTCAACGCCTGATTGAGCGCGGGCTACCAAGAAATAATGTTAGCGGGCACTTTCTCTACAGAGGCAATACGGAAAGCCTTGCAATCCTGGAGCAAGCATGCTTGGCCTACAATAAACCTTGTTACTGGAAGATGATCGATCCTTGGAGTGGAAAACTCCCAGAAATTTCGGTTTGGCAGCGATATGTCGACAACGGCGTCGATCCAGTAGTGCTGAATTGGGTACTCGTCCAGATTCTCCCTCACGACCGCGTCCATCGTTTCGGTGATGTTCGCTCTACCACTGATCACCTCGAATTTTTGCTTCACAATGGTGCCGACGTGAACTATATAGCTCCATATTTAATTTGTTGCCATATTCCACGTACTCCGATTGGACTTGCTGTACGGCATAGGGAACTCGAGAATGTACGTTTTCTACTTCAACGCGGGGCCAATATTTTGTTAGACGTTGAAGGGAGTCCACTACCTCATTTTGCGGAGTGGCAGGAACACGGAGCTAGCGGAACTATTGAAGAGTCTGGAAATAGAGGAGAGAAGGAAAAGATCCTTCCTTTAAAGCCAAGTAAGTACCGTTTACTTTAGCCTTTACCGCAGAAACAATTATTAATCGATTGTGGATTTGTAAAATCAATGACATTAAGCAGTAGGCACGCCGGTATTGAGTATTTCATACTGGCTATTGGTGTTATTCTTATAGTGCATGGCGTAGTTAGACATACTCTCGTCTGCGTTTTTGGTTTGATTTTCAGGGATCGGCTGTTAATATGGTGGCTTTGCTATACGTGCTGCTGTCTTGGGCGAGCTTTTTTACAAGAGTTTGGATGGGCGCTGTGCGGTGTTTATGTGGAGAGTATTTCAAGAGAGAGATAAGGTTTAGCACTGTCAGAGGGATGGGGAGTTTGAGTTCGGTTATCCCGGAAGGCGTTAGTAGTTGCTCATGTATTAGGTCCTGAGTTTAATGTTTGCCCACGAATCAATCTTACCTGGGTTGTTATTTGGTCCTGCTGATTGGATCTGGCAGTAGAGAGGGGTAGACAACCCCAAACACCTAACCCTAGGCCCTGGAATGCATAAAATTTTGATCCAAGCAAATACCAGATTCTTCACTATTGAGCACATGGTATAATACTGTACGGCATATAGAGCTATCTGTGGTAGGTGTAACACCAGATTCGGGCTGGGAGGGTCGGACTGCATAGATAACTCCATTCGGAGGAGGAAGGGAAACGATACTCTAGATAGAGCGAATGTACTATAATTAAAATAAAACAAAGATTCTTTATAGGTGAACCCCAGCCAGGATAATTTTTACCTTGTTGTATACGCACTGTAAGTATACGGAGCACTTTGTTAATTCGCCCAAAACCCATGATGATCGAAATGAGACCGGCCGCCGATTAATTTGCAAATGGCAGACCGGTCAGATTCGAGACCGGCATCGGTATGGACTAGTTCAGGTCTATAAAAGCTAGACAATCTGCGTCGCTATCCAATATTCTACTATATAACCTAACCTAGGTCTGGCTTCCTGGTGTAGACAGACTCAGGTCTCGTTTCTATCGGACAGCCTTGGCACATACCAGTCCCAGAATCCAATTTACCCGGATGGCTTGCTACCAGTGAGCACCCAATCATTTCCACATCAAAATTTCGTTAACACTACAACCCACTGCCTTTTACTCCCACAAAAGCCAGGCATGCAGTTGTCACCGCAATTCGCCACCTCACATCTGCAAATGCTGTTGATTATACTCCCTTGATCCGAGATGTTCAGACTATACAATAGCGCAATAAGCGATGCCATCTAAAGTAATGAGATGGGACGGTCTCAAGTCCAAAGATAATACATCAGAAGTGCAGAATCGAGACAGGCCCATGAATAATGATGGGAATGGAGACTCTCAACTAATCAATCCAATCCTTCAAGAAATTCAAGAAATTCAGGAGATGCTAGAGACAAAAAGCAAGCCAATATCTTGATGGAAATCAATTTATTCTCGAAGCTGCATGCTGCTGGATTGCATCATCAGAGCTCCGCAGATACGACACCCGAGTACAGAAGCTCAGCGAAGAATCGGTGCAGCTCTGGCTATCATCACCGCCATGTTCCACGACGTCCATATCCCCCTCATGGTCCCCATCGGCAGTTTGTCACTTAATAAATCCGAAGTCCTTCCACAGCTTCCCAAGCTTCTACAAGCTATGCGCCTGAACTCCACACACAAATCCATCAATTATGCCGGCAACATCTCCCATTTGCTGATCCTGAGGCTATGAGATTTGAAACTCTGACCAGGAATTGTGGGCGTAAAGAGTGAGTAGTTCCCCGGGTATACTACGCTATTCAAGAATAATAGTATGTAGTTCGACGAAATATGCAGTCGCCGAAACTTCATTGCTCATCAAGCTGTTCCACAGAGCATGATCACTACCATAAAATATTGTATGACTGATGCCGGGCATAGTCTAGATGAGAAAATTATGAGCTGTGCTTGTAAAAGCAGTGGGACTGCTTCCCGGAGGGACGGGAGGGAATGACCGAGGAACAAAAACAGTTGGCCACGGCGAAACCAGTGGTGAACGGTAAGTACATTCGCGAAGAGTTGAGTTTCGTTTCCTAACAGAAGCGGCGGGCGACGAAGAAATATAAGTACTTTACAGCGGGTTCTAGAGCTGCGAGGAGGTCGCGGAGGATAGCTAAAAAGTAGGGGAGGGTGATTCAGGGAGGGGATTCAGGGAGAGATAGCTCGTAAAGAGCCCGCGGAGGGCGGTAATATACAGTCGGAGTGGGTCCGGCCTAGCCCGAGCAGGACGGACTTCGTCAACTCCTAGTCATAGGAGCTACAACTCCTGATATTCTATCATAACATGACCGGTTGAATGCAGTAGCTACAGCATGTGCTGGGTAGAAGCAAATATCGGTGATTGTGCGACAGACACCCTGCAAAAGTGTCAATGGTGTTCCAGTGCCGACAATTAACAACCTTACCCCTGGCAGTCATTAACTTTGATGTACTAGGGGCTTAGTAGAATGTGAATGACTCAATATGAAGTCATAGATACGTCATACCTCCTGCTTTAGACGAGGGTGGAAAGTTGTGGTTTAAGCTCATAGAGTATTTTATTCATTTCATTCTACATTAAGAATCGCTCAGTGCGACAGGGGGCCGCCAATATTAGAATGTGTCCCAGCAGTCAATCTTGCAAAAAATATTCCTTAAATCAAGGATTGAACCAACAGACTATTTTAAATGTGTATGCACTCTTACTACTAAACTATTATGTATTATATTTCTTAACTCAAGTTTTATATTTAATGGACAACTATAAGCCTTTACACATATAAAAAAGAACTTAGTAAAATTTCTCAGTGTTAAACATAAAATTATATTATATATTTAACTTGATTTCCCAGCCAGAAGACACCAAACAAAGCAGCAGGAGGTGGTTCTACAATACTCTTTTGTGAAGAAGCTAAACATGTGAAGTCACACAGTAAACACAAACTTAAACACTGGTAAAATCTCATGAACCTTCATTTAACTTTAAACAGTATAGAATATTACAATATCTTTTCTGTTTAACTTTAAACAATAATTTGAAAAATATTTAATTTTAAACACTGCCTTCAAGCTAAACACTAGTTAAATGGAGATTCCGTTTAAATTTAAATGTTGCCATATAAATACGTGTACCACAGAGATCATGGTGCTGGCAAGGCATCAAATACAGCCACCCACCTTCAACAACAGTCGGACGTATTCGCCTACCCCATAAAAACCTCATGTGAAATGCGACATCGATAAATATCACTTTCAGATAACCAAGCCTGCAGGGTGTACTAAGGTGACGTGGAATGATGGCTTGTGTGAATCAAAATATGCGCATGTGTAAGAATCAAAATCTGAACGAACAAAAGGTTTCCTGCCGATGTCCGATTTAGGACAATTTATTACCAAAGCAGTAACTGCGGCTGCAGGTTTCTTTTGCCGGTGCAATCACATTGCTCTGTGGGTAACTTTTGTGGAATGCATGCCGGACTGACTGTAGGTATCATTTATCGAGCCAATCAGGTTACTTCATTTGATGGCAACTTTGTATACTGCCAGTCTCGTTGGGGTATATTAAGATCAGTTCCCCCAGCTACAGCTGATTTTCTCTTCAACTTTTATCCTCCGCCTCAATCATTCTCGACTACAATACCCTCAGTCATTCTCCAATTTCAATACTACCGGGCATGGCTCTGAAAAAGAAATGTGACTGGGAGAAAGGTCTTCAGGCTAGAGAATTTAAGGAACGCGAATGGGAGCTATAAAAGCAAGAAATCAAAACGCTTTATCTGACCGACGGGACCCCGCTGCAAGATTTGCGAAAGTTGGTGTATGAGCGGAACGGTCTATATGCCACGTAGGAACCATCTGATACCCCCACTCACCAGTCAACTCGGACTCCCGGCAATAGAGAATCGCAGTACAAAAAGCGTATCTGCACCGTCTGGAACTTTCAGAAAAATGATCCAACCCATAAGGTGAAGACAATTATTGATATGGTCGATATCTGTCAACAATATCGAAGGAAAGGAGACCGCCGTCGCTTGCCATGGCAAGACTCTGAGTCAGACCCAAATTGAGTGGGCGAAGAAGCAGTTTGGAGTTGAAACTGGTAGATTCCTCGTTGAAAGCGATTACGAAGGTTTTAAACACCCCGAATACTTAGAACAGGCACTTATTCTAACATGCGTGATAGAGGAAACAACTTTGCAAGACCCAGATCGCGACGGACTTCCAGAATCCGAAGTCCCGGAGAAGGGTGCCCCCGTCGCACCAATCAATCAAGATGTTGGAGACTTCGCACCTACCAACAATTCATACATGACTATTCAGACACTTTCTGCGCTGGAGGAACACGATCTCGTCGGAAATAGTACGAATATTAAGAGCTTGGAGGATAGCTCTTCCTCAACACCCCCGCCTTATACTGAACAACGCGATTGCGACGCACCCCGGCCCCATAGTAAGTTCAGTGCATATTTCTTACCACCCCCATCTCCCCGAATAATAATTCCCCGAATGGCACCTTCCTTACTGCACTCAACATACTTACCGATAAACACACCATCGTCTGCTACATACTGGACCCCAAAACCGTCTACTCCGGTTACGCAGCAGGACTTTGTTCAGTACGACAACGATCGTACAGCTACTACAGCAACGTTGACCAGTGCGAGCACAATGGTTGGCCCATACCACATACGACGATTCGAAAATAAGCCACCATATACACCGATAGCTAGGTGTAAGTGGAAGACGACCCGTCCCAAGGGTGGTGAGGATTACTGGTAGTATGTGCGCCCTTGGGTAGTAGAGTAGGGGGAACTATGTATTGCCCCATTACTAACTGTCGGTGGAAAGCTGGGAGTAGCATCAGCGATTCGGAGAAGGGAGCTATTCTATACCAGCATATTTCGTCCGTACACAACTCGATTTATCGTGCGGCAAACGATATCAAATGTATGTGCGGATTTATGGATTATTAAATACTTCTGGATATCATAGGTCCCACTAGGAGTCGAGAAACCAGCAATGGTTGTTTTATAACTTGGAACCGGTGGAGTTCTGGATGCATTGTTGCCTCACATCTCGTTGTCTAACAGCAATAATGTATTAGGATAGCATCAATTACATGAACTGTGGGTTCGAAATTTTGAAAAGATTAGATAAATATAATCCTTACTTGTCAAGCTCTAGTTGTGCTACCATTCCCGTCAACTACTCAATTGACAGATCCGTACACAAATAGAAATAATCTATTGCTTATGTCGCAATTCGGAGTGATGTGCCCAATTCCTCGTCCCCGTTTACGCCAGAAAGCATCCCTAAAAAGCTCAAGTAAATGGGAGATCACGGTAGGTGTTCTTTAATACAGGAGAAAAATTTGGGCATATTCAGTACTTAATTACATAGTATTTTTCAGTAAGCCGATGAGCTTAACGGTTATGGTGCCTTTCCTCTAAAATATCCTATGTCCGTGGATAAAATTGGAACCTAAATTTTGCCAGGTTACCACTCTCGAAACTAAACTTTATCCGCGGAGTGTGGCACGGGGTACAATGTAGGCACCGAAAGCTGACGCAGAGTACAGCTGAAGCGGGGTAGCGAACAACGTCGACCGGCTAGCTCATCTTATCCGGGCCGAGTGATAGAATCCGGGCCGAACGCCTGCGTCCAGCTTACAACTATAGTCTACCGCTCGACCGCTACCGTTGACAAGGCCCCGCAAGGTTATCGATCATGATACCCGGAGTGGACAGACCCTGCTCTTGTGCTAACAACCGTAGGTAGGTGACGAGGGTTAAGCAGATCTCCAATATAAAAGAAGGTAGTGCAGACGGTAGTCATTAACTCAAGCTTTAAACTCAAGGTTTAGCCCTGAAGCTCTCAACGTCGGCGAAGCGACCTCCTGTCTGAGCCTTCTCCTAGATTCCACACTATCGGCGAGTGTGACTGCTTGTCGGCGAAAGTGTTGAAGTTTGTTTCTTGTTTGTATATATACACATACTCTGGACCTGTATCTATCCAGTCAATCAACGCATTCATTCATTCAACAGGTGGTAAAAGACACGTTATGCACTCTCGGCTTTCGGACATAGCCGGAGGAGCCGGTCTTCACCGTGCGGCAGTTGCTCGCGAATGTATATGCGGACTGCCGGATGGAAAAATGGTACCTGGGTATCACGATTCTTGCTAGAAGTCGGTAAAATCAGCATTGGTTGTTTGAGATGGCTAAGAATTGAATCGGCGACATTGACTGGGCTGTGTTGAAACATACCTTGCTCAAGGTAGCACTAGTTCGTTCACTGCTGTTGGTGGATACGTCACGGATGTATTTCGGAGCCGCACGCTGGTGATTCCGAAATCCCTAGATGATAACTTTAGAAAAGTGTAATATTGCTATGGATTATGCCAGGACTTACTAGAGCCACTTGAGCCGACTGAATAGCACCCGAGCGGAAGGGGAGAGAACTATGCCGATCTAGCTGGTGGCAAGCTGACGGTGAATACCGAACCGACGCAATGCAGATGAACCCGTGCAACCTAAGCCCATTGGGACAACTGATCTACCGGGCGCACTACTTCGATTGCGAACGCAACTCCTGTAATGTTGGATTCGGTCGCAAAGCCGCCATGGCACACAACTTTTGTCATCCAGAAATTTCCTCGCCCCCACCTGAAGTAGTCTCCCGAATCCAAGTTGTGGGAACATATGTGCCAAGCCCAAATGCGGCAGCTTCCGTACCTGTGAAATCTATTTGGAAATATCAAACAAAAATAAATCCATAAGTGTAGACCGTTTTGCACACTTTTTGATTTAGAGAGTAGCTAACGTTCATATGGTCTAGCTCGTTGTATAAATGGGCCGTGGCGTTGCAAAAGAAAAATAAACCAATAATTAATTTGTTCTTGGCATTCACTCACTCCGTCAGTTGGTTGGCTAATATATATGCACCCACTGCTGATGCCTGGTGCGGGGTATATATTAACAGAGCCTCAATCGAATGCCATAAATTCTGCACCTCCGCAAAACCTTTCCTTCACTTATAACATCGATCCCAAACGTACCGACCACATACCGTTGATGACATCCACGGGCAGTGAACTAGTAGCGCGAGCTGCTGACGGTTATGCGGGAGCGGGCAGACGGCGCGGTATGCGAATACTCTCTTTAGGCAAGAAACTCCTACTGCTTGTCGTGCAAAGCTAATCTCACCACAGATGGAGGAGGCATCCGAGGGATGTCAGAGTTAATCATTCTCGATGAGTTGATGAAGCGGATAAAGGCGAAGAAAGGCCTGGCTACCGTTCCTCGGCCGTACGAATACTTTGATCTTATTGGTGGAACTTCTACTGGCGGGCATGGTCCCTTCTAGGATGACTGTATTTCAGGGGGCTAACCAGTACAGACACATCGCCCTGATGCTTGGAAGGCTGCGAGTGTCTACAGAGGACGCACTCAACGCATACGCGCAGCTTGCAGGCTACGTTTTTAAGGAAAAGAAGTTGCCGGGGAAAGATGGGGTCTTTAAAGCCTCGAGGCTGGAGGAGGCAATCAAGAAAATCGTCCGACAGTATGGAGAACATGGTAATCCAGACGAGGAGATGCTGGATGCTCGCTCCGATTCTGGTGTTTGCAAAACGTAAGTGCGCTGCTGAATCTTGACTGCTGTTCGGAGCCTGAACTAACCAAATGCAAAGCTTCGTCTGCGCAGTCACTTCCGCAAACATTGGCTCCCCCACGTTGTTCCGGACATACAACGTACCTCGGGGAGAAAGCTATAATTGCAAGATCTGGGAAGCTGCGCGGGCGACTTCGGCGGCGCCAACATTCTTTAAGCCAATCAAAATCGGACGAGAGAACGCCGAAGAAATATTTATTGACGCAGCGCTTGGTTGCAATAACCCAATCCGGCAAGTTCTTGGAGAGGTCGAGCTCGCTTTTCCAGGTGCGCCCATTGCATGTGTGGTCAGCATTGGAACTGGACAGAGGAGTACAATTGGACTCCCGAAAGCCGATGCGTTCCAAAAGTGGCTTCCGACAAAGGTGATTGGCGTACTGCAGAAGCTAGCAGTTGATTCCGAGACAACTGCAGAAGACTTACAAAAACGCTTTGAAAACGTTCCAGGGGTCTACTTTAGATTGAATGTCGAGCATGGAATGCAAGGAATCACACTTGAAGAGTGGAATAAGCTAGGAGAAGTGACAACTCACACGAGGAAATACTTGGAGAAGGTGAAAGTCAGTAAAGAGGTGGATAACATTGTGAAGGCACTTATTGGAGAATCCTTTTCTGTTCCAGTTTCTGACCTTCGTATGTACTGTACTCGGAGCTATTGAATGTGGGCTGATTTTTTCGAAGTTGGCGCAAGGAAGAGGGTGCTTGACAGCGACAACCCCAACACACTCAACAACATGGCAAGTCTTGCCGCGACTTATGGCGAACTTGGTAGATGGGGTGAAGCAATTGAGCTGGGGCTACGAGTACTTAACACCAGGAAGAGATTGCTTGGTGAGACGCATCCCACCACTCTCAACGCCATGGCAGAGCTTGCTGTGACTTACTTCAAGGTTGGACGATGGGAGGATGCCGAGGCCCTTTATCTGAAAGTTGTGGAAGAAAGAAAAAAGCTTCTTGGTATCGAGCATCCTGATACGTTAAAATCCATGACGGAGCTTGCAACAACCAACTTCAAGCTCGAGAGATACAACGAGGCCGAAACTTTATATATTACTGTTTTGGAAGTGCGAAAGAGCGTCCTGGGAAATGAGCATCGCGACACTCTTGAAGCTCTTGCGAACCTTGCTGTAGCCTATGGCAGCCTCGAGAGATGGAATAACGCCGTCGAACTAGGATTACTAGTCCTGGAGACCAGCAAGAAAGTTCTTGGTGACGAGCATCCCAAAACTCTCAGGTTCATGGCGGATCTTGCTGTGACATACTACAAGCTAGAGAGATGGAATGACGCGGAGACCTTGTATCTGCAAGTGCTGGCCGGGAGAAAGAAAGTGCTTGGCAATGAACATCCTGAAACACTCAAAGCTATGACAGATCTTGCTGTTACCTACTACAGGCTAGAGAAATTGGATGACGCTGAGGCTTTGTACATGCACATCCTGGAAATAAGGAGAAATGTGCTGGGCAATGAACATCCCGATACCATTGGGTCAATGGTAGATCTTGCAAGCATACTTTCCAACCAAGGAAGGCACGATGAGGCAGGAGCGCTGAATGTGCAAGTCCGTGAGGTGAAGGAAGCAGCGCTGGATGTGCAAGTCCGTGAGGTAAGTGGAGGAGCGCTGGAAAACTCTGTCGAGGAGGATAGAATTGAAATGTAGGATGTGTGTATGGTGCGAGGTCAGCCACTAGGTGTTTTCATCTTGGGTCTCTTGGACGGTGTTAGTTCCCTCCTCGACAATTCTATGGCTATGGTCTATGGAGGTCACTATCATCTTTATTTACCTTTCTTTCTTTATCCCAGTGTCGAGGTATTGAATTTGAGGTAATATCTCTTACCAAGCGCTACTCCTTGCTGTATGGGCAGGCTATTTGATCGTTTTGCGCTGCAGAAGTATTAAGTACTAAGTACGCTTATTGTACAACAATCTCAAGAGCCATGAGAAGAGACAGAAGGGATTAGATAAGAGTAGTTGGAAGGATAAGGTGTTAACGGAGGAGTTAGCGGTCACAATGCTGTGGATTCGAATCCCAGTGCTAGCCCCCCGGTGTGAAGGGGACAAAGGGGTAGCGGGTGGGGAACTCCGCCATCTAACCAGCTTACCCGGAGGCGGAGGGGATATGGGGGCTCTGTCATACTCTAATTAGAGTGCATACAGTATGAATAAAACAAAACAAAAACAAAAAACGGAGGAGCTAGCCGATTCGGTTCTAAGGCTTGGCTCCAAATACAGGGCAGCTTGTTGGGAACTCACACAGACGCTTCAACAATAAGTACATGCAAACAAGTGCATTAATTACTCGTTATATGAGCAACGCTGATATATAGGATGGTCGCCGTACATTATGATGCACTGGACTAAGTATTGCAACTTAGGTCGGCGCAACAGCAATAGCAAATTCTTTTAGAGCGCAGATTCTACACTGCTAGATCCTCCTACCCTTATGGTACATTGAATTCCCATATTAAGTTATTTTAAATCTTTCTGAGCGAAGCATTCAGTGACCCCAAATATTAGTTCCTGGGAAGGTTCTATTGATCTATCTAGGGTGTTACATATGGACCTGACCGAGCTGAGCTTCAGCTGATGACAGCCAGTAGGGCATAAGGCACCCATCTACCTTGTATATATCTCGAGTCTTTCTCCTTCTCTCTTGTCTCTATACCTTAGTCTATGCACACATTTCCCAACTCAGTGAATTTTGAGCTGGTGATTGGGATCTATAACTAACAACAATGGTGCTTGCTCCCGGTGAATGACAAAAGTTACAGTGGCTATTTTGTAAACTCGCTAAGTATGGAGGTGGGGGCAGTTTCGAATGCATTTATACCTGACATCTCGGTGCGCAGGGAAGACAGGGCGTTGGAATATTATCAGTCACTTGAAATTAAAGAAATTTAAAAAGATTGGACAGATGCAATGTTTATTTGTCATGCTTTGGTTGCGCGACCATTCTCTATTAGCTACTTAGTCGACATACCCGTATATAAACTTATTCTATTGTTACGTTACAATTTGTCGTGAAGCATCCAATTGTTCACTCCTGGAGGAAATATTCCTAAAAGCCCAGCAATGCGAGATCATAGTTGGTGTTCTTTCCTACGGGGGAAAACGGTTCTGACAGATTAAATACATAGTCGATATCGTTGTCAGTATCACGATTGTATATGCTATCCTGATGGTACATACTGAAAGTCGAAAAGTGCGGCTAAAGCGGGGAAGCCAACATCGTCGATGCCAAGCACCTAAACTTGATCAGCTAGATCCGCCATCAACATCGTACTCAATGCGGCCGAATGATAACAATCCCGAACCGAACTCCGACGTCCAGCTTAGTCTAGCGCTCAACCGGTACCGTTGATAAGGCCTACAAAGTTATCGGCCGTAATACCCAGACGCTACTCTTCTTATGCCAACAGCCTTAGGTAAGTAACGGGGGTTAAGTGGGTTTTCAATATTAAAGAACCTTGTAACAGACACATTATGCACTCTTCACTTTCAGATATAGCCCCGGAGGAGTCAGTGTGAACGTGAACCATATCGGCCAACAGCCACTCCACCACTCCAGCGACAATCATTCTCCACGCCTGGCGCCTAGGTATGACCGTTCTCGCACCTGGGCTTCGTAGGTGTCTCCGCTGCGCTGAATTTCACGTGTCTCTAAATCAACCCTCGAAAAGTTGTCGAATGTACTGCCTGAGATCGAAACATTCCCTGCCCCTGAATCATTCGACTCGATTGCGCGAGAACGATTAAAATTTTTGCGTTGCCTTCAAAATATTTCAATGCATTCTTCTATTGATCACATCTGACGATGTAAATTTAACCTAGCAAAGATATCTTGCAGGTAAGGCGAGCCATGATTTCTTCTTTAGGGCGATGTGTTAGCATAACATGCACGTCATTAGTGCAAGCTCGATCGTATTTGACTGCGGGTAACTTTTGTAGAATCGATACTAGGCTGCAGGTATAAGGATATTTCACCTGATGGTAACTTTTGTAGAGTATAGTACGCTGCCACAGCCTACCAGGTATATTAAGCGCCAGTTCCTCTCAACTGAGGTTAATTCTCTATATTCTCGACTTGCAATCACGATACCACCTACGATGAGTCTTGCCAAGGGATTCGACTGGGAGAAATGTCTTCAGCATAGGGAAATTGAGGGACATGAGTGGGAGCCATACAAACAAGAAATCAAATCTCTTTATCTAGACAAAGGTTGCTCGCAACAAGAAGTACGAAAGTTGATATATCAGCGACGTGGTTTCTACGCAACATATGTATAATGCAACCAACATCATGTCTGTGATATTGTAGTAACGCTTATTGGGATCGGCCACAGCGAGTCGTAGTACAGGAACGTATCAACAGGCTTTGGAAATTTCAGAAAAATGTCCCCAACAATAAGATGAAGAAAATCATTGGCATCGTCAATAGGCGATTGGATGCTGGGAAAAAGGAAACTGCTTTTGCCTGGCACGGGAAACCACTTAGTCAAGAGAAAATCGACCGAGCTAAGAAGCGTTTCGAAAGTGCTGCTAAACTCCATCAATGTGATTCCAACGGTAGGCATTAATTCCTAGTTCTCAACCTATTTTCATTTTGTAAACGACAAGCATGTGTTCTTATGTGTATTAAAGGCAAATTCGTTTCAAATTCCAGATTTGCAAACATTTCCGGCGTTCGAATTCCTTGACTTCGCAATTCCTAACATTTGTTCACCGGATATACCTACCAACCAAGATCCATGGACCGACTATGCACTTATTAGCGATTCAACGGACACATTAATATTCATGACACCACTCAACGCTCCGCCGCTTGCACGCACCGACGGACAGCATGTCACCAACAACAGTGTAAATGATGACAATTCACAGGATGAAAGTTGGCCAGCATTCCAAGATGACTTCTTCAACAACCCTCAAAAACAAGATTTGATTCCCTTTTCTACTCAGCCGACTCAGCATCACCACTGGGAGCGAATCCACCGCCCATTACAACATATACGACCACTGACTGGTGTGCTTCCATCACATTACCCGAACCTACCCACCCCCTTGAATACAATCCGCATTCAGAGGTGCAATCACTTACTGGAGGTCAATACGAGTAAGGCATATCATTTAACTAATACCATTCGTATCCGCTAAACTTGAACTTGTATCAGGGTACTCCACGATTCGATAAGCACACAGTCATCAGTGACATATTGGACCCCAAAAGCGTCCAACCTTGTTGCGCAACAAGAATTCGATAGTTACGATGACAACAGTGAAGCGCAAGCGACAGTAGGGGTAAGCCTCACCCAGTTGTCCCCCCTTGAACAACCCGAGATCGCACTTCAATGCAATTGTGTTCGCTGCAGTGCCTGTGGTTGCTACTTTAAAGCAATTAAGAGACAAATGAAAGAAATGCATGAATCCCCCAAAGAGTTTAATTGCCCCGTTCATTGTTGTACAAGACTGGATGCTCAAAGGCCTCAACGACGCAATAGCCTACAGGTTCATATCAGGTTAGTCCATAGAAGCCAAGTGTAATTGAATATATCGGTGATGACAAAATGGGTCGATGTTGCTGGGGTATTGTGGATTTGTGTGTTATCGACGGTAGAGGATGGCTGGGTTTAAGGTGTCGGTTGAGCCACCACGTGCGGAATGCTTTGGTGGACATTTACGGGAATATTTTATGATTTATGATAGTCATACGGCTAGATGGGGCGAAAATTGAAAGATTGTCGCAAAAAATTGGGCGGTATGGGGTTGTCGGGGAGCTTGGAAATGATCGGTAAAATAAAAATATTCAATGTCAAGCTTATATAAATACTGTAAGAGTTTACATACTCTGTGTTTCGAAGGGATAGAAGTGGTCGCGTCCACCCGCCAGTCCTATGTAGCCTTCAGTCGCTTTCGCCCCTGAATAGGTGAAGTAAAACAAATATTAATGTGTACGGAAATTGTCAATTACACTCGACACCGCAGAGAATTCTGTTCCGTACAATGATTGTATAGGGGAGCATTATGTATATGTGGATCGAAGAATAATTGTTCAAGGTGGAAGCCAAAGCGAACTGGAGGCGTCCGACGGGATACTTCAAATTGGTGCCAAATGAGCCGATAGCCGAGGCAAAGAAATCCGAGAAACCCGCGCCCTTACGGATAAGCCGGTACTTGAGTATTAATGTGTTGGAGTTCCGAAACAATTACCAACGAAACGTTCTGAAAAAGGCAGAGCTCGCTTATGATAAGCTTATAGACGCCGCAACCCGCGTGGATAACTCAGGTCCGCACTGCTCTCCCGAACCCGCACCTAACAAACATTTACTTTGGGGCGCCTCATCCATAGAATCAAATAAAGTCACTGACCATCAAAAGTGCAAGAGCGCCTACAGCATCTCAGCTCTACGAATAATTTGAATGCTGTTACCCCCCCGCAGCGGAAACCTTACCCGAAATGGGTTATCAACCAACAGCACTTACAGACGACCACACACGGGTTTATAGGGTGACGTGTAAACAGATGTGTCTAATTATATGGAACCAAAATTGTGCAAGTGTAACAATCAAAAACTGACCGAACAAAGATTTCCTGCAGGTACATCCAGGATGTCCACTTGGGCAATTTATTGCCAAAACAGTAACTGCGGCTGCAGGTATCCTTTGCCGGTACCAATAAAACCGCTCTATCCACAACTTTATAACTTACATACCAAACTACAAGTATCATTTATCAAGCCAATCAAGTTCTTCTGCTCACGGTCTTTTGCATACTTCCAGCGTCGTCGGGGTATATTAAAGGCCAGTTCCTCCCAGCTGTAGTTGATTTTCTGTTTAACTTATATACACTGTCTCCACCGTCCTCGAATTACAACACAACCGGCATGGCTCTTACGAAGAAATGCGACTGGGAGAGAAGTCTTCAGGCCAGAGAACTCAAGGAATGCGACTGGGAGCCACACAGACAAGCAATCGAAACGCTTTACATAACAGAAGAAACTTCTCTACAAGATTTACGAAAGCTGATGTATGAGCGGCACGGTTTGTATGCCACGTATGAATCACCTATACCCCACCATTCAAACACTACTAACAGTCGGTAACAGGGAGTCGCAGTACAAAAAACGTATCAATACGATATGGAAATTGCAGAAAAATGTTCCGACCAACATAATGAAGACAATCCTCGATATTGTCGATATCCGTCGTGACATCCAAGGAAAGGCGACTGATGTCACTTGGCATGGCAGGCCTCTAGATGAGTCGCAGATTGAACGGGCTAGGAAGCGATATGGATTTGGAACTGGCAGGTTTCTCCTTGCAGGTGATTCCATTGGTACGCGAAGACCCTCAAACCGCTCCAACATTATATGAGCACCCGTTCTAATGTCCCAGCCAGCGGAACGGACTCCAGAAAATACATTTTCACAAAATCACTCGCTTTGGAACGTCGGACCAATTAGTGAGTTTGAATACCCGGAAAATATGTCAGCATTACTTTGAGCCTTAATTTGTATATGCTAACTACGGTTAGGATGCTCACCTACCCAGGAGGGTTGCTTTCATCTGCGCCATACAACGCGTTCTCTCTCGGTGGGCCACACGACATCGTCCTCCGCGATCCAGATATTCCAAGTATACATGCACAGTCGTCTACCGAGAGCCAAAACTGGTGAGATATATCCTCATTAACATAGGACTCTATTCCTATCTACTAACTACTGTCAGGGCACCCCGCGACTCCATACGCACGCCATCATCCGTGACATACTCGACTCCAAAAGTATTTACTCCCGTTGGACCACATGACTTTGACCAGTCCGATGAATACATATCCGCTACTGTAACAGCTGAAGAATGCATGGCCTGGGAGCCGTCCTTGGAATCAGCCGATATTCATGTCACATACCACGGAGTAGACCAACCTGGGCGGGTATACCTCACTAGAGGATTCGACACCCTGCCTCCAACATCCTCCAGGGATATACTGGCTCCCAAACGCGGTCATTATTGCCCAGTGTTCCCGACAGGCCGGGCCGGCCTGCAGTTGGGCCAGATGAGGCCGTTTGATTTTAGAAACTGCGTAGGCCGACGATTTGCCAGCCTGGGGCATAACTGTGGGTGACTGGGCGGACTACAGGCTTTTTAGTGGGTTGCATATGATGACAGTCGGTGAATGGTGACTTACAATTGATAAGCTGTGAAGTTTCTCGTAGTCGCTACTCTGATTAGTCAGTGCAAGGTGACATACAACTGATTGATAATCAGTTGAAACTTGAGCCTGCGGGTGAAATCCAGCAGTTTCTCGTAGTTGCCACTCTGATCAGTCAGTGCAAGGTGAGATCAATGAGATGGAGCATATGTTGGAGGCATTGTATCAGGAATTGATGGCCAAGGAAAAGTAAACTCTTGGAAATGTATTACTAGATGTATCAATTTGAAGTTCAACGCCTGGACCATAGTTACCTATAGTTACCTGTAGTCAAACTGCAGGCTTTTCGAACCATGGTTTACCTAGGCACCTGCAGTTCCCACCTGCTCAAAGCCTGCAGGTGTGGACCGCTCCAATGGCCTGGCCTGCGATGCGCGGGCCCGGCCGGGCTTATTCTGAAACTGGCCCGCCTGGCCCACCAGGATTACTGTTATTGCCAAGTCTGTGGCCATAACACAGTGAATATCAAGAGACATAACCGTGAAAGGCACGTGGAGTCGCGGTTAGTTAAGTTCGATTGCCCCCACCCGGGTTGTTTTAGACAGGGTACGAACGGATTCGTGCGTGCCCATAATCTCAAAGTTCATAGACGGGATGTGCATTATCACGCTATTTAACTAAGGAATAGATGGGGTGGGCAATCAATTCATTTTAGTATTAGACATTTTGGTGGTTTAACTAGATAGGAGAATAAGGGATACTTATTGGTATTGAATAGTAAATAGGGGAAAGCCCGGATAGATGAAATTTTATTCCATATGATTCCCAAGTGTTAATCGTGAGGCATTAGCCAGGGTGTGTGGAATTAACTTACAGTTTGCGGAGGGTAAAGAAGTGATATGTCAATGAGTCGTATTGAGTGCCCCCTATTCACCCTGTTTCTCACACCACAAAAACAGAACAGCTAGAATCTAAAGCTTTGACTTTCTCCCAGTAATTGGCGTGACGGACGTGAACCTACGATATCTCTGTATTGAGCAGCCAATTCCGTATTTACACAAAATCCCAAATAAAACGCTTCGCAGTAGGTTAATGTTCTCATACGGAAGTATATAATACAATACTCGAAATACATAAAGTCTGCATTTTTATGGTTACTACTTTGGAAGTAGTTGGTGCTATATGCGGAAAGACCTGGGCGCCTGATCAGTTGACCTACTCGTGGTTTGGATTTAGTACCGAGAAATGGTCGGTGGCTGGGACTCTACCCTCAGAGCATACCTCTCATATCTCTGATATATCCTAGTGAATAAAGTACTCCATGACGATGCTCTGATGAAGTACGGTTTGAATGTGTTTCCTACAAGCGTACAAGGTGAATATTCACCTTGACAGCTTCGGCTTTTCCGGTAAATCAGGTGGCCGTGTGCATAGTCTGATGTCTCGCTCAACTTAGCATTTTAGGTTACAGCCTATAGCAAAGCAGCTTAAACTTAGCTGTCGCACACACCAAACCCACCCAGAGTCCATTAGGCCGCACCAAAGTCATCCAACCCATGCCAGATGTACATCCCCCGCTCGCGGCTTAACGTGAGGCGTCAGTAGCTTAGAGCCATCAAGAACTGCAGCTGACGATCTGTGCAAGACTGATGGAGCCGTTTCAAAACACCGTTATCCAACGGTGCACAAGTCCGATGTTGTACAATATCCTAGGAACGCATATTTCGGTGACAACCATCTAATGATTTGTTTAAACATATTATTGGTTCTGATGTGGGCGAGGCGTTGGTGGTGTATAGGATGTCACACAGAACAAGTAAGCAGCTATATCACGCAGTGTTCCTGAGCGGCCCGGCCTGCCTGCCGAGGCCTGCATATATCTTCGAGGCCTGCATAAGACTTGACGGCGGGCAGGCTTCAATTTACAGGCCTGCTCTAGCGAAGATCAGGCCGCTTAGGAACACTGTCTAAGCGGTTTAAAAATAAGCAGATCTCGAAGATCAGATACGTTTATATACCCGAACAAATGTTGCCAATCCTGTGATTTCTGGATATCTCGTCTTTACAATATACTGAAACATACCCGTACCGAGGGCCAGAAAGCTTACGAAGAAGTAGTGCATATTGTCTTCCACAAAATTAGACTGAACCTGTCTCGAGTGATAATGAACGACCTTATTTTCGGATATGTGTGCGTTTTACCAGATATCTCCCTTGTATAACTTGCCCCAAAGCGTGCGCCAACGCGAACCCCGTATAGAAGCCGCATTCATTAGCCGAGCTTACAAGGCATTAGTTGAACCTAGTCTAACTGTGTTCCTGATCAAAGCTTAAGAAATATTGCTTTCGTTTTCGGCCGGGGCTGCGGTTTCTTAGGCAGAAAGGCACGGCAATGTAACATTCACACTGGACAATTATGAAAGATTAAAGAAGTAATAAATGCTCCGGAAACCGAACGGATGTAGACATGCTCGTCCCGAGAATCACCCAAGCCGATGTGCAGCAAATCGCACCGGGGAAACCCGAGCCGACATCCGAGCAGCATTTAAATAAGCCCGAACCGTTCAACAGCACGAGTCGGAGAAATTCGGACGCTGAATCCTTGTCTAACGTTTGGTTGATTTCGCCCCAAAAACATCGATGACCAAAATCTACTGCCTATACTAGAAATAAGAATCAACTTACTCAATACTTGAGTAGTGATGTGCAATGGTATTCGGAACCCCCTTGCAAAGTTATGCCGTGACAATGTCATCACAATCTAATCTAATCGCATCTCGTCTTATCATATCTGATTTTATTTAGGTATGCCAATATAGGCAGTGTATATGTCGGAAACATAAAGTATCTGCCGAAATTAGTGGCTCCAATCAATGTACCTAAGTTGATAGGCAGACAGAAAGGACCCGAGACGACGACTAGAACTGGACGAAGACACCTAGCTCGGGCCTATCTTGAAAAACGGCTGATGGGAGTTAGTAGGGATTAGAGGTGAGTCGCGACGTTGTCTTGTCATTCATCGACGAGCTCAACTTCATCATCAACGAACAGTTCCTAGTACAAGATGTATAAGTATTTAGTATTTAGGTACCAGTTGGCCATAGCCCTGATATTGATTATTCCATGGTAATGTAACCCGGAAGATTATCCCTTTGCGGGTAAGCGGGTTTGGACCCACCAATGGGCCTGCTTGTAAAATGCCATTTTCACAACCTCAACTAAGCCAAATGAGCCCAGAAGAAATAAAATAATTCTACACACACTAGATAATATAAAAAGAAAGATTGTAAGTGTGTAGAGCACTGCTTGGCTGCACACTGAGCTGTAAACTGCGATTTTCACCCCTGTTCAACCAACCCCATAATTTCTGTGCTTTCCTGAGTGGGGACAAGTTGTCCAATTTTCTACCCAAGCGGTACACGCATGTCTAAGTACCATATTCAGAGGTTAGAAGGCTCATTGTGGCCTGGTAGACTTGTGGGGTGTGGTAATTGCTGTTGCATGTAAGTCTCAGCATCGTCTGAAGTCTTGTATGAGAATGAAGACTTGTAAGAAGATGGTGATTGTATGAGGATATGCATCAGGACCAGGGTGATGCGTCTCATGTCAGGTAGTGCATACGCGTACGCATATGGTAGATTGTACATATACGGTCTTTGGCCCTCGAGATAGAGCAGTCAATATACTTTCAACAATTGCCGGTCGCATCAGTCGAGTGATATCCCATGAAGCTCATTGGAGCGAGATTTTTATATTTGATATACTCATTGACTTCAGAGATATCTGAATAGCTTATAGCTTGTTGCCCAAAACATTGGGACTTGTTGGTGGGAAATGGAGGGCTAATTATCATAAATCTTGCACCTAGTCAGCCCCACTAGAGCACAAATGCAACATATTTACTTGACACTCAACAACACAGAATTGCCAAACACTGGCTGAGAATTTACATAATGAAGCTCCAGGTAGTTAACTCTCAATTGGTGCTACTCTAGGGGGGGTCTTAGTGGGTGGTTGTGGTGTAATAACAAAAGAGGCGCCGAGGATCCGAAAGTGGGCCCACCGAAGGGCCCGCTACCGTCAAAGGGATAGTCTGAGAGTGGACACGCATTTTCCCGAACAGGACGGAGCATTGAGCATATGCAACAGCCAACACAGCATCACAACATCAATGAGGGCCAGCTGTTCTCGTGGTTTTATCTGTGGAGTACGGTTCTAGATGGGTTTTGCTTTGTTGATTGGTATCTTTCCTGCCTGCTGCGAGTGTAGATAGCCTCAGGAACAATTACGAGATATCCGTGTCGTTCAAAAGCTGCAATGATACGATTTAACCGTTAGATATCCTCCATAACATTCTGTGGCTAGCAACTGGAGTTCATGTTTGGTCAACAATCGCTTCATATTGACGACACCGTAACTTCTCAAGTGAATCAGCAACCGATGTAGAAGGAAACAATAGAACAAATAGAAAACAGGTAGAGCAAGAATCTCCCAAGAGCTAAAGCAACCGAAACTATCAAACGAGGAAGACAATCGGGAACATGCTGTCCTCTCCCGGGGTTGATCTAAATCCAGTTTGTAGAGAGCGTAAATGTATTCGGAAATCGTCGGGATTGACCAAGCGAGAAATTATTTGCACACAACATCGTTAACGACTAAGATTATGTGATTTAGTCAAATAAAGAATTCGAAAGACAGCATGAATCGCGAGGACAATGGTAGATATCTATTTCAGCCGGATTTTGGGAACGCGATTCCAGTGTTAAGTTCTATCATTTCTAAATAGCACTTAAAGAACTATTAAGGGAGTTATTAGAATCGCATTGCTGCTGACTGGGATCTGTAGTTTCGAGTGTCGTGGCATTAATTCGCTTGCAATAGAATATTGTATTGTCGTTTTGGCCAAGGTTTCGATATAGTGTTGATAAGTCGTGAAGGGTAAGGAGCTTGTCGGGATGACTCTCGCCAACTTTCCACTCGTATACAGTCAATGCGAGTTGGTAAAAAGCAAGCGCTGTTTCGTAGTCTTGAAGATATTCGCACAATTCTCCCGCATTAATGATTCGGCGCAAGGTGGCACGACTCAACCGGCCAACAGCTAGCTTCCAACATTCCAATGCTCGCCGAAGGTAGCCGATAGCCATGTGCTCCCGATCTGACCGGTAATAAGTGAAGCCGATGTCGAAGAGTGCACATGTCATAACAGCCATATCGAAGGCACTGTGTGCCTCCAGTTTTTGATATTCGACCAGCGTATACATACCGTTTCCATGTCATTTCCATTTGGCAATTAGGTAGAAAGTGATTAGTATATGCAAGTTTCTATAGCGGAAAGTGTATATCCCATAAATAAATTTTCCTACAATTTCCCAGATCCCATAGAGTATCTCGCGGAAGGTACCTCGCTACAAGATCTACGAAGAAGATATATGAACGGCATAGATTCTATGCGACGTAAGAATCACCTAATATCTTGGTAATGAACTTACGTAGCACAGTGACAAGTTGTTCGTCAGGGAGTCACAGTACAAGAAACGGATTAACACACTCTAGAACATCAACAAAAATGTTCCAACCCAGGAGATGAAAAAATTATCTAGACTATACGTATGCGTCGTAATGTGGAAAAAAAGGAAACTGTTATGTGGCGTGGAAAACTTCTCGATAAGGCGCAAATCGACCGTGTAGAAAAGCGGCTAGGAATTGTGCCAAGTAATCGCCAATACGATATAGGTAATTCAATAGGTAGGTAGAGATATCCAAACTATCTTGAGAGAATTGAATACACGTTTACTCCAACATCGTACCAGTGCGACCACCATTCGTTCCACACTTCACTAAGCGACCCAGAGCAACTCCCGCTAGCGAACGCGGCAGCGTTTTTCATACAGATTGGAGTTCTACCACGCAACCTGCGGATCGCCAAGATCTCCCAGCATTGAACCCCAATAGTCTTGAGACAAGCAATACCGATTTCGGCATTCTTCATGAGCGATGGGATCCGGATTTGATAATCTTATAACGTTAGATCTAGTGCTTAGTACCTATCTTAAAATCTTAAATCAAAATATTAAGTCATGTCGGGCATCAGATTACCGAACAGTCATCTATGAATTTCACGACTGCAGCACCATACCTCAGACCCTACGAACACAGCGTTTCCAGCATATGTGCAGGCATCACTAATGCTCACACCCAATCATAATCAGTACACCCTACTGCTACCCATACTAGACGATAAACTACAAACCCTCGTACATCAGGATTAGGTTCTAATCAGCCGGTCCCGTATCATCCACCTACACCAGTGCCTTTGGAAAGAGTCCGAACTGAACCGATACCTCGTTATGGTTTACACCAACATACGAAAATGATAACTCCTCCCATCTGAAAGAAGGCTCGCACGCAAAACTCTGTAAATCAAACAGTGAATTTTTCACTCCAACTACAGTGAATGGGTAACAATGAGTATTAATGAACCCCTACCTTGGGAGCCATTGAATCGAAGCGTAAAGGCATGTTATTTAGTTTCAGGAGCGGTGACGGTTAATTAGACTACGTAGAACCGTACGGATAAATGTTGTTGTGGTATCCAAAACTTACGTGAAGTTAGTGGTGGGGGAAGGCGAGAGTGAGAACCATGGTTATTGATTTCACAGTGCAAGCATTGGGAAGGGAGGGTTTGATATTTCTTGCTGATACATTTTGGCGTTGTATTATTGATTCAATATATGAGATAAACTCGGGTAGGAGGGCGAGAAGTAAATCGATTATACAACAGTAAGTCGAGCCGGCGAATACCGAGATACATCCCAAGCTCGAACAGAACGAAGGGCTGTCGGAACTCCCCATCATTTATAAGTAGACCTATTCATAGTATTACTAAGGCGCGCGGGGGGAAGTTTATTGATATCAGGGGTATATCGCTCGGCCATAATCTGTCACTCGTACTGCATATATAGATCACTGTTACTTTGGATGCTTCTTTGACTTGTTGATTGACTTCTCTATCTCGAGGGTCAAAGGCCCGTATATGTATAATCTCCCATATGCGTACGTGTATGCTCTATCTGACATGAGACGCATCACCCTGGTTCTGATGCATATCCTCATACAGCCACCATCTTCATACAAGTCTTTATTCTCATACAAGACATCAGACGGTGCTGAGACTCACGATCCAAGTACACATGCAACAATCACTGTTACTGTAATGTATGGAAGGAGGACGTTGATACACTGAATCACTGAGTAGACTTATACACGTAGACTTATACACGAATACTCACTCGCCACTCGCCTCTCGCCACTTGTTGCATTCTATAGTGAAGCCGAAGTCTCTTCAACTATCTACGGGAGAATCTATGCCTTTATATACAAGAGAGCCTATAGCTCCACGGAAGTCCATAGAAGCCCATGGAATTGTTACATATCCGGCGGTGGCAAGTGACTCAGAGTTGCGAGTGACTCAAGAGTGGCGAAGCATCAAAGTTTTCTGTCATGATTCTCTGTATATAAATCGAGGGTTTCTGCTTCTCTCCTTCTCTGCTTCTCTTTACTGTATGATAGAATCTACACACGGTTCTCCCCTAAGTACTATAGCAACAGGAATACCAACACTAGTGACGAGTGAAAATTTGAGTATGAGTCTATGAGTATGAGTCTACAGCGCTGCAGTCTGTGAGTCAATTCGGCGACCTCAGTGTATTTGTGACTTCCTTCTAGGCCTTGTAGCAACACCACTCCATCATCTCCGCAGGATATCCGGACTGTTCGTATATATGAAGGCGTACACTCTCCCTTAGATAGTTCAAGAGACATCGACTTCACTATAGAATACAATAGAATTCAACAACCTCAGCCTTCGTATGGCGGCTTCCTGGGCGGCATTCATATGGGCCGATGGTAAGAAGCCGTATCTATACATAGATGAGTACGTACGCATTCATAAATGGACTACCGTATATAGAGAAGGCCTTCGTAGCCTCTTAGATAGTCACAATTAAGCTTCTCTATTATATACTTTAACAACTCGAGCTACGTGTGATAACTGAACTGTTAAAGTGATGGTTGATTGGTCCATTTATCGTGGCGACAAAGCTACAAGTATAGGGTAGTCTATGTATGCATTATGCATACTTACACATTCATCTCGCTATATCCAGCCGTAAGCCATCAGCCTGTATATCTGACCAAGATTGACGATCAGTATATACGTAACTCACTCGTTAATCACAGACCCCAGAATTTTACATATACGCACTTGCGCTTATGACTGCTTACTGCTTCCACTCTCACTGCAGATAGCCTTGAGGTTCTTTATCTCTCTCGCCTCTAGGGTCAGTAATCATCAATATATAATACGTACCGTCGCGAGCGTAATGGTACAGACGTAATATGTCTTCCAGGTTTTCTGTCCACCATATAGAAATTGTCACCCGAGGGCGGCCAGTTGACAAAAATGTTTTGGTCACTAGTCATCATGGCACAAAGCAGCCAGGGGATGCATGTTTGCAGCAGATAAGGGGAGATGCTTGTGCTGGATTAGAAGCTGGCTTTGATCCAGTATCTCACTGCTCAGGCTTTTCATATCAGGTTCTCAGCCCAATTCCGTCTCCACTTCAAAAGCGTAAATCAAGGGGTTGTACGTACCCTCAAATTCTGAGGTAGATATTTTATATATCTAGATAGGTTTTTGATAGAGCCACCTAAGCAGACAGAGTAGAACTTAAGCGGGAGGGGAGAACTTTACCGACCTATCCGGAGTTAAGCCAACGGAGAATACCGAGCCGACGCAGACGAACCCGAGCAACCGAAGCTTGCGACCTTATTGAGGTCGTCCCAGAATTTATGAGCTCGGACCAACGAAACACTCAGAATGTGAGTAGCCTGGGTTGTTTTTAAGTGTGTATATTCGCAGTATTTTTACGGCTGAATCATTGTTTTGCGGATGATCCTCCTGGCACCTCACAGCATATTGTCGCAGTTCTTTCCACGCCACTGTTGTCAACCCCCGGTTTTATGTTCTAGCTTTTTCATCTTCGTCGCAGGTTTTGATTACCGGATAGTGAGTATGTAAACAAGTTCGGTAAATACTCGTTATGTGAGCAACGCAGATGCAACTAGATTATATGGACTTCAACCTGAATAAGAGCCCTCTCACCTCACAATATCCTATACCATCTGGTTAATACACCTGGACTCTGTCATCGCTTCGATAGTATCGCTGTTACGGCTGCTACATCAAGCAACACCAGCCGTCTAATTCCCCCGAGACAGCGCGGAAAAGTCCAGCCCAGCATCGGAACCGCCGCTATTGTTGGACACGAGTACTTTCGTGAGCGTTCAAGCATTTGAGTAGTGTTCTGTGACTCAGGTGTATTAATACCGGCATTGAATTCGTAGGTAATCTGGGAGTAGCTGGCCAGCAAGACCCCTAAACTCAATTAGTTATATACTCCATGGGCCGGGTGTTCTCAACTTGTGTATTTAGCTTGAACTCCAAGCCAATTCAACAAAATGCTAGAAGCTTTTTTCCTGCTTCCCAGATGAGGAGGCTTGCATGCCCTCTCTTCAAAGAACCAGTGCTCACCCTAGTGTAGATGAGGCATCACGTTTGGTGTAAGGATATTACAGCGTATAGGGTGTCATGCTGAGGGTTTTCAATATCACGGCCATGCTCGAATTCAAGAGATCCAGCTCGAAATTAAACTCGGTGGGCGATACTCGCCTCATGCCCAACAGTAGTAACCGCGGCAACGTCGGAGGACCGACGGAGATGGACGGCTCTAGTAGAAATGAACAATATTCCAGATTACTTGGCAACGTGATTGTCACCGATGTTCCTCCGAAAACTCAAGTATGTGTGACACGTGAACATATGAGCCCTCTTGGGAAGTAAGTGGTTTTTGTGTGTAGGGATCTGCAGCCCCAGTAATGCATCTCCAAAATCCCTACTAGCGCCGTTGGAACAAGCGATTGTAAGCTACAGACCAACAAGAGTACAAACTGATTTGCGGCCGGGTCTGCGAACATACTCCATGTTGAAGTTCTTTCGCAGTGGCAGATCCGCTTGTTCTAAATAGGGTAGTATTAAACAGAGCGTGTGAAACTTTTGCATAGAGGAGAAAATCATTTACTTGTAAATTTTCCCCCTTTTCACGGGATATTCCGTTCAATGCTATGGTGGGGGACTCCTTTAACCAGGGTGTTTTGAACCCGCTTCGTAGAAAGTTTTCAGTGCCACCAAAACAAAAGATTTTTTTAATTGGAGAACTAAGATCAACTCAGTTTTAAGGAGCTCTATCGATTTTAGTTTGCAAAATTAAAATATCTGTTGTGGTTGAGGTGCTATACAAGTTGAGGTTCAGATGGAATGTCCACTATATGGTCAAAAAAAGTGATCACATGCATGGCAGGGGCTATTTTGTATGTGTGTAACGTCCGATTTCGAATGGTCCGCAGCCCAGGTTAGAGGCGTCCCCCACTATAGGTGTCACTTGAGCTAGTGCAGCCATGCTTGACGTGCATGGGTACTCCTGCATCTTGCACCGCCCAATAAAAATACAGCTCTTGCGATGAGGTAGCCGCATCTAGATTAATCCATAACAACAGGGGTTTGTGCGTTCTTGGAACTTGCCACTTCGACACGTCTGGTCACACGGTTCGTGATACAAAAGTGTCACTATCCGCTCCTAATCGATTATATCCTTCCATTCGCTCCAACAAGAATGGAAGACCCATCCACTCCATCTATCTCAAAACCAGCGCTGCAAGTTCTCTTCACCCTTCGATTCTTCCAACTTGGAGCTATTGCCCTCACGCTTTTCATCTACAGTTACCTCACCTGGCATCACACACATCACTACTGTGCATTTTATGCTTTCGAGTGTACCCCTAGTCAATTGGACTATGTCGCCGTTCCGTGGGAATACATATATGTGATAACAGCTGTGAGCCCCATTCCCCACGCATCACATCTTTCGTTCCAAAAACCACCCGAGTTTGGATTAACAACTATAGGGTATTCTGGCAGCCGTAGAATGGTACTTTACCGCTACCGCCTATTTATTCCGCCGTTTTAGAACACCACGATCACTCCTGCTGTCTACGACACCGGTTACGCTAGCGCTCGCTGCTGCACTGGCGGCGATAAAGTTGAATCCAAGGACCTCACAGATCTTTTGTTACTACCTGGAACTTCCGCGGGATATCCGCGCGGATGTGGAAGAGCGGCAATGCGTGGCGCTGGCTGATGGCTTTGGGGCTTTGTGTTTTGCCTTGTAAGTTATAGAGCTGCAGCGGATATGAAGAGAACTGGCTGATATAGACAGGGGTTTCACGGGAGCGGTGTCAATAATGGCGGTTGTAGGTATAATGAAAAGAACATAGAAAAGCGAGGCAAAGGTCATGTTTGAATAGACCGAAGCGGTTGTGGGTGTGGCATAGCCGTGAAAGAAAGTAGTTACATTAACATTGTCTACGACTAATAGGGTGTAATGTTTAATGATATTAAGATATGCCGACTAATGATAGACCATGCTCGGATACAAGTCGGAATAATTGGAAGTTCAATGTCTATTCATTCCAAAAATCAAAAGAGAACGGGATGACTAAAGTGAAGGTGGAAGACAGAGAGAGCGGAGGAAGGGAAGTAGGATGTACGTGCGATATCGGAGACAAGCACGGCTAGCCGTGAGAGTCAAACGGATAGTCTGGAGAAGGCAGTTACCAGGCCTGATCAGTGGATATGGTCCCCAGCACCGGGAGTGAGGATTGAAAGATTAAAGTGAGAGTATCTGGGCCAGAAGTGGCGATTTGGCCGGCATTGCAGCAGCGTTCTGGATGTTTAAGCGAGAACTTATCGACTTGGCAATGAAACTATACGAACGCGCGTAATCTATTACAGGAGTGGAAACCGTCCGGTCACCCTCGTCCTATAATGGCCGACATTGTCGTCTAGGCTCCAGCAATATATTCCAAGACCAAGGCCCGATGAGAGCGACTGGGAGGTAACGACGAGGGCTAGCAGTACGGAGAATCATCCAGCTTTGCAACGATTTTGGGCAGAATACAATCAGCTGGGCTCACCTATGTTTGGTTTTTCAATTGGGTAAGGTATAACGCATTATAGCGCAAGTAAAATAGTTTATAGGCACACGGATATCATCACTCGGTCATCAAGTCATCACTCGCATCATGAATTAATCACTCGGAAGCGGCTCGCCTCCGGACTATCTAACTCTCTATCCAACCAAGAATTTTACCGTAATGAAGCTTATATAAAAAATCCCAATGTTTATACAAAAAGTATGAGCATTGTAGCAAAGTACAAAACTTGCGTTGGCCAATCTTGATGGTTTGTGAGGGCGGCATATGTGTTATCGACTCCAGCTGTGAGATAGGTATGAAGGCACAAGCGAAAGCACGAATGCAAACGCGAAAGCACGAATGCAAACACGAAAGCACGAATGCAAACACGAAAGCAGTCAAGAGAGGATGTAATATATATGTTGATGCAGAACTCCCATGTGTAGATGAGGCCGATTCGGTGCTAAGCTCCACTGCAGGGGTCATAAAAGCCCGCCCCGTCCGGACAAGACCTTGCCCAGTCTTTGACTATGATTTTACGTCCTGGGGGTTTTTAGACTGCGGGACTGTAGGTACCGGCGGTCTTCCGAGTGATGGAAACATGATGTTAGTGATGTGTCGCGAGCGAGTGATGATATTCAACCGTGTCCATGGTACATAATTCACACTATAACTTACCCAGTCGATCGTCGACAGATTGGAGAGTCCACATCACTGGGTCTTGATCCAAATAATTGCATAACTACAGGTAGATCAGTAACCCCAGCCCTAGGCATCCCCCAATTGCTCTGATCGGGCCCTGGTCTTGCGATATCTTGCCCGAAACTAGACGGCGAAATGGGGACTTGAAAGGCTGCCGGGCGGACGGAGTGTTGCAACCCCTGCTCAACTGTGACCCCCTGACACTACTTCCTAGCTGGCGGTGGAATGACGGTATTAGGCCGCCTTATACATAGTTTGTAAATAAAATCAAGCATCCAATCCGTCCGATATAGGCGGAAACAGTGTCCTTTTTTTGTGTAAGGCTGGGACAGTTGGAAGACTGTCAGGGATGCTTCATTACCGTCCCCGGCAGGGAGTCAGTGGGTATTGGTCAATTATTCCAGTTCGGTCTTGATTAGACTCACAACCAGCACTTACTGTTCTTTCTTTGTTACACTACATTACATGATCATCACCGTGACAGGCTTCTCCAATACAACATTGCGATTCAACTTCCTCTATGTTCTCAAAACACAAGAGCTTCCGGGTTATCTTCTCCTGAATATAACCCCGAGATTTTGTCGTGTCTGCCCTGTGGGTCCAACTGTAGGATCAGTCAACACGGTTATATGTTTAATTACAAGTTGTTTATGCATTTTGGATAAAAAATGAAAATATTAAATGCGTCATACGCGCTTCATCGTGGCAAAAAGTTTTAGTTGAATAGAGAGTTTTATAGTCTAAAAGGGAGCCAACTCGGAAGACCATCAGCACTCAGTCATCTACTTTACCTATCACTACATACCAAGCGTGGATCAAATCTACAAAATCTTTTTAAATAGGCTCCTGTTACGTTCCGAACCATCGCGCTTGGTGCAGAATGACTCCAGAATAATCAAACTAGATTTTAGTAGACCAGATCCGGATTAGATAAGAGAAACTCGTACAAACGCACGTACCACACTTTATTCCAATGTACACAGACGCATCGAACTTCCAGTAGCTGCGAGACTATCGACACTTTCTTCTAGTCTTAAATTATTTGCTGTATGACGTTAATTCTCCACCCTCAAATTACTTAGGGCGCGATGGTTTGCCGGGATATTCCGGGAGATGGGAAAGATTTCGGGGTTCTAAATCCCTACAATATAACACACGAGGACGCGAAATTCAATTTCTCAAAATTTACCGGGCCGGGAGAGATATGCCGAGCTTGTGAGCAACATACGCCCGAAGGAGCCGGAGGCGAGTTCGGGCCAACTTTGTGAGAACCAGCAGAAGTACAGAAACATATTTTTCGGGTTACCGTGTGGTTTCCACACGCGTCTTCCCTTGTACTTATATGCATTTGAAGCAAGTCCAAAAATCAGGATAATAATTTTACAAAACACTTCAAATTATTGCTCGTGGGGGATCCTGCATTTGCCACTAGTCTCGAATTCTAGTCATCCAAGGCCGGTATTTTGAATCCGTTATTCGATGGGGGATATATATTTCTTAAGATACACAGAACATAACTGAAGGGGCTTTAATCGCCTTCCCTAGATTAAATTTCTCCGCACCCTCTGCGCAATAAGTTAACTATTTCAAAGATAGATAGGTGAGTTAAAATACTGAATTCCGAGGACTAGACTGCACTAGTGGCAATGCATGACGTAGTGTTCATCCCAGCTGCGGAAGCCGTCGGCCCGAACGGATAATGTTGGCGCTGCGGGGTAATAACTTTAAAGTGCATGAACTGGATTCCGGCATGCGTGCATATATGCCTTGGCTGAACAGCTCGGAAACTTGCTAAAGTCCGTACAGTTTTCGCCGTACTGTGCTCGGGGATAGTATCTACATAGTCGATATTAAGGTTCTGTGTTTGGCGGGCCAAATTTGGGGTTAATTTTTGGTCAAAGGTATTCTGGCCGATGTTTTGGATGACTCGGACTGTTCCTGATCTTTAACCTTAGTATTGACGTTTCCAGGCTAACTCCGTGGTCCATGATCATCGCATTGTCACCGCTGCGCGTTCTGCTCTCACCTACATGCTGGGTTCTTAGATTGGTTGCATTGGTTGCAATACTCTAGTGGCAACCGAGAATGGCATTTATTGGCTAAATAGGATGTTAAACAAGTTTGCTGTGACGAAGCAGAACATGTTTCATTGGTCAACTGATCTACCGATCCCCGAGCTCGGTACCTGGACCTGGCCTGTGCAATGCGAGAACTCTGTTTCAGTACGGTGGCGTATGACCACAGTAATTGGCTGGCACCTTCGAGATGATCGCGATATCGCTGCTCTAAACAATTAATTCCAACATAAACTGTCGACAAAGTGCCGTGCGTTTCGGAGTTAACCTATCCGGTCGTTCATATATAAACGCCTTTGGATAACGTTGTATCTTCCTTTTATCATCAGTATTTTATGACATCTCGAAAGGAAAATCGACCAATACGTACGAGAGTATGGCGCCGGCCCTAACCTTCCACATCCATGACATATTGGATCGCCCAGTATGGGTTTTGGTATGTCTACCATTCATACTGGTAAGTCCAGCCACACCCCAGAGAGGCAACTTACGCCCCTAAACCAGCGGCTATTTTCCGCTCTCAATGAGTGAGGAGGAGCTAGGGATCCGCGGAACGAGAGCAAGGGCAACTGACTATTCACTGATATTCAAATTTAGATTTTCTGCATTTTTCTGCCGCATGGGATCTACAACCTTTACTTTCATCCGCTGGCGAAACTCCCTGGACCCAGGTTAGCTGCATTGACCTCGGTTGGTAGTACCCTCCCGAACGCTGCTTGAATGTACAGATTCTAAAGATGAACATTAGTTATACTATTCGTACATCTCGCTGTCTGGAAAATTCCCATACATCAATGGGGAGCTGCACGATAAATACGGTTCGGCTGTGCGCTTAAGCCCGAACGTGGTCTCCTTCAATAGTGCTACTTCCTGGAAAGATATCTACGGGCATGTCGGCGGTCGCAAGCCGTTTCTCAAGTCCGACTTTTACGACGCCGACGGACAGGCCAGAAGCATTGTAACCTCCCGCGATCCAGTGGAGCACGGCGCTATGAGGAGGCTCCTCTCGAATGCATTTTCCGCAAAGGCATTGGAGGAGCAGGAGAGTATCGTTCACTCCTATATCGATCTCCTGATAAAGCAGATTGGGAAACATGCAACAGGAAAAGAGGAGGGAGAGGAAATGGTCAAGTGGTACAATTGGTGCACGTTTGATATTATCGGCGATCTTGCATTTGGGGTTCCCTTCGGATGTCTTCAGGCTGGAATTCCACACGTTTGGATCTCAACGATACTCAATTCCGTCTCTCTTAAGATACATTACGGACTGATGATAAAATATTTCGGAAACTCGAAGTTGGGATCAATGCTGAAAATTTGTCTCGTTCCAAAAAGTCTCTATGAACAAATAAAGCGCCATCATGCGTACAGCAGAGATAGTGTTTTGAAGTATAGCGTCTCACAAAATTTGTCTAGAGTGTGCGGGACATGCATGTACTAACGTTGATCTAGACGCATGAACAGTCCAAATTCCGCGAGAAAGGACTTCATGTCCAAATTCCTTGAAGGAAAAGAAGCGCACAGAATCGAGATCGAGTCGTTAACAGCCAATGCTTCTTCTTTAGTGTACGTTAGGGATGACTAACATTGTGTATTTCTTCACTAACCCTTAGCGCATACAGAATTGCCGGTTCAGAAACCACAGCTACCTTTCTCTCCGGTGCAACTTACTACCTATGCCGCACACCGCATGCTTACATGAAACTCGTCGATGAGATCCGTTCCAATTTCACTGCGTACAACGAGATCACCGGCCGCACTACCGAACATTGCCCTTACCTTAAAGCCGTCATCGATGAAGGGCTGCGGGTGTACCCACCCGCTGCACTCGGACTGCCGCGTCTTAGTCCCGGCGAGACTGTGGATGGCATATTTATACCAGAAGGGGTTTGTGTCTCGTTAATTTCTGGATTGTTAGAGGTTGATGCTGATTTCTCTAGATGGAGGTCTACACCAGTCCCTGGTCCGCCACCCACTCAGAAGCTAATTTCAATCGCCCTTACGATTTTCTGCCGGAACGTTGGCTGGACAAAGATTGCACCGACAAGAAGGAAGCCAGTCAACCGTTTTCTGTCGGCACGCGTGTGTGTCTTGGTCGGAAGTGAGTTCGATGTTCTTTTTCACACACAACATAGAGATATATGTCTGTGACTGACAACTACTTAGTTTGGCATTGCTCGAGATGCGCGTGATTTTGGCTAAGATGTTATGGGCTTTTGACATGGAACTCAAAGATGAGAAACTGGACTGGTTGAGAGATAGCAAATGGAGCATCTTGTGGCGGAAACCGGCGCTGCATGTTAACTTTACGAGGAGAGATGGGATACACGTGCCGCCGTTGGATGACTGATTTCGGCTCAGAAAGGCACTGTCGACGTATATAGCTATAGAAACATTGATTTACTGTTTGTATTTTTGAGGTTGATTTTGCATCCCTAAAGGGTTCACATCCCAATTAGCCAAGATGTGATTGCCTGAAATGGAGATAAAGCTTGAACATCGATTGAAATGAATTAATTTGGAAAATCAATCACTCCTCTAAATAATCCAGCCAGTTAGAAATAATATTTTACTCGCTCTAAAGAGTTATATTTCTAACTTAGGTGGCTGTAGCAATCGTAGCAAGAGGTACCCTATACACATTTTTGGTAACCTTCAATTCGTATCTTTTTCCATTTGGGCATAGTGTACGTAAAAGATCGTCGTGTGAGACATAGACATTGATTAGCTGGCTGGACTTCCGATATTACTCGTTTACTCATAATATACCCTAAAGGAAAGGAAACTTACTCATAACTATAACCGAGAGGAAAAGGATACGAATAGAAGGTTACCGAGCGTGTAGGGGATACGGGATTGGGATGTGAAATTGAGGAAGGAGAGAAGCTACTGCGTCTGATGCGAACGTGTATGGATGCGCTCTGTGCTGCTTCTCAACAGATTTACTTCCCTTATACTTATATGTTGTATCGGCAAGGCAAGGTCCGCGTGAGATTTAGTTTCTGAGATCCGTTGCCACCAAGACCCAATAGTGCATTTCCTTTCTCGACAAGAAAGGCCTTTACCTATTAAGTTACTAGCCCTTTAAAATTTGAGTGCAAATAAAACCACCTGTCCGAAGTTAAAAAGTGGGTGTGAATAATTTGCAAAGTATCATCCATCATAGATCGAAACGGGCCCGCCTTTGGGACCTCCGATTGCTGCGGCACCACGTCTCACTCGCGACGACCGGTTTTCCGATATCACCCGTTGTGCCACTGGGCCCACGCTCAGTCCATTACGGCACCAGTGCCCCGGAAAACTAAATGAACCTCTTAGTCACGGAATGGGTTTCTATTATGACCAAATGGACTTTAGTTCATGCAAATGTGAATTGAAGCTCTTGCTAGAATGGTAGCGCGCGCTATATCCATAGAATAGCTACAATTCTTTCCGGCCGTTTAGGGCGCTAGATAGAAACAAAACGAGTCTGTTCAAGATCAAACGCGTCTAGAGTTACTATTTCATGGATAATTAGAATTGTCAGTACCACAGCTATTAGAGTTACTAGGGATTCCGACAAACTAGCGAGACCTTAAGTTAATTGAACTAGTAGACGGTTTGCCATACTCCGTAAGGCTGCTCTGACGGTACCGTGTGTGTGATGTCTGCTAAATTTCTACAGGTAGGGATGTCTCAACGACTCCCGAAGTATCAATGATTGCATAACGCAGCCAACATGACTTTTTAGGTTTGCTTAGGCGTTAATCTTGTGAAGCACGTAGTCCGGATGATAGGCACGCGAAGCCAGATTTTAGACGTAACTTAGCAGGCTCCAGTATCATATCGGATCACTCGATTTACTTCTATACTCATTGTTGCATAAGTAGATCTCAGCCTTCGTATGGCTGGAGACGATGGCCCGTATGGGAGGCTGGGACATTGCTGTCGGGCTGATGGCATTCAGCCGGATCTATAATAGAATGAGTACGTACGCGTTCGCACTTGTATGACCATATATATATGGCCTTGTGGCCCTCTGAGATAGTACACAATCAAGCATCTCTATCTCTACTTTCAACACCCATTGTTACGATGAGGAGAACCGTGTGCGTGTATGGACTTAAGGTGCAGAGAAGAGAGAAGGAGGAAGACTTGAGATATATCAAAGAGTCGTGTGCCTTGCCTTCGCATCGCTTACGATCAGCTCATGTCAGGTTTATATAGCAGTGACACCAGTAATCACTCGGTTTTCTGTACATATCTGGCTGAGTTCTTCCATTTACGCTCGGCAAGAACTACCTGGGCATGATGTTGGTGCTGGATTCCATCGTACAATTACTGGGACACAAAAAGTCCTAACATTTTAATCTATTCCACGCCGGTCCCGGCAATTTATATTCGTTACATTTTGTCAGGCGATCCGCTATAGATAAAAATAAGGCAACTGTAAAGCGGTATAGGAAACAAGAGAACCAGCAGGGCAATCAAAGCCAGCAACAAATTCCCTGCCAGGAAATATAGTGGTGCGGGGTAAATCCTCTACCTCGGTAACTAACACTTCCTGCCGTGGCACACCTACACACCCATCCATAAACACATCCGGGACCTATCTCCCCCGCACCCAAGGAGCGGCGGTACTTCTGACATGCCTCCCATCACGAAACACCTCCCAAAGAAACCCACAAAATCCCACGGCAGCGTGCGGATGATGGAAGCCTTTGTCGGACTGCCTCCCCGACCATCCTCCAAAGAGCGTCTCTTCCGCGAGGAGCTGACCCGGAAATCTCTCCAGCTGCGGACGAAAATCATCAAGACGCCGAAGCAGCTGTGGCTCCGAGATGTTCCGGCGACAGCATTTGGGCCGCACTACAAGCGCGATAAGAACTGCGGGTGCGATGGATGTAGCGATGCGCGCTACTGGTGGAAGTATAATTACGACCCGATGCGCAAGAAGTGGAAGACGGTTTGGTCGGGTTATGCGGGAATGCAGAGGGCGATGAAGAGGGAGTTGAGGGATGCGGTTGGTAGGCTGGAGAGGGAGCTGAAAGTCAAGTATGGTTTGGATTAATGGCGAGAGGCAACAAGAATGCCGGAGTGTTGGTTCTGGACTCTAAGAGATCTGGAAATATATCTACAGATATAGTTTGGATACATCTCGATACAACGTTTTGTATCGTGGATACATTTATGGCGTTCAAAAATAAGAATGTATCGCGGATTAATTAATTAGATGCATATCCCACCGGTGATACATTTCGGGTATAATTCCTGCATACATATCGGCGATGATACATTCTCAGGTACATTTCTTGAATACATATCTACGGCGATGCATTTCCAGATGCATTGCCAGGGAAGACTTCTAATACCGCTTACAATTGGGAAACAAATGTTCTGGTGGGCCTGAGAATCGTGCGTATGTGGGTGTATGTACGGCCAGTTTGGCATGAGTTGCTGATTTGATGCTGATGATCACCAGCGGTGATGGTGTTGAGGAGTCTTACTCTGTCGGCGGAAGCTTATTCCCATTACAGATGAGATATTCTAGTGGTACCTATACATTAAGAAATGTAGGATGACACTAAGATACATTCGTTTAATACATTTTCGCCCATATTAATATACCGAGCCCGATACATTAATAGGATAAATTTTCGGGTCTCCTAGAGTGAATGAGTGCTTGTTTCGCTTTAGTTTGCTAGTTCATCTACGCTCGCCTCTGCCACCGCGAAATAAGCGTCAGACATTCATGTACCAATTTTTCCCCCGCGAAACCCCGTCTGAGCAACCGCTCTGGTTAGCGGCATGTGGTACAGGCGGAGATAGAAGTTGCTAATCGGGGATTAGGGGATTTATTGGGAAGGTGGGGACATAGACTCCCGAGAGCGGTCGTAACCCGGTGTACATTTTAAACGATTGTTGTGCCATTCATTGCACGCCGGAACGACTCCAATAATCTCGAGACACCTACCGTTTGGCACCGCACCTCACCCGCCACGACCAACCAGTCAACAAACTTACCATTTTTAACTCATTCCTTGCATATGTCCAGATCGTACATCTTGAGCGCTGTGTGAGACTGTCCGATTTCCTGTGGGGAGTGGTGTCGGAAGCGTAGCAACACATGCGATCCAACCAGTAACCGGCAAGACCCAGCCGGAAGTAAGCACCGAGGTGCTTTAGGCTACCGCGTCAAGTGGCTGCTTTTTGATCCGCCGGATCTAATCTGGCCTCCGTTGCCGATCGATCATTTTTGCACGTACGTGGCAAGGAACGCCGGTTACTGATGCGGTAGGTAGAAGTCCGAGTAGAGACCGCCGGTCGGCTAGGCTGTCCGTCTGCATGCGAACAGACACACGTGTACGCCGGTCGCATAACTTGCCAAAAGCAAACGCGAAAAACGGGGGTGAAAAAATTCCCTTCCATCGTTTTCTTTCTCGCTGTTTTTTCATCTCTTCGTCTTTTCTCGCCGTCTTTGTGCATTTTTGTACCGCAGCACGACCTTTGGCAGGTATTCACGCATCGGAAACTTTTACTGTGTGTTCGGCTCCCGGCTTGCCAACATCCCGATCAACTGCAGAATCCCATCACGCCTGGTGCTGTAACTCATCTCCACCGCCCCGCTTGCCCCAGAATCTTCAATTTGATAAGCAGCAATGACAACCGAGACAAGACAGGGCCGGAGGCCACACACGAGGCCGAAACGCAACGCCGCCGTCGGAGCGGATAATAGCGGAGCGTCTACGGAGCTTAGCGACTTTATTCAAGAGAATGCGCTCGTTCATGGGTTCAGCAGGCACGGCCAATGGATCGGTCGACCGCAGTACGTATCAAAAATTATGTCCTTGCGTCCACACGAAGATATATCGAAGATACGTACTTATGTGAACCAATTGGATATGTGAGTACTAGAGGTTGAATTCCCCGTTGCTGGTAGATGGTAACCGTTACAGACCGCGTCTTAGTGAAATAGTGAAGGCGCAGAGAGCTGGACAAGCTCCGGATGCTACACCTGCCGCCGCCATACCGACTAGGCCAAGACCCCAAGCCACTGCACCCTCGTTCGGCTCCCACCCCGGTCCCAGACCCCCCGCCGCGAACCATCCGAATCCACAGTACCGCCAGAACCAACAGTACCAACAACACCGCCCCAACGGTGTACCGAGCGCTGTGCCAGGCCCGAGCGAATCGAGAGTTTACCCGGAACCACCGGCGCCGCAAGTCCACGCTCTTCGGCAGGACCGGCCAAGAGACGCCGGCGATCTCAAACCGCTACCCGCTCTGTCAGACCAAGCATGCTTGCTGGAATCCGCCGGCACGATCAAGCGAGACTCGGAGGTCGAGAAAGCTGTTATGTTCTCTGCGGCGCTACTAGAGATGGATCCGGAAGCGCCGCGGCTAATTCCGCAGTACGGACTACTCGGGACGGCATCTGATATCTATGACTACGGTGAACCGCAAGCGGCGGATCGGAGAGTATTCCTGAACACTAACTACCCCGCGTCCTTCTTCATCTGTGGACTGCAGGGCAGCGGGAAGAGCCACACAACCTCCTGCATTCTCGGTTAGCCCCCTCCCCCGGTTACCGTGCCCGTGCTTACGATGGTGTAGAAAACCACCTCCTCGACTCCCCCATCCTCGGCCACAGCTCCCACCCCTGCTCCGCAATGGTCTTCCACTACGGCCACTACACCTCGCGCGAGACCTTCCGCCCCTGCGAGGCCGCCTTCCTCTCCCTCCGCGGCCAACACTTCCCTGCCCAGCCCGCAGTCTCCAGCGTCAGCGTCCTCGTCTCGCCCTCGAACTTCTACGCCCTGAGCCGCTCCTACTCACAGATTCCCGGCGTCACCATCCGCAAACTAAAGCTCCGCGCGAAAGACCTCCACGTCTCTTCCCTCCTCACCCTCATGTCATGCGACCGCAAGGCTTCGGCACCCCTGTACATGGGGCAGGTGACGAAGGTTCTCCGGGACATGGCCGAGATTGCGACCGGCGGCGGCTTTGACTACCTCGATTTTCGGAACCGTGTGCAGAGGCTGGATCTGACGCGGGATCAGCGCGCGCCGCTGGATCAGAGGCTGGATTTGCTGGAGTCGTTTTTGGATCTGGAGGGGGTGGAGTCCTGCTTTGAGTTTGGCCCCGGCTCGCTGACGGTGGTGGATTTGTCGTGTCCGTTTGTGGATGAGAATACGGCGTGTGTGTTGTTTAATATTTGTATCGGGGTTTATCTTGGATCGGAAGCGTCGGATAAGGGTAGGATTATTGCTGTTGATGAGGCACATAAGGTTCTACCCCCGCCCTTTCATTTTCCGTTTGTTTGTTTGCTTTAATCATACTGCTCCACTCTATCTAGAGTATTGCAGTGGCCACTTCCCCTCCCCTCCCCTCCCTCCCCTTCTTCCCTTTTCTTGTCCGTTACTGACAGAGCAGTACATGACGGACACCCCCGCCTCCAAAGTCCTCACCGACCGCCTCCTCAGCGTGATCCGCGAGCAGCGGCACTACGGCGTTCGCGTCATCATCTCGACCCAGGAGCCGACGATCTCGCCGAGGCTTATGGATCTCTCGTCGGCCACCATTATCCACCGCTTCACGAGTCCCGAGTGGTACAATGTCCTGCGCACGCATATCTCGGTGTTTCGGGCGCAGGAGAAGGGGGTTGCCGAGGGTTCGGATTTGTTTGAGCATATTATTGGGTTGGGCGTGGGGGAGGCGCTGGTTTTTGCGCCGTCGGCGTTTGTGGCGTGTGGAGAGGGGGTGTGGCCGAGGAAGTTGAATGCCGAGGTTGTTAAGATTGCGGTTAGGAGGAGGGTTACGTGGGATGGGGGGAGGTCGGTGCTTTGTGTTTGATGGGTTGGGAGGCTGTTGGTTTAATGCTATTGTCTGATAGAAATAGTGTGGAGTCTTTTGGAAAGTGTGAGCCCACTGTATAACGGCTAACGTCCTAGGGGATAAGGGTCCTGTCATACTTTAGCCAGAGTAAATACAGTATGAATAAACAACAACAACAATAGCAACAACGGCTAACGTACCTGTACCGATGTTTCCTGGCGGGTAATCTACTAAATTAGTACTTCCCCTAAATATGTAGATTTTGCGCAGCTTTGGATATGAGTTTCAAGTGCTGGGATTGCAGCAGAATGTTCTATTTGTTTGCATCTCACTTGTGCATTCGATGGTGTAGGCAGAATTAAAAAATATTTTCAGTTATGAAACCCATGCGGCGGCAGCTTTTAGCTTCCTAACTGCTAAAATTCCCACTCCAAATCTCAAATGAAAAAGTCAAAGTCTAAGAATAAATAAAGAATCGATGGATAGATAGATATAGTAGTTAAATATAAAGATAAGATGTTGTAAGATCTTTCTAAAGGATAGGTGGTGGTGTTGGTTTTTATCAACCGAGCTCCCATCCCTGTCACCCTATCAGAGTTAACGATATTTTCTATAATGAAGATCGATGTCCCATGACTAAATGCAAATAACCATCAACAACTCGGTGCAAGTCACACCAGCAGTATCAAATTGAGCATGATTCCTGTTTTCAGGGCGATTAGGTGACCCAAACGAAATTACTCCAAAAACCTACATTTTAGATCAGACCGTTGTTAGCGGAGTGATCCTAGACTACAGAATGCTAAGTTGGAAAAACTCGAGAAGCACGAACCGGGGAAAAAACCGGGGCCATCAAACCGGAGGTGACAAATAATTGTTCCAGTAATATGCATAATACCGTACCATAATCCCGCTGCGTGGGTTTGAGGACAATCTAGAGAGGGAACCTCTACTTACCGGAGGAATCCTGGCGCTGATGTGCGGAGAATTACGATCAAGGTAGAGTCTTTGAACTTTTAAACCACAGACAGTGATGGGCGCCGACAGATAGGTGTCGAGATTCAAAGACACTCACCATACAACATTAGGATCGGCAGATCAACAGTTGGATCACCACACCCTTGCCTGAGTTACTGGGGTTACAATGAGCTTCGGTCAAAGGGTGGCAGGTTCTGTTAATTTTGAGTGGGCCTACATCTGCGCTCATGTGGTAGTGTTGCATAGTGTTTTGGAAGGTTTAGCTAGCTAGACATAGTGTCCGTTATTGCAACGCGTGTAAAAGACCCGTCCGAACAAGAAAAGAAATAAGCCACCTTGATTACCCTCACCCTTCAATTTCAACTACACAACTACAAAACTACAGTGATGTTAAGGAATTCCAATATGCATTCATAATAACCGGTAGTTAGTCCGGGTTTCCAATCGAGTGTACCGTATCATCAAAAGATAGCGATTGTCAAAGGGTTATGTTTCGAGCTCGGGATTCGTAGGGTAGTGATATGTCGCCATCAAAGCTCTCTCCATCATCTGCTGCAGCGCTGCTGCATTTGACGACTCGGTTGTCCGCCACAGAGGGCTGATGCAATCTGTCTTAGCGTTCGCTTCGACAATTTCCAGTTCCAGCAGTAGGTGTATCATTGCCGTATATGACTCGAGAGTCTTCCGCGCACTGTCTTTGTCATCCCCGTCAATGTCGTCCCGCTCCAGAAGTAGCCTTACAACACCTTCATTTCCGTTCTCCGCCGCATACGAGATTGCTGTTTTACCCATCCACCCCTTGATACTAACGTCGATATCGTCCCGTGCCAGTAGTAGTTGCACTACCTCATCCTTTCCATCCCTAGCGGCACACAACAGTGGAGTGTTACCATCTTCGTCTTGGACATTCACGTTGATATCGTTCCGCTGCTGCAAAAGCATTATCACAGCCTTGTTGCCTTTTTCAGCAGCATGTGAGAGCGGTGTCTGGCCTCTGACACTTACTTCGATTTCGTCACGGCATGGCGGTTGTGCAATCAACTGGCGACTGAGGCCTGAAGCATGCAAGAGAGGTGGGTGGCCCCATGGTATAGTGGTATGTACATCAACATCGGCCCGCTGTAGAATCAATCGCACAATAGTCTCATTACCGTTCTCGATCGCATGAGAAAGTGGTGTCCAGCCCTGCCAGTCCTTTTCGTTCACATCGACGTCGTCCCGCTCCAGAAGTAGCTCCACCACCGTCTCGTGGCAGTTCTTTGACGCACAGCAGAGTGGGGTGTCGCTACCCTGATATTTAGAATTCACGTCAATATCGGCCCGTTCTAGAAGAATCCGCACTATTGCCTCGTAACCGCGTTCGGCCGCATGCAATAGTGGTGTTTCACCACTACGATCTCGAATATTCACGTCAACGTCGGCCCGCTTGAGAAGTAGCCGAACCACTGCATCCTTTCTATTCTTGGCTGCCAACAAGAGAGGCGTATGATGGTCACGGTATTTGGCATTCACGTCCACATCGTCGCGCTCCAGAAGAATCCGCACCACCGCCTCGTGGCCTGTCTTGAACGCACACCAAAGCGGTGTGTCACCGCTATGGTCTCGGATATTCACATCAACGTCAGTCCGTTCTAAAAGTAGTCTCACTACCGCATCCTTTTTGTTCTTGACTGCCAACGATAGTGGAGTCTCTTCGTCATGGTCTTTCGAATTCACATCTATGTCATCCAGCTCCAGAAATTGTCGCACCACTGCCTCGTGGCCGTACGCGGCTGCCCATAATAGTGGCGTCCGACCACGTGGATCCTGAGAATTCAAAGTTTGCAGCTGTGTATCCTTTGATTCAGTGCGGGCTTGATCGATTAAAAGCCGAACAACGTTGCTAGCGCCGAAATACGCGACCACATGCAGTGCAGAAAACAGAACCGAGTGAATTTCAGCATATGATCGCATAGATCGCCCAAGAACTTGGGAGATATTTTTCAACGTTGTTGGCTGTTGCAGCAGACACAAAGCTAGTTCTTCCACTGGTTGGTCTTCCTGTTCGCGAACATGGTGCCCCCAGTTGCAAGCGGCATAGCGAAAAAAAGTGAAATAACCCAACCATTTTTCGATCTCTGTATGTTCCGCGCTAAAATTATCGAAGTTCATATATGTGAGGCAGGTCTGCGCAATTTCGCTGTGGCCTGTTTTGAATAACCTCTGGTGTTGAGAGATTAGATATTCTTGCAGCAACAAATGCACAAGACGGACTGTGGATGTCCCTTCATGGATAACAATCAGACCTAGGCAACAGCTCAACAGCGACTTTTCTGAAACGAAGTTGTCCCTGTCAAGTCTGGTATCCGTTGGGTTGACTGCAAGCGCATGTCGTAACTCTTCCAAGCGCAACGGCCGTCTGGTCAGGTACGTCCATTTTAACACGCCCATGGCTAGCTCTGCTGCACCTCGCTGACGTTGAATTCTTTCAATTGTGTCGCCAAAAGCATCTCGAAGACCTTTGGGCATCTCTCGAAGGGTGTTTCGCCTCTTTGTAATTGTAAGTTGTTCTAACACGGCCTGTATCTGGAGAGCTGGCAATAGGAACCTATGAAACTTGTCAACACACTCCTTTATGCGGGGGTTCTTTCATAGTTTATGTACATTTGCTGGGAGGCGGCTGAAATCGTTGTCACAATTTCTTCCCTGAGACTGTCATTCATGATATCGGGGTTGTTATCTTCGTCAATGCAATAGTTCACATATTTTTCGATGTCATGCTGATTGGCAATAATCTGAACGGCCACAGGCGACTTCGTTTGAAGGAAGTTGTTGACATCGCCCTCTATATTTGGTCGACCGGTGAGGAACAGCCGAGTTGAATCTTGCATAACACGTCTCAAAGACTCAAGAAGGGCCTTCCGGTGGTCGCTATCACATTCATCAAGTGCATCAATGCAAAGGTATACGCTTCGGAAAGACTGAAGGGCTATAACAAGCATTTCGCAAGCGACAGAAAGCTCCAAGTTTTTGCGCTTGTTTTGCTGGTAGGTCTCTATAATCTTTTTGGGCATCTCTAGCTCTGCAATCTCCAGAATGAGTTGTTTCAAGAGGCCACCAAGCATGTTCGCTGGAGCTTGTGCTTTCATGTCACGATAGTCGCAATAGAGACACGCTACACCAACTGGCGTGCCGGCAAACAGAGCGGATAAGTGATCAACGACAAGCGAGCTATCATCCAATAATCAACAATCTACCCCTGAGCTGTCAGCGGAAACTCACCTAATGACGGTTTTTCCAGCACCAGGAATTCCATAGCACGCAAGGATGGAATTATGATCTTGCTGGTCACTGTCGCGCCAAGCTTGAAACTCGGCCATTTCCAAAAGCCATTCTCCAGTATTTTGCAGCCGCTTTTGTCGGATATCTTGATGTCTTTTCTGTGGCTCCAACGGAGAGAGCCACCGCAGAAGTTGCTCTGTTTCGTCATCTGCAATTGTCAGTAAAGAATGCGATTCACTGAGCTATTCTGCAAACCTTTTGATTTCCGTTGCAGACCTTGTACACCGAGGAAGATACCCTCCGTCTGTTCACCAATAGTAGAAGCAAAGCTCAGCACATTGGAGATGTCATCAGAAAGTTGTGATAGTTTGTCAGGCACCTGGCCTATCAAATGGGAAACGTATTCCATATTCTGCTGCAATTTGCGGTACTCTTCCTCCAGGCCGGATAAACTCTTCGATAGGAGGGCACTATATATGTTAGTGCGGTTTGATGAATAATCAAGGTTTGTGAGAACCTGTTGGAGATGGAAAGCGAAAACTCAAAGGTTTGGGTACAGCGGTGTAGTATCTCGACAGTCTGTTGGCATTCCTGTTTGTCTAGGGGCCACTTAATCCTCTTCATGACTCTTATTCTCTTATCCTCGCAAAATAACTTCTCCAGTTTCCGATAGAGATATTCAGCGCGACCATGGCAGACTGCAATTACCGAGCATAGAACGGATGTCTGGTTAAACGTATTCCCCTTCGCATCCTCACTTCGCAAGAAAGTAACTAGCTGTTCCAAAACGTGGTTGAGAGCCTCAATTTCAGTTAGAAGATTTCCAGCATCTGAGGTAGCTGACTTGACCCCGCTGATATATTCTTTCAAAACCGCCGCTATCTCGAAGGTGAGGCTGAGAAATCCGGCAATGCCAGTGGCGATGGTGAGAGGATCCATCCACTCGAGTCGGTTCCAAACCAAGAGCAAAGTAGCCAATATCTCAAGTTCAGGAAGGGGCGTTCTCTGTAGCAATTTTACGCAGAAGGTCGTTAAGTGTGTATGTGTGTGAGTTGGGGAGTGCGCAATATTATGTGCTCAATTCTGGCGGGAGGCAGTGCTGCAGTGGCGGAGTTATCGCAGCAAATTTGTCTGTGTAACACCATTCACACCCACACAGTACATTTTATTTTCGTCATTTGCAGCCGGCACACAAGGCTGCCGAGACCCTTCAGGAAGCATGGATTTTGGCCAGCATGACCTTGCATATGTAGTCGTACTTAAACCACGTACAGTAAATCTCGAACAGCCAATTCGCTTTGGTATCTTCTGTTTCGCCAACCTTTTAACAGTAAGATCGTAGAATGTGATTGATCGACTAATGAATAATAGAATGAACGAATGAACTTTAACCGTTGAGCTCTTTTCGGAATTTCTCACTATCGACCAAATTAGTTCAGTTGGAAATTTTTAGCGAATCAAGGATACGTAAGCACTGTGAGGCGCAGCGATTGCTATATCTCATAGCTGTTGGAGATGCGTCCTGCTATGCTACAACCTTCAATAAAAATAAGAGAAAAAAAAAACACATCCTCTGATTTCGGAGGCGGCATGGCTACCGCCATACATGTACTCAAATTGTGCCTCGCATATTGTTGATAGATATAATATACAGCGTTTATTTCGTCTTTTGGCCCAAATAGGCAATCTCTAGTCTGACCTGCCTAGAGTTGCCATCTCCCAGTAAGCTTCCAGTATGTTTATCTCTTCTGTCTCTAGTTACCTCTTAGCTGACTTATCTCCATACTCCCAGGTGTACAAGAAGCTTCGCTCCGCCCAGGCAAGGGCCCTAAAGTATCTCCAGTACTGCGTCCGAAAACGAAGTAAGGCAGGTGAAGGTAAGAAGAAAAAAAGACCACGGAAGAGGGGAAGGGGGATTTGTTTGGTTTGGCAGATAGCGGCCTCTGGTTAGTAGGAGATAGGAGACCAAAGGCAACCCGTGAGAGCAAAGGCCCAGCCACAGCATATCAAATGGTCTCCAGATGCAAATTTAATATTTTTTTGCGCTTATGTCAGCAGTCCACTTCGGCTTACTCTGAAGATACTTCAGAGCACTCCCAGGCAGGGTTCCCAGCGGTCCGTCCATACTGGCGTCATTCGGGGCGTCCAGGGTCAGGCCGACAAAATGTAATTCTAGCGAGTCCAGTTATGAGTGCCCACCCTAGGGCCTCGCTAAGGTACCTGCAGGTGCTGAATTATGGTGGGGGTTAGTCCATGGTATCTGATGGTTCCACTCACGGATAAGCCAATGACCAATATATATCCGCTGCTAGATAACACGGGCCGGTGTGCTAGCATGATATACCTGATGAGTCCACTCATGGAAAACCCGGGCCAGAGATTGCATTGAGAAATTCAATGATTGCAACGGACAATTGTACACAATGTGATCTTCTCTTAACTACATAAACAACACATATTTCGCACCAATGCACTTCTCTCTTGCACTTATTATATCCAGCCCATCTCTTACAGCATCTCAATCACTGGCTGTCTATTTTTTTTTACACTCGCTTGCAGTCTCAATCATTCAATTTCTCTCACTTCCAATAATAACGACAAATACACTAATTATATATATCTTCTTCTAATAACTATAAATATAAAATTCAAATAATTGATCGTGTATGCTAGCTTTCTTTCTTTTTCTTTAAGGGATCCTATGTTTAGTGTACCTCTAAGAGGGTCTCAAATGTACTTCGTGTCTTTACACATACAAACAGAAATTTATGAAGGCACCATTGTATGGCAGAAAAGGCACAATGAGTATCTGAAGTGCCTTTGCTGAGTGCCATTTTGTTCCTCACTTTGAGTTTTGGCAGTGAGAATGCCTTTTCTTGCGTACCATTTCGTTCCTTACATTACATTTTGGCAGTTGTAATGCTTTTTCTTGTGTGCGTGCTTTTCGTGGTTTCATTATGGATGATGTGAGTACATTTTCATATTTGGTGTGAGAATGCCTTTCTGACGGCCTTTTGGAATGTTACTTTATTAACCATTAGTTGCCTATGAAGTATAGTACTTCTGTTGGTTGCTCACCGAGGCACTAGCACCTTCATTTCCATTACAACACCCATCGCCACCACCCTAACTACCACCACCATCACCACCACCACCACCACCTCCTCCTCCTCTGCCACAGCTACGTCCGCCACCGCCGCGATAAGATCACAGCAAAAGGCATGATAAGGAATGGCACCAGAAAAGGTACCAGATAAGGTACGGGGAGAAAGGCACCAGAAAAGGCATCACGTAGTTACATTTCCAGTGCTATTGCCACAGTGTCTTTTCTTTCATCCAGTAGAACGTTCGAACCCCTAACCCAGAAACGAGACTTAAATGTCTTTTCAAGTTGGGTGTAGAAAAGTCACCTTACTGTACCTTCGGTAAGATGCCTTTATGAAGTTACATTTCAAGGTTCCTTAGAGGTAATACATAATAGTCTCATTGCTCCTATAATAGTCTGCATCTTCTCCACTCCGCTTATGTTTTTGTTTCATCGTATTTTAACGCTAAGGACTAAAAGTCTCTGACAGTGAATAGTCTGAAAATTTCATGTTAGCAAGAACCTCACTGTCTAGAAAATTGCCGTCATAGCGCGACAGTATGTCCAGATGAGATAGAGAGTTGGAAAGCCTATTCCCAGGTGTACTTGACTCCAACCACTCCAAAACTTTGAACTTAGATATGAACGACGTAGCAATTTCATCTGAAAATACAAATATTTAGAGCTCGACTGTCTCCAGCGAACTTCCGAGTAGCGTCTCTAGCCAGCAGCCGGCTAGCTCTCTGAAAGTATAAGTTAAGTCTTCTCTTCTTACATCCCACAATTCCTAAGAGCAGTCTCCAACTGCGCATCCAACTGCACTCAAAGGCAGTTCCCAAGTGCACTTGAGTACCAGCACGGCCAGGTCGACTATGTATATATACTGATAGACATACATAGTTAAAGAATAGATGCCATATTGTCGTCTAGCAAGTGTTTCATGGTCATAAAATTAGAACTATAAAATCGACTACCTATATAAAGACAAATTTGCCTAAGAAACACAAATAAACCTTAGCGAGATGAATAAGTCCGAGCAAGACTAAGCGCAGGATGAGCGGGAAATCCTCGCTCGGGCGCACGGCTGGTGCGAACTCACGTTTCCTGATGCTATACATCGTTGTTCTCTCTAATCATTTCGTAATACGTATATACACAGCAGGCATGTATTAGTAGTATTGTTGGTGGCTTGGCTTGGCCGTAAGCTATCATAGGCAATGTTGGAATGTTAAACTGGGCAGGGATGACGCCTCTCCATAATTAAGTATATAACCAGTTTTTGAAAGGTTTCTTACCATCTTTGAAAGTTCTTTGGCTTTGTACGGTGATGAAAACGTTTAATTTATCCCATTTTACTGATGAAATATTTCATACATCACACCTTAGGGGTAACTTTCTAGTGGAGTGGCTGCAGGAAGTTTGTTCGGTGGTCACCGGCTATTCGATTCGGAGGTCTTGAGCTGAATCACCTGCCGTTGGTTCATACTTCTCACGAAAAGGGCTAGATGCTGAGGCTCTCTAGGGGAATCAATTAGCTTTACCAGAGCCCACGAACACCCAACTAAACGGTCTCTTTATATGTTCATTCATAATTATGTGTGCGAGGAAGTTGTTGCATAATAAGATCGGAGACGTTACAGACTACATACCAGCTCGGTATTGTAACCGGGGCTGATGATGAGGAACACAAGTCTCCTGTATATATCTCTAGTCTTTCCTCTTCTCTTCTCTCTGTACCTTAAGTCTATTCATAGGGTTCACCTGTTACGTTTTGTGATGAAGACCGTTGATTCTATCTCTCTATAGTGGGAAGTTGTATGCTCGTATACACAGCAGACTGTATATGCCTTGTGGGCCTGTATGCGCACTCGGCCGGCATCTCCAGTTGAATCCCATCAGCTCGTATCTGTAAGTCTGACTGACCATATATAGTAACATCACCCATATTTGCAACAGAAGCGATTTTCCACTGAGCGAATGGCCAAATATGATGAAATGTCACGTGTTCGATCATAGTGATTTTTCAAAGGTAATAGTGTACTCAATGAATCATCTATGTGAGTGAAAAGGAACGATCTTAGCCAGCATTTTTGGCCGTGGGTGAGATAGGCATATCGTATATTCAGTAACCAACGACGATTATAGTATTGACTCGGAATGCATGCATAAGTTAGGAATATGCGGCGTGCGGCAGACTCTGACTGCGAAGGTGGGGTTATAGTTTGCGCTTGATATTACGGTATTACAGTGTTTGGTAGGTATTTAAATTGACATCGCGTTCTCGGAATACTGTGGTGTTAAGAAACCGTTGGACTCGGAATCGATTAAAGGAGAAGAGGAGAAATTTATGAGCTAGGCTGAAAAAAAACTGATATCTATTTATACAATCCAAGGTACAGTGGCTGCTTCGCCGCCCTTTGGAGAGGCCCAGATAGATCATCTCCAGCCCGGTCAGCCCAGAGTTGCCATTTCCAGCAGCTTCTAGTATGTTCATCTTTACCATCTCTTGTAGCTGGCTGATTGTCATGTTCCTAGGTGTACATGACTAACATGCTCCAAGAATTTAAAATTGGTTAGACAGTCTCCTAGCCAGTTCCTAGTGAGTATATATCTCCAAGTCCCAGTGAATCTACTGTTTCAATGGCCAGAGTAAACATATTCGGAGCTGAGAAGATACCTTCTGTTTGGGAACCCAATCAATTTCAATTAAGTCTGCGAATTTTACTATATTGCTAATATTCATAGTGCAGCTATACAAAACTGCCCTAAAAAAGGTGTTTATCCACAACCACTCACTTGATATGAGAGATACCAGAGACTGGGAAGTGGAAGTGGAAGAGGGCATAGTTTTGCATATTTTGTGTATAGTTCACTTTGTGATCAGTCTGAGTTTAAGTGATAAGTACCTGCCACAATCAGCCACTACTCTAAGCCACAGAATTCCGACCATTCAGAATCGAAGACACATGTCGTAGCTATATATGAATAATAGTTGGCAGTTGTAAAGCCATAGGCGTTTGACGGCGCTAGAGAGGAATATCGTATCGTGCACTTGTAACATGCATACAGACAGTCGATTGCTTTAATATCTATAGTATAATTCCTCGTGACCCTGAAGCCTTATATTATTAGGCTGGATGTGGGGGATGCGCTGGTGTTTGCGCTGTCGGCGTTTGTGGCATGCGGAGAGGGGGTGTGGCCGAGGAAGTTGAATGTGGAGGTTGTTAAGGTTGCGGTTGTTGTTGTTTATTCATACTGTATGCACTCTAATTAGAGTATGGCAGAGTCCATATCCCCCTCCGCCTCCGGGCAAGCCGGTTAAGTGGCGGAGTTCCCCACCCACTACCCTTTGTCCCCTTCACACTGGGGGGTTGGCACTGGGATTCGAACCCATAGCATTGTGACCGTATACCCCGCCTATACTTTCAGGAGAGATACCACTGCGCCACGGGGCCAGCCCCGTTAAGGTTGCGGTTAGGAGGAGGGTTACGTGGGATGGTGGTTTGTGTTTGATTAAGGTTATTGAGAATGATACTGTTCCCGTAGTTACCGCCGGTGCCCATAGATGCGCTAGCGCGGTAGATCATGGACTACCGAAATCATGCCCGAGACGAGACGGCAAGTCGGATGCCGAAAGACTAGTCGCCCCGGACCGTCCCAACCGTTCACCCCACGTACGATACTTCTCGCATTCGATGACGCTTTGATTAAACTTGAAAAACTGCGACACTACTGCCTAAACGATAGAAGAAACATCCTTGTCATTCTACTGCACAAATGATAGAAACATGCTTTACCATCACTACACAAAATCCAACTGCCCATGCCTACATCACCACTTACAACCTAGCAACAGTCACTCCACCTTACATAATGCGAGCATATAATATTTTCAAGCAAATCAAAAATTCGGAAATTCCGGCACACCACAGCTCACCACCACAACATTGAGAGTCAACAGAACCAATATCAAAAGGACATCGAACGAAAAAGGGTGGTTGGGTTGGTAGGATGATGGCGTCAAAGATGTCAGTCGTCTAGCTCGAGCTCCAGCCGCCAAACAAACCCGAACCGCTGGCACCAAATGTTGGCGCCCGCTTTGCGTTGTTAGGGTCCCCTTCTACGGCTCCTCGCTCCTGCAGTAAGCGCACTACCGCTTCGCAGCCGCAGTTGATGGCATAGTTGAGTGGCGTTTGGCCTTTGTCGTCCTCGGCATTCACGTCAATACCGTCCCGTTCCAGAAGTAGCCGCGCTACAGCCTCGCGGCGCATCGTGGTCGCCATGGAGAGTGGCGTACGGCCCATATGGTCCTTGACATTCACGTCAATATCGTCCCGTTCCAGAAGTAGCCGCACCACAGCCTCGCGGCGCATCATGGTCGCCATGGAGAGTGGCGTACGGCCCATGTGGTTCTTGACATTCACGTCAATATCGTCCCGTTCCAGAAGTAGCTGCACCACCGCTTCATGGCCATGCTTGGCCGCTTGTAAGAGTGGCGTCTGCTGGAAGTTGTCCCTGATATTCACATCAACATCACTCCGCTTCAAAAATAGCCGAACAATCGCATCCATGCCAGACAGCGCTGCATTTTGGAGTGGCGGATCGTTAATCGTGCATTTGTCATTCACTTCGATATCGTCCCGCTCCAGCAATAGCTGCACTACCGCCTCCTGCTCCTGAAAGACCGCATACCAAAGTGGCGTCCTGCCTGAGCTGTCCTTGGAATTTATGTCAACATCGTCCCGCTCCAGAAGTAGCCGCACCAACTCCTTACGGCCATACTCAGCCGCATACGAGAATGCAGTCTGGCTGAAGGTGTTTTTTGTATCTACGTCAATATTATCTTGCTCTAAAAGTAGCCGCACTAGCGCCTCGTGGCCGTACCTGACCGCAGCACATAGTGGTGTTCTGGAGCTGTACACATCTTCCCGAGAATTCAATACTTGCTGTTGCACGTCCTTCGATTCAGCGTTGATATGTTCAATGAAGAGCCGAGCAATGTTGCTGGCGCCAAAATACGTGATCAAATGGAGCCGGGAAAACGGCATCGGGCGCATCGGCAAATATGGGCATAAGGATCGCCAAAGGACTTGAGAGATACGCTGAAAGGTGGTTGGTTGTAGCAGCACACTTAGAGCTAGTTCTTGTACCGACTGACTAGCTTGCTCGCGTATATGGTACCCCCAATGACAAGAAACGTACTCGAATAAAGGGAATTTCTCTAAAAGTTCGTCAAGCTCCGCGCCTTCGCCACTGAAAATATCGGAGTTCACATATGTGAGACAAGCTTGTGCAATGTCGCTATGGCCCATTCCGAATAACTTCTCATGCTGAGAATGTAGATATTCCTGCAGCAGCGGATGTACGAGACGGACGGTGGAAGTCCCTCCATCGATGACAATCAGTCCGAGGCAGCAGTTCAGCAACGACTTCTCTGAAATGAGGTTGTTCCGGTCAAGACTTGTATCTGTTGAATTCACTGCGAGCGCATGGCGTAGCTCGTCCAGGCTTAACGGCCTTCGAGTCAGATATGTCCATTTTAACACGCTCATGGCAAAATCTGCCACACCATCCTGCCGTTGCATCCTATGAATTATGTCTCCAAAGGTATCTTCCAGTCCTTTGGGCATCTCTTTCAGAGTGTTTCGTCTCTCCGCGATGGTGACCTGTTCTAAGACAGCTTCAATCTGAAGAGCAGGTAGTAGAAACCTACAACATTGTTAGCGCATCTTAATGCGGGGATCATTCCCGTGTACCCACATTTGCTGAGAGGCGGCTGAAATGGTTGTCACAATTTCGTTCCTAAGACTATCGTTCATAATATCAGGCCTGTTGTCTTCGTCAATTCGGTGATTGATATATTTCTCGATATCCTGCTGATTGGCCGCCAGCTGTATAGTCACCGGTGACTTAACTCCAAGGTATTTATTGATATCGCTCTCTATATTTAGTCGACTGGTAAAGAATAGCCGAGTTGAATTCTGCATGACTTCTGAAAGAGATTCAAGAAGGACCTTCCGATCATCGTCGCTACATTCATCAAGAGCATCAATGCAGATATATACGCATTGGAATGATTCAAGAACAGCCCTTAGTAAATCGCAAGCGGTAATCCGATCCAGACTACTTTGCCCCTTATACTTAAAGGGCTGCGTAATCTCTTTGGGTATATCCGGAAATGCCACTATGAAATGTTTCAATAAGACACCGATCATGTTCTCTGGTTTTTGTGCTTTCAGGTCGTGATAGTCACAATAGAGACATGCCACACCAACTGCTTTACCTGTAAAATAGTTGGTTAGGTGATCAACGACGAAAGAGCTATCATTTTATTATTAGCAATCCATTGCGAAGTCGTCCACTGTTAGGGTGAACAAACCTAAAGACAGTTTTGCCTATACCGGGATTCCCATAGCAGGCAAGGACGGAATTATGACCTTGGTCGTCATTGTCGCGCCAAGTGCGAAACTCCGCCATTTCCAATAGCCATTCTCCGGTACTCTCGATTCGTTTTTGTCGAAAATCTTGATGTCTTTTCTGAGGTTCCACTGGTGACAGCCACCGCAGAAACTTCTCATTGTTCTCAATTTCGTTAACTGCCATGGTCAGCACAGATCAGCAGTTAATTGGGCTTTGCTGGCAACCTTCCGACTCCTGTTGAATATTTTGCACCCCAAGGGCGCTACTTTGCATCTCTCCACTCATAGTAGACATTAAGTGTAGGGCACCAGAGATGTCTTCAGAAAATCGCGATAGTTTCTCGGGAACCTCGCCTATCATCCGCGAAACATATTCCATAGTCTGCTTCCATCTGCAATGCTCTATCTCCAGATCTTGTACATTCTTCGAGATAGGGATACTATGACTATTAGCATAAGTGAACGAACAAGGAACAAGGCACGATATCCGGGGTGTAAACCTGTTGGAAAGAGAAAGCGAAAACTCAAAGGTTTGAGCATAGCGATGGAGTGCCTCGACAGTTTGTTGGCATTCGCTCTGGGTCAGAGGCCAATTAAGCCGCTCCAAGACTTTTGCGCCGTTGTCAATACAAGAAAGATTCTCCAGCTTTCGGTAGAGATATTCCACGTGGCGTTGGCAGTTCGAAATTACTGAGCGTAGAATAGAGGTTTGATGAAACGAGTACCCCTGAACATTGTCACTGCGCAAGAATGTAACCATCCCCCTCAAGACATGGATGAGAGCCGTGATTTCCACCTGAAGATTCTGGGCATCCTCCAGTGCAGACGTGGTACCACTAATATATTCGCTCAAGATTTCCTCTACCTTGCGTGTGAGGATGAGAAATTCGGCAACGCTGGTGGTGATGGTAGATCGATCCATCCAATCGAGTTGGAATGCGGTAACAGAGAGTGTAGTTGATATACCAAGTGCTCGAACTTTGACGCAGTTATTAATTCTGATGGTACGGGGAAGCGTATATTAGAGTAGGTGTTCTACTCGGCTCCAGCACGATTATGAAGGATGCGGGGTTACCCCGCATTTATAGAACGTCACTTAGACGAATAAGGTAACTTATATTTCATATCGTATTTAGCTCGCAAATCCCACAAATATTTTCCTAAGGTTGTAAGTGAATGCAAAAAAGACTACCCGCCGCGATTCACATTCCATACGTGCAAATCTTGAACCTATGATACTGAGTTTGTTCATTTATGTATTTTGAATGTTTTTGATTCACGCATGAGACAGAAACTTACCCCAATGAGTCGCGCAGATTCAATTCACCCACAGTCAGCCCTGCATCTAGAATTGGTTGTGGGTCGTCAGCGAAACTCGGAACCTAACAGCCTATTCTTAGCGATCGATGTGTGTGGTCAGGAACCTGGAGGAGTTGGCTGGAGAGTTGTTGTCAGATGAAAACAATAGGGCGTAGTTACCGCAGGTGGTTATTCCGTGCAGTCATACGACACATACCTTTTCGAATGTTTTAGCATTTGGGTACTAGCGTCACGGCTAAGAACTCACAATCTTTGGCTCACAACAGTTTCTTCGGTTTGGCTATACTCTTATATGGTGGTCTACTCTAACAATTTTGATCGGGTTCATGTAGTTAGGTGCAGTCTCAGAGCAGTGGTTGTGGTCTGACGGAGCACTATTTGGCCTCCTGCAATAGGCTTTCGGGGTCCTCCGATTTGTTTCTTGAGTAATGTTCATACTCATGACATGAAGGTTTAAGCTTTTTAAGTAAATATGTATCGCCCTAATGTAGCCTATACACACATAAGGGATGGTCAATAGCTTTATACTAGTTTCGTGTATGATTATGTACGGTAGGGTTAGGGTCCGGAACGATTTTGTAACATACGAGTGAGCGGATATGATGGTATTCAAGCGTGGTGACGTTGCAGAGTAACTGTGCTAAATAGACAAGATCTTTATAATGATTGTTAGTCGAGGGCTAAAGGGAACAAGTGATGACAAAAGAATTATGAGGAATGAATTCATACGTTCGGAGTATCCAGTTCGTAGTGTCGAAAGACTTTACCGCAAGGCTAGGAGTTGAAGTCTGCGTTTAGAGTTACATGGAGTATTTTTAGATATAAACTATCGCGTTTCAGCTCATGCAAAGTCATAGTATTTTGAATCCCGCGAACTCAGAGCGCAAAAGGTGAGGAAGAAAAAGTGTTGAGCTGAGCAAATCACTAATATATATCTAAGATTCTATGTGTGAACAGGATGTAAAACCTTAGTAAGGGTTGAGTAGGAGGCATTTGACGGAAGTTTCGTATCCAGTTTTACCGACAGGGGAGGAGTGGCACTATCATTACCGCTACACACCACTCGTTACACGGATTATTTTAGAGAATGCCCGGTTTTCAACAGGAGCAAAAGAACTGGTATGGACAGCGTTTACTCCATCAATGATTGATAAAGAGGTGCTACTATCCGCAGAACCACTATATCTGCAGATAAGCTTTTAATTAGTCATATTATCCGCAGATAGGGTGAATTCTTGGTACAATCTGTGTATAGGAATCTCAGACACAGAATCCGCATATGGGGTCGGTGTTCTGTGTCTCTCCTGCTCCAGTTAGGGGGGAAATGATCAGAGTCGGTGTGGGCGGCATCAAAAGAGCAGCCTTAGTCCACAGTTGCTGATTAATCGTGACAAGATCTGTTCTTGACTTGAAGCTCGTCCTGCTAACCGCACATCCCACTTGTGAATATAGACATTTATATAATTAAACATGTGAGAAGGAATCGTTACTGCGCTCAGCAGGGCTCTGGGATGGGAGATTGCCAAATGGGGTTTTTCTAGCATATTTGTATATGTGGGATTCATGAAGAACTTACCCCATCTGTAGAATAAACGTATGGAGTGCAAGAGAGGTAGCGGTTGCTGCAGTATGACCCCAGTGACAAGTACTGCCTTATCGGTCCAACTCCAGCTGGAAGTTTGCACCCACCTGTCACACCATCTTAAGCGAGTGTGCTAAAATCTTTGTGGCAGGGGTAGACTTGGTAGCACGAGTTCTGTTGTGGACTGGAAGGTATCTACTTACTTAACTAAGTATTAACGAATCTACTCTTAAGATTCGTAGCGTTCGATGTTTCACTATGCTTCTCAGAGCACGGTAGGTAGATTCCGGGATCTCAAACATTTTCAATTGATTCAGTGTAGAAGAACTGATGGAAACTTCCTTGAGTTGCGTTGCTTAATATTGATGATGATCAGCTTCTATTGCATGCTCACGCAAATCTAGGTCGGTCGGGGATAATCTGATTATGATAAGATTAGATATAAGCTATTAGCTAGATGCCGGTAGATTTTCGCCAAGCTCAACTCTTTGCTTTACTGAGGCTTCCGCCATTTCCGACATTATTATAGTTCACTACACCCACCTAGCTGTACTTTGACGATCTTTCCTTCGATGCGTAATATTTCAAAACAAATTCATTAAGTCGTCGTAAAAACGTTGTATATGGTTCGCTCAGACTTGGAGCTGAGCCGCAGTGTACAATCTGAACTATCTGGTTTCATCTAATCTAATCATATCTGACTTCAAACATGGTCATCTAGCCCTCGTAATTACCAACGAACTCAAACGTAAAACTCTGACTAGCGAGAACAATTTTACCTCATTTAATGCATACGACGTACCTGACCTTGTTTGGGCGAAGATTTCCGGCTTAAGGAAGTATCCACATAAAGAGTAACTAAGTACATAAACAGAATTCTCAAGATCGCTGATAGTGATGTTGATATTATACACCCAGTTTTTCAGCTTTGTCTAATCAATACTTCCAGGCATGTTGAATAATTGTTGATCCAGTGCGAGATTCATTAATTGGTGACTTCACTTATCAACATCATCAGCGCTACAGTAACCACTCACTTGGTCCGCCCCCGCCCAATGCCACAATCTTACCTGGTTAACCGGGATCGGCATTAGAAGGTAAGAAGATCCTACTATTGTAGAACTTTCCGTAGCCAGCCAATATATAGCCAGTTCAAACGCCCTATCCAAAAGTGTCCCCGATGGTGATACCTGATTTTCTTTCACAACTTCAGGTAACTTCTACCATACAGGCGTTATCAGTTCCAGAGGGCCAATCGGGTCGGTTTGATCGACAGTTGATTCCTTAAAATGTGGTATGGTTCGGAGTTTTGGATCACCTAGTACATATATCTTATCATACAAACTATACCACATCCATAAAGTGTATAGCATAGGTTAATACAAACCACTGCTCCTATCTGCGTGCGATTGCTTGGAGAATATTAGTGCTCGGGTTGATCATTTAAGGTGCGGCTCTGTGAGAGCGCTAATGGTGGTGAAGTTGAAGCCGGATTATTTTGAACTTCAACTTTACAGTAACTTTGTCTCGCGCGAGATGGGAGGTCATTCTTCTGGCACGCAAACCAAAGTTGAGTTATCATGTATTTATCTACACAACGGGCTATTGAAAACTAACAGACTAGCAATTGGCGACGTGACTAGACACTCTTCGGATAACCTCCGAAAGCACACTGGCATTTACATAACTGACATGCAACGGAACAGAAACCCGATGGTCTTTAGCATAGCATAGCACTCCAATATTCGGCTCAAAGAATCTATTTTCAACCCTGGAAGAGATGTAGATAGTCCAGTGATTTGTCTTCCAGTATGTCACTTGATAATCCAGACCTTCAGACATTTCATGCCGCAGAGCTAATAAAGACCAAAACAAATGTTTATCATTGCATTGAGGGAAAATAGAGTCTTCCATACTCCCGTTGACTATCCCGAAAACTTTCACTCATTCTCTCGCTTAAACTCTTCATAATCTGACCAAACTTGAATCATCATCTTGAAATGATTGAGCGTAACTTTGCCAGCCTCTTCCCGGCCCAGCGTGCGCATGGTATTAATGGTGTTGGAGATCTCTCGGCCGTTGACCGGATATCCCTCTACCATCGCCAGTGCCTCTTCTATGTCAAATTCAATCTCCTCCGGAGGAATCTTCCCCAACATTTGCTTCCAGAGCGAGCGACGGCCGTCAATATCGGGGGTATTGAACCCAAGCAAAAGGTGTATACGAGATTTGATAGCAGGATCGAAACCGCTTACTCGATTAGAAGTGAGGAATACGATGCCCTGGAAGTATTCCAGTTGGCGCAGGAATACTATTTCATGAATTAGAAATGAAAATCCCGTGAATACAAAGAGAAACTCCCTCACCAGCAACTAAGCTATTGTGCTCTAGCTGAGTAGATAGGCCTCCTTGCCTAGCCTCCAAAAATACATCCGCTTCATCGATCAGCACAATGGCGTTCAATGCCGTCGCATATCTGAGATATCTCTTGAGGTTCGTGTCGATACTGTGCACTGCATTCCCAAGCTCTCCGCTTGAGATGTTCAGTAGCACGCGTTTGGTGTGCTCAGCCACTGTCTCTGCCATGAGGGTTTTACCAGAACCGGGAGCGCCGAGTAGTAAAATCACCAAACCTTTGCCTTTGAGCTCGCCTTCGTCGCGGATAAATTACGGTTCTGGAAAGCGATGGGAGTTGACTAGTGAGCGGACGATCTGTTTACGAACCGGAGGAAGGATAAGTGAATCGAATGCATCGTCTCTCCACCCGGCGTCTTCTAGTTGATCGATATAGAAGCGGCCCCACACCTTCTCATTTGGCTGGTAGCCGTAAGCGAAAGGTGGACACAGCATAGGATCAACCAGAGGCCACTGCGTGAGCGTACAGCGAGGTTGGATTTCTTCATTTGTACCAAGAGTTACTATACACACACTCGCTGTGACGACCTACTCAGGAAGGGTTGTTTACACATCTCTCTGATTGACTAAATGCTTAATACTTGGTTCATGGGTAAGTTAGGAATTCTTCGAAAAAAATTTACAGCCAAGAACAGTTCTTCCACTAGCCTAGAGCAATGAGTTAGTAGATTACCACGGGATATATCTTAGTAACCAAAGAGACACTAACAGTTCGTGGAAGCCAGAGACCTGTGAACGATTCGGCATTGCATGAGTACCAAGTTATTGGGGGCTCCTTTAGATACTCGAAAGATCCATCGTACAGGACAACCATTCTTTCTTTGATATTCAAAAATCGCTCACCCCTGAATCGAAGACGCTGCATCAAGGTATCCACATCGCCCTTGTAGAATTTCAGCGGATACCAGGAGAGTCCCGTGATTGCAGCTGGAACTGGGAGCTGCGTCTTCTCATATATGAGCTCCTTCAATGATGCCCGACCAGCGTGATTGTCGTCATAGTCTGTGTAAAGTATATATAGAGCAAGGTATTTACCCATTTGGTCCTGCCAAGATTTGGTTTTTTCAAGTCGACCAAGTCGTGGATTTTTTCCGCCCTGAAGTATGAGCTCCCCTAGTTTAAAGATGGTCCATAAATGACGGAATTCGGTGAAATCGCTGGAGTTGAGTTTCTGAGTCTGCTTCATCTCCATACCCATTTCCTAGTCAAGGAAATCGAATAAATACCCTAACAATTCCACTGCAATCTGGAACATTGACTTACCATACAGTACTAGACATTTTACACAGCCCACAGAACCGATTATGTGATGTCAATTTCCCGATCGCTAGCGACCTAAGACAATCAACCTAGCCACCTGTGCGCGTGCTCACGAGGCTATTAGGGCGGCTAGTCATGGGATTGAACGATTTTAAGGATTGGTCATCCGACATGTATATCTTATCCGTGAAAGCCAAAGTATCCAGAATGGAACATCATCGGATTCTACCAAGTCGCTGAGGGGGGTTCATTCAGAATATGGTGAGTAATCACAGAAACGATTGTTGGACACGTCGAGTATAGGATAAATTACAGCCGCTGGTGGAGGGCTCACAAATTATACCAGCATTATAGATACCGTCATTAAATATAAGCCAGCCTCGTATGCACTCACTTAGGGTAGTACAAAGTTAATTTTACAGGTAAATTATTAGTCTTATTAATTTTAAATATGAGACAGTTACGCATATCACCAATGATTTAACACCGCTAGAAGGATTTTTTACTCAAGTACAACAAGACTGAAGGGCCTCGCACATATCCAGGCAACTGACATTTAGAGATTGCACAATCATTCTCGATTATGCTAAAAATTGCCTGACGAGGAATACCGTAAGTCTTGCCACGGGTGAAAATTTAGAATGGTGACGTTATACAGACACCCAGACCTACTCAGTTAGATAGTTGTAGCTTCCATATGAATATATACATGGGAGCCAAGACGGGTGCTCTGTGAATACAATTAGTCAACCACCTATGAATCTCAAGTAACAAGTGCAGCTAGCCGTGTAGCGAGTGACATATTTTGATTCCGAGTTGCCATGCCATCCGCTCAATTACTCCATTAACTTTTCGAACTCTCTATTGACTGAATGATATCTTTGGTATATTCCACGAGTAACCTGCTGCATCTGATTTATGCTGATCTGCCATCTCATTTCTGACTTTACTACGGACACCGACGATATTTTCACTATGCCGACGTAATGCTTTATCAATTGGTTTGGCTAATGGAGTCATTTCCTGCGCGGTTCGTTCTGGACGTCGGCTTTAGAACTGTAAACCCTGACTTGCTTGCCTCTAATCCCACCATTTATTCACATACTCTGGTAGCTCACATCATAAATCAATGGAGAGTCTATGCCCACCGGCAGTGCAGTACTCCAGCGGAACGCCGTGACAGCTGGGAATATGCCTGCAGATATCCCGTCATTAATGGGTCTTGTATTGTCCGTTTTCGTCTACTCAGTCGGAAAAAAACCAAAGCTTCCGCGTAACTATAACATAAGTGATATGGACTACTAGCACCCAAGTATAATCTCAATTGTGGTGTCAATGACAGCAATACAGGTAGCGCTTCATATAGCCAGTAATTTCTACCCTCCACTACTCTCTCTACAACAGCCGTGTTATTTCCTACCTTAATTTTGCTTTTCAAAGGCTGCATAATCATATATTTAGATTACTCAAATATAAAAGCAAAAATCAGAAAGGGTCTAGCACGGTAGATAAACTACTTAAAACAGAACTACGGTGAAGGAAAAACTGCGGTCAAGGTGTGTAAGTATGGAACCAGCCACCATGTATTTTCCGTATGTCTGTCTTGAAGACCCCACTCTATTGTTGAGACACGCGCAGTTTCCCGGTTTTAGCGTCGACCCCGTTTTGACTATCGGCTTATCCAAGTCGATATTAGTGGCGGTATCGATTAAAGTTTATGATAGGTTGGTCCTTCATATCTCGGCAATCGTGAACAGACACGGAGATCGCTACTGCAACTAACACTTTTTGCATTACTGTCTGTGCGGCCCTAGGCACATTTAGACCTCGCTCTGTGCCGGATTCGCCACCGGTCATGTTTAAGAGCACAGACTATTCAATTCAGCGACTATAAGATTAAAAGCAATGTTGAGGCTTTTTGCATTTTGAGGTGCTGGGAGTCAAATGTCATTGGAACGTATTGGGGTTTCTTGTTCGGTCTCGGTTAGAGTACCTAAGTACCCTAGTGTCTGATCGAGATTAGTGGATGACTAGGAGGGGCTGGGACTACGACCCAAGCCCTAAACCCGTATATATGTTCCGACCGATACACGAACTTTGCCCGTTCGCGAACTGGACGGACCGGTTCGCGAATTTTGACTGGTTCGCGAACTGAGGACCCAGTATGCGACCTTGCCAAGTACGAGATTTAATCCCACCAGACAAAGGGAACCATACAATAAACATAGTGTAAGACCTGTGATACGTATACTTGGCGTCCCAACTGCTCCAAGAATTTCGATGTTCAGTCTTCTATCATCACAGACTGTCATAACTGTCAGTTTAACAACCTTAAGCACCTCACAGTGCTGGAAATCTGCTTGACCCTGCACCTGGTAGAGAAATTTAGTCCTGACTTCATGCATATAGTGTCCAATAGATATTCATAATATAGGAACTATGACGAAGACTACATGAAGTAATACATTGATAGTGGCAGTGACTCGACAAGGACTCAGAGATTGCATCATGCTGAATTTGATGGAAGTTGTTGAGCCAGCTATAGTTATCTAATATCATGTCCATTCACGCAAATTGTAGTATCTTTAAATGGGGCTTCCCAGCGCTTGAGACAATTAAATGGGTAGAATTCGCATAAATCGACCAGTTCGCAAACCTCTTGTCCGGTTTGCGAACGGGACAAAATATTGCGAACCGGTAAGTCTAGTTCGCGAACTGGAGGGTTCGCAAATGGGTCGGAACATATATAGCTAACGACATCTCAAATCTAAACATAGTCCCAAAAATTTGTGCAGAAGAGAGCTCACTGCAAATACCCTCCTCCGAGCGGGTCATGAAAGGATGCATGCAGTTCCGTTAGACCAAACCGCGCTCAACCGACCTATAGACAGATCGTACGTATGTACCTCTCCTACCGTCTACCGCTTTGCCCACTTCTCACTATATAAAGCCTACCGCTTTGAAGTGCACAATATATCTGCGGAATAACAGGAACAAAAGCTAGCTTAGCGTTGGAAGTGCTAAGGTTCTCTTTAGTTAAATAACCCTTCTTTAGCACCAGCAGACATAGTTACACCGGTATAGGGTAGCGTCTGTTTGGCAACCTGAGGATACATTCGGGGGTGCCAGTGCACTTTCCTAGGCTAGAGGTTCCATCAACAAGTCGTTGGTGGGGAGGGGGAGGATGCGACTTCGGTTATGAATCTTGCGCCCAGCTATGTTTCGGTTAGGTCAGCAAGCCTTATAGCTATACATTGGTTGACTTGGTAGTAGTACAAGTGGTGGTCTTAAAGTGCTAGAGTCCATTGCCGTATATATCGAGTGATAGTACATAATTGGGGACAACGGATTGGTGATTCGGATGTTTAGAAGTGACGAACACGGCGACTATTCGCTCACCACATTACACGGACTACCTTGATTATTCGGGCACTTTGTTATACAACATCTAGTTGCGAGCTGTGAGATGCACTGAAGATGAGTTGGAGCAGAGGTTAGAGAGATGACAACGGAGATTAGTTGATGCAGATGAGATTGATTTGACTAGCTGGAATTAGATTATATGGCGGAGGGCTTGGGGCTGGACAGTAGAGCCGATATTCAGTAGAGAGCAGATATTATTTTTTCTCTCCCTTCATCTCGTTAAACATGACCGCCCTCGCCTAGACGCTCCCCAGAAACCTTCGGAATTATCTCCTGTCCTTCCAGAGCTCGCAATATCTGGGCCCTCAGTTCCCGCATCTCCCGCAAAGTTTCAGGGCTATCATGAAAATTGACCACGATCTTTTCTACCACTCGTTCTGGGCCTGGAACCATCCTTTCCACCACTCTTTCCACTACCCTTTCCGGACCAAGAACTATCTTTTCGATCACCCGCTCCGGGCCGGGAATTACCTTTTCCACCACCTTTTCCACTACCCTTTCCGGACCGGGAATTATCTTTTCAATCACCCGCTCTGGACCTGGAATCTCAATTTGCCTCCCAAGCATGTGCTCCGTTACCCCTATAAATTCCCACTGCTGATTCAAGTCTCGATGGGTCTCATAACCGAAGATCTCAGTACCATTTTCAAGATTTCCGCCAGCTAAGTCCATGGAAGTGCCGCTTTGACTATTGGTGATCAAATGGTAATTACTTAACCGTAGGAGTTAGCATTCCACCAGAACCTCCGGGAAGGCAACAAAAACCTGTTGTCACCCCCGTGGGGCTGTATATGCCACTGTTGATTGTGACCACCATGATACTCACAGGAAATGACAGGAGTACGTGGCGAGGCGCTTCCTCCGGACATATCAACCACAAGTTTGGTTTCAATATTAGTGATGATGAAACGATCTTGGAAACGCTTAAATTCGAACAGTTGGGTGCCAGCCTGATCGTAATCCAGAGCGGATCCAACAAGAATGCGGCCAGCCCCGCGGACATTAATTACCGTTCCGGAAGGCGCGCTGCGAATGAAGTAGATGCCAAAACTAAGATTGGCGCTCATTGTTGTTGCTGTGCGTTAGGATACTGAGATACCGTTGAGGTTGGAACAGGTTATGCAGTGCGAGTAGGTCGGTTTTAGAGAACCGGTGGGGATTAAGCGACGACTTTCTGAGCTTGCAGCGGCAGGTGGTGACTACAGACGGTATCGGCGGTAACTCTCCCGGGCGCTATTTCGATGCACAAACTCTGACTGAATAAAAGAATACGAAAACAAATAGTAGAATTAACCTCCCTCCTTCGTGTGGTGTTGAACGTTTACGGCGCAGCTCGCTTGTCTTGTCGTTTGGCGTGATTTTCGTTAAATTTTTGCCCGAAAGTACAATAGCTAGAGTGCGGGACTTGTGATGCGCAAGAGACTTGGACTAGATTGCTATCATTATTTATCTATTGTATCCGCTTGAAAGGTCAGAGGCTCTGCTATTTAGGCTAACGGTGTATAATGTGGCTGCACAAACACGTAGATAAGGTGCATTGGGTAGAAATACCACAACCCACTGACACACCCTTATTACTGGGCTCTTCTTTTAGCCGATCCTAGGCGGTTGATTGAGGGATCTCCGAAATTGCACGGCACATTGAACCCTTTACTCCGGTTTGCTTATTTTGGGTCAATTACACAACGACCCCAGCCCTCGAAAAATCTATCTTTCCGTGAGGTGTTCCTAGCGAGTTTCTCTTTAACCGGGGAACCTTATAGTTATCCGTTGGAGGTTTCAGTAATGGGGCCAGTTTAGTCTGAGAGTATAATATCTTGACTAGTATATCGAATGATTTAGATGATGATATGTGAAAACGATTTTGTTTTACGGACGTTTAGAGTTATTGTCGTCCGAGATAATACGATTCTACCAAGAATCCCGTTGTCTCTCAAAGCACAGTAATACACAAATTGAGATGTGAGTTTGAACATCATTGACATCTGATTAACTAATCGAACATATTTCCTTATTGTGAACTACCCGAACTAACCCCGCTTTGATGATCACCAGCCGTTTTAGAAACATCAACCTTCGGTAGTGTCTGACCCCAACCTTCCATAGCTCGCAATATCTGGGCCTTCAGCTCCCGCAATTCCCGCAGAGTGTCAGGGCTATCATGGAAATTGACCACTATCTTTTCTACCACCCGTTCCGGACCTGGAACTACCCTTTCCACCACCTTTTCTACCACCCTTTCCGGACCGGGGATGATCTTTTCCACCACACGTTCTGAACCTGGAAGCTGGATTTGTTTCCCTAGCATATGCTCAGTTAGCCCGATGAATTCCCATTGCTGATATGTTTCGTGATGTGCTTTATAGCCAAAGATTTCAGCACAACTTTCAAGTTTGCTGCCGTCCAAGTCCATAACAGTCCCAGTTTTAACATTGGTGATCAGGTGATACATGCTGTCAAACACGAGTTAGTGGTCCGTCAGCATCCCCGGGAAAGTAGAAAAACCTATTTTCGTCCCCTTCACGCCGTATGAACCATTGTTGGTTGGTTCCGCCGTGGTTGTTACAGGAAAGTACACGAGTACCTGGTGCAGAGCTTCCTCCTTCCATATCGATCACCAGTTTGGTACTAATGTTGGTGATAATGAAGGCACCATGCCAGCGCTCGAATTTAAATAGTTGGGCGCCAGCTTGGTCATAATCCTGAGCGGAGCCAACAAGATTGAGGTTGCAACCGGTGACATGAACTACTAGTCCGGAGTCCGCGTGGCGAATGAAGTATACGCCAGAGCAAAGGTTGGCGCTCATTGTCACAGTGATGGATCAAGATATTAATCAGCTATTGGGTCGTACGGGTTATGCGATGCGAGTCGGTCGCCGGGTTTAAGAGGACGGCCCGGGACTAAGGGTGACTGAGGTCTGAGACTGCAGCGGCGGGTAATGGCCACGGTGTTAGCGGTAACCTCCCGTATACCCCTTCAAGCAAAGGAATACGAGAATAGATCATAGAACTAACTTCTTTCGTATAGGCTTCAACGTTAACGGTGCAGGTCGCTTGTCTTGTTGCTCCGAGTGATCTTTAGTGAGTATTTGCCAAAGTACAATAGTTGCAGTACGGGCTTGTGAAGTTGGACGCGATTGTTATCATTACTTATCTGTTCTAAAACACGAATGATACTGCAGAGCCTCCACTATTTCAGGCTGAGGGTGCATAATGTGGCTGCACAAACACGTAATTAGGTGCATTAGGCATAAGTATCACCTCGTTACTGCGCTCTTTTTTGCCCCGATCTTGGACGGTTAATCAGCGGGGATCCCCGGAACTGCCGGCATATTGAACCCTTTACTCCGATTTGCTTGTTTTGGGCCAATTACACAACGACCTCAGCCCTCGAAAAATCCAACTTTCCGTGTAGTATTCTAGTGAATTTTCTTTTGATTCGTGAATCTTAGTTATTCGTTGGGGGTTTCAGAAGTGTGGCAAGTTTTAGTCTGAGAGAGCCATAGCCTCTTGACCAGTATATTGAGTGATGGTATGCGTGAGAATGACTTAATATTACGGACGTTTAGAGGTTTTGTCGTTCGGAGTTATACGTTTCTACTAGAAATCTCAAGGCACAGTAATACACAAATTGAGATGTGAGTTTGATCATTGATATCTGATTGACTAATCGAATATATTCTCTTGTCATGAAGTATCCGACTACCCACACTTTAGCGATCATCAGCCGTTTCAGCACTGCTGGGTGGTGTTTGACCCCATCCTTCCATAGCTCGCAATATCTGGGCTCTCAATTGCCGTAACTCTCGCAGAACGTCTGGGCTATCATTGGAATTGATCGAGATATTTTCTGCCAGCCGTCCCGGGCCTGGAACCACCCTTTCCACCACCTTTTCTACCACCCTTTCCGGACCGGGAACTATCTTTTCAACCACCCGCTCTGGACCTGGAACTTGGATTTGTCTCCCAAGCATGTGCTCGGTTACCCCAACAAATTCCCACTGCTGATTTGAGCCGCGATGGGCGTTACAGCCGATGAGAACGGTACCGTTTGCTAAGAAACCGCCAGACAAATCCATGACAGTGCCACCTTTGGCATTGGTGATCATATGATAAGTACTTAACAGTAGGAATAGGAGTAAGCATTCCGCCAACATCCCTTGGAAAGGTGGAAAAACCTATTTTCATCTCCCTCGCGCTTTATACGCCACTGTTGGTTGGTCCCACCGTGGTACTTGCAAGAAATGATAGGAGTGCCTTGTGCTTTGTGTCCTCCAGCCAAATCGATGACAAGTTTGGTGCCAATATTGGTGATAATGTAGCAATCGTTCCAGCGCTTGAATTCAAACAGTTGGGCGCCAGCCTGGTCGTAATCTTGAGTGGAGCAAACAATATTTTTGTGGCTACCGGCAGCTTGAGCTACTGTTCCAGTGGCTGCACTGCGGATGAAGTAGACGCCAGAGCAAAGGTTGGCACTCATTGTCAAGATATTGAGCAGCTGTCGGGGTAGGAACAGGTTATGCGGTGCGAGAGAGTCGGTTTGAGAGGCCGGCGCGGGGTTGAGCGACGACTGCGTTCTGAGCCTGCAGGGGGGTGTGGAGACTACAGACAGCGTCAGCGGTTACTCTCCCGGGCGCTACTTCGATGCGCAAACTCTGGCTGAATTGAGGAATACGAGAATAGATAATGGAACTAACCTTGCTCGTATTGGTGTTGAACGTTAACGGTCCAGGTGCGTTAAATTTTTTGTTCCGAGTGATCTTTAGTGAGTATTATCGCAGTGTGTGGGGCTTGGGAAGCGCGGGAGGCTTGTACGCGATTGCTATCATTATTTATCTGTTATGTCTGCACCGAAACACGAATGAACTACTACAGCCTGAGGGTGCACAATGTGGATGCACAAACACATCATATGTAATTTACTGACATACCGTTGCTACTCGGCTGTTGTATTGGCCGGATCCTAGGGGTTGATTTGCGGGGTCACCGGCACTGCATGGCACCTTGAACCCTTTACTCCGATTTGCTTGTTTTGGTCCAATTACACCACGACTCCAGCCCTCCAAAATCTAACTTTCCACGGGGTGATTCCAGTGCATTTCTCGTGCCGCAGGCACACATGTGCTTGCGTATGTAGTGCGGGGTATTCCTGCCAAGCACAACTTAGGCGATCATGCACTATGGTAGCGCCGTGTATGGCAACAGGTTGTTTCGATCGCTGGGGTGGTATTGATTTCCAGATCTTATCAGGAGCCATCTGATCTGGAGCGCGTTTGGAATTTTCTTGTACCTAAACTCTAACCCCCAGCGCCTAGCGAACCCCTTCCAAGGTGCAGTTGGATTTGTTCGTTGAACGGAGAGAAAGGCAGACAAATTCATAGAGGTAAAGAAAATTGGGAAATTGTAGCAAAGGTAGGATATGTGGGGAGTTGTGTCGATCAATTGATGTGTAATTAGGTTTATCGAGTAGTCATCTCAGGGTAGATGATTCAAGTCATTGTGATGGTAATGAGTACTGACTCCATTTCTCATCTCCCAACTACCTTCGATCACAAACAATGAAGTGATGCTGAACTATGACGCAATATCAATGAGAAGCTTATATTGATCCAGCTGTTTCTGTTCCCCTTTTTTAAAAAAAAGGTTTTAGTAAAGTTATCCTACAAACAAAAAGTAATTATCCTACAATATACAGCCTTCCAAGGAGGTTATCCTATATAATACCTAAAAGAAAATTGGTGTATACAAAGTATCCAACAGATCATCAAGGCCTTTGTTAGGCCTTGCAAGAATATCTCATTCCGAGGCTGGTGCAAGAGAGAGCAGCCTTATCTGTCGATCAAATCACTTCCCTATGATTCAACATTCGATAACTAATAAAAACATTCCGCTCGCAAAGATACATAAACCACCTAATCATCCCACTCGACTCTCGGAGGAACTCTAGCTGTTTCCAACGCAGCCACTTTGGGCTTCGCCCAATCCCATCCCTCGACAGCTCGCAAAATCTGAGCCCTTAGCTCCCCTAACTCCCTGAGGGTATCAGGAGAATCCTCAAACTTAACGACAATCTTTTCCACCACCCGCTCCGGACCTGGAACAACTCTTTCAACCACTCGTTCTGGTCCGGGAACCTCTTTTTCCACCACCCGCTCTGGACCCGGCATCATCACTACCACCACACGTTCCGGGCCTGGAACTACCTTTTCCACCACTCTTTCGGGGCCTGGAACAATCTTTTCCACCAGTCGTTCCGGACCTGGAACCTGAATTTGTCTCCCAAGCATACACTCAGTTGCCCCTATGAATTCCCACTGCTGATTTAGGGTTTCCCAGGGACTGTAGCCAATGACATCACTACCATTTGCAAGATGGCCGCCATTCAAATCCATGACAGTGCCAGTGCAGACGTTGGTAAGTACATGGTAAGTACTAGGCAAATGCGTTAGCGCCACTCCGATAACATTCAGAACCCTAGTGGAGTAGAGAAAACCTATTTTCATCTCCCTTGCGCCGTATATGCCATAGCTGGCTGTATCCACCGTGGTAGTTGAAGGCAACGACCGGAGGATCATTCCCTCCCGGCATATCCACTGTGAGCTTGGTTGCAACGTTGGTTATGACGAAACTGTCTTTCCATCGCTTGAATTTGAAAAGCTGGGCACCGGCCTGATCGTAATCCACAGCGGAGCACACAAGTTTAGTGCCAGAGCCGGTGCCAGGAACATGAACCACCGTTCCGGAAGCCGCGTTGCGAATGAAGTAGACGCCCGAGCAGAGGTTGGCACTCATTCCGTTGTTGTGTGCGAAGATTATGGACAGCTGGAGGGTTGAGACAGATTATCCGCCCGGCAGGGTGAATGGGTATGTGTGTGGAGGAGATGTTGATAATAAAAGCGCGGACTAAGTACTAAGTTAATGGCTTGGAAATAATATTTACTAAAGTTAATAGCAATTTTTAAAACTCCTAACCACTATGTCAGTCGTGTTTTAGTGTAAAATATCTGTCATCCTATAAAGAATAACTAGTACTGCGGAATTAAGATCCCCGAAAATAGAACTAACATTTCCGTGCCGGTGTTGAATCGATTGATGAATATGAACCGTTTCAGGTCCTGGCAGTGCGAGTGATTTCTAGTGAGTGAGTTGCTGGCGTACGGTTGTTAGAGTGTGGAGCCTGAAGTGGCGGGCTCGATTTTATTTATCTACTTCCAATCCGATATACCAGAAGGTTACTGTATGCAGGTGCCTCTCTTAGGGTGCACCATATGGCTGCACAAACACGTACTGTGGACAGGGGAAAAAGTGGAGATCATAATCTAAAAGAGCCAAGTACACTTCCATAGGTTTGCTGCAAAAAGGTACTTGCGAGAAAGGCAAACAGTGAAGTTGACATCCCCAATTAGCATCCCCAATCATTTTCCAAGTTCTAAAAAATATCACCGCTCACTTGCACACCCTCTTTGTTTGGATGGCTTTTGATTGGCCGAGTCTAGCAGAGCCTAGGCATCCAGTTTACGAGGTTGCCGGTGCTACACGGCACATTAAACCCTTTAATCCAATTTGCTTGTTTTGGGCCAATTGCACCACGATCCAACCGGTAATGAGTGGGCAGTTCCCGCCAAGAAAATCCGGCAGCATCAGGCAGCATCACACATAAGTGGCGGTTGTGTAGCCACGCATGGTGCATCCCTCCTTGAGATCAGAGCCAACCCCGACCACTGCGATATACTCGATCTTCGGGACTCGAAGTGATTTTCTAGCAGTTATAATATTGTCACAGAGTAAAGCCAGTGCTAAATATACCGCCTAAAGCTTCCAGAAAACTTTGGAAAGCGGATTATAGATATGGATGTGTCGTGATGCAAACGGATTTGGGACCGCCGGGATGACAAGAATAATCGGAACATTCATATCTTGATGTGAACGTTGAAAACTCAATGAGTACTAGAAGGTGCAACAATCTCGAACTGCTCGCGTTAGGACATCTCGGGGGCCGCGCAATCTCTGTTAGAACCTTGAAAGTTACTGCGAATACGATTACGTTAGTAGAGTAGATTGGACGATGGCGAGAAAGCATCCAGAAATAGGAATCGTATGTAGAACGAATTACGGGCAAAATTAGGCTTAGCAGGATATTTCACCGTTTCTTCGATTCAAGCTCACTTTCATATAGAATGGATGAGGTTGGAAATGCCATTTTACCTTTGTTGGTGTAGATCAGGTCACGTGTGTTCTAGTGCGAGACCCGAGTACCGAGCAGAGAGAGAATTGACTCCACGATCTTATCTCCTCACAGAAATTGTTGTCATACGGATACGGAAGTGTGCGGAGAATTAAATATGCCCTCTAATCTTTCAAAGTTCGAAATGCCACCTTGCAAGGGCAAAATCGTACTGACCCAAAACGGCTAGTCCATCCCGATCAGGTAAATAATTCACATATATCAATCTAATCATCAACCTCCTGCTCAGAAGTGATAACAATCATACATACTCTTCATCTCCAGACCGTCGTCATACATTTTGTATCTAAATGTTATGGAATGTTACTTTGTCATCCTATTTGCCAACTTCTAAAACATTTAATCCGGTGGAGTCCAGATTCCTATGTATATGGTATTAGATTTTGACAGTCAAATTCGTAGTTTTCTTCCCCTAGTTCAAACCTTCTGCCCTAATAATTACTTGTCCGAAGTTTTTGTCATCAGATTTGTCATTTCACTTACTCAGCTTCCAGAGATTTTAGAATAGCTGAGAATAGGACCAATGGTAGTGAGCCCTGCACATCCAGGCTATATTCTCTTTGATGTATAAGGGCACTGAGACTCGCTTGTATGTAATTCAAATGTAACGAGAGTTTTTTCTACAAAGAACTGTTGCATTGCACAAAATATCCGCTACAAACTCCCCAAAAACAAACAAGTTTATGCCATATAAGCGAGCGCTGTGACAGGGACTACCTGATTATCGAACGCGGGTCCCACCTTACCCGACGCCCGCATGATGATAGTGTAGTACGATGCCCGCAGAATATAAAGATGAGCATATTCCAAAAGGTCTTCCATTTTTATGTTCAGGGCACTATTCTCCTCCGCGATCTTCTGCCAGACGTCCCGACAAGCATCCCCGACAGTCTCCGGCCACCTCGATATATCCTCAGCTGCTCTCCCCCAGGAAGGGGGCCCAACATCTGCCAATGTAGCGATAGATCTTGCTACGATTTTCTCCGCGTAAGGGACGACTTCAGGATTCTTACAACGTAATTTATGCATAGCATCGTCGGCGCGTAGTATGGCTTCATATGCAGCACTGATGGGGATGAATGAACTCGGGTCGGTGCGAGAATCAGGGCTTTCATGATTCGCTGCACAGTCTTTGAGTTCTGGAATTGCGAGGAATGTTGGCTTTTCGGGAATATTGTTGGATCTCTTGATAGACGTAGCCACGGTCTGGGTATCTGGTTTCGGGTTTGCGAGAGGTTGGTGGCTGTTGGTGTTGGCTTCCTCCGTGGGGTTGTTGGTTCCCTCAGTAGTAGTAGCGATAGCCTGCGTAGTTAGACTGGGTGCCGCAAGAGGTAATTGATTGATTGAGTTGCTGTTGGATCCCTCAATGGTCACGATGGTGGGCTGCATGAGTGAGCCTGGGGTTGTCGTGTTTTCGTGGTTGTTCGGGTTGCTGTCATCTCCTTCGGTGGTCGTAGTGGCGGTGACCAGTGTCGCCATAACTGGAGCTGCGAGAGGTTGCTGGCTGTCGGCTGTTGTGACGCTGGTCTTCGTGGATGGTCCCGGAGCTGCGAAGGGATGTTGGCCGTCGGAGTTGTCGACAGTCACATCCACGGTCTGACTGTTTGAATTTGGAGCTGCCATGTGTTCTTGGTTGTCGGGGTTGTTGTGTGCTCCCTCCCTGGTTGTGGTGATCTGCGTTGCCGGACCCGGCGCTGCGAGAGATTGCTGGTTGTCCGGGTTGTTAGTTCCTTCAGCCATCGTTGTTGTGGTCTCCGAGGCTGAGCCCGAAGCTGGGAGGGGATTCTGGTTGTCTGAGTTGTTGAGTAGCGGGGCCGGGGGACAAAGTCGATTCCAAGGTAGGTGCGGGGAAGAGCAGCCATTTTCCTCGATGAATATTTCCCTAAGACTCTTATACGGTTCTGGAGTTTCAACTGCTACCGCATTTCTGATTTGGAGCAGGTGTGCTCTAACGATCACCTCGGCAAAGTGGGCGCACCAGCCGTTCACAGACGATGGGGGAACTGTTTTGTAAACATCCACATTTGCGAAGGCCATGAAGCAACAAGCGGTGCCTTCTGTATCAGCTTTGCACTGTGCCGGCCAGCCGTTGCTCTCCACGATGGGCTTCTTTACACGTCGAAGCTCGCTGAGTTCAACATACCCTCGTCCATAACTCCTGTCGTTGAACCTCCCAAAAACCGCATTTGCCCACACACCCTTTCCCTGCCAGACCGCTTTTGCATGTCGCTCTAGTGACTCTCCTCTTGGTGTAAAACCAACTGCACTCGGGGTGTAGTGAATTAGTCCGCCCAATATAGGGTGCACGGAAGATGAGATTGCACCGGATTGGCCGGACATGCTTATCTCACCGGTCGTAGGCTCGTACTTCGATAGCGACATGCCCGAAGCTACACCAAGAAGCATAACAGTAATTGCATCGACTCGGATCGGGGCGACAGTCAGATCATCTGGGACGCGGTCGGCGCTCTCCCACCTGGTGCTGAGATGGTCGCGAGGGATACAATCGAGCACATCCTGGATGAACGAAACCCAGCAGCCCTGAGCCGAAGTTCTTTGATCGCTCAACTCCCGGGCGCGGTTCCATAAGGCAGGGGATGATATCTTGACTTGGATTGCTGAGCTGATTCCCAGAGACGAATACAGTGACTCCGGAAATGAGAAGGTTATGGCTTCATAACTCACGGTAAAGCGGCACTGTTTAAAATGCCACTGTCGAGTGCCGCCTTGCGTTAACCCGCCTGCAACAACTTGGTCGCACTTCCGAATGACATAGCCGGTCGCCATCAGTTGCTGAGTGACTTGGACTCCAGCTACCAGCAGAGCAACAGCTGCTACGAATAACGCTATGAGGCTTGTGGTATCGAAGGCCATTTGGTGGAAAATTTTGTGGAATTCAGATCGTCTGTTGATAAAATTTCAGAGGTGGTCGAGATGAAAAATATGTCCGCAAGGATGGCTGGCTACATTTAAGCTAATATTAACCAAAAACAAAATATGACTGCTCATCTTCCACAACAGCATCCTTGCTCACAACGGCCCAATAGTCACTGCGCTTTTTATCCGTCCAATGGAATGCAACCGAAACCACAACGGCTTAGCCGTAGTCGCCACACATTTTCAAGTGTTTTATCTACTAACTAGATTCTATTAATATCTTGTATATTTTTCAAAATAGTCTGCATCTCGATTCTCGGAGCAGCCTTCTTCTTGTCGTTGCTGCTGGGATTGGAGTCATCGGTCTTTCAATCTGGGCTAAGATGGCAAGTTTAATAGCATGTGATGATGTTTTCTGATACTAGCGGAGGTGGTCTGCCTTGCCAGCAAGTCGGTGCTCAGTTTCCATGATGCTACTAAGCCAGGAGTCCTCCATCAATAATACTGAGTCTTGTGAGAAACAGCTACATTACGACCACGATTATTCCTATGGCTGTAGTTAATTTACGATCATCATATATCATACCACAATCACTGTCTTAAAGCAGTTATTTTACAAACGTCCTGGCTGGTGGGGAGTTTGCCAGAAATGGTGAATCTTACCTGACCGAGAGTTGGGTGAAGACTGTGCACATTGCTCCCACCACTTCAGTGCGCAATGCACTCCTTCGACCTGAGGCTGCAAACTTTTGCAAACTAATTATATGCTACCAAGCATGATCAATTTTGTGTACCCAGACCTTGATCGGGTTAACCTAGGTCGAGGTCGGCCTGTGCCAAGGCGGACATACAGAAATGTGGTCATGGTAGAGCTAGGTTACCGAAAGCTAACCTCGGCTAGACTTCACAACCCAATAATTACGGCCTGACAGGTATCTATTGATAGGTATCGCCTGACTGACCCAGACCGACCCATAGCAAGGGTGTCTGCATATGTGGTGGCCTGCATTTGACCAGTATGCGCATTTGTGAGTCGACCGCCGACTGGAGTGGGTGCATCAGAATATTGCTGTGTTCTTTTAGCTCTTAACTCCCAGGACCTTGATCCTCAGTGGATTTTGTTATTCTTGGCACACATAATACACTTGTTGCCTTATGCACGCCCGATTCAGCAGCCTCAATAGCTGTGCTCCAAGGCGTACTAGACCTGCGAGCCTTTCTTTACGGGCCCATTTCACTCCGCATTCTCAAGAACTTGGCTACATGCTCCCACTGGCGATTGAATCCACACACCCACACCTCACCCGTGTCTTCTCATCTTCTCCGTAACAAACATTTTGAGATATTCTTGAGATTACTCCTGCCATATCACCGTCGTCGTGAAATACAATATCAAAGCTTGATCAGAGTAAAAATCATGAAGCTAGAGAATGAAGATTAGATTGGACCGATAAGATCCTGAACTGACTTTACCGAGTATTGCTAGGTTTGGTCGTCCTTTTTATATACCCCTCCTTGTTCTGCCAACGTTCTTGGGAAAAATTTGATGCTTCGTCACCCTGAGTCACTGCTACTTGTCACCACCGGATATCTAATAGTTATACATTTGGTTTGTCCGCTCGAAGCATTCTCATTGGTCGGGTGAACTTGCCGTGTGGCATGTGTGGCGTATACACAGTGGCAGATACAGTGGTGGATACGGTGGTGGATATCCACATGTTGACTCAGGATTTAGCCCGAAGACCTACAAGTTTTTAGAAGGCCATCGAAGCTGCTAGAAAGGATTGGTGAGTGCTTGCTAATGCACTGAGTCATTTGTGTAGACTCATTTACAAATTTTCACTTGCCACCCACCATTCGCCATGTTGATAGATATGGTTCGTGACTGCTCTTTTAGACTTCACACTTTACTCTTTCCCGTTCCCTACGCATCTTGGACCTCTAGACCTGTACCTAGACAGTCATCGCTCTATAGCCAATACACACGGTTCTCCCCTTCACTATCGCAACAGGTTATGAGCCCGGTGCTCGCCTCTCTATCTCAATCATTATAATACTCGAAACCTATCGCTACACAATGCCGAACCCTTCGTCCTCCTCATCATCCTACAAACATCTCGTGCCGACACTTACCGACAACAACTACGCAACGTGGAAGACGAAAATGAAGATGTTGCTTATCCGAGAAGGTCTCTGATCCATTGTCTGTCAACGCCTTCTATGCCCTACCATCAGCTCTGGTACCGGGAATGCCAGTAGCAGCCGCACCCGCTCTGGTACTGCCGATGATAATGATGCAGCCGCTGCCAAGTGGGACGAAGACGCCGAATGAGCAACTGCTACGATTTTCCTCTACCTTGATGAACGTGCTGAACGCTGTGTTGAAGCCATCCGCAATCTAGTTGAGTTGTGGGAAAAGTTAAAGAACCTCTATGAAAGGAAGTGATTCTCTGCTCGTTGCTATCTTTGGCAAAAGCTCTTTACTCTACAGCTTGCTGACTACCGAAAACATGAGCTCAAGGGAAATGCGATGGATCTGTATCTTGACCCCAACCGCTCCCATGTCCGGCAGCTTCGCAGCTCTGGTGCTGCAGTCAGTAACGAAATTGAGGCTTCAGTGCTTCTCAATGGTCTCGACAAAGGCTACGAAAGCTTTATTGTTCCTACCACCCAATCCTTCCGCCAGACAGCCGATGAAGATATCGATGTCGATCAGCTGGTTAGCCAGCTCCGTGACGAAGACCGTCGACAAGCAGCTGGCCAGACTACCGAGCTTGGTGATGCCAATACCGGATCAGCGCTTTTCTCCAATCCAAAGCGCCGTCCTCGTCCTACCTGTAACTACTGTGATACAGAAGGACACAAGCAGGGCAACTGCTGGGAACTCAATCCCGAAAAGCGAAATAATGACCGAAGAGGCACTTCTAAGCGCCGGAAAGGTCATGCCAATTTGGCTGTATCTGGTGACAATATGTGTTGTGGTCAGAGAGATCTACTGTAATGCCTGTCTGTGGTTTCGCGGGGCTCACCCGTCTGTGGTTTCGCGGGGTGCTATTTTACTATTTGCCTGTTTGTGGGTTCGCGGGGCTCACCTGTCTGTGGTTTCGCGGGGTGCAATTCTTTACCATTTGCCTGTCTGGGTTCGCGGGGCTTGCCTGACTGTGGTTTCACAGGGCCCTTTGTATTAGGTTTCCTTGTTATTGAGTTTCCACCATGAGTGGCAATTTTATCTTTGTTGGGCACTGCTCGCTTTTACTTTCACTTTAAGTTTTATTATTTGTATCTTCCGGGGATGGTGTAGGTTTCAGGGGAGTTTCCTGCACCACGGCTATGAGCCGGCCGGATGGGTCCTTCGTCCGTGGCTTTCATTTGCTTAGCTTTCTTAGTTCTTAGTTCTGTGTCCTTGCTGCTATTTGTTAGCGCAGCAAGAGGGGGAAGTTTTCTGTGTTCAGATGTTCTTGCTGCTAGTGCCACCTTGTTATGGAGCGCAGCATGAGGGGAAGTGTCGATAGATATGGTTCGTGACTGCTCTTTTAGACTTCACACTTTACTCTTTCTCGTCAGTGAAATCAGCCGTCCCGTCCGTCCGGGATCACTAAGGACGGGGACGGACGGCTTGCCGCCGTCCGTCCTTGGGCCAGACGGAGACGGTGCCGTCTTTTTGAATGTGGACGGGGACGGACGGCAA